>Ga0179591_1270362_pt1 | contig 24761 bp, 17 predicted proteins | sample CZOMad2_1_08_16f_FD_182891 | JGI IMG/M metagenome (GOLD analysis project Ga0179591, IMG submission 182891) | Vadose zone soil fungal communities from Angelo Coast Range Reserve, California, USA - CZOMad2_1_08_16fungal (PacBio error correction) | ecosystem: Environmental > Terrestrial > Soil >...
GTTCTGTGTCGGACAAGGAGTACGGGGCGGGCCGTTCGTCAACCAGGCCACGAAGCCCTCACGTCTGTATTTTATAAGGGAAGACGAGAAGAACGATCTGAAATCTTAGTTCTGGCACGGAGCAAACGATGGGATGTCCACATGGACGACCTTCAGAAGGACTAAACTTACTTCACATGATAAAAGAAAGTTATCTTGGCGAAGTCACATGGCTACAAGGAGCCATATGCGAGTTTGCCCTAGGACCTAAGGCCGATTCAGCAAAAAAAAAAGAAAAATCCTTTAGGAAGAATCAAAAGGTGCCGGCCCAAAAAATTCCTACTTAATGCCGCGCCCTAGTAGAGCTAAGCTCTGCCTTAGGCTGATGACTTGGACAAAATCCAAGGGGAAGGATACCAGAGATCAAAGTACAGGGGGGGGAAAAGCGAGATAGAGGGACCATGCTGAAAAGCAAAATTAAAGGTGTCCACTCTGTAAGCCTTCATACACTTAGAGGTGGAGAGAGACTTATCTAATCAGAGTGGAAGTGAGGAAATACTCTTACGTGATCGAAAAAGTCCAGCGGCGAGACTCGGGGTGATGGAAGTCCAGTCCTCTCGAGGTCTTTCGAAGACCTGAATCTGCCTCTACCTGAGAAATACACTCCGAAATTGCATTTTGAAAAAGAAAGAAAGGTGATACGCTCCCGTCTAGATGGTTTCATTCGCGTTTGAGGATGAGGCGGCCGAAGTCGACAGCTGGGAGCTAAGGGAGATCTTATCGTCAAGCGAGAACACCCATCCCAATCTGGTCTGGTCCCCCCGGGAAAAGGGCTTCCGTGAATTAAGAACATACAAACCCACGACTATCAATTTCCAGGGGAGTAGCCTAGAACAAGAGTGAGACTTGACCTGCGCGACGGAGAACACGGGAGGAGGGGCGAGGAAATGTAAATCTCTAGAAGAGCTGTCAGATTATACCAGGAAGGGAGGTCGACTAACTGGAAAAGGGGGGAGGGGGATCTTCTCCAAGGAAGGAAAATAAGCGGTCCCCAATTCTGAAGGAAGACAACACCAACATCGGACGGGCTGGGGACGCCACGAGGTGCCTTGAATGCCGGAGCACGGAGGATACGGGAGTATGACGGAGCCGTCTGGGAGAACGGCGGAGCCGCGGAAAAAGTCGTCTGAGGACTTCAAAGAATTCTGGGATGCGAGAAAAAAAACCCAGCCAAAAGAAGCGGCAGAGGCCGGGATCTGGGGCTGTTCGTCAAAGGAGAAACTAAAGCCCGGCTACTGTCCACGGGGCAAAGGAGGCGGCGTCATGATCAAGGGAAAGAACCCGCGCCTTCACAAGGAGGTCCAGCCGGAAAGCCATCAAAACCCCAAAAAAGGGGAGGAAAGAAATGGGAGTGCGGGATCGGAAGGGGGTCGACCTGGAGACAGGAGCAAGACGGGTCTGTGCGGATCTCTTAATATTCGAGCCAAAAGGAATCCTCCAGAAGAAAGAAGGAAGAGGGCGTGCGAACATTCGGTGGAAAAAAGAAGCAAGCCCGAAGGTTGGAGTTCTCCTGAAAGAACGGAGCGGCAACCGGGATCCCAGACGGCGAAGAAGACGCCCTGGAACGCCCAGCTACAGAGATGCTGAAAACCAGAGAGAAGAGGGTCGACCCTCGAAACCACGCAGTGGATGTCTGCTCCAGGAAGGGGAGTTGCTTACTCTATTTAAAAAAGAGTTTAAATCTGGGGGTCTGGGGAAGGAAACTGGTGATTCTCATTAGAGAGGGGAGATCTTACAGTCGGAAGCATTTAGCTGAAATGCGGAAAGACCTCGGCCTCCGCGGACTAGGTCACTACGACGCCTGACTGGTCTTTCTCGCTAACCACATAAGACGTAAAGGAGAGAGGGGAAGGGCCGGGTGGGGAAGGAAAACGCCGCCGGAGGGCCTGGGGAAACTACAAATTTTTTAAAACGGCTGGGGAACTGAGTTAATATCCGAGAGAAATCGTCCCGCTGCGAAAGCGTGGAGAAACGTTCCACGCAAGAATTTCGCAAAGATTCTGGGGGGGCCTTAATTACAGGTGACAAGAAAAAGGGGTTTCGGAGGGAAGACCGCGACGAGAGTGTGCTGAGTCACCGAGCGCGGCCGTAAGAAAATAGACACTCCATACCTCGGCGAGGACTGTCGGTAAAGATGACTAAAGCGAAAAAAATTGGGGGATTCACGCGCATAGCTCCGGAAGCGCTCGGTCTAAAAAAGGAGACTGGGTCTCCCCTGGTGGAATATCTGTTCTAGAAAACGTTCAAGAGATGGCGAGCAAGGAAGGAGAGAAAGCAGAGGGGCGCGGGAAAGAACTCTTACTTCTCACTAGGTCGTTTCCGAAAATGACCTCGTTGACTTATTCTCCATTGAGAGAGGAATATGTGCCGCTTTGAAGAAATTACTAACTAGGGGGGAGAGGCGGGCCGAAAAAAACGGCTGAGGGTTTGCAGAGATGGAAGGGAGGGCTAAGAATTTACAGGGCCGGAGGACTCCGGGCAACTCGCACAGATGCTCGTTTCAGAACCAAAGATCTCGGTCTGAAACAGGAGTAGCGGAGGGACGATGGTTATGGGAAAGATAGAAGGAAGTGAAAATCCGAAAAGGTATATCAAGACGATTTCTACTTTACCGACTCATACCAATAGCAACGGGCCGTCAGGGGAAAATTTCGACCATGCGAAGACTAGTGGAAGACACCAAAAAAATGACTACGCGGGGACGAAAGCCATACTACCATTCCCGCGATTCAGAAAGGGACAGTGTATAGGTAAGGGGGTATCGGGGGAGTTTCTCTTAGGAAGGGGGTCAAAAAACCCTTGCACGGGATGAACTACAGAAAGAAGGGCAAGGGGGGGGGAGGGCTAGAATGAGAGAGAGTAAGAGAGAAGATGGGGTCGAGGAAAGACGCAAAAAGCCGGGCTCTACTAGTTCGGACAATCGGGGAAACGAGGGTTTGACGGCCTTTTGAACAGAAGTGAAGGGCCGGCCGATCGCCCGGTGGGGAAGGAAAAGGTTCGAAGATCATGTGTTTGAAAACAGGTTCTGGGGGGGGAAAGGTGATGGGTCTTAGGGCAGTAGACGAAGGGAAAATCCGAGCTCGGAGGAGCTGAGTAGCTGCGGCAGCAGGAATCAAATAGAAAAACCAAGTCTTATGGGAAAGACAGAATTCCGTATCGAGAAAAGATCAAGGGGCCCAGTTAAAATGAGGAGCCTCCGCGATGCGGAGACCTGGAGTTTCAAGGGGAAGGGTCTACCGCGGAGACTACATTTAGAGGGAGGTCCCTCGATGAAAAGGGAGGGACCCTCGAGTCTCAAAACAAAACCAAAAAAGGGGGAAGTATGGAAAGAGGCGCCGGAGACTCATGAAAGGGTACATCGCGGACCGCTATGAGGCGTTCGAAAAAAGGGGTCCGACCGTCAAAGTCAAATCGACCATGGAGACCCCTAATCAAGAAAGAGGGGGGCAAAACAGCTGAAAAGGAAGGGTTAAGAGGCGATTGACCAAGACCTGGTGGGGGGAGTCTTCTTGTTACACTCAAGGACTGTTAGTGGACAGGATAAAAAACCTCCATCAGAACGACGACACGGAGTAAAAACAAGCCTCTATTCTGGCGGGCCTGGAGGAAAAGGAGCCCCCTGGAGATGGAGGCACGGCTGGTCCACCCTAATCTAGTGAGCATAGGACTGCGGCGTCTTCTTCTAAAGAGGGAGCTTGGGGGAGTTTCTGAGACGGGACAGAAGATCAGTAATAACTCTGATAAAGGGATAGCAAAAAAAAAAATGGACAATGTGGGTTTCCACCTCCTGCCTACGACTAGAAGATCCTATAACCCGCAGCACTAAAAGATCTAAAAAGAAAATAGAAGAAAAAGGAGGACTTCATTCAAAGAAGTCGGTCACTCTGCCCCTTTCCTTTCTTTGGTAACTGGGGAAGGGCAACGCAAGAAAACTAATTCCCTGACCGCGGGGGTCTGATCCGGGAGGTGATAAAGATCAACTCTAGTATCTTTGAACACAATGGAGGTGGGCCATAGGGGGAAAGTCCGGAGGTCAAAGCCATTTCCTAATACGGGATTCACCGGTAATAACCAGGAGCTTTTCGATTTCAAAGGAAGAGAAAATTAATTCCTCCTACACGAACACGCGTCCCGACATGTCCATAAAGAAATGGGTGCGCCCGAAGGAGGGAAAAGCTCGTCCTTAAGAGAAACTTGTCTCCTTATCCCGATCGGAGACAACTAAGCCGGAAAGAAAAGGGTGGCTGGGAATACACAGAGGGGGAAGCTATTTCGGGGACGGAAGGCGAAGGGACATTACATGAGTTAAATCTAAAAAAGGGGCTCTTAACCGTGGAAATTCGGGAGAAACGAAGTCCTTGCAGTGCTGAAAGAGATTGGGTAAGCGGATCTGATCTTACGGAAAAATAGGCTGGAATAGAGCACTAGAGGGGTGCTTGAACCTCGAACCGGGCGCATCGAGGGTCGTTGGCCAGGCATCAGGTCAGTAAAAAAATTCGCTTCCGACAATTAGTCTGGACGAACACAGTACAAAAAGGGGCCTTGGCCACTCCTTCGACTCGGAAAACAGGAGAAGCGATTCGCACGATGCTGGTTTATATGGGGGAAAAAAACTGGGTTGTCTCTAGGTGCTGAGCTTAAAAAAAAGAAAAAGAACGGAACCGAAAAGAAATTTAGAGTCGTAGACCCTTCTAAGGAGGAGGAGTAGTAGTAATAGCCTAGAGGAAAGACGCATATGGAGGGAAAAAGGCCCATATACCGGGAAACGCTAGAACGGGGGGGGCAACCACCCGAGTTTTGAGGTCAGAGGAAGCGTATCAGAGCCGGGTTATAAGTCTTATTAAAGTACCGATTACGTGATAAGGTCTAAAAAAAAAACGCAGACCTGGGGGGAGGGCAAGCCCGAGCAGGAAGACCGAATCTCTGCCAACTGTGGGGGGAAGCGATCGGAAGGGGGTCTGAAAGAAGAAAGGGGCCTTCGATTCGAATGTCTTCCAGGGAGTCGGCTTATAAGGCTGTAAAAATGAGCGTATCGTCCATAAAAGAAAAATCGGGGGGAGGGGGGGTCTTCTGCAAAAAATGCCGAAAAGCACGGGCTAGGACTGGGAGCGTTTAGGATCCAGACGACAACTCGAGAAACTCAATTAGCTCGGAAAAAACTTCTGATCCTGTCTCAAGTCAGAAAAAATAAGCCTTTCCGGAAAAAAAACCCCTCAATCCGACAAAACAACAATACATAATATTGTTTCTGAACTGGGGGGCTGAAGGCGGCTATTATACCGTTCTGCAGGGATCTGGACTGGGGAGAGCAAGGCTCAGGCGGGACTCCCAGATCTGAAGGGGCCTATCGTGAGGATCAGGTGTGCAGCCAGCCCGTCAAGAGTTGAACTTGACCTCAAAAAACTAAAGGAAAACTTAGCAAAATACGGCCCTGGAAAGCCAGAGCTCAGAGGGAAGGGACGCCAAGGCCGTAGAGAGACATATGGAACAAACGCTGGGGGGAAATGAAGACGTCGTGGACGTTAATTAACTGGTTTTTCGGGTATAACTATCTAAAGTAAAGGCGAAATCGAGAAGGTAGCCTGGGAGAAAGGCGTTCTTACCAAGAAGACTAAAAACTGCCGGAGTTCAAGAAAAGAGCTCTAAACCCGACCCCTCGTGACGAACGAGAAGAAGAGAACTTCAAAATGGGAAAGACTTAAGCTACTAGAACCGCCGTCTCCTTGTTGCACCCTAAGGGCGGGGAGAGGGGTGTCGTCCGCTGGGAAACTAATCTGCTACAACTCAAGCGAAGGACCAGGTAAACGACATGGGGCCAATCAGATGCAAAATCTGCTCAGTCATCTATCACGACTTAGTTACCGGCCCACGTGGCCAGGTGAAGACGGAGGGGACTAGCATTTGAGCGGTAAGGGTCTAACTATCAGACTGCCCGATCGCCACCCTCCAATCTTAAGTGCGCCGGGTAGAGGTTACAGAACAAGAGCGTGTGGTAGGAAAAAAGGGTAAAGGGCAGAACTCAGTAATTCTCACCCTCGATTTGAACATGCAATTCAGGCTGAGAAACTCAGACACGGTTCAAGCAAGCTAGCGGCATCTGACAAAGGATTTTGTTGTACCCGACCCTTACGGAAACTAAAAAAGGGGGTCGGTATTAAAGGGTCCCTCCGGGGACGGGGTAGTTCACAGAGCTCAGAGCCGGAGTAGGGGGAAACAGTAAGAAGCGGGCGAGCCAAAAAAGATGAACTAAGACCCTTCCGTGCAAAATTCTGGAGTGGAGTTCTTGGGTGCGCTTCCAGGTGGTCGGGCAACTCGCTCGGAGATCATAGAATGACTAAAAAATCAGTATTCCGGTGCAGAGGGGTAGCGGGGAATGACTGCCTGCCGAGTGTAGCGGGGGGACGGCGCGTTGAACGCCTCCGAAAGAAAGGACGGAGAAAAAAAAAGGTGCAAAGGAATAACGAACGTTCGTTGGTTGCACTTAAAGAAAAAAAAACCGGGGGAAAACAAGAAAGGCGACGCGAGCGCCAGCCAGGGGGGGCTCTCCAGAAGACGGAGAGAGGGGGGGGGGGGGCTCAGGAGATGGTGATTTAAAATCCTTCTGTACATCACTTAGGGAAAACAAGAAAATTTGTGACGACACTTTATCTGAGTCGAGCAGCGAGGGTCATTCCGAACTCCCAGAGAGGGAGCGTAGAATCAACTTTCGAACTAAAATGTCCAGTGTTGCCCGACCGTGAAGCCTGATTCCGACAAAACCCATTCGTCCCGGGTCGACAGGAGAACACCTCGAGGCTGTTGTGACCAGGGGGAGGTTTTCCACTATGAGAGTAAACTACTCTGAATAAAAAAAATCTTCGGGCTCTTCTCCCACAGCGCCCGGAGCGTGGGGAAGAGCTCGTACACAGGGACAGAAGAAAAACTAAGAGAGGTTAATACTATCAAAGAGAATGATCGTAGCGAGGGTCGCTCACAGGGCTGTGTCCGTGACAAAAAAACCTGCTCGACTTTTTCTTCGGGGCAGAGGCGCCCTCGAATAGGATATAAACAAAAAAAAAAAGGAATAAGGGGGAGGAGGCGAGTCCCTGCGAAACATAGTCCCCGGAGTCGAGGAGAGTCCTCTAGAGCACGAAATGGGTCAGATAAGATGATCGTCGACAGAATCAGGACGGGGAAAGGAACCGATACAACTCGAGCGACTCCAGCATCATCTCCAGCCAGACAAAAGAAACAAAAAAAAAACAATTCTGGTCTTCTAACCAAGATAACATCAAGGATCTGGCGACCAAAAGAGCATTACAAACCTCCGAACAACGCCTTCCCCACCCCTTTTAGGATCAGTCTGGCCCAGAAGAAGGGGGAAAAGCCGTCAAAACAAGGGATCATATAAGAAAGGACTCTAGAAAAAAGGAGGAAATGGCAGGTGATGCGAAACAGGCCTAATGGAATAAGTTATCTACCACCCCTGTCTAGCATACAGAGGGGGTCGACCGCCCGGAATGGAAAGGGAACTCAAGGAAATCCCAATCGCTAACCATGGCAAGAGAAGAAAGGAAAAAGCTGGACCCTCTTTGGGGCTCACGCGACGGTCATTCTGGGGCGGCCAACGGAGGAAAAGGTACTGGTAGAAAGCTCCAGGCGAGGCCCCCATGTTGCTCCGTTTCATCTCTAAATGAGACAGACGTTGATCATTGTAGAAAAAGGATTCAAAAAGTCCACTCCAGGAAGGGGCTTAACCAGAAGAGTACTATCCCCTGACTATCTAGAGGGTCCAGGAACGACCGGGAGACGAGGCAGTTGCCCGAGGAAGAACTGAAGAGAATCCGCTATCAGGTCCTGAGAAGGGAGACGGAAACTGGCGGCTTCCTTTCGCGAAACGTTAAAGGGGGAGTTACGGGCAGGTCGAATACAGGCTAGAGAAAAAACCCCAAAGGGGAAAAATGGGAGGCCTGAACTAGTAGAAAGGTCTTCGCGAACGCGACTGTCCGCGCGAGGCACGCGCGCGGCTGAAAAAGGGCCGGGCGGGAGGAACGATCCGGGAAGGGATAACAAATGAGACTGGGGTTGCCGCGGGTACGTAGGGAAGGACTACCCTGAATATTCGTGTACGTGAAATCAGACCAGGCGAAGAAGAAGGGGGGAGAGGAAGGAAGGAATCATTTCTGACCACATTAAGAGCCTAAGAAAGGTAAACACGAACATGGCAAGTGGTCCGGAACTACTGGGTTGGAAGCCGAAGACCTAAGATGGGCTAAATATGGTGATCGTGACGTTAAGGGAACACTTGAGAGAGTTTCGAGAGGTCGTCCATCTAGGACCACCCGAATCCGCAAAAGCGGGAAGACAGGCGGGAAAAACTAAGCTGATAAAAGCTCCTACCTGGTCAAAAACGAACACACGTTCGAAACCATAGGGCCGGCGGGAAGTACGCGCTAGAAAGGGGGGGGGGGAAACCAATGAAAAGCGTGTACCTTTCATCTCCTAGTAGAAAAGGATGCCTAATCTACCGAGAGAGGTATGTACTACCTGGAAGGGATATACGGGCTGATAAATACGAAACGATTACCCACAACCCTCTGCTTCTCTATGGACCTAAACAAATAGGCTGGGGAAGGCGCTGTCCTTAGTTGTGCGCGAAAGTCTCGCTATGCTGGGAGGAAAAGGGAGGAGATACGTACTACTTATGAAAGCTCTTGTCAGAGGTCGGAAACTTCACCCATGGGGGTACTTAGGCTTACCGGGGCGACACTAGGCAGGCACTTGCTCTTTTATCTGGTTCCCCCGAGGAGGTACACAGGGGAGGTACTAATAGGAGAAAGAGAGGAAGAAAAGTGATCAATGAACAACCAAAAGATTCCTTCCTGAAACTATTGTCCCCAAATCTAGAGACAACAACAAAACAAGGGGGAGGGGATTAAAAGAACTGGGGGAGTTAACTCTCTGGCTTAGGGGAAACTCCGAAAAAACTCCTCTTCTCGAGGGGATTGTAGTTCAAAGAATTGACTCGAGATGAGGGCGGAAAATCAGAAAGAATAGGGTAGCCGGGAAATAGGTGGCAGCCCGGCCACTCAAGGGTAAGGAAACCGTTAAGCTATAACGAGAGGGCGGGGGGACGTGCCCTAAGGGGCGTAGGGACAATTGAACCGAGACGCTGTCTCTCCAAACAGAGATCCGAGGGGACCAGAGCAGAGGGGGGGAGGGCGAGAGAAGATCGGCGAGGGTACTTGGTAGTTTGATAAAAAGTCACTTATCAACCGGATCCGTAAGAAATAGGCAATTCGGGGCGACGGAGGAAAAGGCACTCACCACTGGGTGTTAGTCAGGTCATATCAAATAATGAAAAAGACTCCAATCTACTCTTCTGCGGCTAGTAGGAAGGAAGGCCGAGTACTACGAACGTAGAAGGGGGTAACCAAGACACTTGGATCACTTATAGCCGAGGTCGTGCGCAGTCGTTCTCCCCGGTAGCTAACGATTCAAAAGGAACGGCGCCTGCCGAGAGGGAAAGGCTTATCAAGGGGATCAGCAAGTTTGTGAGTAGTCGAAATCCGGTAACTTCAGTCGGGAAAGCCCGAGCTCTTCACACCTTTAAAAAGGGTATAGGGGGGGGAGAAGGGTTTTAAGAAGAAAAGGTTTGTAAGCTGGAAGGCCCTCCGGGCTGCGCTGGGTAGAAGTGGTCACATCCAGAAATATGACTGGGGAGGCGTCGAGGATGAGAGGCTTATCTTAATCTCAAGAAAAGAAAAGGAAAGAAAACACCAGTCGATTTCTCGCAATGCAAGGCCTCGATCACCGCCGGAAACGGGGGGGGGGTGGACAGCAAAAGGATCCGGAAAAGTTCGCAGAGCTTTACGGATCCAAGGAGTTTCCTCAGGGACAATAGACGTGTATCCAGTCTTCGGTTGGTGAAAGAGGAGTAGGATGCGTGCTCACGAGACAAAGGGGGGGGTTAGGGGGGGGACTCAGGAAGAAGAAAAATAGAATGGGGGGGGAGGGGGAGGAAAACAAGAGGAAGGGTGCATTAGGATGTCTCTGTGGCTAAGACGGGGCGTAGTAGGGTCCCTCTTCTTTAGCAGGGTGCAATGAACTCGACCGCATAGATCTTCGGGTCGACCAAAGTGAGCGGGGGGGCAGTGAAAAAGGGAAGGGAAGCGTGGAAAGAAGCCCGGCGGGTTAAAGCAGGTCTAAGGGAAAATTGGAATTCACCTAAAACGGAGCAAGCACAGAAGAAAAGGGAGGAGTGGCGGTTGTCGACCAAGAAAGAAACGAAGGAAAAAGGAAAAAGACGGAGGGGAAGCCTACAGATCTTACCTGAGTCTTACGTTGGTAGAAAAGGGAGCTCTTTTTTGGGTTCTCTTCTGGAAGTGAGCGCGCCCAAGTCCACGGGAGGGGGGGGGAAAACTACCGGAGATAGAAAAAAAGGGTTTTCTGCAATTTATCGCGATTCGAAAGAGTCTCTTACTAAAAGAAGCGAGCATCGCGACGAGCCGGTCGAAGGCAATAGGGGAGAAAGAGACAAGGGGAGAAAAAGGGGAAGTGTGGACAGCGGCCTCAGGAGACCGCCTGTTAAAAAGCTACTATGCTTTTTTGGGTGACGGTGGGGGGGGGTGGTGGTGGGTGGGGGGTGGTGTTGGGGGTTTTGGGGGGGTATTGGTGGAGGTTGTGGTGGGGGGGGGGGTGTTGGTGTTGGTGTGTTGGTGGTTTTGTTGGGGGGGGGGGGCGGGTGGGGGGGGGGGGGGGGGGGGGGGATTGGTGGGCGTTGTTGGTGTGGGTGGGGGTGGTGGGTTGTGTGTTTGCGGTGGAGGGGTCCGGACAGCGAGGCGGGAGAGGGGAAGGCGAACGAATGACGTCAGCGCTAGCGCATTGAGCGATTGAACTGCCCTCGCCGCCCCGGGTGGGCCGAACAGAGGCCGATCGGGCCGCTCGCGGGGCGAGAACGAGAGAGAGGGAGGGAAATTAGCGGAGGAAGAATCAGAGCTGCTTCTGCGGGAACTTCATTTCTGCTCGAAAAAGGGAGAAGGAGGACATGCCTATACGGCTCCTCTGAAAACTGCTCAAAAACAAAGTAGAGGGGGAAAGATAGAGAAGAGAAGGGGGAGGGGGTACTCTCAGGCTGAAGAGAGTAACGACGAGAAATTCTGTAGACTGAAGAAAGACTGATTGGGTACTCATCCTTGCCACTAATCTGATGACGGAGGAAAGCGCAAAAGAGAGGGAAAGAAGGGGGTGAGAGGAACAAAATCATTGTCGGAGCGTGAGAAACGTCTAAAGCTTATCATCTCGGGACTTCTTACCGTCAAGGGATAAATCCGATCGGGAGTAAAAAAAGCAAAGGCCGGAAAAAACGAAAACACCCATTCTAAGGGGACAACCCCTTGGTAACCCTGGGGCACAAGCGTAAAAACAACCTTATCTCGGGGGGAACAAAAGAACTTTAAGGAGCCGGCTCAGGAGAGAAGAGGAGTGCGGGATGTAATCTCATAGACGAAATCTTCTATAACAGTGTACAAACGGGCTGGAGAGCCATAAGGAGTTGGGGCCAAATCCGTCCGGAGGGGAAAAAGAAAAAGGAGCCGATAAGCGCTCCAGGGCTAGCACATACCTACTGCTCTCCTAGTGCAAGATCAGAGGAACTCTTACAGGGGGGGGGAAGGGGGAATTCCAAAAGGAGGACTGAGTTCCTTTGCCAGCACCAATCCCTGACATTCGGGGGAGTGGGCTTGAATCCTGTAGAGGGGGAGAAGTCATAAAGAGGGGAATATGGACAGGGGGAGTCGCTCGTCCCCTATGATTAAAGATGGCCTGCCGGAAGGTCAGACATGCAGAAAAGGGGGAAGGCAGGAAGAAAAAAAAGAGCGGTCGAGGGGAACGAAAGTGATCAAGAGCCCATTCATAAAAGGAAACTCTTCTCCACCACTAAAAGGATTCATGCCAGTAACGAAAAGGGGGGGAAGACACCCGTAGAAGTAAGGCGGTCTTAGACCGAAACTTCAACGAGACGCATAAGAACTTATCAGCGTCGAGGGGGGAAGGAGGGGAAAATGGAAGAGGGATACTGGACTCGGAGAATACTAGAAGAAAATCGGGAACTAGTCCGCGGCATTGGGGAAGGGGGATTAAAGCCGACTGAACCGTGGGAAAGTAAAGAACTAAAGGTTTAAGGGGATCTACAAACTAACTTCGACATGGGGGGAGAAAAGAGAGAGGGGGGGAAGGAGGAGAATGAGTTTTCAAAATAGGGAAAAAAAAGATACTTCAGGGTAGTAACCGTAAAAGTATGATTTCTTTGGTCAGGAAAGGTCAAAAGGGCCGAGCTCAGGGAGGAAGCCGAAAGGAAGATCCGGGTCGACATACAACACAACTACCTGGGAAAAAGATATCTTCTCTATCCCTCAAAAGTCATGCTCACTTCATATGGTGGGGGAGATTTATCGTAAAATAGGGGAGAAAGCGGGAGAGAGGTGCATAGGGCAAAAAGGGGGCGAACCAAAAAACATATTCTCGAGTAAAACCAGTCGAAGGAGGGGTAAATGGGAGGGAAGAGAAGTACGAAAAAGGGGTAAGGAGTCTGTCCCGGCGATCGTGACCACCCCGATTTTCCTCTGGTAAACTCCTCCACAAAGGGAAGGCGTTTTTCGGGAGGGGGAATAGGAATATAGACGGATAGGGACCGGCTGGTCTACTACGGAAATCTTTAGACTACCCGTAGGAACGCCAGAGGGCGCGCGAGAGAGACAACGAAAATACTAAAGGGGGGGGGAGCAGTAGCTCGGAAAGGAGGGGGGCGCGCAAAACGACCCGAGCGTGACAAGTCGGCTTTCGGACCGACAGGGTAGTAGGAGGAGGCTCATGAACGTCGTCAGGAGAAATTCAACGCTTTAGGCTATCCTCACTCTACTTAGTCCGGGATATGGGAGCTGTTGACGTAGGGAAACTATAAGAAAGTTAAAAAATTAAGAGCATAGAGCATACGGCTCATAGGGCGACCCCTACGCCTTCCTCACGGGAAAAAAAAAAGGAAAGACCAATCTCGATCAAAAGAAATAGGAAAGGAAAGAAGAGGTCATTACCTACGGTGGAGAAGTTTTCGACTTATCATTATCCCCAGGAGTCGCGGGCGGAAAAGAGAGGTACTTGGGAGTTTCTAGCAGGAAGAAGGAGAGGGGGAAAAAGAAAAAGAGACGAAGAACTACTACCTATAGGTCATATGGGTTGAAGCACCGCACTCCACCTTGAGTTACAGTAACACCTTAAAGAGGAGGGGATCGACAGAAAAAGGGCTAGACAGCTGATATCTAGGTTCTCCTGGTGAGTAAAAAAAAAGAGATAGGTTTCGAAACTCTCCGACTAGGGGGGGGGAGCGGAATCGCGGGCGGTACGGGTATAACGTCAGATGGTGAAATTTATCGAAATCGCCTCCTTTAATCGAAGACCGCTCAGGGATCAGTAGGAAGGAGGTAAGCGACACATAACGGATGATTACTAGGAGGGAGAACAATGACGACCTTTGACTACGAAGTAAACGCTCGCGTCGGGCACGGGAAAGGAAGGCGGAAGGGAAAACGAGAAGAGCAAGGTTGAAAGAAAAACAAAGAGCATTGGAGAGTTTTTGTAGATAGATATCATCTCTACCCCTCTTTCGACTACGGGGGAAAGCAGACGACGATTCCCCCTCCGGAGTGACTAAGGACTTAACCGGATACAGAGAAAGGACGGGTCCGGCCCTGTGGAGGCGTGTCACGGAAGTCTCTTAAAATGAAGGTCGGGAGGCAAACCGAGCGCGTACGAACAAGGGTAAAAGAAAAGACAAGCGGCTGAGAAGGGGGGACTATTCAAAGGTTCCAATTCCACATGGGGAAGGGATTATGTCTCTCTCTGTCACGCCTGTAGAGAACACTGAAAGGGGCAATAGGGATAAAAGGAGGTGGAACTCCGAGGCAAGAAATCGGTACAATCCAAAGGGGGACCTACCTCTGGACAGTGGTAAGGTATTCACGAACTGAAGTCGGGGAAGGAAAGGAGACAATCGAATCCTTAAAGAAGATTATCGCTGGAAATCAATGAATCTGCCGGCCCACCACTTCAGGGGGGGGGATTAAGGGAGGGAGGTAGGGCGGGGGAGGGAAGGAAAAGGAGAAGTAGGAATCGGGAATCAGGGTCGGTCACATCTCAGGGTGGGTACATTTTTATGTTTCCTGAACGAATCCTCAGTGGGTGCACTGTTAACAGTGCAGTAGCAGGGGGAAGACCTCCAGAAGGAAGATCCTTCAGGATGCCTTGGGAACCTACCTATAAGCAACTGCCCGAAAGGAAAAGGATTTCTTTTTTTTCTAACCGAAAAGGACCAGGGGGGGACGACCCAGAAAAGGGGGAAGACGTCGAGGAAAAGAGAAAGACTCGACAGAAGTACAGAATTTGGAAAATTAGATGGGTCCGTCTAAGCGTTGTGTTCTACCGGGTTATTTCACCCATTCAGGTCGGTGGAACCACTCCGGGATGGGGGACAGTCCAAAGGGGTGGGTAGGGAGAGAAGAAGGGATCGCGAATTCTGAGATGCTGAGGGAATCGTCCCTAGGAGCGCGACGAAGGTTACGAAGACCGAGAATCCAAGGGGGAGGTTGGAGTTGGGGCCGACTCGGGTCCGCCGGCAAGGAGGAAACGGGGAGGCTCCTCCTAGCTTTGGTTGACGGCCGGGGACGGTGGGACCCGCAAGAGAGGAGGCGGGGGGTCCATGGATGCGAAAGCCCTTCAGGGGGATGCGGGGTCTGCACTCGAAAGAAAGAAAAGATCGGGGGGGGTATGGATCGGGGACAAGCTTCCATAAGGGAGGGCGCGAGAGTAGGAAGACAACGAGAAGATCTCGACAGCGCTAAAAGGATCCTTTCACTTAGCCTCTCTACTAATGAAGGAGTCGCCTGAGAAGGAGGGCAAAGAGAAGTAGATCTAAAAAAAAACGTGGAAGGGAGGGGAAAAGAAGAAGGGGGTTCTGCCGATGCTTCCTGGGCTCGCTTGAAGGGGTTCATATCAGGGAACAAGGTGAAGTCACAAGGTAGCCGAGGAGAGAACGAGAAGACCCGAAGGGGAAGAGGCTACCTGGAGCGCAACGAGGAGATCGTAAAAAAACCAAGCTCCTTTTAGCGGAGGTCGAGAGGAAGTCCCGAAAAGAGCCTCTCACTTCGGAAGAACTTGACAGAATCAAACGATGGGGAGGGGGAAAAAAGCAAAGGCCTAAAAAAAAAAAAAGCATAAGGGGGAGAATGGAGAAAACTTGCAGACACCGTTACTCTTGAGAAATCTGCCTTCCTCAGAGAGAGAGACAAGTCGTAAGGGATACGGAGAGTCCGATAGAGGAAACGAATAGAGGTCTCAATCAGTTGACCCAAGACCAAAATGTCTAAGAGAAGCAGGGGGTGGGGGGAAAAAACGAAGGGAATAGGACGTAAAGGACGCCAAACCTCGATACCATTACAGAGAATAAAATGAGTACGCCGTATTTGTATATAGCTTTCTTAGACCTCGACGTGAGGAAGGGTTCGGGTGTTCTGCAACGGCGGAAGTGAGGTACGGAAAAGAAACAGCAAAAAAGGAACGTGCCGGAGGGGGGTTGTCAGAGTTTCATGAAGAGCATACGCGGGGATATGAGAGAGGAGGAGGGAAAGAGCAATGCGAGGGAGTAAACGGGGAAAACGGTCCCAATTCAAAAAGGATCACCTAACACTATATCTATCGGGAGTATGCGACAAATGAATCAAAGAGCAGGGAACGAGGAAAGAAAACCGAAGATTATCAAGTTTAGGCGAACTCACATCTCCGGAAATTCCAGAAAGGGGGGCCGTGAAAGAAGTCAAAGTCGCGGAGCCCGGGACCAGGGGGCGAGTGACGTGCATCTACGAAGGGCGGGGAAACCAGCCACTATGGATGAATACCTGAACTCAAGGGAGAGGTCGTTGAAGGCTCGCGACAGAAGGGGTCCGACTGCCGATTCGAGGAGAAAGGGAATAAAATAGGTTGGGGCATTTTCTCGACTTCGCGGGGTGAACGAGAAAGCCGTATACTCAAGAAACGGAGTAAAAACGGCCTCGGAAAAAACGATCTGGCGGGACCTAACGCTCAGAAGCGGGGGCTGTCTTCCCTTGGGGCTCAGGTAGGAATCATGGAGAAGGAAGAGGTCAAGCGACCAGTATGACTACACAAAACAACCTGGGGTTGAAGCAGAGTCCCGGAGTGAGAACTGCGTTTTTACTCTGAGCAGGTCACGCTGTCAAGGAAAACATCTGAGCAAGGGAGAAGGAGGGAGGAAAGTCTGAGAAAAAACGAAGTGGCCGTGGCGGACCCCGAGAAGACTTCTTCTCCTCCCCAAAGAGGACTTTTCCGCGGAGGAAACCGATTTCTTCTTAACGGGAGAGGAAGAGTACAAACATAAAAGGAGGGGGCAGAAGGTGAATCTCAAGGGGCGGCCTGAGATACATTCTCGAGGGAGCTACCTTTAACGGAGGGATAAGAGGGAGCGCCCTACGAATACAAGTACCTCTGGAAAAGCGCGCTCGGAATCACCAAACCTCGGAAGTTCTCTTGGCGGCCACGAAGGGATAGGGACGGCAAGACAGTCGTCAACGGTCATCATATGCTAGGTCCCTGTGTCTTCAAGGTATATTTCTCAGGGAGGCTCGGATAGGTAAGAGTAGTCCAAAAGGTTGTCGTCACCTATTCTCAACTATGAGGCCTATCGGGGGTCTTTTTCGGAAAAAGGGAGAGAGAACGTCGAAGAATAAGAGACTGCAGTCGGGTCCCCTTCTCAGTGTAGACCCCTACGACTTACGAAGGTGGGGGAAAATCAGAACTCACAACCAAACTGGAAGGGAGGGGGGGAGATATTTCTAAAATCTTGGAGGAAAAGGCGTGGGGGGGGTAGCATGGGTTGCAACTCCCTGAGTAGGTCTCTTACTGAGGTCTAGCCGCTTCAGGGAGCTCTGTTACTAACAGATCCAAGAGAAGGAAGAAGAACGAGAGGGAGAATCAAAAGACCATCAGCGTGGGGTATCCAGAACTGACGGTCCCCCTGCGACCAGGAGAAAAAAGCAAGAAAGAGACACTTCCGCAACTAGCTCTGAGGGGGGGGAGTTTTCTCTCTCAGGAAGTAGAGGAGCTAAGGGGAGGAAACGCTCCGCGGGGGGGGGGGGGGCGCTAGCTATCTCTCTGGCATTAAGCGGTACGTGGGGAAAGTCTATGGGAAAATCTCAAGGAAGGTGGTAGAAATAGGATCGGAGGAATTTGAGATTTCACTGGGAGGACATAGAAAACGAATCCCTGTGGGATGATTGTCGAACGATACCTATAATAAATGTTAAGGAAAAGAGGAATACGCTCCTGTTAAACGGTTATTCGCGACGAGAAAAGACTCCTCCGGCGCCGTGGGGAAAGACGAGCACGTGGGGGGCGGATTAGGGGTTTAAAAGAAATCAATAGGCGAAACTGCCAAAGGGAGACCCTTACTTCAAAAGGCCAGACGGGAACAAGGGGGAGAGCCCTGGCTCAGGAAAAGGAAGGGGTTGGAAGGAACACGGGGCACATTGTGAACCCTCTAATGGTTAGAGGTACGGGAGGTTCGGTCTTATCCCTATCTCGTCCTACTAGAGGAAAATACCCTCGTCGGCTAAAGATGGTAAGGGGAATCACGAAGAGCGTGGTTCTGAGAAGGGTGACCAGGAAGAAAAATCTTCTCTTCTAGTTAGAGCCTCCAATGCAAGGCAGAGGGAGAAAGACGGACGTAACAGAAGAGCTAATAGGACTGACGGTTCTTGAAGAGTAATTGCCGTTCTGTTATTCTCAAACTGAAGAGGGGGGAGGAGGGGTCTCCAGTCAGCTAAGAAGGAGGATGAACGGACTCGGCGGTAGGAGGAAAGTAAAGGCCGCTAAAGCACGGCACCTTGTCAGGAAGGGGAGGGATTTTTCACTTTCTGCGTGGTACTAGGTCAAATGCGATCTGGAAAAAATGCATTAAGCAGCCCCCGATCTGCGTGGGCTCACATTGGAGTACTGGGGGGAGTAAAAATTTTTCATCGTTTAAACATCGGAGAGTTAACCTCACCCGATAATATCCGTGAGGTATAGAAATACTGCAAAAGAAAGAGACACACACGACAAAGGGAGTAGGATGTAAGGGGACGCAACGGTAAAGACACTGACTGAAGGGAGCTAAAATAGAGCTCCATCCAGAGAGAAAAGTCCTCGGATTCGGGTGTACTTTTGGAAGGGAAGGGAGGGAGCGGAGGGGGGGTTCATCGGAGGGTGGATCTCCGTACGGCGGGGGAATATCTTCTCCAGCCCAGGTGGGGGGAGGGGAAGAAAAAGGTATAGAGGACTTTATCTCAGAGGGTGTCGAAAGGAAGAGATCCACAGAGAAAGACGAGTAGCAATTCTATATACCCTGATCACTAAGGGGTGCCTTGTCGCCGGACGGGGGCCTGCCGAGAACATTTCTTGACAGGGGAGAAAGAAGAAGATTGCGTGAAACGGATGTTCATGTTGTCCTCAAAAGGATATCTTTCAGTGTCTACTACTTGAAAAAAGCCGAGCTCGGCAGCGTGACGAGCTAGGAACAGCGAAAGCCCAGAGAAAGAAGCCCAAGGAAGGGAAAATCGTAACACTTAGAAGCTTGCGCTCTCGCGGTAAGAAGGGGGACATATTTATACGCTATGAGAAAACTTTGACGTTCATGTCAAAGAAACATCAGGAAGAACGGTGAGAGGAGGAGAACGGCGAGGAAGCTACGAAACTCTCTAAAGGCATGGGAGATTCGAGTCGAAAGAAAATCTTATGCTTGAGGAACCGTTTAAGGCACCGAGGGGGGTAGGAGAGAGGGAAAAGGGAGGTCATGTCCAACAGAGGAGTGAGAGTCTACCGAGAGAGGCCCATCCTTCTGAAAGCTATAGGAGGGCCACTCCTCTTTTTCTTGAACGGAGTCCGGGAGAAGAAAACGCCGCAACGACGGGAGAGGAGTCGACGAAAGGGGGGACGGAAACCCACCAAATGTCAGGCCCGTCATTCCGGAAAGAAGATAGCGTGTCTCCCCTCAAACCTGGGGGAAATCTTGCCAAGAGGGGCAGGGGGGCACAATGGAAGTCAAAAAAAAATGAAGGAAGAAAGGAAGATAGGCGACCGAATGGGCGCTATAGTAGGTGGGGGAGGAAACTACATGAAGACGAGGCGTCCGAAATACGAGCAATTGGATGAACGCCCTAAGTTAACCGAAAATGGTTCAAGCAGTCCTTAGGGGGGGGTACTAGAAGGAAACTACAGATAAAAAAGAAAAGACTACCAGGACAGAGAAAAACTTCACTCCGAGACTTTAATATCGCGATGGCGCTCCCGGAAGATCTTAGTTTCGGAGGGAGGAAAGGGAGTAGGGGTGGAGGTAGAAAAACTAACAGTTCCAAGTTATTTTCTTATCAGGGGGTGAAAGGACCTAATCACAAGGGGAGGCCTGATCGGATTCAGATCGACAGGAGAATGTAGGTCAAAGGGAGGGAAGGTCATTCACAGCTATGACCGTCCTAGGATCGTTCATTACCTACTGAGAAATAGACGAGTTGGCAGAGGACAGACCGGCCTAACTGTCTAGGAGGGGAAAACGCACCAAAAAGAAGGAAGATCATCCTACAAAGATATTCCCATTCTCGCTCTGGCATCCGAGACCTTGCGGGAGGTAAGGGGAAGGTCTAAGTCCGGATAGGGGAGAAAAACGGGGGATGGAACGGCCCATATGCAGGGAGACGGAGGGCGCCTCCTACGGTTCGGGGACGCGCGCTAGGGAGGTCCAGGGGAAAAGAGAAAAAGGAGGAAAGTGACATGAGAAAAGGCATTGCCAGGTCTAAAAGGGAGAACTACCTCTACAAGAGCCAGAGGAGAAGGCAAACGTCGAGGGAGGAACAAGAAAAGGCGTGATAGGGACAGAGAACCGGAAAGAGGTGGGGGTCGCTTTAAGAGGAGTCGCTTCGAACTGACCGTCCTCCTAAAGAAACACGACAAATAAAAAAATGGGAATGGTGACGAAGAAGAAGTATCTAGAGCCAAACTATCTGGAAGACTCCGGGGGGAATCGTGATCTTCTTGCCGGCTTTTCGAGAGTCCATATAAGAGTCACAGAACCACAAAAGATCAGCACAAAGTGTCAAAACCGAGAGGTCTTACGGGAGATCCTGGCCTAAAGCTGAAGAGTGTTCCAACAAAGTATTTCTTCGGCCATAGGGATAGAACGAAGACACAAGGGATGAGTTGGGATATTGAACCGCGGAAGCTAAAAATATTAGCCCGAATTTCCTACTAACCTGGGGAAAGGGGGGGAGGTGACACCCCCAACCCCCCAACACACCCCCAAGCACCACCACCAACCCCCCACCCCCCCCCCCAACAAAAAATGGACTACCTTCTCGCACTAACAAGAATCTCGGGACGGTATGGGGGACCTCCAAAGAGGAGTGCGAGAGACCAACTATGAAACGCCTTTTTCTCTCCCTTACTAGGAGTATAGCTCCCTTTCGAGGAGTCTAGCCATCCTTTTCTCCGGGGGAGAACTAGGGAAAGAGTAAATTAGGGTGGGAATCAGGGGGGACTTTTCTAAAATTAAATCGACTGTCCTTGGTCCTTGGGGGGGGAAGAGTGGTAAAGTCTCTAAAACCAAATAAAGTGAGAGCTATTCACTACGGGAAGGGAGGGGTCGGGGGCTCACCTTCTAAAGAGCCCTATAAGCCGAATTTTCCCCATCCCAATATCTATACCACAACAACTGATTAGGGGGAAGAAAGGAGAGAAAGTGGGAGGGACCTCTGTTGGAAGTCCGTTTTGGGGAGTAAATTGAGGGCGCAGGGGAAGACAACCGTGATGCAGAAGTTCATATAAGGGGGTATCCGTCACTAGCCTTTTTAACAAGCCAAGGCAAGGGAAGGGCCATATAGTGAGAATATGGTGTGCATACCGAAAAAAGAAAGGTTGGTATTACCGACACATTACCTAGCGGATCCGCCTTCGCCGAAAAGTCTCAACGACAGAACTTGACGAACTCAGAGAAGATAGTAGAGACAAACCGGACGTATCAAGGACAGATTCGACCCTAGACCCTGAGGGGGGGATTCCCTATCTCGGTTGGGGGTGTCTTTACCTGAGGTTTAGAACTATCTCAAATAAACTGTAGTAGACACTAGGGAAAGTTAGTATAAGAGTCTCTTACTCTTACGATTCCAAGGCTCCCGTGATTCGATGACGACCTTCCCTAGAAACCGGGTACGAAGGGACAGCAGCTCAGGTAGTTCAGTATGGGGGGTGGGTGGGGGGGGTTGGGGGTATCGGACGAGCGACGAGGCGAATGAGGGGGGCTCCGCGCGTTGTTGCTGATGAGTGGGGGAGGGCAGGAATAGAAAGAACATCAGCCCAGGAGACAAGCGTGCAGAAGAGGACACCCAAGACAGCCAAATGGCGCTCTAGATAGGTTTGCCCACTTTCCATTGACGTTCTCGATCAGTCGAGGGAAAGAGTGAATTTGGAGGGAAACAGCACTGCCGGTAAAAATAGAAAATCACCGAATCTTCGGAAAGGGGGGGGTGTCTGCGCTACACTAAGAAGTCTGGGGTATTCCCGAGACGGGTGTAAGTACAGAGGGGAAGCAAAAAACGCGATCTCAAACCCAGTAAGGTGAACGGCATCAAGAAGGTGATAACCCTCCGACGTTACGGAGGAGAGGGAGGGGTCATCAGGCGGGACTCTTAGAGGACGCGGGAAAGAAAAGTAAAATGGAAAAAATTTAAGAAAAAAAAAAAAAATTCCGGTTTACTGTTCGGGAAAAGATAATAATTATTATAACCTCGAGAAAGCTCGGAAGGTAAGACATCTCCCTCTAAGGCTGTCAGGAAAAAAAGGATGGAAGGAAAGGAAAATAAGGGGAGGTGAGGGGTGTCGTGGGGGGGATTACTCTGCAACGAAGGGGTAAGTTTCTGTTCGAAGCTCTACAGCGATAGAGAAGGGGTTAGAACTGAAGTAGGGGGAAAATGCTGAACCGACTTGGGTACCACGGGTCAGTCCTTTCTGGTTAACGGAGGGGAAATCACTCGTGAAGGATGCGGCCTTCCCCCAAGGAGCAGCAAACGAAAAAAGGCACGGCCTTAGTTTGGTATCAGGAACCTGCTCCAGCTCAGAAGGAACCCACATTCGTCGACTAGCCCCGAGGCGCTAACCCTAGCGTATTCAGAATGAAGGGGAAGAAAGGAAGGGGTGCGGGTTCTGAGGTAAAAAGCAGAAGAAAGCTTGGTACACTAAACTAGAGCGTCCAGCCGGGGGGTCGGGGGCTATCACTGGGGGGATCGCGAAATAGAGCGGAGGGGTCAAGTAAATACAGCCTGGATAGCCTTTCGAAAGAGAACGCTCCTTTGTAGGCCTTGTGCCCGGGACTGCGGGAACCGAGAGAAAAAAGGGAGACAAGCAGAGAAGACAGTGGATGGGTGGCCCTTCCTTCTTTTGGGTGAAACTATCGATGAAGGGGGGGGGGAGGTAGAACGAAGTCAGGAAAAGAGAGGAAATTGGGAGCTGATGATAACAGAAAAGAAAATCGTCCCCATGTCGTTTGACTGTACCATAGGAAGGAGCTCTCGTCCTACGCATCGGAGGATCGTCGCCTCAAGGAGAATCCCCTTTCTGTGAAGAACCGGGAGAAAACTGGGTGCTAGAAAAGGAAAGAGAGTACGAATGGAGAGTAAAATTCAATATCTAACAAACAACGTGATGATGGAAAGGGAAGGGTCCTGTACTCCTTAAAGAGAGAAGACTTTCCCCCGGGAATTACCTAAATTGGAGAAAGCGAGGAGGACGAAAAATCATGGCACTGGGGATACTTCTCAGAGGCAACACGAAAGACTCTTAATCTGGGAGAAGGAAAGCCCTCGGCGCTCTTCAAAACTGGCTGTTCTAGCTAATCTTCCCTCATCTAGAAGCAGAGAGGAAGGAGAACGTCGTATAAAATGAAAAACGATCAGAGGATCGGGAAACCCTCAAATTCGGAAAAGCAATCTATTTCTGCGAAAGTCTGAAAAAGGGAACCCTGGGAGAATCGTAGGAAATGTGGTGCAAAACAAAAGGACCAACGCCTTTCAAGTCGACTTCTAGAGGATTTAGAAAAAAATCAGAGAAAGGGAGGGAGGTAGAGAGGGGGACGGCTGCGCTCGACTAGAGATCAAAATTGCTCGACCACCAAGGTCTGGCGTACAAAGCGTTCCAAAGCGTACTTGACTTACTATAGAAAAACCAAAAAAAAGCGAAAAGGACCTCTACAACGTCAACTAGGAAGAATAAACGAGGAAACTGGGACAGTTCGGGGGGGGGAAGCCTTAGATGAAAATGGTCTATTAAGACCTTTCAGTTAATGGCTGACACCTAAACTAAACAGAAGTCCAGGGCCCTTCTGGTGAGGGGGGCAGGAGAATGGGATTCATAAGGAGTAAAATAAGACGTGATAGGATTCTTTGAATCAACATTCTAATCCGCTTTAAAGGACGGCAGACAATGGCACAAGGGAAGAAAAACACAGAAAAAAAAAGAAGCTGGGAGAGTTCATGAACGACCTGGATACATAAGCGAGGTTGGAAGAGGACTAGAGAAGTATTAGCCAAAAAAGGACACTCAAGAAGAATTTGGCGTCCCGCCCTTCCTAGGGCGTCGTCCACGCGACAAGGAGGAACAAGGGGGATAGACGCAGCCAGTGTAAATCCTATTAAGTGAGTATAAACACGTGGGTAACGATTCTTTGAAGGGAGAGCGCCTCTACGGGGTAAAGTGAGAGAACTCGGAGGGGGAAACTTTTCAGGAGTTAGAGAAAGAGGAAGGTGCAGCTCGACACAAAATTCGCAAAGGTTCCTGTAAGGCGCTCTCCCCGGACGTCAACTTCAGCGGGGAAATAAACGAAGAGTTCAAAAAACGTGGCGGTGAAAAGCTCAGGCCTCGGAGGGTCTACGTGCAAACTCGCCTTCTACCTACATACGAGGAGAGAAACTGAGAAGAGAGCACCCAAACTGGAAAAGTGGCCGGAAAAAGAAGTGACCAGGCATTCGCACGTCAGGGCACGGGGAATAGGGATATTCCGAGGTAGAAAAGAAGAAGTGCGAGAAGGTTCCAGCAATACAAACTGAAAAGACAGCCAAGGGACATCGGAGGGGAACCAAGCTAAGGGGGTCCGACCTCAGAAAGACCGAGAATACTATCTCTTTGGACAGCGTCGTAAAATATGTGGGGGACCCTGCGGAGAACCGAAGACAATATATTCTAGGGCCAAAAAAAAAAAAGCGTACGACAGAAAAAAAAAGAAAACGAGATGAAGAGTCGTAAAAAGGAGCTACCCCCGGGGGATCTTCGATCGACGAAACACCCCGAGCCGGCAAGGAGAGACTTCTAGATCGCCAAGGAAAAAACGACGAGGGAGATTGGAAAGAGGAGCTCTGAGGGGTTTTCGCCGGAGTATCTGATTTTCTGACTTAGGGCTTCTCCTCTGGGGGGGTCGCAGGGAGGGTCGCAGATAGGGAGCGAGGGAGGGAAGAGTCAAAAAAGGAGGGGGGGAAAGTTGGATTAGCGAAACTCGCCTTCTCTGGGATCGATTCCAATAAGAGGAGCAATAGGGGGGAAAATAAAAATTCCTAGGACTAACTTAAATAAAGTTCAACCCCTACTCCAAGAAGCCTATTTAC
>Ga0179591_1339287_pt1 | contig 24754 bp, 26 predicted proteins | sample CZOMad2_1_08_16f_FD_182891 | JGI IMG/M metagenome (GOLD analysis project Ga0179591, IMG submission 182891) | Vadose zone soil fungal communities from Angelo Coast Range Reserve, California, USA - CZOMad2_1_08_16fungal (PacBio error correction) | ecosystem: Environmental > Terrestrial > Soil >...
CCTTAATCGCCCCTTATCCGTACTGCAGAATTGATTTCAAGAGAACAACAGGAACAGGGGGGTTCGTTCAAATCCGAGGGAGCTCAACTCCTTATGAATAAGGGGAGAACGTGAAGAAAATAGGAATGGATTCTGCGACCCTTTTCGCCGTTGAGGCTCCGGGAGTCAATAAAGGGGGAGTAAAAAAGAAAATCTCGGGGGGGAAGGTGTCCCAGGGTTCGGAAGTCGAAGAAAGAAACCAGTAATAGTTTTTTCTAGGGGATTTTCGGGGTTGGGGAAGGGGGGAGAGAATTGCGCTAGAAAGTGCCCGACTTAGGGGACAATGAAGATGGAGAAGATTTGAGCTTTGGGGCAATTACTGTGAATTTCTGACATAAGGCCGGTTGTCAGCCGAGTCGAGGAAGGTTGGGGGTGAAGCCGGTCGTCGAAGAAACAAAAAGAAAGTTGGAAAGACCAGGTCGGGGAAGACGCAGTATTTAAATTTGCCCAGGGCCAGCATTTGCTCATCGCAGGTTCAGGGGGGGGGGGAAGAGGCTAGAGAGGGAGTCCATTGACTGAAGGGGGGTTCTGAACTTCTAGTCCTAGGGATGGAGGGTTTGCTAAGAGATTGATTTTGAGAAGCTTACCAGGTCCGTCAATCTCGGAAAATTGGAGATTTGTCATAAGAGGAAGTGCGTGAAAATACTTGGGTCATGGTTAAAGGGAAAGAAGAAACAGGCTTCGCAAGGGGTAGTCCGGTTTTCCCAAGAGAGAACCCCAGTTGATCTCTTTGTCCGGAAAAGTAACGAGAACATGTCGATCTGAGACAAACTAAACCACAGAAAGGGCCGCGGGGTGGACCTGGGGGAGAAAGGAAAACTCCGAAACAACAACGTAAAAAAAGGCATTGCCAGTCGATTCGCAGGACGGCCTGCGGGGAGAAAATGAGGGTGAAGAAGGCGCCAACTGAATCAAACGGAAAGGGGGTAAGGGATGGCTACAAAATTGACCGGAGGGCAGCTTCTTTTCAGACGTTCGGAGGGAGGGAGTGGGGGGAAGTCCGCTGAAAAGCAAATTAGGTTGACTGCGAAAGGCGAACTCGAAGGTAAAAAACAGCTGCCGGGGGTTGGATCGACACCCTCCAGAGGGGGGCGGTCAGGATCGCTGAAAAATGTTGATTAAAGAGGTTTACAGCCTTACTCATGTTGACCTGGGATATCGAACCGGGTTTGGGGGGGGAAGAAGCAAAAGGTTTATCAAAGGGAAAAGGGATGAATCCCTTCTGACGGGGTATTTCTATCGGGTTTTGACGTGGGATTTAGCGAACCAACGGAAGGGAAATCTAAAATCCAAAAGAAAATTAATATTAGAATTGGGGAATCAGGAACGTGGGACGGTATGGGTGGTGAACTCGGAAGTAGACCATATCAAGGAAAAAACCAATTCGGACCGCTGTCAGGAGGCGGATTGCCCTGTCCCCGGACGGTACCGTTGTTGGGGAGACAGGGGACTCATGACAGGGGGAGGGTAGTCGCGAACTTCCCATGGTGACGTGTCTACCATTTGGGTCTTGTGGAAAATGGGGGATTCGAAGGACATCCAGAGTTCACCTGGTGGAGGTTCAAATTATGGGGCCAAGGGGTCTTCAGTGCGCGTATCTCAAATGTGCAGGCTTATAATCCCTCTTCAGTTTCTTGGGCCATGGGCGCTCTCGGGGACGAGGTACGATCGCCTACCGGCGGGAAGACCTCTTCTGCCTAATCTCAAGATTCTCAATGGTAATTCTGCAACCAGCTCGGCACTGAGAAAGGGGCGATCTCGGGGTGAAGGATGGCCAAATGACAGAGAAGGAAGAAGGCATGAGAAAATCAGTCTATCAGTTTGCTGCATCCTTCTAAGAAGAGCTCTCTGGAGGAAGGCGACACTTGAAAAAGCTATCGTGTTAGGTCACTATGAATTAAAAAAACGAATCATAATGACAGATCGAAGAATCCAAACACTTATTGGTCTAATGCTCTGGGAAATTAGGCTTTAACTCGTCGTTTAAACTCATGTCGGAACATCCTTGGGGAAGGCTGAGACAGTTGACAGAAAATCCACAGTGTGGAGCATTCTATTTCACTGAAAAAACGGAGACCAGAGATAATTTCCAGTCAGTTGGCAGTGAAAATGATTAAGAAGCAAAAAGGGCGCCGCCCCTGTTCTCGGGCTCTGAAGGCTATCCGCTCTGAAAATCTAAAGAAGGTTTGCGGAAACTTCCGTCGGCGCGGAGCGGCTTGCCGGGCCATATTCAAACTGCAAATAGGAGGGGGGAATTAAGGAAGCAAAAAGTGAGAACCCTCCTGAACATACGTTTAAAAGAGATAAACGAGCAGAGCCTCGGGAGCGGGGTCAGCGAAGGAATCCAACCCCGAGAGAACTGTCAATACAATCCCATGCGCCGGCCTTTAATTCATCGTCGGAATTCCATGCAGAGTACCTTGATCGGGCAAACGGGCGCCCGGCAAGCAAAGGAAAGACCGGAAAGACGAAGGTTCGTACTGAGCGTCACGAGGCGCTTTTGGGGGGGCAATCGGTCAAAAAAAAAAAGCGATTTAACGAACGAAGGGGGGGGAGCCGGTGAGTGCTATTGCCGCACAAGCCTAACACTTGGTTGCGTTCTCACAGACCCGGGGAGAGGGGAAAAGGGGAGGGAAAACCAACGCCCTATGTCAAAGAGTCATTGGGGAGTCAGGAAGCTGCAAATAAAAGGGCAACAACTTCCCAAAAACCAGGCGTGATAAAAGCTCCTTGTCGATCATAGGGGTTCCGTGGAGAACATGCCGAAAACGAGCGAGCAGTTATCTCCATCTTGGTCCAAAGAGGAGGATCAGACGAGCTTGGGGGGGGGGGGGGAAAGGGGGGGGTAAAGAATTGGGTTTTTTTTTACCGGGTGCGGCTGGTTGAAAGGGATTCTAGTGAAATTTGCTGGTCAAAGAAAGATCACGTCTCGGGGAAGTTTTATTAGACGCGAAGGGGGGGTGGGGGAGGGGACGCAGGGGAAAAACATACCGGCATGTTGATAGTGACTTAGCACTGGAGTAGGGAGACGGAGGTGTGGGGGAAGCCTCGCATAAAGCGGAATCTCTTTCTCGAAAAGATCTTTCGGCCGAAGGCGGAAAAAAAGAGAAACGGTGGGGGGGGGGGTGGATTGCCATAGTCGCAGGGAATGAATTTGGAAGTACTAAACAAATAGGTGCGTATCAGGGGGATCCGAGGACCCTAGATTACCAACTGGGGAGAAGGTCCTTGGGGAGGTTTAAGGGAAAAGATCTTTGACCGACCTGATCAGGAAGGGGAGAGAGCAGTCCCATAGATTAATTTCAGCACTTAGGAAGGAAAACAGGGCGCTTGCATGACCACCCGGAGATGAGAGCGGGGAAAAAAAAAAAACGAAGTCAATTTAATAAGAGGCTCAGATGCAAAACCTGTCGGAATCAATTTGGGGATTTTCAAATGGGGAGACGCATTAGGGTACAGAAGGGAAAAGGGCTCCAGTTCATCCTGTTAGAGCCGCCTGCCAAGAAAAATTGAAGAGTGCATTGTATAGAGAAAAAAAAGCTGCAGCAGAAATGAAAGGGGAAAAAACTACTGAGGTTTATTCCTTCCTGGCTGAACAACGGCAACTGTCTCCTAGAAAAAATGACACCCAGTAGGGCGTAAAAAAAAAGGAGGGGGGGGTTTAGGGAAGAGGATCAAACAGCGGGAAGAAAAGAAAGTCTTCTGGGGGGATAATCCCATATTCGGAAGAAACGAGAAAGGAGGATAACCGCATGGTCCGAAGTAAGAGGAAATATCAAACTGCTCCGTGCTGCATCCGGCGGGAAACTAAACGATCTGGAAATCCACGCCCTGCCGTGATTGTGTTCAGGAATTTGGGGGAAGCAAGGATTCGGAGACATGGAGTGGCTCCGAGACGGGGGTTCATAGGGGGGGGGGGGGGGTTAAACAGACCCTTCCTTCGTGAAGGGGAGACAAGAATAAGAGAAAATGGGGAGAAGTTTCCAAAGGGTAATAGAGGATGTTCACGAAGGGGGAACGGAAAGGTGGGGGTGGGGGGGGAGGGACGTCGTGTGAACCTATTCCTGGCCGATATCATAGATCTCTGGAAATTACAGGTCCATAGCGAAGGAGGAGGGGAAAAGCCTTATGCGGGGTGGATAACGGGAGACCTTCAAGGGTCCTTCCAAAGCGATCCCTTCAGGGCAGAGCTGCGAACTAAAGAGGGCCAGGGGCGGCGGTCATGCAACTCGAACTGGCACTAAAGGCTCGGGTGGAATGGCAGATGATGATATTTCAACCTTGAGTCTGTCATGTCGCTCGACCAGGGCGGCAAAATAACTAGGAGTTTTAGGGGGTCGCTAGAAATGAAGCTTCGGGGATAAACACAGGATGCTACATTAAGTTCTTGTTCCATCCGGAAAGAGGGAACGGTACAGTGAAGGCAAGGGGATTAAGGGGGGAGAAGCGTAGATCAATCTAGTAATAAGAATAGGAGCAAAGAGAGCACTGGAAAGAAGTCGGATGTTCTTTTTCTAGGGACAGGGAGAAAGCCCGGAGCGGATAGAGGAGAGCCCCCTGGACGTGTAGTAAAGCGTCGAGGGGGTGGGGGCGGAGAGTCTGAGGGAGAGTGGGACCACCATACTTAAGCACCGCTTAATTGATTAACCTGACGGGAGGGGTTGTCGGGAATTAGGCAAACTGGGGGGGAAGGGGGCAGACGTGAGTGAGAAAGGATAACGCAATGACCTTGTCTAAGAGACTCCGAAAGACAAGCGACAGCGATACCGGCCCGGTTAGAAGAATTGAGGAATACAAGGGGGGACCTCCAAGGAATGAAAGAAAAAATCGAAAATGGAAGCGTGAACGGGCGAGTTGGCAGATGGGGAACGAAGCTGCAGTTACTCAGAATCACCGCGCCTAACGGAAAAGACGAGTAAGCAGTCGCTAGGGGGGGTCTAACGAAATTTCGGGTGGTCGTGGGGGGGATGGGGGGGGGGTGGCGGGGGGGGTGGGGGGGGGGACAGTGCGGGGGGGGGGGTGGGGGGGAACCGGAAGAGTAGAGCTCTATCTCATTTGTTGGAATGGGTCGGAACGTCCGTTGGATCATGAAGAAAATCGAGAGGTCTAAATCTCCGGGGGGTGGCGGTTCGTGAGTGCGCTGTGGTAACTCAGTATGCGGAAGTAAGGAGGATGCTCGACGGGCAGTGTGTGGGGCGTGTGGGGGGGGAGGTGCATACTATCGAAGGAAGCGGGGTGGGTGGTGGGACGGTCCGTTTATCGTAAGAATGAAAAAGGGAAAAAACCTCGCAGTAGGCTGTGAGGGTCGTACAGTGGGGTCCTGCGATATGGGTGTGCTGGACAGGGGTGGCGGGTAGGTGGACCGGCGGGAAGTAGAGGGATAAGAGGGGGGTGCGCGGTCGTCGAGGGACCGAAAGGGTTAAGAGCTTGTCGGGTATTTGATGGGGGCTAGGGGGTGGGGGGGTAATGCATTGGGCGCCCTAGGATGAATGGCCTCATCTAGGTATAATCTCGATTCTGATTCTTTTCCTCTGGAATATGAGCTCCCACCTGGTATAGCTTGGTCAGGAAAGGTGGGGAACGCAGCTCCTAATTGGGTCCAAAGATACGACTCACCTTTCTGATCGTCTAAAGGAGACGGTGGGTCTTAACCTTAAAGTAGTGCAAAAAAAAAAGTTTTTGCGTGGGTCGCCGACTTAGATTTGTTCATCACACTGGCACGAAATGGAAGTTCCCCGTTCACCTGAGGGGGAAAAAGAAAGACGACGGGGGATCGCCCAGAATTAAGCCACTTGACGATATTGAGATGGCCAACGGCTAGGGAGGTTGGGAGGGGCCGTTGCGGAAGAAGGGCTGGGCAAGTAGCGGCTTTAATATAGTCCGATATATCTCACGGGAAAGTCGTCACAAATATCGATGGGAAGGGAGAGGAAACCAATGGCTATGTTCACATTCATCGGCTCTCATAAATACAAAAAGGAGGGAGTAGGGGGAGTTCTGCTACCTGAAGGGGGATGGTCAAAAGCACGCAAAAGCGATCTGGTGAACTGGTTCAGCGGTGCGTATATATGAAAATATCGATGCAAGAAAAATAGGCTTGAAGGGGGAAAAGTGATCGAGGGCGCAGCATTGAGACGGGGAGAGACCAGGGTCTCCATAGGCAAGTCGTTCAGGGGGGGAAGTCGGAGGCTACCGATGTCGTCTTGACTAGTATGTCAATTCAGCTTTCTCCATGGAAGAGTTAGTTGGTATTTGGCAGTGGGCAAGAAGTGCCATGTAGAGAGTTCCAGCACATTGTTTTGCCGGGAAGTCGCTGTTTGAATCCTATCCGGTGCCTAGAGAAGAAAGTCACGTCAGGAATCTTGGGAAAAAGCTGACGTAGCTTTCTGGGTGCAACCGATTAACAAGTCAGGACGGATCTCGAAAAAGAGGAACAAAAAATAAAAACTAGATCAGAAAGGCGTTGTGAGTCAGGTAAAGGAATGGTCAGGTCAGCGCGACAAGGAGGATTCGGGAAAAAATCATATGTCATTTTAGATGACCAAAGGTTCTTTGCTTGGATAGTTGAGAGCGAATGCCTGGTTCGTACGGCGTGGAATTAATATGGTATCGGTTCAGGAGCGGCGGGCTTCTGATTGAGATAATTCGTTGGGAATCGCGTCAGTCTTGTATCTGGAGACCCAGTGCTTCGTCGAGGTGTACCGAGAAATCTCTCGCAGTGCATGAATAAGCCTTCTGAGAATATTCTACAGATCCGAAGGGGGGGAGGGGGTCTCACGGACGTCGCCACATCACCATGAGAAAGATAATCTCCTTCCATCAGTTAGGCTGTTCGACAAAAAGGGACATAAATCGAGATCGCGAGATCGCGTCATTATCTGGTTGACGTTGACACTTCGCTGATGGGACTTCTTAAATGCCGCTAGTAAGGACGGAGAGGAAACAGACTCAATTGCCTCTCGTTCATCCTCGACTTGTATTTAAGTGGGTGTGGCCTCTTTCGGTGGTCCTCTGGACACTTGGGGGGGGGGGACGGTATAGCAAAATGTAGTTTAAAAAAGGATGACCAGGAAGTGAAAACATTTCTAGTGTCTGAGGAAACGTACCGGACCGAAGTCGGTATCAGAGAAAAAGGGACAGAAGTGGCTTTCATGAGAATGAAGAATGGTTATTCTATGTTTGTACTGTCAGGGGACAACGACCTCTCGAGGGGGACTCCTGCAAATCAGCGCGCGAAAGGAGTCCGCACTTAGGGGGGGGTTAGGAAGAGCCTCTCTGGCCTCTGCGGAGGGAGGTCTCCTTGTCCAGGTCAGAAAAACTGTCTGTTGCCTGATACTATGGGAAAAGGGATATGAACTCTGGTGAACTCAGGGACCGACCTAAAAGGTAGGGATACCGAAAACGGGTTGAATGTTCCATGCGGAAAGGGGGTCCATAATTTCTCCTGTTTTGTTTGCCAAAGAGAAGGGGGCTAGGGGTCAAGTAGATCGTTACATGAGACCAGAGTGAGTTGATTTTTCGATGTATCGAGCATCTAGAAGTTGACGATCCTTCAGAATTCTATCGAGGGGATCGGCGGCTGTCCATAGGGGGGGGGTTCAGCTATTTCAACGTTTGCAAACTTGCGGAAATATCAAGGGGTGTCTGGTCGGGGGGGGGGGGGTCCGGGGGTGGTTGAAGGGTAGAGGGCAGGGGGAAGGGGGTCAGGGTGGTTCGAGTCGTGGGGGGGCACACAGAAGGGGTAAGTGGGCTCGGGGGGAGAGGTGGGGGGGGCGGTGGTACCAGGAAGGGCATGGTCTGTCGATGTGGTAACGGCTTTGAATTCGAGAGGAGATAGTAGAGTACAAAGGGGGTGGGGCCTTACATAGGACGCGTTGCACGGGTGGGTGGGTGTCTGTGGGTGGGTTGTCTTAAACAGAGAAGTCTAAGCAAAGATGGGTTAAGCTCAATTTAATGAGGAGCTTAGACTACATTCCAATTCTTGTGCGACCGCTGCCTCCGGCGCGAGAAAAAAGTAAAGGAAAATCAGGTGGAGAACGATCCTGCTTGAACCTGAAGAAGAAAAGCGATTCAGGAGTGGGGTTGACATCCCCAAAAGAACCCCCCTCATCTTTCAGAACGCCGGATGCCTCGAGGGGAAGACTGTTCCGATGCGAATGGAGTCGTCGAATCAATTAGTTGAATGGGGAAGCGGGTCGCCGCATGGTAAGATGGGATTCATGAGGTACTCCTGCGTGGAGGGAAGGGGTTTCAACGGGGGTCTGTCCCTGAATCAACAAATTATGTGGGATATTGAGGGAATGTCGGTTGAATTTAAAGAGCGCAAAATGCGAAGTATCAGTTCAAAGAAGGGGAGTTCTCCGACGGGGGGAACGGACCGAAGGGGAAAGGTCGGGGGTGGAAGGGGGGGTGGGGACTTCTTTCGCGAGGGTGGGGTGCGACGTGCGAGTGCTCAAGTTAGTGGGGGGCGGGGGTGCGGGGGTGATTGGGGCCGGGGTGGGGCGCGAACGGGGGGACTACGGGGGGCGGGAGCGCACCAGGCCGACCTTGGCCCGTCAACATTCCGGGGAAATAACGCATTTAGTATTACACTTTGCCCCTCCACGAAGGGGGGAGATAAACGAAAAAATCGGGGAGGTTCAGCGAAGCGGGGAATCCCTTTACGGAATGGGGCGGCGTCAGAGAGACGCTTCGGGGGGGGGAGAAGAAATTCAAGCGATTTGATTTTGGCAGCGAATAGGCGTACATGCCCTTTCCAAATCTCGTAAATGGATATGGGCATGGACTCGATAATGATGGTGCTTAAGCAAAGGAGAAAAAGGGAAATGGTCAATAGTCACTTCGCAGGCATTTTGCCTAGGCACAATGTGGAAACGAGCTTAGAGACCACATTTGATCCCCGCAACCGATGGGCTTAAAGGAGATCGAAAAGTGAACTAAAAACATGGACGGATATAGGACTATACCACAAAGACAGTCATCACAGACAGGGTCACTTTACACGAAAGTACGTCCGCCGTCAGACTTGAGACAAGCCTCTGGGGAGGTTCGATGGCCGAGGATGCGGGGGGGGTAGAAGGGTGGGGGCGTCGCCCGGAACGGTGTCCAGGGAACAAACTCAATCGATCGCGAGGGACACTGCGCTGCGAAACCCAATGAGGCCAGGGGAGGGACTTTTCAGCGAAAACGTCGGGGACAAAAGGAGAGGGCAACGTGTCCCGATTCAAAGGATTTTGGAAAAGAAGTCGTCCGAAGAATTCGTCCATAGTTGGGGGAACCAGCCTCAACAGGCTGAAATCCGGGGGACTGTAAAAAGAAAAAGAAAATTGAGCTTCCTTTGTCTAAGCAGCAGAAACCCAACTCCAAGGAGCGAAATCAGAGGAGGAATCGCGGTTGTCCCAGTGGTTGCAGCATTGCAAGAGGGAGATGGAAAAAAAGGAAGTGAGAAAAGAGGGGGAAGGAATGTTCGCTTGGACCTTCAAAATGAGGAGGACGCCAGGGAGATAACGCATTGGGTGGGTGGGTGGGAGAGCGGCTGGACCGGTGTCACGCGGGAAGGGGTCCATCTCATTGGATGACTCACCGAGCCTCTTCGTTCCGATGTTGATCGGTGGGCAAAATGGTTTCAAGGGGTGGACGAGGGTTTCTGTTACAGAACCGGAACCACGTCAGGGTTAAACCTGGGCTCGGGGGGAAAAACCATATGAAATAGTGCGGCTAGGGGAATGGCAATAGAAGGAAAACGTGGCGGATACGAGGCGAAAAAATGGGGTCGGGAGGGTTAAGCACTTTTTGTACGCTTGCGCTTCAAGAAAGTCCAAAGCATCGTGAATTCCTAAAAGACACGGAAAAACCGTTTGCTTAAGGGGGGGTTAGAATTCTTTTCCGGGCCGGCTTTTGAAACGTGTTGGGGGAACTAAGGGAAGAGAAAAAAGGGGTGCCTCCCGTCAAGAGGAAGGCGTAGTCAGAGGAGAGTGTCCTCACAAGAGGGCAAAAGGGCTGGACGGGTACATCAAACAGTTCTCGACTTTGTTACTGTGAGGATACGATCATACCGACGGTCGCGCAACGGTAAAAGAGATGGGGAGCTAGGGGCAGGGCGCGCATTAACGCCCGATGGAGGGCGGCAGAACTCATTCTCGTGTGAAGGAGGGGCTGCACGATACGGCCGACCCTCATCGATATTGAAAGGAGAGAGGAGGCGCTTTTGGAAGAGGAGGGCCCGATACCGTCAAGAAGAGCAAAGGCGAGGAGATAACGATTGAGGAGGGTCAGAAAAAGGCTCAAATGGTTCTGTCAAAGGGGGGGTTACCTATTTCTCCCGGTCGGCACCATTTCACGCAAGCGGCTTTGAGAGAGAACCTGCGCCAAATTTTTCGTGCGAGCAAGAAGATGTTGCTGAATGGAGTGCCTTCTCAGACGGAATGGTGCGATACAACATGTCGTGTCATGCCGAGCATTTTATGGAGAGCCCGCTGCTATACGCCACCTACCTTGTGGATGCCTCCGAATGGGCCAGGGAAAGAAGGCACTGGAGGTAGTCTACCTGCCCAATACGAACTCGGGGGTTTCTTCTTTAGGAAGGAGAAGAGGGTTTTCAAGGAGAACTAAAGAAGAATTGTACAAGATCATCTCTCTACACAAAAAACAAGGATAATTAAAAAGAAGGGAGAGGGGTCCATTTTTATGCGGCGCTCGTTGCACAACAGATTCGCCTCGGTCGAAGAGAAAAAGAGTTCGGCGTGTGGGGGCAGGTCGAACCGAGTCCGCATTCCTGGAACACGAGAAGTCATCCCAACATTATGGGGCTATCGCGGCCTATGCATCAAACTTCGTCTAAAGAGAATGGGGTGGAAAGGGACCCACTGGGAAACGCGGTGGTTCGCTGAAATCCTGCAGCAAACTGCGCACCTCCAGGCGCCGGGCCACTGTGGCGCCGCCGGGTCTAGGGGGGTATCAACCTGGAGGGGAATTGTGCCGGAAAGGTCTGCAGAGAAACTTTCCAAGAAACTCTGGGGGCGCTGCTTTCCGTATCGGGAAGAAGCCAGGGATCCTTCCTCAAAAAGGAGGAGAGGAGGTTAAGGGGAAAATCGGGAACGATAGCGTCCCATCGGGGTCAGATCAGATAATGACCTATCTTGAGGGTCAATGCCGTTATCGTCACGAAAGTCTAACTCGACGGGGGAAAAGGGGGAACGCGACCTCACGTCCGTCAAAGGAGTTGAGATCGGAGAATCGAATACCGCAGGAGGGGAACCATCTCGTGAACGTTGCGCGAAAACATTATGGTCAAAGGATCCCCGAATACGAAAAGAAAAACAAGGTCTATAAAAGGGGAGGTACTTGGGAACGTCCAATCCATTTGAGACTGAAAAGCGAGGATGAAAGCGGTCGGAGAAACAGAAAGAACTACTTACGAGATGCCAGGATTTCACTGATTCGGCGGCAAACACGGGAAGCCGGCCCTGGAAACTAGAATTCCGCAGACTCACCGGGAAGAAAGAAAAGGTTTTTCCGTACCTGGCCCGAGCCAGGTCACGAAGGATTTTCGATTTGCAAGAGGAGGTCAAAACATCAGCTCGTACACCTTTAACCGAGGAGAAGGGTGGTGGAGGACGTATCCGCCACGTTTGTTGGAGGGGGTGGCAAAAGACAAAATAAAGAAGAGGACATATCTGGCTGGGTTTCGCAGGTGGGTCCTAGGGGGGGGAAGGGGAAACACCCGTTTCGAGTAACGAAACGCTTGTAAAAACAAAAAAAGGGCCCGCCAATAGAACGAAGAGCACAGGGGGGAGATAGAATAAGGATCGGAAGGATAGGGAACAGGGGGTCAACTCAAGTCAAAACCACCCAGGGGAGGGGAAAAAAGTCGCTCCTTTCATTGGCACATAGTCCGTTGATGGCCAAGAAATGAATTACCAACGAGGGGCAATAAAAAATAGTCTAAAGATGCAATGCTTAGACACTGGGAACGCAAACTAAAAGGAATACTATTAAGGGCTTTGTGGTGGTGGGCTTTTATTTCAGAAAAGGAAGCTCAAGAAAGTGTTGGGGGCAAAGGGAACGTCTTTAGCAGGGTTGAGCTGGAATTGAATAAAGAATGGGATGGGGCAGCGTGAGCGGCTCCAGACAACACCGTTTGTCGCGGGAACTAATGGGGGGTGAGATGAAAAGGCCATAGCATCATGTTGGGGGGGGGTGGTGGGAGGTCTCTGCGCAGCTAAGGGCCTTCCGACCTGGGGGGGAGGAGTACCTGGAAAACGATTCCTCCAGCAGGGTCGACGTCAGTGAAGCGGAACAGCTGTCAAGCAAAGTAGGGAATGTCGAGTCCCCGGAATGGGTTTTTGCGAGGCTTCATGGACCAGGAACGAGCGGGAGGAGCCTGGGTGGGGGGGGGTATAGATCTCTAAGAAGGGAAGAGGAAACTGGGAACGGTTACTGAAAGAGACAAAAGAATTTTTGAGGAACTGGTGGATGAATCTCTGGAAACCCGTTACTAATGGCAACGACGGAACCGGACCGACTGGGATCAGGTCCTTGCAGGTGCCCACTCAGGGTACTTTGACCTTAATCAACCTGGGCAAATCATATAGACGAAAAGAGCATGGAAAAGGGGAGAGTTACTTCATTTGCCCCGCCTTATGAGCTTCCAAACACAAGGGCGCTTGCATTGACAAACTACATCTCTTCTCGAAGCCGAAACAGGCCTGCAAAGGGACCAAGAGGATAATTAAAATACCTGATAAAAAAAAAGAGGGGATCACAATTTATGGGTGGGCAAATGTGGGTCCTACTACATGCGGATTACCGGAAAGGGGAGACGGTGGCCGGGTGTCAGGGTGAGCCGAAGGGGGGAATTCTTCCAAACACAGGTTCGGCGAAAATTGGAGGGGAGACACTAACGCGGAGGAGGCGAACAGGAAAGAAGGGAACAAAGCTAAGAGAGGATTAGCGGTCAACTACCGGAGGGTGATACAGAATAAGTTAAAAACTGTACGCGCAGGGAGTCGACCCACATTAACCGAAAATTGATAAACAAAAACAAGAGGATTGGTTTGTGGGTAGTTTTAAATGAGGCAGGGAAACCTCTTGCCAACAGGAACCTCGCTTATGAGGAATCACCAGGGGGTCGTTAAATCCCATGCGCCGACGAAAAAGCTCAAACCGATGGTCGTCGAAGGTTAGCATAGATCACAGCCTCAGGGAACGGGGGGTGAGCCAGGCTTCATCCTCCGGGGGCGAAAAGGGTCTTCTTGGAACTCACCGCTAAGTTAGGGGATTCTTGAAAAGGTCAACGCAGGTTTAGGGATAAGATTTCTTGCAGTTGCTCCGCAATGTTCATCGGGGGGAAGGACCCGGCGACCTGATCTGACAAAGTCAAGGGAAGAAACTCCCTGAGGAGCGGACTACACCCTTACAGATGGAGTTTCGAACGGATGGGTGGCAACTCGAACAAGTTGCTCGGCGTCCTGGGACTGGAATTTCCTATATCAATCGCTCTCGCAAGGCCGTGGAAAGAGACAAGCATTAAGAGTCTGGTCCAGAAGGAAGGCTGGTTTGGGGCTGTGCTACGATGCTAAAAGGAGAGGGACTTTGGCCTTCAACCGATCCAAGGCATGGACTCGGGGCTAAGAAGAAAAGGGGCCGTGTCATCGTCATACCGCCAACCGAGTACAATATCCTCGAAGCTCGATATAAAGGAAAAAGGATATTTGAAAGGCGGGACTGCGCGCTCGGCTCACTACAGACGAGGCAAAAGAAAGCATACCAGTTGCAGAATTCGGGACGAACTGTAGGGGGGCGGGGGGGCGAAAAAGACATTATCAGAGCAGAACAGGGACTGGCCCTCCTGGGACCAATTACAAAAGGAGTTCGAAGCCGCTGTCGGCGCTCGAAACGATTGACATCTAAGAGGGTCGTCCCATCGTTAATCACACATCTCTTTTAACGGGCGATCGGCGGCGCCAAATCGGAGAGGAAGAACGGAGATGCTCGATGACACCGCAAACAAAATTCGGGGAGGATACGGGCGAGCTGAGTTTGGAGGGGACGCGATCGGAGGGATCTGGAAGGAAACAGACATCAAAAAAAAAAAAAACACATTGAACAACGGCTGGTCTAGACATGACCCCGAACACGTTATTTTGAATGGACGAGGTCGGGGGGACATCTGGGGCGGAAGGGACCTCGAACTGTTGAAGAACGTCCGAAATCACTCATCGCAACGACAGCCGCTCCTGAGAACAGTGTCCATTCCAAAGGGTAGGGAGGGGGAGAAAAGGGGAGGAGGAATTCAGGCTGCAATACAAACTGGGAGGGGAACTCTCGGCAGGCGCGGTGGTCCGATGCATCCGAGGATTTCAGAGAGCCTCTCCTGAAAGGACACCAGTTGCCCCAAGCATCATTCTCAGATCGAAGAGAGATCGGAGGACAAAAAAAAAGAAAGGGTTCCGGCTTTGTTCAGGACTAAACGGGACCAAAAAAAAGTAAAAAATGATGTGCTATCGGCGCGGAGAGCAATGTTGTGGTCACAATTTAGGCAAAATTAATGCAGATTCACGAGATCTCTTCTACAGCTGACGCACGGAGGACCGGAGTGCGATTATCTTAGGAGGACAGACGAAAAGATGGGGAGGACGATAAGACACGGAGAGGAAACGGGTATCGTGGGGGGGGGAGGGGTAACGGAAGGAATCCACGCTCTTGCTCAAGGGAAACCTCAAATCGTAGAAAAACAAGACATGGGCAAAGTAAACCATGCAGACACCATGGTTGGACGTCTAACCCTCTACGAGGGTGGAGATGAATAGTACGATGGTAGCGAATGGGACCTGACCGAAGGAAAGTACTCCTCCCTCCGGGGAGAGAGCGTTCGAGGATTTTAATGGAGTGTCCGGAAGACGCGCGCCGACAGGGGATCAGAGGGGGCAAATGCCAGCGGCCGAGAAGTTCCATAGTAATACACTTTAATATATCTGATAAATTATATGTAAAGGTAAATGAGGGGTCAAAACAAGCGTTTGGGCTGGGAAGAAGTGGGGGAGGGGGAAAAATGGCATTTCGGGGCCCAACGTACCAAAGAAAAAGCAATGGAACCTTGACCCGCTGCATATGGGGACCTCCTCTCAGAGACTACCTCGCTCGCCGAAGGAAGTCCAAGGAAGAGAGATTGACTAGTTTCTCAATCTGGCGTACGGAGGAGGGGGGTAATGGTCCAGCAAAGGGCGACAAGCGGGTCGGAAAGAAAGGGAAGTTCTTTACAACACGATCTAGAGGGACCTGGAAAGGGGTCTTCACCAAAACGGGCGGGCGGTGCCTTTGCGTACTTCTAAGAAAAACTTTCAGGTAGCAAATCATCTTGAAAAACAACAAACATGATTTTATGTAAAAGAAGTATTGATGATGGATTCATTGTGCTGCCTCCTCCTGGGACCCCAAAAAAAACCAGAGATCTGGTGTTACTGCCCATTGAGATCTTCTGAGACTCTCTAATATTCATCCTCATAGAGTTCCACTTCCGACCAGCGTCGCTAGGAGAGAATGAAAATACTCCATCGGACCACGGGGGGACGAAAAGGAGGGAGGAAGGTTGAGTCCGCTGCGGAGAGGAGTTCGTGGGGAGATTATTTCATTTTGCACGCTCCCGGGGAAACTTCTTTGGTTGGGAGGGATCCATTGAAAAGGGTCGCGGAGGACCAGAATTGGCAGGGCAGGTGGGCCTGGGGAATACCTTAGCCGGTCCGCTCTAATAACGGAGAGCATCTTTTGCAAGATCGATTTAAGGTTGCCCCACTGCGAGGACACTTCTTGGGGGACGCGTCTAGGCCCTCGCCCAGCACGAGAGAGCAGAGAGAAACAGCGGGGATGAGAAAGTGGGGGTGATGCAGGGCGCGAAAACAGATCTAAAAGAGGGGGGAATCAAATCTGAGTCAGGGAGTGGGGGTGAGAGGCAAAACATTTTAGTTGCTGGGGGAAGGGGGGTCCATTAATAATCATGGGTTAGACGCTTTGAAGGACTGAGGCAGTTGAAAAACGAGAGGGGGTTCTATTCCTTTCAGAGGATGCGATACTGGGCGTTGAAGTCAGAGAAGGCAAGAGCATCTCCACGGGGGGGCGGCGTCGCTGGGAGCCGGCGATAGGAGGAAAAATAATGTCTGCCTCCTCTTCTGCAGTCCTAACGAATCAATTTTGGAATGTAGGAAGAACGGACGAGAAGGGGAAAAGTGGGAAACCCACATTGCTATAAGCCGCTAGCCATTCAAGCGAGCTGGCAAAAAACCTCGTCTAAGGGAGCTCGCAGAGGGTAGGGGAGGTCTTCTTTTTCAAGGTGCCTTGACGGCGCGGATCGCCTTCGATATACGGCAGAGGGAAAAAGAGACCGGCGACGCGTCCAACAGCTGTGGTGCTCCGTTAAGAGCTGTCGCGGTCGAGACTCCGGGGGAATAGGACAAGATCGGAGGAGATTCCTGTGCGCGAGGGGATTCAAAAGACAGTCGTGAAAAGGGAGAGGAGGGAGAAATAACGCTGCCCGACAAGGCGAAAGGATAAAACAAAAACGTGGGGAGGTTCATTGATCAGAAGCTTTGATGAAGATGCGGGAATTCCAGATCAAGAGGGTCTCCAGACGAACACAATCAGCGCCTGCCCGTAATAAGGCCACGTCGGGTGAGGGGAATAACCGACGCAACGCTCCGTCGGCATGAAGATGCAACGAAGAGTAACCGGTCCCAAGAATTTGCTGAGGAGGTTACAGGAGGAGATGGGGAAAAGGAAGTCGGAGGAGGATTAAAGGCCAGAGAAAACGGCCAGGCCAAGGCCGTTGTAATTGTCAAGGTTCCATCCTTTCAGGATCTGAAATGTGTGCAAAAACAAAGCACCGGGGTCTAGGGAACAATCTTAGGCACGGATTACTGTGCTTTGGGACCTAGGATGTAGAGCAGGGAGGGGTGGGTATCTAACCGGGGGAAGAATTCCTTCATGATATCGATCGCGGGAGAGAGAGGGAGGCTGTTGTGATGAAGAATGAACCGGACGGGTGATTTCTAGGAGGGACCATGCAGGGGGATGCGTGGAAGTTGCCCAAACTGAAGAGGGGGGAGAAGAGTTAGAACAAAGAGGCCAGCGCGAAGGCTGGGAGCCGGACTATGGAGGATTTAGATGGGAAACTGGAAAAATGCACGATCTCGGATGTCTGGGGGAAAGGTCGGACTCATCCCGAGGGTGGTGGAAATTCACGGTTGTCAGGCTTAAAAAGGGGCAGACACCCCTGGAAAAATAAGTACGGGTGGAGTCTCTCTCCAATGGCTATGAGGGGGGGCGAACATTCTGCTATCGATCAGTGCTTGTGCCCACTGGAGAGTATCCGGCCGCGAGAAAGTCCAGAAAGACTTAGAAGAAGCCTGAGTGGAACAGTTCAAACGCCCTCACGGGGACTTCGTGGGCAAGTTGGAATCATCGTTTCGCAAATAGGGTCATAGAGGGGAGCAGTTCCGGGGTTCTAAGGGAGTCTCTACAAAGCGTCGCTTGGGCAGCTTTCCCCCTTCAGAAAGGGAGTCAAGAAAATGGGGTAATAAACCTATCTCTGTCCTGTTTGGGGGGGGACCGGAGGGGGCGTCGCGAAGCAAGGAACATCCCCCAAATGAGTGGTTCTAGTGTGAAGTTCGGTTGAAGTTTGAATGCTCCTGGCATGATATCATTGGAGACGACGGATTTCTCCGACGGCGGAAAAGAGGGGGAAGAAAAAAAGCGCAATTTTCCTTTGTTCACTTCTTGGGCAGTTAGAAAAGAAGAGGACGGTGGTCGCAAGGACAGGGGTAGAGAGGGGGGGGTGAATCCTGCGCGCGCACCAGGAAACGACATTGGAACGGAAACGGACCTGGGGGGGAGCATGTAGTCTTAAAAGGTGACCACTCCATCATTTAGGGGCCTGCTTAGGTCGCGGGTCTTGTAAAGGAGGGGGGGATCATCTTGGAGTCCTGACGGATGGGACGCGGTGTGTGGCAGGGAAGTAAGAAGCAGGGAGTGTGCTAATTCCAATGAGATTTGAGGGGGTAGCGGAATGATACATCATGGGGGGCAATGCTCTGGGAAGGTTAGTTTTAAAATCAGAAAGATGCTTAATGTTCGGGGCAAAGTAATGACATTTCTCCTTCATCGAAAATCGTCATGCGATTTGACTAGTACAAGGTTGTCCCCGGAGAGGAGAAGTACACCATGTGGGACGACCCGGGGGTTTAGGCAGCGTAACCGAAAGGTTTAACGGACGATCAAAAAGTTCGAAGCTCGGGATTACCCAAAAACAGTGAGAGCATACTGGGACTGTTCGAAACATACCTGAAAGGAAACCAGGAAAAGGGGGCTAGAAAGAACGAAGCTGTTCGAGGTACGCGATCACGGCCGAGGGGATCAAGGGATCTTCCGATGAAACGCCTCACCTTCGAGGGATGTGAATTCGCGCGGAAACCAAAATGGAAGGCCGTAGGTCCGTTTTACAGCGACAAATTCTTTTGAAGAGAAACAAAGGGGGGTTAACGTGGCTTTGGGGAAGGCGAGACACAATCACTAGAACATATTGGGACAACCGACTCAAAAGATAACTCCAGGGGTGACTGTAAAAAAAACCTTGAGCAGAAGGGTGGGAGAAATGGAGCGACACACCACCCAAAAAAAGATACTTAGGGATCGGCTGGTCCAGTTTTGGTTGCAAGTTCAAGGAAGGAAGGATATAAGGGAACAGGATGATCTGGGGGAAGAGTTTCGCTGGGGGGTGGGGGGGTGGGGGGGGTGGTGTGTGGGGGGGGGGGGGGGGGGGGGGGGGGGGGAGTGGGGGGTGGTTGGTTTGGGCGTGGAGAAGAGCGAGAGGCTTGGCCCTTCAACTTCCCTTATCTAGGAACGCAAGGAGAGAGCAAGGAATTTGGTGGGGGGTTGGGACGTCGGTGACCTGTGACATCTACCTTTAAATTACGGAAAGGGATAAGGTCCCGAGCCTTAAACCCAAAAACACACCCCAAAAACAAAAAAAAGAACAAAGGGCTTCCGATTGGATCGGGATCATGGTTGAACGGGGGGGTTGGGGAACTTTTTCTTTACCGAACCGGTCCACAGAAAGTCTCGGTACCCTCTATAAATCAATATGATTAATAGCCTAGGGGATGTGCAAAGGAGCAAAAAACAAGGGGGAAGTTAGACCGGGAGAAAAAAATTTCGTCGGTAAAGTGAATAAAGAAAAAAAAAAAAAAAAAAAAGATGCATGGCTGGTTGAAGGGGCGCTGCAAATCGGGGACCTGGAATCTGGAAAGGGGGAGAGCCAGTCAAGGAACCGTTTGACTCTATATGGAGGAAATGGGAACCTGGCCTGCCGTTCCCGTGTTTTGCACGAGAATGGGTTACCAGCGACCAGCGCGGAAAGTTACGCTAAAGGGAAGAAGACAATCTTTCAAGGAGAAGTGGGCTGACTTTCAAAGCCCGAAAAAGGGTCTCGACTGGGTTAGGGTAAGGGCTTCTGCGATAATCCGTGCGCCGCACGGGGAAAACGATATTGTCCTCTTGGAGGTCATAGCTCGAGCTCAAAGGATGTAAGGGAAAGGGGGGGGGGCTTTCGAAACGGGACGCGTCCGCGTTGCGGACGATACCGCAAACTGAAGAAATGAGAAAGAGGAGGATCTGAGCAGGATGTGATCGATCGTTCAAGAATCGGAAATTGAGCTCCGAGAGTAAGGGAAAAGAAGGTGAGGACGAATCCTTAAAGAATCGGCAAGTTTTCGGCACGTGAAGGAGGCGGACCTTCCCACATTCAAAATCCTTTTGAGATAAAGTCGGAGCCAAATTTTTCGGGGAGAGGCGCGGTGGGACTGAATTATTTAGGCAACACCGAAGCGACGGAGGTGGATGAGAAAGCCTGCGACGCAGTTTGCTGCGAGCAAAAAAAAAAAACTATACAGAACATTCCTGGGTGTGATTCAGACTCCGAGCTGGGAAAGAATTCAATGAGTAGGAGGACCTTCCAAAGAGAGAGAGTGTTTAGGAGGCAGACAGAGGCGCATCTGTTGGACGCTCGGCCGGATGGACAAGAAAGCAAGAGAAGGAAAGAACCAACAATGATTATTAGTAAAGAAGAGATCTGTCCATTAGGGATTTCGGGAGAGTCGGTTAATTGGTAACAACATAGGCGAAGTCTAAAACAAAAATGTCCGGGAGGGGGGGGGGTGCAGGCTCCTACCGAATTGAAATTCCTGTAACAGCTCGGGTCAATCCACAAAGTAATGTTGAGAGAGGAAGAACTGCTGTCTATGGAGCTTGATCGGGGCGACCATGGGGGTTATAATGCCAACTGAATCGCGGTCGGTGCGCAGGAAGAATTCAAAACAAGCCAGTAGACGCCGAAAAAGTTTGGAGAGGCCGCCCTGTTTCTCTAGCAAAAAAGGAGACTGGAGCTGACTGTGTTCAGACGGGGTCGCCGTCGTCAAAATTTGACCTAACTCTGGGGACAGGCTTGTCAGGATGGAGCGCCAAAGGGAATCTTCCGCTCGAGGAGGTAGATACGGGCCGGTGGCCGGTATCGTTGAACGAGTTCCAACACGAGGAGGAATATCAACGGACTATCGATGGAGGGCGGCCGTTTATTGTCCGCAAAGACAGGATAAGGGGGAAATAATCCCTCAGGGTCACAAAATCTTGGAAGTCTATCCATTCAGAGGAGACAGGGCCTAAGCTTCCCCCATGGGACGCGTGGATCTCAAATGAATTTCAAGTCTCATACAAGAGAAAAGAAAAGAACCCTTTCGAGAACTGGGGGGGGTGAGAAAGGAAAAAAATTTCTCCTGCCCGCTGGGGAGGAAATAGGGAGCGAGGACCACGGCGGAAGTAGATTTCACCACGGGATGTCGGCGAGAAACTTGGAAAAGCCGCGCCGGGCAAAGAATTCCAGCCATCAAAGGAATCTAAGACTTTTGTTTTTCCGTACCTTAAGTAGAGGTCCACTATTGACCGGGGGGTCTAGGGGTTCAAGCGGGTGGGAGCGGGGTCAACCACTCCAGGATTCAAACGACGAAAAATTTTGTGAGAAGTAGAAGAAACGTTGTCGATATTGAGGAAGAAGAAGTCCTAAGCAGAATCTGGAGGTGGGATAAATTGGGAAATCACTGGGGAAAAACGGGGGGTATCAGTAAATAAACTCTTCAAACCAAACCATAAGAGATAAGATGGAAAAAAGATAAGGGGGAAGGGGGGTACACTAATCTACGGAACTTGCAATGACTATTTAACCTGGAGAAGCTTTCCCAAACCCAAAAGGCTGGAGACTGCTGGGCGGTCATCATAGAATTTAAGGGGGAAAAATTTCCACAGCGAAGAAAGAGATACCACGATCAGGGAGGGGCGTAAGGCAAGATATCCAGAGGGGGAAAATACAGGAAAAACTTGGGAAGCGATACGAAGAAATATGGGCAGGGAGTTGGGGGGTCTCTGTGTAATTTACAAAAAGAAAGAGAAATGTTTGGGGTGGTCCAGGAACGCGAGGAAGCCGTTGAGGCGGGGCAGGGGGGATTCAATTGATTTTTAAAGAATGTGAAAAAAAGCCGACATGAGGAAACAAAAAGATCGGAAAGAAGGTGGTCGCGCTGGGGAGTGAAGAGGAATCATGTTGGGGGTTGGTTCTGCGCAGCAGAAGGGGGACCAGGCCGAGAAGGGGTGAAAGGGAGGGGCATCGGACGATGCAACGTTCTAGGCGCGAATCGTCGTGCCGAGGAAAGCTGCGGGAGGGGGGATCGCAAGAATGGGGGTGGCGGCGGTCAGGGCGAACGAAAACGAAAGGGAGGAGAATGACGACTTTGGTTGTGTGTCGCATCGAAGAGGGGACTCTGGGAACTTGGGGCACTGTACATGGGGGGTCGTACAAAATCTGGGGTGGAGGAGAAAATTGGGTGATAATCGCGGTACAAATTGACTAGGAAAACTATCCTTAATCCTGGGGGGGGAGCGGGGCAGTTTCATTGCCTGCAGTCGGTGGTCAACTTAAATAACGGACAGCAAAAGCTTTACCATGACGGCATTTAAAAGTTAATGAAGGGGGGCCTATTCTCAGGAAAAAACGCAATCGGGGATTGCATGAGGAAACAAAACCGACGCGCTGCGGCGGATCCGAAAAGGCCAGCAAAAATTGACTCAGATGGCGCGCCAAGAAAGTCATCCTAGGGGGAAAACAATTTCTTGGTAGTGGTATTGTCCTGACGAAAATGCGGAGGTTCCAGGAGGGGCGTCAAGGGTCCATGGTGAGAGAAGCGGGAGTACCCCACGGAGCGAACGGGAGTTCGAAATGAAGCGACGGCTGGCGCAGAACAAGAAGGCATCCAATCCGAAGATCGGATGAGATGACATGCACTTCTTATAAGCCAGGACGGGCAAAGTGATCGCGAGTAACGAAAAAGGAAAAACTAAGAGGACCTAACGAAGAACAACGCACTACGTTTGTGGAGGGAATATTCTTCCGTTGCTTGAAAACCTCAAAAGAGGGCGTCTAACGAAAATTGATGTGTGGTACTCCCATTTCGCCTAAACAGGGAGAACAAACTACCAGCGGGTTGTCACTGAACTACCTCCGAAAGAGTCAACGGCGAGATCTGGGGAAAGACGCGGGGGAGACTCTTCTGGAAACGCCCACGCAGTGACCGTGATTGCGGGGAGGGGGGGATGTCAAACGGTCGGTCTCCGATGGCGGGAGTTTCTGAAGAAGGAGTAGTAGGTCAAACAATAGCCCGTAGAAGTATCTAAGGGGACTTCGCGGGAGGAGACCTCTACATCGTCGCGGAAGACCACAAAGTAAATAGGTCTTCGCGTGCGGTTTCCCGGGACTGAACATAAGTGGAGGAGGACGGATTAAGGTCGCTGCTCAGAGACATGAGGGGGGAGGAGACGGAAGACCCAGTTTCCATCGACAGCATGTCTTCGGGGCAACAGCACTTAGCTCTGTATGCTGGTGAACGATCTCCACGCGTGATGGGCTGCAAACTACGATCGGAGGGACTCTCTGAAAGCCGAAGAAACGTGCCGGTAAGTAGTAAGGAACAAAAGGATACATCTGACGACGCGGAGGATGGGCGAGGATTAATTATAGGGACCAACCTTCGTCGCGAGGAATGAGGGGCTAAGAACAGGCGCGGCAAAAAAGAACCTCAATCGGGGCAAGGGGGAAGTCTTTTCTAAGACCCCGGGTATCGGCTTTGCAAAATTAAAGCATCATTAAACTTCCCTCAGGGCCACGGAACTGAGGAGGGGGCACTGAAGATCCTTGGTCGGCGCCTGAACGAGGAGATCTCTCTAGAGAGAGGGGGCTCTGACCCTCTAACAAAGCGGCTTGGCGTGACTATCTAGGGCCCCAGCTGATCGCGGAACACAAGGAAGAGAGCGGTGATCATCCGCACAATAAGGGGCAGGGAAGACGGTTCAGGCGTTGTGGCTGATTCTAAGGGATGAGTGACCTGAACCTACCACAAATCTTTCTCAGAAGGGGGGACTTAGACATTCCCGAACCCGGACTTGTTGAGCAGGATACGAGGGTCAGGGGAAGAGGGGGACGTTTAGATACCTCTACTTGTCACGACTGTCAATAAAAACAGGACTCACCTCAATCTCTACTGTATAACCAGGGGGACTAAGGAAACGGGGACCTCTAACCTCGACCAGGGAGTCCGGGCAAGGACTTCAAACTACAATCTGCAAAGGTTAAAGAGAGGGAGCAGGTGACCTATAAGCCTCGGGGCGGCAGAAATTTAAACTCTCATCTCTCATCAAGGGGTCAACGTTTGCACAAAAAGAATTAGACGAGAAGGCCGCGATCTTCGACGATGGACTGCTTGTTGCATGACGAGAAAGCCGGAATGCTAGCGAGAGGGTCTCAAGGGGGGGGATGGATTCTGGACGCAGGTCTACGTAGAAAAAAAAAAAATGAGAGATCTTAAATATACCGACGGCGGAGGCGCCTGCTGAGAGAATCTTCTTATTAAAGAAAAAAGAACTTTTTCCGAAGAGCCAGGGCGGATCGGAAATAGAAGGGACTCAGACATCTGACGTCAAAACGCTGCGGCTCAGACCTTCTCAATTTCCGGCAACGCGTCGCAGGAATTCGGCAGGAGAAAGAGATAAAGAGGGAAATGTGGCTCTGCACAAGAAGACAAGAGGGTAGGTTAATCCTATTAATAGTCGGGTCAGTTGACTTCAAAGCTACCTGAACCGCAGCCCTCCCGACGTTTTAGATCTCAGATGGAGTTTCGGGTGAAGATGGGAAGTCATACAGCCCCGCAGTTTCAAGTGGAAAAATTCCAGCTGCAAGAGACGGGGAAATCTTCCTACCCTGGGATAGAGCGCTGAAAACTGGAAGGTATTAACCAGTATCAAGAACGCGTGGTTGGAGGGGCCGCAGGGGGGGACAATGCAATTTCTGGAAGTCAAGACCCGGAAAAGAAAGAATTGAAATTAGCACTGCTAAATGAAAGAAAACTAACTCCTGAGCCGGCTTCTATAAGCCTGAATTAAACCACTTCAGAAGTACGACTTTCTACTGGGTCATGCAGTCCGTTAATTCGCTCCTGAATATAATGCAGGGGCTTCATAAGAAGAAAAAGAGGTAAATATCTATCCGGGATATCGCCTTGCCAAGTGCTTCACAACACCGATAGGGCTTGACTTGGGATTCGGAAAAATCACAATGGGGAAGTTCAGC
>Ga0179591_1368726_pt1 | contig 24742 bp, 37 predicted proteins | sample CZOMad2_1_08_16f_FD_182891 | JGI IMG/M metagenome (GOLD analysis project Ga0179591, IMG submission 182891) | Vadose zone soil fungal communities from Angelo Coast Range Reserve, California, USA - CZOMad2_1_08_16fungal (PacBio error correction) | ecosystem: Environmental > Terrestrial > Soil >...
CACCAAAAAGGCTAACTCGCCTTCTCTTCTGGCAGACCTGTTCACAGATTTTTGAGCGAGAGGGAGGGAATCTCATCCAAGCTCTTCGGTGGAGAAAGGGGAATTGCCGCCGGCGATGCCTACGGAAGGACCCGTGATCTTCTCATTTTTGGGACACAGAAAGGGGACCCGAAGGAGAAGGTGCGCCGGGCTGCGCTGAAACCCGCATATGCGGTCAGGGAGGCCAGAAATCCCACGTCTGTCGAGAGCGGGGATCGATCTTTTCTCATCCCTTCCATCTTAAATCCAGAGGGGGAGGGGAGACTAGGGAAGGGGGAAAGAGGCAGGTATTGTTCGGATCGCACACTGTGGCCGGGAAACCGAGATACACCGGTCGCCGAGCCCCCTCGCGAAGGGCTCATATATGTAGAGAACAGTCCTATTTTTGAAAGGCCAGTGGAGGAATAGGGGGCGAAAAATCCTACAGCTACTGGTCTAGAGGAGGGGGCTGTGCCTAATTATTTAGAATTTGGCGGAGGGGAAAAGAGAGAATCCATGCTACTTGGGGAGGCGCTCCAATTACGGTGAGCCATCGCGTCATCGAAACGGGATCCTGGAGCGGATGGAAAGAAATTTTCCGGATGCATGGGAAGTTTGGGCCGGGGTTCGTCCCGGAAAGTGGGAGAGAGAGGCAGGGACAGCAACACAGCATACACCCAAAAAAGGGGGGTTCGTTGCTCGCAAGGGAGATAAAGCCGAAGGACCCGCCATTTTTTGCAGAAAAAGGTTTTGGTACCTAAGGGAACCGAAGGGTTTCTGGGATCGTCTTCTCCGCCAGAAGGCCGGCGAGTTTGCGCGGACCTTAAGTCAAAATGAAGAGAAAGTTTCGATGGCCTTGCGGGGCTTTGCAAGGGGGATTGCATTGCGCAAGTTCCGCTCCGCATTGAAAAGATAGAATTAAAAGAAGAGAAGGGACCATCGACCATGATGACAAAGTTCGCATGTGTTTGGGAATAAACCTCGGGGCGCCGGGGGACGGGAGTAAAAACAGGCGGGGGACAAACATTACCTCAAGGGGACGAAAGGGGGAGACCTTGCAGAACTAACACCCGAAGAGGGGGAGGTTGTTGTGACGTCTTGGAGGTTTCGCGCAATGCCGAATCCGGGGACTGGAACCTTTTCATGGAACTAGAGAGCACAAAAGGAGAAAGGCCCCGCTGAGGGGGGGGAAAGTCCCTACCAAAAGTAAAAGAAAAAAGTTGTAGTCACGAGGGAACGGACCATCTCAGCGGGACTTCTTGAAGATAAAGGAAAGGGGGGTACTCCGCGAAAGAAAAAGCGGGGAAGACAAGGGCTTGTAGGAGGCGGGAACACATAAAACACCACCATCGCCCGTCTGAGGAAGGGGGTACAGGGGGGAGTCAAGGGGGAATCTAGCTGCCTTTCAGAAGGGTTTTATTCCGTCAGTCAAAGAGTCTCTTTCAGCTTTAAGGAGGATCTCTTTTATCTGAGAAGCGAAAAATCAAACAATTCTGGGAGAGCTAACGTTGTACCGAGAAAAGAAAGAAGGACGTTCCGGAAATCCTGCGCGCCCGGGGGTTTGTCGCGAAGGGAACTTCGATCACCTAAGAATGGAAGGGGGACGGCCTCCTCCACATCCTATTATTAACTTAAGGCAAACTACGGGAGATCAGGAGAGAGAAGAAAAGGAAAATCTAAACCGTGTCCTTCAATTTTTTCTCTGAAGCTAGAAGGGGGCTCCCGAAAAGGCTGAAAGCCATCTTATTGCTAAGGCGCGGAAAGGAGGGGTCCTTTACGGGGAGTACGCACGCGTTATTTATCGGGAAGGAAGGTCTCTATTTATGAAGGAAGAAGGGGCAGGTTGGGGGACTTGGGAAGAGGGGAGCCTCTCGCAACAGGAGGGCTCGTTCGGAAGATCTCCGAGAACTTTCGGGGAGGGGGGAGAACGGAAACATCGGGGAGGGGGAGAACTCAGTTTTGGGGGGAAAAAGAGAGCCTGGCTGAGGGAAGGGGACCACCTTAATGCCGGAAGGGAAAGGTGCATCAGGGAAGTCCTCCAGCTCGAGAGGAGGGGCATGGATTGACCAAGAGGGCGACTTCTTGACCTGCAGGGAAAAGGGCAAGGAAAAAGGGAGGGGGGGAATGACTCCGATGCAGAGGGTTGCTCCATGGCGAGCGCAATTCTGTGACGGTTATCCATGAGGGGGGAATTTGAGGGGGAAGTAGAAAAAGGGGGAAAAGATCTACACCTCGGAGGGGGAATCTAGAGGCAGGGGAAGAGAACTCGTCGGAAAGGGGAGGAGGCTCTACTCCCCTAAGGAGAAAGAGAAATTACCGAAAATATTCGAGGGGAAAGGAGAAGGGATGACCCGTGCCCTAAAAAGAGAGGCCTCGGCCGTCGAAAGGGGGGAATCTGTAGGGTGGGGGGGTCAGATCTGCGAACCTGGAGGGGGTCCGAACGAGAACCCTCCGAAGACAGCGTCATTAACGTCGAATATGCAGCTCTCAAAAAGCGGATTAGGCGGACGGGAGGTTTAAGAGGCCTTCGTATTGGGGAAGAGAAGAACCTTTGAAGCTTCGGGAAAAGCTATCCCAAAACCTACCGATGGCTAGGAGAGAGTGAGTCCGAAAAAAAAGAGGGAACGTTCATCCTTCTTTATCGTAAGAAGAAGGCCGAATTTGTAGTTGGGAAGGGAGAAAGGAATGAAGGGGGAAAAGAAAGCTTTCTACGACGTGAGGAGACCGTCCTCTCGTCTGGGAAAAGAAGAGGTGATATCTCTCCCGTGTGAAAAGAAAGGAGATCCGGCCCAGGGGAGCTCTGATCCGGGAAAGAAGGAGGATTTCTATCTCCATGTCGCAGAGGAAAGTCCTGTCATAAACAGAGGGGAGAAAAACGGAAACCAACCTCCCAAAGGGGGGCCTAAAAAAGGTTTCAATCACCAGAGGTCCCGAAATACCCGGAATGATGAAGGAGCCTAAGGCCTCTTTTTCACAGGAGGGGAAAAGTGGCGAAAAGGGGTCTTCATTCTCACCAACCAAGAAGAAGTTTGAAACCCTACCCGCACTCAGAAAAGGGAGAAGATGATGACGCACGAGGAAGGGAGGGGGGAGAGGTGCTAAAGAAAGGGATTCTCACAAGTAACAAGGGAAAGGAGTTTTTTACGACGGGGGGAGGGACTTCCGGTCTACGAAGGGGAGAAGATGTTCGGCTCCCAGGGAAGAAAATTATGCTAAGGAGGGAGGGAGTCTGCAGGGGAAAAGACCAAGAGGGATTCGAGAGGGGCTGCTGATCGAAGAGAAAGTGAATCGTCGGTGGTGCTCACGGTCTGAGGGGTGGCTTGGTAAGGAAGCCATCGGCTTTCCAAGGGGTGGGGAGGCAAAAGGGACTCATTAGGAAATACGATGCCGGAGGGAATAAAGAGGGGAGGGACATCGAACGATAGAACCACCCTAAATTGTGGGGGGATTCTTTTCCTGAAGGATAGAAGAAGGATTCTTTGGAAGCTGCAGGAGGAAAAACGGTAAGAGATACGGCTAAGGAAAAGGGGAGGCTCTCCGGAAGGTGCGATAAAATTCCTTTGCTGGAGGCAAAAGAAGAAGGGGGAGGGAGAAGGTGTTTCTGTGGAAAGACCTAAGTGGGGGGAGGGGCTCTGTTCCGCCGAAGTTAAGAGGGGAAAAAGAAAGGGCCACGCTGAAGCTGGTGAGGAGAAGGGGGGGGGGGGGCAAAGGAAAAGAGGGGTACCCGGGGAGAAAGAAGAGAGAGTTTGCCTGCGGGGGTGTCGTTGCGGAAAAAGGGAGGGGGTCCCATTGACAAGGGGGGCGTCTCGGGGGGAGTTTCTCGAAAGCCAAGTAAAAGAAAGACGCTAAAGCCCAAGGAAGAAACGGGTGGAGGATGCATGGCTAAATTGACACCACGGGAAGGGGTCGAGAAAAAGGGAAGACTCTCTCGCGACTGGAGGGGGGGGAAATTATTTATTCTCCACACAGGGGAAAAAGGGGGATCCCTCATGGAGATTGGAAGTGAGCGGCTTCAGATAGAGAAAGATAATGCGGAGCGTAAATCAAAAGGAAGACCTTCCTAAATGGAAATTCTCTATGAAAAAAGAAAAGAGGCTCTAAACACGCGTACCGATCTGGAGGAAAAAATACATCAAATCTGAGGGGAAAGAGGAGAGGAAAAACCTCTAAGTCAAAATAGATTTTCATTTCATTTCTTAAGGAGTGCGGGATTTCCAAGGGTTATGAAAATCGTCAGGAGCTTTGGTCAGGAAGAGAGGGACCTGTCTCGGCAACGACAGGGAAGGGGTTCTGGATGTTGGGGAAGGACACATCGGGAAGAGGGAACTCTCCGGCTCAAATGAAAGAAGGAGAAAAATGCTCCTTAGTCCGAAAAGATCTAAATTCAATGAGACAGAAGAGCAAGTTCAAGGGGGAGGAAGTCTATGCCGCGCTGGCAGGAAAAAAGTAACCGTCATTGCGAGCGGAGGAAGAGAAGAAAGGGTTTTCACGAAATAGCAGGGTAGGGAGGGAGAGGTGGGAGCTAAAAGATCGTCTTAAATACGTAGGCCGCAACGAAGGATTGCCTCTCGACCCGTAGGCAGAAGGAGAAAGGGGCTCATCGAGAATTACGGAAGGGAAAAAATTGGGCAAGGAAAGGAAATCTGGCTGGAGATGGGGAAGTATGCTCGGGAGGAATAATGTCCCGTCCGGGGAGGCGGCCGAAGGGGGGTTTAGGTTGCGTCACAGTGTGAAAAAGAAAAAGAAAAAATCCTTCCTTTGGCCAGGCAAGAGGGGAGAGCGCACACCGGTTGGAAGAAGGGGAAGGTCAGGAAGAAAAAGAATCACGAACTCGGGGTAGACCGCCTTTGGAGGGAATGGTCCCTTCATTAACCCGAAGGAGGGGAGGAGGTAGCAGGCAATCAGAAGGGGGGGAGGAGGCTTCTTCCGTCGCTTTCTGGAAGAAAAATGGCTATCCTAATGTCGCGCGCGAAAGAGAGAAGGAGAGGGGAAAATTCTACTACGTCAAACCGAGGGGGGAGTTCGGAAATTAGACTCTATAGAGGAGGAGACTTCCCTCAATTGCATCTACGTCCTATTGGCGGGGAAAGGTCTATTCTTTGTTTCCCTGAAGAGGGAGAGAAGTCCTTTATCTTCCTTATCGCGCAGTGAAGGGGGTAATAAAAGGGGGGAGGGGAGTCTATGATGCGCCTCAAAAAAAAGAGGACCATAATCTTCTTCATTGTCAGCGATTTAGAAAAGAGGGAATGGGTTGTGAGACATGTCGCAATGGGGGGGAAAAGACCAGGAAGACGGCAGATAGGAAAAGACGCCAATTTCGGCAAGCATCGAAGAGAGGGCCTTACCGTTCGTGAGAGAAGGAGATTGGGGGAAGATAGAGAGCATCGTTCCGATCAGAGAAAGCAGATAGAAAAGGAGGAACGGGAGAAAAAAGGGAAAGGCCGTAATCTATACTCTACCATCCCGACCTCCGGGGAAAGGAAAATGAAGGATGAAACCCCCTAAATTAATCTCTCTCAAAAGGAGGAAAAAAAGGGAGATATATCTTTCGGATGCAAGGCCAGGAGTGAAGAAGAAAAGGAGGAGGGGAGAGTATCTCTGAAAAAATGGGGGATGAAGGAAGTCTCCTGGCCCTACCCGATGTGATCTGGATGGGAAAGCACTCTGCGAGCTAGAAAAAGAAAGGGGAAGAAAAGACTGCATCTCAACCCCGGGGGAAAAGAAGGAAAAAGAGAGGCCAGGGTTTCGCAAAAAGAAAAAAAGGCCCTCTTTTACTGAATTCGCGGAAGAAAAGAAGTAGAAAAGGCTACACATGTCTCGCAAAAATCAAGGGGAAAGAGGGGTGCGGAAAATCACTTACAAGAAAAAAGGGATACCTAGCGCATCATCGACGAAGGAAAGGGAAAGGAGAAAGCGGTTTTCGTTTATACTTGAGAAAAAGACTCCCGTACCGCGGAATGCGCAAGGAAGGGGAAAAGGAACCCCAAAAATCCTCAACACCGCGCCGAAAAAAGAGAAGTAGAATTCCTTTCTTGAAGAGGGGGGACCGAAGAATTTGGGAGAGGGGAGGGAGAAGGGAAAAACTTCTCTTTTGAAAAGGGGGACAGGGAAAGCCTTCGATGCCGACGGCGCAAAAAAGGAGAGGAAAAAGAATTTTCCCGACCAGGAGAAAAGAATCGCCGGCCCAGGGAGAAAAAAACGTGGGGAAAGGAAGGGTTCAAGCAGCAGATTCCGGGCATGAAGAAGCACCCAAACTGAAGAAAATTTCGTGATCGATCTTAAAAACTGAACCATCTTAAAGCGCGTGAAAACGGGTGGCGCGAGAACGAGAAAAAAAAGTAAGACTAAAAAGGGGTCACCGCTCACATGGGGAAGAAAAACAACCAGACTATCTTCCCGGAGACGAAGGGAAATCGCTCATGCGCCCGCCCAAGAGGGAAGAGAAGGAAAAATCCACCTGTGCCCTAGACAGGAGCGACATACTCCTTCCTCAAGAAAAAGCCTACGCCTTTGGAAGAGAAGGGGCAAAGGGATGAGGAGGAGACTTTTTGCTTGGAAAGGGGGTTAATCCTATTTTGTGTTTTTGTCAAAGGAGAGGGGAGAAAGAGAGAACTAAGCAATCCATGCTACTTTTAGAGGGGGCCTTCGGAGCGCTCTCAAGCCGGAGAAAGGCGGCAGAGAACTCCTCTTAATCGCTCGCAAATAAAAGCGGGGATGTGCGGGTCTCGAGAAGGGTACCGAGCTTCGGGAGGAAGGGGAAAAAAAAAGAAAGGGTTTTTTGTCCGCCTTGAAAGGAAGGAATGCGCGCTGAAAGAGGGGAGAGATCGTCGCATCCTTCAGAAGAAAGAAACACTTAAGAAGGAGAAGGGACCGGTTACTCATCTATAAAAGAACGACCTCTCCCGTCCCTAAAGGAAAAGTTGGGGGGAAAATAACCTTGGCATCCAGAAAGACAGGAAATACTTCAAAAAAAGGTGGCCTTCGCGGTTTCTTCCGAGGGAGAACAATCTCCCTTCCTACCGCGGCGAGGGAGGAGGGAAGAAATTTCCTTCATCTCGGTAAGAAGGTTCGAGGGACCTTCGGAGGGAAAAGGGGAAGGGCATTTCTTCCTGCATTGGCGAGAGAGAGGAGGAGGTATTTCCGCTCCGCAGAGAAAAGGGGGGGGGATGAGGACAAGAGAGAAAGAACTGGAGTCTTAAAGAAATGTGCAACGTCTTTTTCGAATGTGGAAAGAAACCTACGCCGAGGAAAGAGGGAATCTCGTAGGTGCCGTGAAAAAACGCGGGCGCGCATTAAAAAGGTCAGCTTGTTGGTTTTTCAATTTAGACCTTAAAAGCCGGATCATTCAAGTGGGGAAGGGGGGTCTGTGTTCACGTCGTTTTCACTGTCTTTCGCAACGGAGAGGTGATTCTCAACGAATAAAGGGGAATGGTCCTCTGTAGGGGGGGGAAAACCGACCTCTCCCAAAAGCTCCCGCAGAAAGTCGATCTTCTGCAGGGCCCACCGGGAATGGCCCTTGTAAAGGGACATCGCTACAACCTCTAGAGAAAGGAACGGGGTCCTTTATGGCCGGCAAGAAGCCGGAAGAGAACCATCTGCCCCTACCGAAAAAAACCTCTAGAAAAGGGCAGGGGGGAGCTTTGCTCCTAAAAAACACACCAAAGCGCCCGGCGGTCTGAGGAAGGCCCCTCCGTCACCGACCATTGGGAGCAAGCGGGGGAAAAAAACAGTTTCCCTACGAGAGAGGGGGATTCCAGAGGGAAAAGGGATGTCGGGCCTTCCTTGGATCCAAGAAGGGAGAGTTTAGCTTCGCACACGAAAAAAAAGGCTGTTTTGGTGGTAGGAAAAGGTACCCGATGCCGAAAGAGAGGAAGATCCGCAAGTCGAGGGGAGAAAGATTTTGTTCGCGATAGTGAAACGATAAGGCACTGCATTGGAAAGAGATTTCCATGCGGTTGAAGGGGGCGAAGAAAGAGGAAGAAACGGTGGAGGGGAAAAGAAGGAAAGGGGGGACTCCGGCGTCGAGGGAAGGATCGGTTTCGAGCAAGTTGCTGCCTCCTTTGGGAGAGGGAATCTCCCTTGAAATCCTTCAGTACAGGGAAGAACGCGTCCAGGTAACTTAAGGGGAGAAAGGGGGTATTTATCTCGACCCAAAAAAAGAATTCTTTCCTTTTGCAGCTCCGCCGGAGGAGGGGAAGGGCTTTCCGCCAGAATCAAAGGGGGAAGAATACATAAAAAAAGCTTTCTGGGGCGGGGGAAAAAGTCCCTCTCGGTTGGTTAGATGGAAAGGGAAGGGACGACAGCAGAAGGTCGAACCGGAGGGGGGAAACCTTGATCCTTCATCAGCGTCAGAGAAAAAGGAAAAGCGGCATAGGGGACCTGTTCAGGGAGAAAAACATCGAGGAGGACCTGGGGCATCCGCCACATGGGCGGTCCTTTCCGGAAAATGGGGAGGTTGATTCCGAAGAAGAGAAGAACCATTTCTATCTCCATCCAGGGAGACGGTATCCTCGCAGAAAAGAAGGGGAATGTTTAGCGCAATGGCGCGGAAAAAAAAGGGGAGAGAAGGCGTGTAATAAAGAAAGGGAGTCATCCTCCCTTCTTCGAACTTAGAGGAGAGAATCCCTTTCCCTTCCCTGTACATAGTACCACCGCAAATTAAAACGGGGGACGCATAAAAAGGAAGGAACTTGCTCGAGATAGAAAAATCGCCGGAATCGAGCCCATAGGTAGGAAGGGGGAGAACATGGAGGAAAGGAGTCAAAAAAAATGTGCCATCAAAGTCCGAGCAGCGGGGGAACAGACGAGTTCTCTCCACAAAACGAGGTCTTCCGGAACGAATATCAGCTCAATGGAAGGTAGCCGACGTCGGATTGTTCGTCCCCGGCCCCTTGTAGGCACTGAAAAAGGGGGGAAAAACGCCCACCCTACCTGCTGGGCTCTAGAAGGGGGAGATCCTCTTCTTCTCCGAAGGGGTTAATTCCGGGAAGTATAGGAGAACATTCTCAAAAAGAGAGGAAGGGAAAGGACGTTCAGGTGATTCGCGGAAAAGAGGAGGAAGAAGGCTTCCCTCGGCTTTCCCTAGAGTTCTATATCACGAAGGGGGAAACCGCGCCAAGGGAAAAAAGGACTGTGGAAAAAAAAAAAGGATACCGAAAGGGAAGATGTCGCTCGCCAGAAAGCGGCGGCAAGCGCAACAGAAAAGGTGAAACAAAAAAGGCCCCTTTGCGGCCTGTCAAAGGTTCTAAAAGGGAGGGGGTTGTCAATCAGAGGGGAACACCGGTAATAGAAGAAGGAAAGCTGATTAATTCTCACGGGAAAGGGAAACGGGGTTCACCTCGCGGCCAAGAAAACTGTCCGACAATTCAAGGAAAGAAAAGAGATGTGGGGAAGAAGAAAATTCTCGGAGATGAGAGAAAAGATTTACGGTGAGAAAGGAAGCCATTACTAAGCCAGAGATGAAATCGGAAAAAAGGGATTGTTTTCCGACGATCAAGAGCTTCTTCGGTCTCAAAGAAAGGGAAAAAAGGGGGGAGCCAGAGGACTGTCCAATTAAACGAATGTCGCCTGAGAGCGGACTAGACCAAAGTAGGGGGAAGGGTTCGAGGCACGAAGGAGACTTCGTCCCGACCTTATCAGGGTGAACCAAAAAAATGAAGCGCTTTTGCTGGATGAAAAAAAAGGGAAGCACTTCTTTCCAATGGAAGGGATCGCCGGCATAAGGAAAGAGGGCAGGGGACTGCAGGGGAGGGGGAACGTGCTGCTTGATGCGATCAAGAATAGGTCTCCGTTCGGGGAGAAAAAAATGGGGTGCTTTTGGACGGCGTGCGAGAAGAGAGCAAAGGAGAAAAGGGGCCTACATCCCTTTCACGGGGAAGGAAAATCTTCCGGAAATGAACAAGGTCTCGCCGGGAGGAGAAGATGGTCCGGGAAAAAATTGAAAGGAAATCTATTTGGAGGGTGGCCACTTTCCTCTCCTGACACAGGAGAGAGTCATTGGATCGGTAGGGGGAGAGGGAGGGTAGAATGGAGGAATCAATACACTCTTAAGCTGGGGAGGGGGGAGACATTTTCCGACAAGGAAGCTGGAAATGTCATTGCATCCGCTCGCAGGGGAAGGCGGCATGGAGCTTAAAAAAGGGGGAGACCCTTCTCAGTTCGTGAAAAAAGGTCCTTCTTGCGGGAAATTCCCCTACTTCACCAGATAAGAAAAGAAAATCGCGGGGGGGAAGAAAGGAGAATTTACCACCACAGCCCTTCGAACGAGGGGGAGGAAGTCTCATGCCGGCTATGAAAAAAGGCTAGAGACTCTGCCCGCGTGGAAAGGGATGACCACACAGAGAAAAGGGGGGAGGGATTTTCCGACTACAGCGCATGGTAAGGAATTATCTGATATCTGCTCTTCATTGCGGAGAGGAGAGAAGAGGGGGGAGGCATGCAGGGAGAAGATGGAGCAACTCCCGCTCAAGGCATCGAAAAAGAAGGGAGTAATTCTATCACGTACATGAGAAAGAGCCAGGCGTTCTTCATGGAGATGGGGAAAAATCTGGAAGAGAAAGAGCTGTATGTTTGAAGGGAATGAAAAAGGGAGGAAAATTTTATGCAACTTCGGCAAGGGGAAGGGGGAGAGGTGGGATCTCTATATAAAGGAGAGAAAGAATCGTTACGAAAAGAGAGGGGGGAAAACGATCTATAACCACGAAAAAACGGCCTAAATTAATCGAAGGAGAAAAAAAAAAGGCAAGAAAAGGCATCTCGAAAAAGGACCTGAGGAAAAAAACCCGAAAATCGCCTTCGGGAAAAGCAAAGGGCGCGTTCTATGCTCCGCTGGCGAAAAAAGGAATTTCTAGCGTCATCAGAGCATAAGGGTGGAGAGGGGGAAGGGCTTCGTCGCGTCGCTCCTCAAAAAAAAAAAGTAAAGGCGAAATCAAAAATCGGACTGCCAGGACGCCCTTCTGCAAAACTGAAGGATGGGCGAATCCAGGGAAAAAAATTGTGTCACCCATTTTCTTTTGCGCAAGGGGCTTCTCTCGAGAAAGGGAGGAAGGAGAACTAGGGGCGCTATGCGGAAGGGGGGACGATCTGCGGGGGAAGAGGCACATTGTTCTAGGTGGACAAGCTAAAAAAAAAGGAAGTCTTTTTCTCCGGGGGAAGAACTCTCTTTCCGAGGGAAGGAGGCAAGATCGAGGAAGAGGGGAAATTAGAACGAAGGGGAGAGGATGCCCTTCTGACCGCCTATGCCGGCAAAGAGTAGGAAAAAGCATCCCTTCTAACCATTTTGAGAGGTAAGCGCGTCTTCTCGGCGGGAAAAAGATGAGAAAGGAGTCATTGGTCTCGGAAAGAAAAAGGGGAAAAAAAGCTACTACGTCCAACGCGAGCTTGGAAAGAAAAGAGGAAAAGAGCTCTCCAAATCTTGCGGCAAAACTAAAAAGGAGAAAATGCATCGACTTCGAGTTCGAGAATGGAAGAAGGGTGGGAGTTGCGGGAGAGAGAGGGAGCGCTCATTCCTGGTATCGGCCTGATAGGAGGAAGAAAAAATTTTTCCTAAATGGATGAGAGAAGAGGGGAAATGAAAACTCCTTACCAGCAGAGGCTTCAGGGAGAAGCGCGCCCAAACCAGGAGGGTTGCGAAGGAAGGGGAAAGGGTCAATACCGCGATTCGTCCCGAAAAAGAGCCGCGTCCCTTCATGGGGCTTCTGAAAAAGGGAGGGAAAGTCATCTGTTCGCAGGAGGGAGAAAAGGGAAAGCCGAGCTTTGTTCAAGAGAAATAAGAGAAGAAAATCGCAGAGCGAAAAGACCGGCGACCTACTTTAATAACTCTAAAAGGAGGAAAAGGGAAAGTCTACTCTACCCAGCCCGACCTCTGAGAAAAAAAGAAGGACTTTGTCTCTCAAAAACAGGAGATCTATCTATCATTTTCGGATGCAAGGCAGGAAAGAAGGGGAGGGGGCTTTTCCTATATCTGCTTCCGGCCCGACAGGGGGAGGACAAGGAAGGGACTCCTGGCGTAACCGATGTCGATCTGGAGAGAAGCGCAAGTCTGGAAGTGAGGAGGAAGGGAAAGCACTCCTTTCAGGCCCGAGCGAGAAAAGGCTCCCTTCAATAGACCCATGAATTCTCAAGGAGGAGGAATAGTTTACTAAGTCCGCGGTGCTTGAAAAGAAGACAGAAAAATTTAGGACTCGCAAAGGAAAAAAAAAAAGAAGCCGCTTACAATGAAGCCTGAAATGGGCAAGTAGTGGGAAAGAGACTCCTAAGAAAAAGGGAGAAGAGGGTCTTTTCTACTGAAAAAAAGAAAGAGGAAAAAAATGCTGCTCTAAATTAGTGAGCAAGAAAATCCTCGAACACCAAGAAAGAAGAGGATCTGACGGGGAAAGGTCCTTCCTTTTTGGCCGCCAGAGGGGGGGGGGTCATCTGAATCCATAGGCCGGTTTACTTATCGCATTTTTCCGGAAAGCGAGGACAGTGCGGAAAAAAAAAAAAAAACCGCCGAAAAAGCCTGACTCCGCCAGGAGAAAAGACAAAAACTGTTTCTCCGGGCTGCGCATGGGGAAGAAGACGCAAGCAGGAAGAATGCCGACAACAAGGGGGGGATCCGTATTTGAGAAGGAGAAAGGCCCCTGCCGAGAAGAGGGAGGGGTGAGTGAAGGGGAGATGTGAGAAAACTTTCAAAGTCATGGATTGGAAAAAAAAATGGGGGACTCCCTCCATAACAAAAAGGGAAGGGAGACGTCCTATTACTGTCCCTCTCAAAAAAAGAGAGAGAGGGTCTCGAGCTACATCCTATTTTTGAAAAAAAAGGGGAAAGAGAGGGGGAGGCAGCTCTTAATCCCGGGATGAGAAAAAAGAGAAGAACTCGAGATGGGGGAGGGGGGGGAGTAAGTGTCCTCCGATGTTTGTTTTTGGGGAAAAAGGGAAGAGAAGAGACTAATCAATCCATGTACTTGAAACATTCTTGCTCTGCTGCGAGAAGGGGAAGGGAAGGGATCTATCCAAAAGCAGAAAAAAGAGAAGAGGCAAATCCTTGAAGGCGCGGATTTTAAAAGGAGAAGGAGGAAAAAGGGGGGAATTCCTGTTCGGACTCGGGGAAAGAAGGAGATCATCTCGGAAGGCGAGGGAGGAAAAAGAAAGAGGTGGTTTCAAAGGAAAAGAAACCCCCGTCACGATGTCGGTAAAGTGAAAAGAGAGAGCTTCCACCGCGAAACCGGAAGAGGATGACCGCCAAGTGGTTGCAGAACCAAGAAAAGGGTTTGCCCGAGGAACGGTTTTGCTCTTCGTCGTTGAATTCAGTACTGAGACTCCCCCGACGGCCGACAGGGGAGCAGAAGGGGGAATAATGTCAAAAAAAAAGACGGAAAGAGTTTCGATGTAAGGGAGGGTCTTTTGCGGCTCATTGGAAAGGAGGGGAGAGGTCGGGCTGCAAGTAGAGGGGGAGGGTCGCTCCGAGAGGCTCTCGAAAAGAGGATCTGAAAGCGCTAAAATAAAAGGAAAAAGCGGGGGCCAGTATAAGAAAAGGGGGGGGGGAGCCCTTTTAACAACCGCCGGTGCGCATAGCTGAATCGCGGATTGGGGAAAAAAGGACTGCTATGCGCGGAGAGCAGGGGAGGGGAAAAAAACGGCCGGGAGGAAAAGAGGGAGGGGGAAAGAACTACCCCCGACGGGATAAGGAAGGGAGGGGATTTTTTGACGTCAGAAGTCCCCGCGCAACCGATCCGTTGAGAAGAAAAAGGGAATTGGGGGAAGGGAACTCTGCGAGAAGAAAGGGAAGATCCATCCTCCGCAAGAAAAAACCGGCTAGCTGATGCATGACAGAACCGGGCCCGTGGGGGTAGGCAGACAAACTCTGGCACCAGCGAACGGATGTCCTGGCTGAATACTTTTAAAGCGTCCATCGGGGAAGAGAACCGGCCTCGATGGCCGAGAGGTCCCTGCCACAAAAACGTGAGAAAGGAGCGACAGAAAGGGTTCGCAAGAGAAAGGAAATGCGATGGGGAAACCGTCCTCTATCCCTTGGCAAGAGGGAAGGTTGGGTGCCGAGGGGTCTATTACCGTGAGGGTCGTTCCTTGAAGTGGGCAGGTGAAAAGGGGAGGTTCTCTTTTCACTTTCTTGAAGACACCAAAGGATGGTTTTTTCTATCTAACCTTTAATAGGAACTTTATAACATCGGACTGGGGGAGAAGATCCTTCTCTCAAGGGGGGAGTTCCGCGTCACGCTTCACTTCCAGGGGAAAGAGGGGGAGTCGAGGCTCCATCACCAGAAAGGGCTCTTTTTCCCAACGCGGAGACTCCGAGGGAGATGCCCCAAGGGGGCGATCGAAAACCGTAGAAAAACCGACTGTGGTCAGGGAGAGACCAAAAGAGGCTCTCATTAGTGGAATTCCTCTGATGAAGAAATCCTTTTCCAGACGGGGACGGGTTCTTCGACCTAATTCAGCGTAGAAAAAGAAAGGGAACTCTTCTGTACGTGAAAAAAGAGTGGCTTTAGGGGGAGGAAAGAGCTCACAACGAGGTCTCTCGGAGAGAAGAGAAGCGAGACTTTCGGTGCGGAGGGGGATCGCAGGTTTATAATCCGGGGGGAAGGGGACGCCCTGGGCAGGGAAGGGGGACACTTAATGAAAGAAAAACATCTTCCTTTCGTCAAAAGGAGCTTGGTTACCGGGCTTTTCACGGGATTGACCAAAAGGGATCGAATGCCCCTTCCGAAAAGGTTCTTCAGAAGGGGGAGAAGAAAAATTTTTGGGAGGGGGAGGACTCCCGATGGGAGACCTTTCTGTCGCCATCCAGGGGGGGAGGTGAAAGCTCAGACGCAAGGGAAGTGGGCTTAAGTCTTCTTGTAACCAAAATCTCCCCACTCGGAAAAGAAAAGGGATTCTGTCTTCCTATCCACGTCTTCCTAAAAGAAGGAGGAGAATCAGGTGTCCTTCGAGAAAAAAGAGTCTTATCGTTGAAAGAGAAATATAACGGGATTAACTTTCACTTCGTCGACGAGGAAAGGAAGGAGAAATCTATCCCATCAGGAAGGGTTGAAGAGGGCCAATGACAGGACAAGGAATCAAAATAAAAGAAAACCCTTCTATCCTTCTAGAGAGAGAAGAAAAAAAAAGGGGAGTATTATGAAAATATAGAGATAGCAGGAAGAATGAAAGAAAGACGGGATTCTGAAGACAGAGGGAATTCTCTCTCCCACCGCCAACCCTACGGGAAAGGTTCGCGACGGCGAAAAAGAGGAGAAAAGTTTCACGTTAATCCAGAGAGGGGACAAGAAGACTGGCAGGGGGGGGCAATTGAACTTCAGGGGATAAGAGAATCCTCTCCTTTCAAGAGGAGGAACCTTCCGCTCGGGAATCCACTCGAGTTAGGGTCAAGGGGACCCCCGCTCCATTTGAGAAACATCCCATGAAAGGAAGGTCGAATGGATACCGAAGAAGCGGGTGGAAAGAGAAGGGAGGCATCGTCTAATACCCCCTCAGGTGGTACCTCACGGCCAGGCCGCTAGGTGCATTGCATTGAAGAAAGAGGTCCGTGATGGTGGTTCAAGAGAAAAGTAAGACTCTAATCTGTCGGAAGGGAAAGGAAAAGGAAAAAGGGATCCGGTTTTGATAAAGGGGGAAAGTCAGGCGCCAAGTAAGAGAAGAGAACACTCATTGGGGGGGGGGGGGGAGATTTTCTTTTTTCCCCCCGACCCGAAAGAGGAGGAGGATTTACTCACTAGAACCTCGGGGGGGAGAGGAAGGAGGGGAAAACAGGACGAAAAGGGGAAAAAAGAAAAGGATGGGGGGAAATATCATCCCTCTTCGTAGGGAAAAAAGAGAAGGAATTTAAAAGGCGGTCAAACGGGAAGGGGCAGTTTCAAAAGGAGAGGGGGCTCTTCCGATACCGCCACCTTCAACGGTTAGAGCAGAGGGGGGAGAGAACATTCTTTCGAAGAGTGGAACCGAGAACTTTCATGCCTCGGGATAGAAGTAAAGGGGTCCATTCCGTGCATGGGAAAAAGGAGCTACAAAAAGTAGCGCAGGAGGGAGGGGGCCGAGTCTGAGGAAAAGACAAGGAAAGAGGTGAAGGGGGGCACCCACCCGAGTGTTGCTGGGGGAAAGAAGATCACCTCCTATCATTGATGAGGGGGGAAAGGGGTCAATGAAGGCCTACATAGGAAGGCGAAAAACGGAGGGAAGTCTATCTTTCCAAGAGGGAACCTACATCTCAATGGTCAAGGGGGGGGAAGGCACCGTGACAGAGGGGGGGGGGAGTAGACGCCGGGGGGGTGGATGTTTCCGGCCGGGAAGAATTCGCATGGGGCGATAGGAGAATTTCTCTCTGTTCCGAAAAGGGAGGTTCCAGCAGGACAGTAAAGAGAAAGAGGGGAAAGGTATCAAAATTGCCTTACAAGGGGAGTTCCCTTTCATGCATCATCGGAAAAGGGGGAAGCGGGCGTATATGGGGAGGGGGGGAGGAAATATACTAGGGGGGGAAAAGGGGGAGTGAGAAAGGAAGGACTTCTCGAAAGCAAAAGGGAAATCATGCACCCTCGGGAAAAAGCCCAGGAACGGAAAGGGGGGGTTGGGGGGGAAAAAAAAATCCTTCCTAAACTCCGGAAAGACCCTCTCATCTCCAGGGGGGAAAGGACGACTCCTCGACGGGAAAAGCGGGGTTTAGGAAGCAAGGAGGAAAATCCTTTTTCTCAGCATGGGAGAAGAATTGCCTCGCTTTCAGATCATAGAAAAAGAATCTTTCTCTTCAATGAGTAGCGGAGAAGACGTGAGGGGGACTTTCCAAGAAAAACGCATTTCATCGAAACAGCGTACCGGGGGAAAAGAAAGTCTCTCAACTCTCCGTCGGTTCGGAGAGGGAAAGAAGAAACTCTCGTGAAGAAACAGCAAGGGGGAGGGGTTATTCGGTGAAGGGGAGAAACCTTTCTTGCATCAGGGACGGGAGGGGAAGAATATCTCGTACCGGCGGCGGAAAGGAAGGAGGGTTGTCTTTTCTGTTGAAGGGGAGCAGAGAGGAGGGAAGGGGACAGCTTACGTGGAAAAAAAGGAAGTCCTACCAGGCATCTCGAGGGAAAAAAAGCACATCCTCGCCTTCAAAGGAGGAAGAGGAAATTCTTTCGATTCAGAGAGGGAGAAAGAGGAATAAACGAGTGAGAGAAGTGGGGGTCACTAAAGTATCATGGATTGCTGGGAAAAAAAAAGAAGGGGACAAAAACACAACATCGGGGAAATAATGAAAAGAAAAAGGTAGTTCTTGCCTCTCGACCCGTAGGAAGAGAGAGGAGGAGGGAGGTTTCGGGAAAGAACCTGGCAAACAAAAAAAAAAAGGGAGAGGGGGGGGAAAGGTTCTTTTGGTCACGCACCATCTGGGCAAGGAAAGAGGCGCGGGCGCTGAGACGAGGGCCCGTAAAAAGAGGGGGAAGGTGTGTAGGGGGGAAGAGGAAGGAGAACATCCTGCCTGTGCAAGGAAGAGAGACACACCGTGGTGGCAGAAGCAGAAATGGAAGGGGTTCTGCGCAAGATCGATCCGAAAAGAAGGAGAGAGGAACTATTGGGAATCAAAGGACTGGGGGGGGGGGCGCAGGGGAAAACTCCATCCCTTCGAAACCGTGGTGAAGAGAAGAGAGGGTCTGATCGGACATCGGGACAAAGGAGGGAGGAATCGCGTTCGAAGGAGGAAAAGACGTCCAAACTCTAGCTTGCTCGTGACTATGAAGGATAAAAAATCTTCTGCAAACTGAAGGAAAAAAAAGAGAAAGGAAGGATCTATTTCGAAAGGTCGGACGGCAGGTGGTAGTAGGAGAGAATTTCTCGCGCATTCCGGTATGACGAAAAAGAGAAAGAAAAGATCGAAGGTGGAGAAGGGGGGAGGAGGAGATTTATGCGCGAGGGAAAAGAGGGAAAAAAAAATGACTCTGGTTCAGCAAAGAGGGGAAAAAAAGGATTTTTTTTGCGAGACATTTCTCAATGGGAAAAGGTCAAGCACCTCGATTCGTAAAGAGGGAAAAAGAAAGGAAAGGCCTTGTGGATCTGAAGGAAGGGAAAAGGGGGTAAATTAAGTCCTGAAAGAGGGGGGGAAGGCTATCTCGCAGGCCGTGCCGAGCAAAGAGAAAAGGAGGAAAGCTTTCTGGCCCTCGCACGGCCGGAAAAAAAAGGGAGGGGCCGTTCAGCGATCTCAGCGCCGCCCGAAAGAAGAAAAGGAAAGGAAGGAGTCTGATCTCGACAAAAGGAGAAAAGAGATATATCTCATTTCGATGCAAGGCAGGAGGAGAAAAAAGCTGGTTCTATTATCTAGTCCTTCCGAGGGAGAAGAAAAGGAAGGCTCCGGCCAACCGATGGCGAGAGAATGAGGGAACGCTCGCGAAAAAAAAAACAGAAAGGAAAAACCTGTCATTCCCTCCGCGCACAAAGAAAGGGGACGCCCTTCATACCCCATAATAAAAAAGGGAGGAAGGGGGAAGAGGTTACTACTTCGCTGTGACTTGCAGTCCCCCAGGAAGGAAAGACTTTCTAAATCGCTGACAAGGGGAAAGGGGAATGAGGGGGGGGTCATACCGAGAGAGGGAAGAGAAGGCGTTTCAAAAAGGAGGAAAGAAAGACGGGCGCTAATCAGCCGCATACCGTAAGAAAAGAAATTTACACCCGAAAAAACCAGGGAAGAAGGAGAATAACGGCTATTCATCTGGGAAAGGGAAGGGATTTTGATCCGATGATCGAGGCAGTCAAAAAGGGGGCTCATTTCATTGCCTTGCCGAGGAAAAGACTGCGCGCGCAGGAAGGGGAAGGAGGGGGAAAGGGGATCCCAAAAAGGGGAAACGCCGCGAAAAGGGGGGAGGACGTTCTTCTGCTTGAAAGGAAAAAGCGTCCGTCATAGGCGGGTCAGGGAGGGGAGCACGAGAAAGGAGGGGGTCCTAGTTCGGATCAGAAATCCCTGGAGGACAAGATTAACTCGCGTGGGAAAGAGGTGGAGAGGAAAGATGAGGTCGGGAGAGGGGAGGGGGGGGTGCTCTTCTCTCACCTCGCACAAGAAGAAAGCCATCACCCCGCCGAGAGGAGAAATCAGCTGGGAAAGCTCCTTTCTCCCGCGCAAGGAGGAGAAGCATTCTTTTGGCGCCAAAGCACAAAGGGAGGGAGGAGCGTTAATCTCAGGAAAACCGGGGGGGGAGAAAGATCGAGAGAGGTAGACATCATTATTTCCCTCCGTGTTGTTTTGGGGGGGGGGAAAGGAAGAGGAATCGCCGATCAATCCATTGGCTACGGAGGGGGGCAACAATTTATTGCGGTCGCTGCGATAAGGAAAAGGATAGGAGGAAATCTCTTCCTCGAACGCCGCGGAAAAGAAGGAAAAGAAGGGAAGCGCTTCATTTTTCCAGAGGAAGGTACTTTGACCGATATTCCTTGTCTGGACTTCGGGGGGAAGTGGGAAATGGCAAAACGGCCTGGAAAGAGGAGGGAGAGGAGAAAATCCTTCAACAGCCAGAAAAAAAGAAAGAAAAAGGGAGGTTGTCCGTCTCCGTAACGGGGGAGAAAGTCGACCGTCCAGTCCATCTGATAAGGAGAAATTTTATCAAGGGGGGGGGAGAGAAATCAGCCGATTTGGAGGGAAAGGACGATTCTTTTCGGCCTTCTCGCCATACCGAAAGGAGGAGATTTTCGCTGGACCTGTCGTGCTCAGAAGAAGCGGGAAGCCGGAAGAGTGCGGCCTCTCTCCTTTTGAGAGGGAGGCTCTTCCTTGCAGGAAAGTCGGAGGGAAAGAGAAAAAAGGAGTCTTAAGGAATCTGAAGCTTCCATCCTGTAGAAACAAAGAGAAATGATTAGCACTTCTTTAACGGAAAATGGTGTCAGAAGAGGGGATCAGTCGCGAGAGGGAGGGGACGGTTCCTCGCCGGCTATGCAAAGAGACATTCCAAAAAAAAAGGAGGTTCTCCTTTCTGGTGGGTGGTGGGGAGAAGGAATAACTACACCCCGGGTGAGGATTTAACGGAGTACCTGGATTTTTCCTTTGCTTTCAAGAAGAGATAAGGGAGAGCAAAGGAAACCTAAAAAGGTGAAGAGAAGAGTCTCTTTTTTCTCCCCGACATATCCCAGAAAGGGAAGGAAACTTCTCCTTAGTCATGACATTGAAAAGACCGGGCCCTTGTAGAGAAAAAGAGAAGAAAAGCTTAGAAAGGAAGGAGGGAAGAGGGGAACTTTCTTCTTACCCGGCGAGAAGAAAGAGACCATGCCTCGTCTCGGCCTTGAGGGAAAAAATAAAAATAAACACCTCGCCCGGAGGGGAAGGCAAAGAGAACCGGGGCCCTTGCAGGGAGGCAACTCCGAAAGGGGGAAAGAGGACCTTCCTACTTTTTATGGCCGCCAGAGGAATGGCTGTCGGCCTTAAAAAAGGTCCAGAAAAGAGGATCTCGGTTAGCTGTCGGCACTCAAAGAAAGGGGTTCCTATCGAACAAGGAAAAAAGGATTCCACCAGGAAAGAATCCAGGCTCAAAAGAAAAAAAAGATTTTGTCGCGATAATTGGACAAAAAAAGAAGGCATTGGTCAATGGGAGAGGGGGGGGGGGAATTCCTCCAGCACCCGCAGAGGGCAGCGGTGGGTCAACACTGGAAAGGGAGCACGTCTTTTCGAATCTGAAACCGGGAAAAGGTACGGACGTTCCGCGACACAAGGCCGAGAGAATGCACCATCGAGGGGAAGATACTTTTATGAGACTCGAGGGAGAAAGGAAGAAACAAAAAAGAACAAAAGAAGCATTTTCTCGATGAAGAAGAATTGGTCTTCGTCCGAAGGACATAAATGGAATTCCTCGTGCGTCATAGGAGAAGGGGGATTGTTTCGGGTCGTGGCAAACGCAAGGGGAGAAAAGGAAGCATTTTGGGGGGAAAAAAAGGGGGAAAACGGGTACCACCGTAATTCCGGAGAAGAGGAGTATTTCTTCGCAGAGGAACGAGGGCACTTTATGGACCACCTAGGGAGAGAGGAGGGAAATCAAAATCAGAAAAGAAGGGGGCGGTGGATACGCCGGGAAAGTGGACTCCATTGCTATCTCCAATAAGCGGGGGAAGGAGAAAATCGTCATACTCAATAGGGAAAAGGAGGAGAAGGGAACGGACAGGGGACATCCTATATTCCTTGCTTCAGAAAGAGGAGAAACTTATATTCTTCGCGAGGGAAAGGGGGAACAACGAAAAAGGAGCCGCTTCTTCTCGTTTGTCCCGAATAAGCAGGGAGTGAAAGGCCTTCGGCTACTCGGAAATCTCTTCGAAGACGGGGGAGGTTGAGAGAGGAGTCCCCAGGAAATCACATGGTCCGGTACCTCAAATCGACTAAAGGGGGAAAGGAAAGACTCTCACAAGAAAGGGAAGGGAGGAAGGGGGGTTACCTGCGCTGACGTCGAAAAAGGAAAATTCCCCTTGATCGGGAAATAAGGGGGAGATCTACCACCGGGGCCAAAAGGGGGAGAGGGGGGTTCGGAAGAGGAAAAGAAAGTCATCCCGGATCGTAGAAAAAAAAAAAAAAAAAGGACGACTTTAGTTGTTAAGGCGCAAAAGGGAAGGGATGAGAAGAAGACGTAACTACAGGGAATAAATCTCGATGTCCTGCCCTCCGAGGAAAAGCCCTTTTTACCAGCCGCCATTGAAAGGAAAAGGATGCGTCTGCTATGGGATAACCAAGGAGAGAGAGAGCCGGTCGAAAGAAGAAAGAGAAAAAAATTTTGATCCCGACGGCCATGAAGGGAAAGGGCACTACTTTCTAAGGGGGACATCCCTTTACCATCGTCCGACGCGAAGAAGAAGGAAAATGTCAGAGAAGGAGAAGGAAAGGTTTTCACCGGCGCAAAAAAAAATGTCTGCATTCTAACCCAACCGCGGGGGCCACCCCGACCCGAACAAGAAAGTAAGAAGAGACAGTTGAAAGAAGAGAAGACCAATCTTATTCGCACAGTACATCAGATGGGGTGTAGACTCATCAATACCGCTGCGTCGGTCAAAGACAAAGGACCAGGGAACAGTGCTGTCGCCCAGGAAGGAAAGAGCACTGTCAGGAGGGCCTCTACACCGTCGGCGAGACTGGGAAAAAGACTTCTCTCCAGCCTGCGTCGACTGAAGGGTAAAAGAAAAGGGTCAATTCATCGCGGTTGCAAAGGAAAAAAAGCATTTGGAGAAAATGAGAAAGGAAGAGAAAACTTTTCTCTCAGGCGCTGAGCGAGAGGAGCTATCCAATGTGTCGGACATCAAGGTGCGATCGCACCACCAATTGGGGGGGAAGGAGTTGCCGCAGAAGAGGGGGAGTTTAGCTTCAAGGAAGGGAAGTCCCATCCGCGGTCATCGGGGAGGGAAGCAAATCTTCCTGTATTAACTCAAGGAAGAAACCGGGCCAATTGTCGGGAGGGGCTTTCCTGCCCCGACGAAAGGGAAAAGAAGGGGGGGACTTTGGTCAAGGCGCTCCTAAAGAGAGGGGGGCATTGGCTCGGTAAAAGGAAGAGCTTTTCCGCCGAGCAAGGGAGGAAAAAAAGCACTTACACTCACTTAAGCTGGTGGGAATAGTGAGAGGGAAGAATCATCTCACTCGAAAAAGGGCTATTGTATTATGTCGAAAAAAGGGGGAAGGGGAAAGGAAAAGGCTCATTTTCGTGCGAATCACGGGGAGGGAGGAAGAAAAGAGTCAAACGTCCGAAGAGAAGGAGTTATCCCGGCGGGTTGTAGGAGGATAAATTGACCACCACAAAAGGAGGAAAAAACGCGGGAACTGTAAAAAGACTGACGAAAGACCCCTCTCTCGCGACGGCGGGGGGGGAAAATATTTTTATTACAAAGAGAAGAGAGGGAAGTTGCCTCTCATGAGAGGGGGGACCATCCAGGGAAGAAGGGGGAGAATCAGGAATCTGAAGAAGGAAGGGAATTCTTAATTCGGAAAGAGAGGAGGGAGTTTCTCAATGCATGAAAGGGATGCACTATAGAAAAAATTCATCGGGAAGATCTGAATTGAATTAAAAAAAAGTCCGCGCAACTCGAAAAGGAGGGCAGGTAGTAAGGGAAAGCTTAATAAACGCGAAGGCAAATCGGGGGAGAGGGAGTGCTGTCCCCACAAGCTTCTGGAGCAAACTTTGTCGGGCATCAAAAGGAAAAAAGCGGTAGATATAGAAAGGAAAGGGGGGGGGGGTCTCTGTTTGAATGAGCGCCGAAAGGGCAGGTCATCGCGCCGGCCGGAGAAAGGAGGCAAAACCTTCCTACGAAAGTCCAGAAAAAAGAAGAGGGAAAGGGGAGAAGTGGAAGGTGCGGTGTGGAGGGGTATTATCTTTACTGTTGCAGAAAAAAATCGACGCTCTCAAGATGGGGGGGGGGGACCAAGGAAGAGGGAAGGGAAGGACTCGCTGGGGCGAAGAATAAAAGAGAAAGGGAGAGGGCGAGACGTAAATCCAAAGGGGAGGTCGGAGACTTCGGGCTCTCTCGCAGGAAAAAAAAAAAAGAGAATCCTTCATGGCCCAAGCAAAAAAAGGATTTCCTTACGCCCGGGGAGGAACAATTCTTCTTATTTCGAAAGGGAGTAGGCCTACACCTTGAGATGTCCAGAGTTTCGCACCAGGGGGGGGAGGAGAAGATTCCAAATATAGAAGAAAGAAAGAGGAGAAGGGTCCCGTCCATAGGCCTATCTCGGGGGTGATTGAGGAAAGAGGGGGGGGGGAGGGGGGGAGGCCTCTAACAATAAGTCACTTTGAAGAGAGTGGATAAATCGCGAAAAGGAAAAGGTCAAGACTGTTCATTGGGAGGCGGAGAAAGATAAGAAGGAGGAAGGAGCATACCTCCTTTGGGAGGTGATAGTCATTCCCGCGCATGACAGGAGAAGATGGAAAGAGGCCACTCAGGAGGGGGGAAGGAGAGGAAGGGAGGAGGTCGGCTTCGGCGGGACGGGGAGAAAAATGAAGAGAAAAAAAGTCTTCATTCTACCTGTACTTCAAGGAAAAATGGAAAAAGAGAGATTGGAGTACTATACTGCATGCGAAGAAAGAGGGAGAGAAAAAAGGAAGGAAAAGAATCAACTAGAGCATAGAAAAAAAAGTTTTCTGCGGCGAGGTGGGGGTAAGGGGGTTGCAAACTTCTCAATACTTTTCTCGGAAAGGGAATTCGGCATGACGCGCAGGAAAAAACGAGCGAAGGGGTCCAAAAGGAAGAGGGGGGGAAAGGAAAACGCATTCCCATCAGAGGCTTCATTGTCAGCGGGGAAAAAGAAGGGGGTGCTATCCATGTCCTCAATGGGTGGGGAAAAGGGGGAAGCACACCTCTAATTCACGTCCACCGAAGGGACTCAAAAAAGGAGAAGGAAGTTCTTTTAATAGGGGAGAAAAGGAACGGGCCGTGAGCTTGAAAAGGAAAAGGTTTCCTGCTATCTCGAATCACGAAAGGAAAAAAAGAAAAGAGAGAGGTCTGTCCCGGCGCCCGGCGTGAAGAAAGGAGAAACAAAGTCGAAGAGAGAAAAAGGAAGGAGAACTTCCTCCTTGCATCAGAAATGAGATAAAAAAAAAACCTTTGAGAGGGGAAAAAAGAAGGAAGGAAGAGGGATCGGCATAAGGAGGGAGGGGCGGGTCGAAGAAAGGGGAATGGGGTTTAGGAAGGTGTGCGCCCGGGACGACGGAAAGGGAGCTTATCTTCAAGTCTGCGAGCTGAAAGAAAAGAGAAGGCACCCGTCATTCCAGACGCGCCACAGAAGAGTGGAGAAATGACAACTACCCTTCATCGCAAA
>Ga0179591_1303418_pt1 | contig 24739 bp, 19 predicted proteins | sample CZOMad2_1_08_16f_FD_182891 | JGI IMG/M metagenome (GOLD analysis project Ga0179591, IMG submission 182891) | Vadose zone soil fungal communities from Angelo Coast Range Reserve, California, USA - CZOMad2_1_08_16fungal (PacBio error correction) | ecosystem: Environmental > Terrestrial > Soil >...
AGGGAGCGAGAAAGATGGCCTGGGATCGCTTAAGTGTGAGGGTATCGGGCAGGGGGAAACATAAGAATAGATTCAAGTATAGGTTCTTTCGAGGACTAGCCGGAGTACGACTTATTGACCGAACAAACTCCAAAGAAGGGGAAGGGAAAGAAAGGGACTCTCCGCATCGTCATTACGGTTGAAGGATTTGTATGGGAGGACGTTGTGCCTCACACGAACGAGAAACTCAGAGATCTGACCGGAAAAAGGAGCGATCCCCGTCCTCGGTTATTTTAAAGGTCTGCGGCCGAAAATTTGCTAGAGAAAAAGCAGAGTGGCGAAGGGGGGGTAATATACTCATCTCCAAGAGGTAACAACTCGGCGCGCCCTTGCGCTGAGCCTGCTGAAGGTGAGCGGCGTGTCTTTCCGCTGGTTGGTGACGGGCTGTGCCGCAATGGAAGCGGAGATTGGAAGCCGTTTCTGACAAACGGGAGTAAAAGGGTCAGATCTCACCAGGAGCGAGGGGATTGAAGAGAAGGTGGTGGCATAAGAGGTGATCTCAAGATTTTGGAGGAGTAAGAGTAAACTTGCGCCTCGAAAAGGAATTAACAGTCCCCGCTGAAGGTTTGGGTCATATGGAGGGGGGGGGAGAATGTAAATATGAGTTGGGAAGCCGAACAGGTTCCGAGAAAACGCAAAAGAACTTCCACCCATTAAAAGAAGAGATGTGCCTCAGGGATCAGATGAATGTTGGAGGAAGGGGAAATACTCAGGAAAAAAATGGAGGGAAATAGGGGACCTTGAGCCTGACAAACCTCTATCTCAAATGGAAGGGGAGAATAAGAGCAGGAGCTGAATTTGAGTCTGCGAAGGCAGCCTGCTCGTCCAAAAAAGTTCTCACAAATTCAGGCTTGCTTGCTCTCTTATAAAAAGGAATCGAACGCAGCGAGATCCTCTCCTCGTCACGCGAAACAGAAACCAACCCAAAAGAGGAAGATGTGTCGGTTTGCAGATGCAGGAATGGCTCTCTGATTACTAAAAATGGTGCATGTCTAGGATCGGGGGGGGAGAGGCAGCGAACCGCTGCATCGAGAGGATCGAGGGGGTGCGCACAAACGCGGGGGGGGGGGGGGGGGGGGGGGGGGGGGTAGGGAGGGGTCAGGGGAGACGTGGTAAACGAGCATGATAGCACCTGTTGTCATATGGCAACGACGGGATTTATGGCACAAAAGATGCCTGTCGGAACCAGGATCACCGCGCACGATCTCGAAAAAATGGGAGAAGGCTTGCCGCAAAAAACCCTTGGGCCGCTGGCTATCGAGATTGAGGAGGGGGGGAAGGGGAGGGAACGCCGTGAGCAAAAAGTCCGTCGCAAGGACGGAAAAAGAGGAACCCAAGTATTATTAATCTTGAATGGGCTCACTAAGAAAGGAAAAAACTCGATTTACTGAGTCATCAAAGGGGAAAAGGACGTTCAGAGCTCAAACCCCGTACTGCACCCTCTCCCTTAGAGGGGTGACAAGTCTAGCTGAAAAATGAGCAATATATTCGGGTGAAGGAGACAAGGCAAATCCGCGAAACCTTCGAGCCGGCTACTCAAGAGGAGAACCAGGGAATCGAAGCGGGTGTATTTACACCCCGCCGGAGCTCCTGGAGAGGAAAATTAGTTACCGGCTTGAAGGGAGGGTTCAAAAGGACTCGAAGGCCGGTTCGATCAGAAAAGACACTACGAGGAAGAGAATTCTATGAGATGGGCCCTTGACGGTGCAAGCCGTGACTGGACTGGGGAAAAGAGAGGGGGGGGCATAGTTACTCTCCCCGAAGGTGCCTCTCATTAAAACGTGAAAAAGGGGAACTTTATTAAACCAAGAAGAATAGGGTTAGAAACGCAGCCCAGGGGTCTCAAAAACTGATAAGGAAAGGGAGGCATCTTGTCAGGTTTCCGCAAAAGCAGGGCTTTTGGAAAACCAATGGAAAAGGCTGGGAGCCCTAGTGATAGGGAGATGGAAAAAGAGAACAGGGGTGAATGTCGACCAGTGTACAGGTCTTCTTGAGGGGACGATTTGAATGTTAATGGGTGAACTGCCCAGAAAGGCGAAGGGGGTCACGATCTTTGAACCGGAGGAATTCGCCGGGCCAAAAGCGCCAATACAAAACCATGAGATAACTCATGCGAGTGTCAATTAGCTGCCCATCATTCGGGATTGCCTGAAAGACTCTAACGAATGTAAAGGTTCGGGTGCTGGGATAGATGGGGACGAAAAATATTTCAGGAAAGATGGAACATCTTCTGTCAAAATCGGGAGACAGACTTTTCAGTTGAGAGGGAAAAAAGTCCAAAAGATCCGGTCCTGCCCAGACTAACAAGAAAACCCGACTGTGAGGGGAAGGTCACAGAGTTTTCTCGAAAAGGAAGACGTGAGCTTGAATAAAATGGGGGCTCTGAGATGAAAACAAAACAGCAACTCTCAAAAAGCCGCAGACGGTGCTCATGACGCGGGTTGTCCAAGGATCGAGCTTAAGGAAAAAAAAAAGACCCAAAACGTCAGGGCAGAAGGGAAGGCATACACTTTGCGAGTTCGAGAAGAAAAAAGCACAGACGGGGTCCTCGAGGCCAACTGAATGGGTCGCGCCGTTCGAACCAAGGGGTAGACATCAAACAACCAAAGGAAAGGACCTCCTTCTGCGAAGAACCGCAGAGAGGAAAAATCCAGAGGGCCGCGAGATACGGAGGGGAGAGGACGATCGCAATGTCGGTTTATAGTTGAAAATTTAAAGGTAAAGGAAGGGACTCTGGGGGGTCGGAACTAAAAGAAGAGGCGTCAACCAGAGTCATTAGGAAAAGGCTTAGTTCCTAACCAAAACACGAAGAGGGGGGTGGGGGAAGAAGCCCGAGCCAGGGCGCAGCGGCACGAACGCAAACGACTGGGAGGGGCAAAAAAGTCAGACATAGGCGGTTTTTGAGGGAGGGTCCGGGAGCTTGGCTGGGTGGGAAAGAGAGAGGAGAAGGAAATAGGAGCGCGAGTGACAGAAAGTTTTTGACAATCTTGGCACCTCGCAGATTAGAAAGAAAAAGATAAGAATCCTCTGGACATTATCTTCAAGGGGGGAGGGATTGGCCTACGGGTACAGAGTTTCTAAACGAGATCATGGCCAAGAGGTATTGTCTGAATTCGAGGGAAGCAGGAGGTTCAAGATGGGGAGCCTAACTCCCTTGGATACACCTTGAGGGAAAGGGGAGTCTACCACTGCCCCAGGCCAGAGGGAGATGGAAAAAAAGGGGAAACGGAAACGTTTGGGCACCCAGGTCGCGCTAAAGAGCAGGGGGGGAATCTGCTCAGGAACGCCCTTCAACAAGACACTGATTTCGCGAGAATTATCACCAAGATGCAGTCTCGTGAGGATCATCAAAGGGGAGTGCTGCAAAAAAGGAGCTCTAGTGGCAAATAACGGAGACTGTTCGGGACCCATTTCTGAGTAATTACTAAAGAGGAAGGGATCGAAGAACCTCCAGTCCCCAGAGACTTGAAAAGGAAGGGAGCTGCTGGAAAGAAGGAGCAAATACTTGGCTTCCGGGGAAAGAGACCGGGAATCTACAGGGTCTCCTCTTTATAACTTTACGCCAGGGGAAGAGAATTTAACGGCGTAGATGTTAATGCAGAAAAAAAACGGAAAAACGAGCCATTGAGAGCAGAGGTGGAGCGAATCGAAGGGTCGTCATCGAAGCCTGTCTCTCGGGAAAGACGAATAGAGGGGGAAGGTGGTTTCAAGAAGAGAGAGAAGAATTGAATCCAAAAGGCTACGGGGGAAAAGTGGATTTGGATTACCGTGGGGGGGGGCTCATGTGGAGTGTACAGAGAAGAGACTTGCTGCGCTGCTTGGCACAGAAGAAGGAGCCCCGCCTCAAAGTAGGTCCCGGGTAAAGGGGGTACGTGCTGGGGAAAAGACTAGTGTCACTCTAGGACTCGAGAACTTAAAGCACAAAAGAAATCAGGGCAGCGGCCAACAGGGTTTGGGCGGCAGCAGAAAACATGGGTATATCTGGTAGCGCTCTTTAGGATAAGTAGGACGATCCCATCCAAGACGGGTAGTTTAAAGAAAAAACGAGATCACCCAAGTGTCAACGTATGAAGAGGAATTAGCACGAGCTCGGGAGGGTGAACACCCTCTAATCAAGAAGAAAGCTGGAAGAGTGCTTCGGTTGATAAAATACAAGGACCCCGACGTTCGGAGGAAACAAGGTTCAGTGCAAGATCTTCATTAGGCATTTAAAAAGAAAAAACATCAGGGGTCCTGTACGGCGTGACGGGGAGGGAAGAATGGGAAGCCACGAGAATTATCACCTCTAGAAAGCAAGAGAAAGGCTGGTTAGAAAAAAAAGATGAGACTCTCAAGAGAATAGCGCGCCCCAGACTGGGTAGGAAAAGGAGATTAGAGAGGGGGATTCTTCCGCAAAACCAATTTGTCCTTCTTCAAGGGAGCATTCGACAAACATAGAAGGCGTTCCAAGTTCTCGAGAAAGTCCAGGGAGGGGGACGAGTCCAGTTAGTCTCAAGGGTAATTTTCTGGCCTTCACAGGAAAAATTCCGCAGGAACATTTATAGGAACAGGACGTGACCAAACAGGTCCTCTTAGCCGAGTGATGAGGACGATGAAAAGTTATCAAGAATATCTGGAACAGGGCCCATCTTGCGACGCAACTTCCTAGAGCGAGGGGAAAAGGAGGCTCATCCAGCTCTCCTGGGGAAGGCGGGACAAACGGAGATACCCGTGCGACCATCATTAAAAAGGCCAACATCAGCCCGCTCGAAAAAAAGTCAGAAAAGGCAGAGGCCCCAAAGCGTAAAAACCTCAGTACTAGCACAGATTCTATCAAGCGAGAAGAAGACTGGATAACCGCTTCCCCGTCGAACTTGAAAGGGGCTTCCGGGAAGAAAAGGCGGCGGTGAGGCGCAAGGCTTCCTATCAAAGAAAAGAACTTGATCTTCAGAGGGGTCTACGGGAATCGGCGGAAAGTTTTTAGTGCTCGAAAAATGAAGAAAAGAATCCTGAGGAGCTTGCCCGAAGTGTCAGGAGTGGTCAGCAGGGTTCTTGCAGAGGGGAAGTGTGTTCACCTACTGAACGAAGAGGACAACTTTCTCATCGGGGAACCTACAGAAATAGAAAAAAGGGAATTGGGTCTACGATCTGATTTCAAGGAAGAGGCTAACAACAGTGCCGCCGATCCCATCGCAGCGCTACATGTCATGGTGATCAAAAAACAACGGAGATGGGAAAAAAATAGAATATAAGGGAAGCGATTCTTGTGATCGCTATTGTGAGCATTTGGAGAGTGATTCCAACGAATAATCGGGGGATGAACGGGAAAGGGTAATTGGAGACTTACTATCTAAAGGTACGTTTACCTGAACAACTCACGCTAGAGGAGATCCCACTCGGCTTACAGAACGAAAATTCGGGGGGCCGTTTTCGGGCCGGAGGGTAGAGAGACTTGTACTAGAAACAAAGAGAATTCAGTCCTATCTAGGGAAAGGAGCTCTATGAAACATACACCGTTATTGGGGAAAGGTCTTACGGCCAGGCATTCCGATAGAAGCGCCCCGTGGTTAGAGAAAGACTCGGACTAAAAACTTCTTACAGGAAGGGCTGAACCGGCGTTCTACAAGGAGGATAAAGAATTGAGGTCGTATTAGGTTGCTGAAAGGGGCTTGGGGGGTTTGGCTGAAGCTTGTCGGGGAAAAATTTAGTCTCTTGAATTTTGGGCGATCATGTGGCGACACGTTTGAGGAGGAGATTCGGGAAGCTTCTCATGAAAAGACCTTGATGACGACTGAGAGAGCGAAGAGTCGTCGCAAGGGAATGTGGGGCTAGGAGGGAGGGAAGGGGGGAAACCGATGATCCCGGCTGCCTCGTCCCAGAGAGGAACGCTCAGCTGAACATGGGGTGGGGGTCAAGAGGCTGGGCCGGGGGGGTTTCAAAAGAAAAAAAGAATAACTGTCCTAGGTAAGAGTTGCCTTTACGACAAGAAAAATTATCGGCGTCCTCAGGCCGGATCATGAAGGAGATACGGCGGGAAGGAGGCTCGGGACTAAGGAAGGACCTGTGCTCGGGACCTTGGCCGGGGGGAAAAGTCCCCTGACTCGTCCTCATCCATAGAATAATAGCAGAAGGGAAAAAGTGAGGCTGCGACGCTAAGACCTAGTAAGTACATAAGGATGTGGAAACACGGGGATCTTCTGCGGCGGAGAAAAATCTCGGCACGGAGACCAGTCCCTGAAAAAAAAAAGAAGAAAGGAAAGCAAAAAAAGGGAAGGATGTTTTCATAATGAGAATGCCTCTCGAGGAAAAATTAAGGAACATTCTTCCGAGAAAATGTTAGAGGGGTTATAGGGGGGGGAGCTGCTTGAGAAAGACCGAAGCTTGGCAAGTATATGGGGTCTGTGTTTAACTAACGCAACTTGGAGATTTCTTCTATAGAAGTTAGAACTTTGGTGATGCCCGGTGGGTCAAATGTAGAACTGGGGGATGAAGGGTGGAAAACAAACCGTGCTCAGCTTCACCCCGAGACCCCTATCTCTCCACTGGTGAAGATGCACGGGCAAACCCCGGTGGGAAGAGGGAGAGAAAGCGATTTATGCTTGGTCATATATAAGACCGGGAAGATTTCAGGAGGGAAGAACGTCGTAACGGAAACTCAAAGTAGGGGCTAACATTAATTAAGGGGAATAAAAAAAGCAGCTGATTTACTTATTTAAAGGCATACCGGGGAAAAGAACCAGACTCACAACCAACCTCCTTGATCTAAACCGTCATTTCACGAGAGGAACGAAAGAAACATTGAAAGAAGTGGCTTTTGCGCGAATGACACATCACCACCGCGCTCCCTTCAGAGAAACGAGGGATTCAGTCTGCTCTCCAGAACGTTCAGGGTCTGGGGGTCTTATCCCACCTCCGGAGGAGAAAGAGGGAGGAAAATGAGTTTAAACGTTGGTCGAGTTGGGCAAAAAAAAATGGCAACGTGTTCCTGGCTGAGAAAAATCTAGCTCGAACCTGTCGACACGCGATGCAGTTGGGAACGGGTCCGTCGAGACTTGGTGATTGCCTAGACTCGCGGTAGTCGAGCCAAGGAAAAGCCCTGGAGTCCTAAAGGGACCAGGTGCTAGGTACGTGCGGTAGAACACTAAATGATCTGGGGATTTTTATCAGCGCCCGTTGAGGAGACAGGCTGCTCAGTCCAAGAAGGGGGATCGTGGCGGATGTGAATTCCCGTAAGCGGACTCCTTGGTGGTACCGGCACGCAGGATTCCCGATTGCCCACGCTGGAGCTGGGGGGAAAAAGAGTTCGGACTCATTGTAACGGGGGGGACTTAGGAGAAATCAGGATGGGTGCCGCGTACAGACAAAGATGCGACGTCATTCTTCGAACTCTGATACAGGTAAAATGGACTCCTCCTTGCCGAAAAAGGTCTCTCCCACTACATGCTGGGCAATGGAATAGCTCATGCTCGGTGACTTCCATCACTGAGGACTTGCCCGCCCTGCTCTAAGGATGAAGAAGGGGGGCATCTGGGCTGGTTAATTCTGGGGGTCGGAAGGGGTCATCCTCCCACAAAGGTATCATAGTTCAAAAAAAAATCGGGAGGGTTCAATCTCTCAGATTCTTTGGAAAGAGAGGTAGATATCTTTCACATCAACCATCTCTCAGTCAGCCGAACAACCACTGGGGGTTGGTTGTTCACAGTCATTGGGGGGAATCTCGGTTCGTCTCAGCTGAAATGCTCAAGGCGGGCTTAAACAAAAGAAGAAAAAAAGTTGAATTCAACTGAACGGACTCCATTTTATCATTAGAGGGGTGTGATTACCAAAATAAATTCTTGCACCTCAAAACCACAACCTTCGCAGGTACGTCAATGGCAACTTGTAACCGACAGGTGCGGACTACCAGCCAGCCACTAGGTCAATGGACGGCGGCGGGGCGCGGCTTATTTAGGTTGGCCATCTTATCAGAAGCTCGAAACAAAAAAAAAGGGGGTTAGAAAAAGAGATGAAGCAGCGGGGAAGGGAAATGGGAAGCGCTGAAAAACAGTGGCCGCGGGGAAAAATGCTTGAGGTTCTTTTAGGAGCTAAAGTCCTTTTTGACTTTTCCAATTAGGGCGGGGCGAAGGCGTGGGGTGTATGGAAAAAAAAGCGCCAGTAGACGGGTCCAAAAAAACCAAGGGGAAGGCAAATGCATTTCCAAAACCATTCTAGATGGGTGTGAATAATGAGTTGGGGCCATCGAGAAGACGACAAAAGGGAGAAACTTATTGGGCCACCATACTTTTGAAGTTCTTTTCTCTTATGGGGAAAGGGGAAAGGGATAAAAGGCTTTTTGTTCCAATAAGCAGAGAAAGGAATTTGCGCAACCCGGTGGGGTGACAAGGAATCGACAATCTAGGGTCTCGCACAGCCCAAGAGTAGAACAGAAGCCGCTGACCATTAGCAGAGTTCGCGCGGAACGAAACTACAGGCAGGGCCGCGTCACTGGGGCAAGGACCGATGGCCGAGGTGATGGGGGGAGAGCAGGGGTGAACCGGCGGAAAGAACGGGGGAAAAAGAAGCGTGTTCGCCGTGAGAGGTAGCCAGCATACACCTTCAGTGACGGTAAAGGTATGGAATGGGCCCAGGGAAAATCTATAATAACCTCCGGGGAAAGACGGGATAACGATTTCACCCTTTATCGAGCAAGGCCGAGGTCCAAGAGTCATCACGACAAAAGATGCCACACGAGACAGGCCGAACTCTAAGGAAAAGTATTCATTACGGCTCGGCCTGGCAGGAAGCGAGCAAATGAAGGTGCTGCTCAACATTCGCGTTTATCACGCCGTTAAATAGTCAAAGGTCCTGATTCCTGGAACGAAAAGTCCTGGATCTACTAATATTCTATCTTCACCAAAAGAAAGGAAAGAAAGAGCTGGGAAAAAGGTAAAGGGCATCGTGACGAAGGAGCGTGGGGGGGGGTGCTTCTTAAAGGGGAGAGGGAAAGATCGGGAGCAACAACCTCGAATCTAAAAATTGAACCAGGTTAGCCGGGCGCCGGCGGAGATGGTCACTAATAACACGACTTCGGCATGAGACCCGAATGTGGCAGGGGGCTTCGAGGGTGAATGTTAGGGCAGTTCAGAGGAGGGAACCCGGGGACTCACCTTTGGGGCGACGCGATGGGAAATGGACGGCCCGATCGAGCGGGGTTAAAAAGGTTGGTTGGAATGAAAGGTTTGGAGTTCATCAGGTCACTGCGGGAAAAGCATCGACGGTAGGGGAGGCGCGTTAGCAACATATCAAAAAAATGGAGGGTACGCTTACTTAAGGAGAAGAAATGCTCAACCGCGAGGAAGAAAAAAAATACCCAAGCACAAAGTGCGGTGAGAAAGAAAAGGGTTGGGATGCAAACAATTCAAGGTTCTTGGTAGCGGGGGAGTGCATCCGAATCGGGGGTCCATGAAAAAAGAACAGACAGAGCCCTATGACAAGGATCACCCAACTGGAGGGAAAGAGGGATCAAGCTTTTTCGCACAAGAGCCACATCGAGGTCTGCAAGGCGGTTCATCTGTTCTCACGGATAAAAAAGAGAAGAAAAATGCGGGAGAGCCTTCCAGCTTGCACCGGGCCGAGAGAAGGAAAATGCAAACAGCATCCTTAAAGGGGGGGCTGGAGGGTCGCGTGACGTGGAGGACTGGTCGAGGATGAAGGAGAAAGCTAGGTGTCCGCGCCGCAGAAAGATCCCGTCGGTGATAGCCCTGAATTAAGGTCTTAGCCGTCGAAAGAGCAGATTTGCGTCCCTTCAGACAGTCCCTGACCTGCGCGGCCGGGGGTATTGGGGGGGGGGAAACTCAAGGGGGAAAATAGCTGAATAAGATCAAGGAGTATCGTCTCCCAGGCCGCAATGCAAGGTGAGAGCGGGATGAGACTCTCGAACGACGCGGGGGGGTGAAGGGTCGTGTTCTGGGAAGGGGGGGCACGAGGCCGTAATAACCCCAAGGGTACTCTGGCGATTTCGCAAAATCAACCCGGCAATCCGGACCACCAGGAGGAGGGACGGGGGGCCCATTAAGGCCGTCCGCAATAATAGGTACAAGAGAACAACTCTTTTGGGGGGGGAGGGAAACGCGACAAGCTTCACGGATATCATATTCAGAAATTCTGGGTATTATAATAGAATAAGAAGCGCGAGGACCGTTGTTCAGCCAACGAGTTTCTCCAACAGAAAAACCAAGAAAACAATCTGGAAAGGAGTAACAAAATCCTCAGCAGTCCCCTAATAAAGAGCAGGGAGCAGCACGTATCACCCGCAGGCAGTAACCCGCCGCAGGTAAAAGTACGATGTAGTTCGCGGAGGGCTTCAGAAAAAAAAAAACAAGCAACACCAACCCAAAACCAAAGCCCCAAAACAAACAACCGCCACTCCCCCCGCCTCCACCACAAAAAAAAAAACCCCAACACCGACCCGCCCGGGCACTGCAAGCCCCTTTCAACCATCCAAAGGCCGCCTTCCTCCAAAAAAAAAAAAACCCTGCCAAACAGAAACCCCCAACCAAAAAAAGAAGAGAAAAAAAAAATCACCACCCAAAAAAACAATCAAAATTCCCGCCATCTAAAGGGCCAAAAACTAACTTCGCTTCAACACTCTCAAAAGGCAAGAACCCGAGCTCAACTGCAAATAACAACACCAAACCTGCCCCCACTTCCAAAAAAGAAAGAAACCAGATAAAAAAGTCACGAATACCCACCTCTTCCTGAGCCCCTCTTATCAACAGAGGGGCCCAAAGCGAATTCACCCAAAACACCAAAAACGCCTTTTCACAAGATATGGAACCCAAAAAAACCGTTGATTCTTTCTTAGCGTTTCCTTCCTTTTAAAATCCAAGTTTTAGTTAAGGGGGATCAGCTCTTCATCCTCTTCTTTAAGTTGTGATTGCCTCACACCGTTCCTAAAAAGACTTCAAAAAAAGGTCATTTGGGGAAACGATGTCAGGAAGCTCTAAAAGTTGGCTTTCAATAGACGAGGAATAGGGGTTTGGGACTAACCTAGAGTAAAAAGTAATGCTCTCATAGAGACCATGGAATGGAGACAAGGCCGGGCTATCGAATGGTTCAAGAAATACTAGACCATGCCACAGGTCCCCGATCCCAGCGCTTCGAAATTGGGCTAGTTAACACGACACACCACACTTGAGGGGGGGGGAAAATTATAGCCACTGTCTATAGTCATGCCGAGATGGGGGTTGAAAAGGCAGGGATCATGTTCTATTAGACAGGAAAACATATCAGGTATGAGAGTTGTGGACTGGGCAGGTTCGGAGGCGAGCCGCAGGGGGGATGTAGTGGGGCCAAACAGAAAGAAGAACGCTAACTCGCTTTCTGCCAAGCTCCCTAACACTTCAGGGGGGGTCAAAGGGTTGCGGTTATTTTTGGGGGAGTACTGGGGAGAGACACTGGAAACAGCTGACCTTCCCACAATCGAGTGCCGTCTAAGAGAAGACATACCTGTATTTGGACTGATCAAATCATTGGAAATAGAAAAAACCCCGGTGGTCAACCGCGGATAGAATAGAACCTCCATCGGCACGTGACGGGACGTGTTCGAAGGAAGAGTCAGCTCGCCTCTGGGGAGAAGGCTTAGGGAGGAGGCTTGTGTCTCCCGCTGCCTGGGACAGCATGTCAGTCGCGGGGGCTGAATGTTGATCTGCCGGTGCGGAGGATCTCTGGCCTTCGAGTGATAAACCCTTCGCGCCGGGAGACGCAGAATCATAAGTGCCCGCTCGAGAAAATGCTTCCACTGAGGAGAAGGGGCAGGTCAGCTCTATTGGCCATCTTCTCGAGCGTCAGGGAAGCTAATCTTACGGGGGGAGAGGGCTGCTGTTCTGCTTTGAAGGTAACCAGCGGCCTGCTTGTGGAAAGGTCGTCGGACCGGTGACGAAAAGAAAATTACAAGCGCAGCTAGGTCACTCCAGGACGAGGTAGGGGCCTTTCGAAAGGGGCTGCGACGAATGATCCTTCTGGGAAAATCTTTCTATAAGGAAGGGAGGTAAGGACCACCTCCCCGGACGCGCCCATCAGACCGGAAATCAGGGGGACGCGCGTTTCTTGGCTACTTATAAGGAAAAGCAAAAGAGGTGCGAAACGACTTATCGGGGCTGAGATGATATATCTCGGAAAGAGAGTCCGTAGACAGAAAAGGGGGACAAATCTCAGGAACCGCACCACCTTCTGAGGAGGAGTGGGGGGAAAAGGCTCATGCCGCTCTAAGGAAGATGGAAACAGTAGTAGAAAAAAAAAATCAGTCTCTGTTGGGATCTGGGAGGAAAGCAGCTCAATGCAGCTATAGTTTCGTGAGGGGGGGGAAACACTTGCGCGAGCTAAGTTTGGGATCATAAATTTTGAGCAAGCGGTAGAATGGGGTCCACCTCCTGTCGGGGGGGGATGAGGTTGATTCGAAAAGATTATAAAGAGGAAACTCTAAACACGATCTCTCCATGGGATGATGCCGCAACCGGTGGGGGCCGCTGGCTAAGCGGAAAAGGGATTATGGGGGGAAGGGTTTGAGAGAGAACTCGACGTGATCAGGAGAGTCTGGCATCAAGGAAGGGAAATCCGTATTGGTCTAACATGAGGGAGAGAAAAGAGAGAACGGGTATGAAGGAGGGAACTACCTTAAACAAACGAAAAAAAGCAAGACACAAGGGGAAAAAAAGCTCGAGGATAGCCCTTCCCATTTCCGCGAGGAAATGAAAGATCTTCGGGGCCGCTACAAGCGGGAGATGAGGAAATCCCTTAAGGCTAATCACAAAGGAGGAGATCAAAGCCTCGAACGGGCGAAGTTGAGAAAAATTATTGACCATCTCGCACGGCCTCAAACTTGGGAGGTGCATTCCAGGTGGGGGAAGGGATTCGAGGGGGGCGCCCTGGCTCTGATAGGGGGGGAGAACGGGCGCACCTTCTAGGCGCCGAAAGTAAGTATAATAGCGAAAGAAACTGACGGTGGCGAAAAGTCGCTTTTACTGGTTGCTGTGCTGGGGAAAAAAAAAAAAAAGATCGAGCAGAGGTAGTCTAGAAACAGACTGGAGGTCCTGCTAAGTCAACTCCGTGAAGAGATAAATCGTTGTATCTAACGTTGGCATAAGAAGAAAAGTGAGTCGCATATCAGAGAAGGAAAGGGGGACAGGGCTGGCCTGATTGGACTTAGGGAGTAGGCGAAAAGAGTGTTGTAAAAAAGGTCCAAGGGATACCCTATTGGGGGAAGAGCGATGAAGCGGAACCGTGAAAGCTGGGCTCCTCAAAGGAGGATTATATCTTTAGGGGGGGTAGACCGTACAACCGTGGAATCGGACTCAGAGGGCTCCCAAGGGAGGCCCACCGAACTTCGCGAAAAGGGAGCCTAATCCTGCTGGGGGCGCAGATAGGAGAGATTGCTCGGGAGCGGCCAATCAATCAGTTGTCCGCCGCGCCACGGGGGACTCATGTCAAGTCTGACTTTGGGTGAAGATTATGTTCAGGCTCACCCAATTCTATCCAGTTTGAACAGTCGGATTGAAAGATAGAAGCATATGCGGGGACTCGCTTTGCGAAAAAACAATGACCGTCCGAAAAAAAAGAGACGAAAACTTAAGATCATGCGGTGTTCCAAAAGGTTGGCATACAATGGTGGATCGGATGAAAAACAGAGGACTAGAACAAAACATCAGCTCTTTTGGAGGGACGAGAAAATGTGCAATTACTCAGGGAGCGATGACAGAAAGAGCTCGAACACGAACGCTCAGAGAAAGGGGACATTATGGCAATCTTTAAACCGACAAAGGGAACTTCTGATGACTAACCCAGCCACATCAGAGGGGTCTCTCCTAAAATGAGGTGCTGCTTTTCTTCATCCAGGTCTGCATATCAAAAAAAAAAAAAAGGTATTGAAAGAGAGAGATGACTCCTCTGGGGAGAAAGAAGAGATCCAATACAGGGGCCGCGAGACCGCGGTTCTGAAAGGTAGGACTCAACTCGCACGGGGAGAAAATGGGAAAAAATTGAGGGACATATGTATGTTCGGAAGTCCTCTCGGGAGGGGGGGTATCTAAACCCGCGTCACTCAATGTCAGACTAGTTATAACAAAGGAGAGCTGCTGGTTGGGGTGCTAAGGCGAGCCCTTGTCATCCAGCTACAGACGCACCCGGATAAAAAAAGAGGGTGACCAAACAAACCTATACGGGTGGGAGACGGAAAAATTCAGACGTCTCTAGGGAAGGTGGCCATCTCAGCAGAGAAAAGAATGAATTTCATTGCCGCGCGGGGGGCCAAAGGTGCTCGCCAACCCCCTCTACGCGGGGCGCCAAAACAAAAAAGAATAAGCAACATCTTCCAGGAGAGGAGGGGCTAAAACACCGTGCTGGCCGCTTCATTGGGCAAGGAGCGAGATCATGGGCAGCATGGTTCGAAAAGGGGAGGAGACAGGGTCATTACGCGTTCGGGGTCTGTCGCGAAAAAAGGATACATCGTGCGGGGTAAACCCATAAAGGCCAAGTCTCTATAGGAAACAGACAGAGGGAGGCTAATTCACACCACGTCAAGAGGCTCCTCGACTAGTCCAACGGGCTCAACGAGAAAGATCAAATCTCCAGGTTCGGAATGCAAATCAAGACAAGATGAATTGACTTCTCTAAGAGCAGGTGCTACTCACCGGGATGAGTCAAGCAACTAAGGGGTTCGATATCAACGAAGTTTCCTGAATGTCGGAACGGGTCGGGGAAAAGCAAGGGTGACTGGCTCTACTACCTAAAAATGTCCAATCACCGAAAAATCCCCAGAAGAAAAACGTTAGCATCGCGATGAACTAAAATGAAAGAGGGGAAAAGGGACCAAAGGAGGGCTCGACCGTCAGAGGACCGGGTTGACACCTCGAAGCGGAAAAACAAGGGGGAAAATCCAGGGGACTAAAAGGAGGGGGAGGAGATCACCTCGCGACTTGTCGACCATTTATAGAAAAATAGCGCTCGAAGGGCTTCTCGGAAAGAACTTTCAGACACGAATAATATGCTCAATTTTGCGCAGGGGGAGATCGAGAGGAACGATAGAGTATCTTGGAACGGTAGCATTCCAGTTTGAGGTTTGCCATCAGGTCCAAGAAACACGCAGTCATAACGACTGGTAGAAGCGGCGCTGGGAAACACGTACTGGGGGCCCCATCCTGATTCCTCTTGAAATTATCCCACAGAAAGATAAAATATCTCTGCCGACGCAAATCACTAAAGGCGATGGAAGAGAAATAGTTGTGAGGCAAATTGAAAAGAGAAATCGGGGGGGGGGTAGGGGGAAGCGCTCTTGTCCTTGAGGACGGGGTGCCTCAATAAAGGACAGGATGCCTATACAACGAGGCGTATCAAAAAACGCTAAAAGTAAACTTATTAGAGAATGGGAAACAAGCTGGGGTGAGCACCACTAAGCCAAATCGACGGCAGGGCCGTGGCGAGCGCACCCGAGACCTGGGCGATAAGGAATCCGGTCCAGAATCACCTTGCAATCAGCAAATGAGACAGAGGAAACGGCCGATCATGACTGGGTTAGGAAGGAGGTTAAATGGGGAGGGATACTGGATCTGAGTTTAGAGATCTATACAAAAGGTCAGAGGGGGGATCATCCGGGGGGAGCTCTTGCCTTCCCCAGAATAAAGGTTCAAACCTCAGTCTCATGTATGAGCTGAGAGAGGGGATGGGGAGGCATCAAGGTAAGATAGATCCAAGGCACAGGATCAACGCGTCGGGGCAGGAAAAGGAAAAGGAAGAATTAGGGAAAAGGCTCGAGATTATACGCGATTCCTTAGGAAAAGGGGGTGAAAGAAGTTCGTCACACGTCAACTGAAGATCCCCGAAAAAAACCCTGGCATTTCACACACAAAAAAAAGTCAAGCCTTGACCACCTGACGACTGTTTCATGAATCGTCCGTAGAAAAGGGTATGAAACCTCGCGTAAAAATCTGTAGACGCACCTTCTCTATCGAGGGGACAGTCATCCAGGCGCTGCCTGGGAAATGAAAGCTAAAAAGGGAAGTACCGGTCTCCAAACGTTCAGGAATATTCTAGAAAAGGGCCCACGCATTAAGACAAAAAAGAGATCGCATAACGCACACAGGCAGCCACGGAAGCAAAGGGTTAACATCAGTTGGCGAGGTCTTATGGCTTAATAGAACGGGGCGCGTACAGGAGAAGCCGGAACGTATCCAGTGGGCCCAAACTTGGGGGGGAGTAAGACTAGCTAGTTCTAAAGGGTGAGAGGTCATGTCAGAGAGGGGGGTTAGGAGGCTCACAAAAACAAAAACAGGGACGCCTAACAACGAAAAGGAGTCAGGTCCCTAGGTGGGGGACATGTATTGCATCACGCGATTGGATAGAGCGGAGGGGAGTTGGTGCGAGTTACAACTAAAGGTAGTCCAAAAGCAGTCATCGCCGCATATGACTCAGAAGAAACATCCTGGCATCTTCTGGGGCAATGGAAGAAAACACAGAGCCATTGACCTCCTATCAAAGATATGAGCGGGTTCAAGGAATCTCTACTAAAAACACCGATAAGTAAAAGAAGAGAAAAGATGTCCAAGTAATCTCAGGAGGGAGGTAGACAAGCAATGGTGATCAGGTCCCCGATTTTCCGGAAAGCATTCTGGAATATCAAGCATTTTCTTAGATGAGGAGGGGAGGGAGATAACAGGGTGAATAAGAATGGGGATTGGAAAGGGGACCTCAAAAAGGAACCAGATCTGCCATCCCACATGGGACTGCGAAAAAAGACACAGTTCTGGAAGGAACGGTGCGGCAGTATGGTTGGATAGGTGACAGTGGTTGAACTTCTCCAACGCGAGCGCCGCGCTTACAGGGAGCTGACCGACAACCACAAACCCCCAAAAAACCTTGTTGCCAAGGCTGATAAGGAAGGAAAAGGGCAGAGAGCAAGGCATTTTGCAGCGAGATTCCGACGAACGAAAAAAATACGTCCTTAAAGTTCGGTTAAGATTCTCAACTGGCTAGTAGCTGGAGGCTTCGGGGATGCGTCGGCGGCGGGGGTTTGAATGCTTGGGGGAAGGGGCCCAGCATTCGGGTATCGGAAGGGGGCGATGCCGTTTTCACGGTAGGGCCGACGCGTTCTTAGAACTGCTCAGCCAGAGAAGCCTGGATGACTCTGATATCAGACGAGAGAGGAAGGGGGGAGGAGTGCGTAGCGCAGGCATTGTCACGAAGGAGGACCAAACGCGCTTCATGAAACAGTCATAGGGTCATGCGGCTTTAAGGTTTTTGGCTGCAGGAATAGCAGCGTGACCGGAATGGGGAAAAATTAAGTTACTAATACCTTCCCCCATGGCCGAAAGATTCTCAGAAGCATGACATGCTATAAGTGGCAATTGGAGGTGATAGGGAAACAATGATCTTCTGGTGAGCGGGATATGGCTTGACCTGGAGCAACCTCCCCGCTCGCAGGAAGAAACATGATTATGCCTGACTTACCTTGAGGGAGGGGGAGGGGATGGCCTGCGTTCGATAAGATGATAACAGCGCTGATCTCTGAGTCAAGCGGAGTGATAATCTCGTCCATCCTCTCCGCAAGGTTCTAAAAAAGGGGAAATATATGTTTGGGGTGATATTCAGCTGGGCCACTAGGACACATCATACAGCGGAGGTCCTCAACATGGGAACGGGCTCGGGTGGAGGGACTCAAGGGAATAACATATGACAGCCTATATATGTGTAGGAGGGTGGTCCACCAAGCTTGCGCTATAGAAGGGGGGGCGGATAAAGGTTGACGCAGCGGGTAGACAGCTTTTGGAAGCGTAACTGTTGGGTGTAGGGTGTGACAACGGGTATCTCAATCGGGCCCTCACCAAAAGTCTCTTCAAATCAAACCAAAGGTGGGACTGCTGGAGCGTAGCTATTGGTTGGGGGGGGGGAGATAACTACTTGATCATTTACCTTTTCAGCACTTAAAACCCGAGGGGGGTCTCACCTTCACTTTCTTATGCAGACCGGCTAAAAGGAGGGCTGATTAAGAAATAACGGAACAGGGGGGCGTACATGATCAAAAACACGGGTAACAATAGATTGATAATGCCAAAGAAAAAGGTCTCAATCCTTCACACAGTGGGGCAATATATTGAGGGTAAAAAAATCTTCAAGAAAAAAGAGCACTGACGAGCGCTCTATGACAGCTTCTACGCATCGAGCAGGGAAGTGCTGGTTAAGGGAATATTTAATCTCCAAATTAGGCGAAAGGGATGGATGCGTTCCATTGTGTACGCGTCGGATCACCACGGACGAATATGAAGGGCCGAGAACAATTCCAGTCATCCCACGCTCCTGACGCATACATCGGGTCGCCTTAGACGTGATATGGTCGTGGGCGATCTCTCAGAGGTAGTAAGATCCAAGACAGCCTGGAGTTCAATTCGAGGAAGGCGGGGAACGGGTTCTTGAGTCGGAAACCCTGATTTATCACTCACTGCGCCAAATGTGCGTGAGAAGAGCAAAAGACGGCGAGCCTTAAGCAATCTGTGGGTTCGTCGAGGGAAATACGATCCTGAGGAATTGGGGAAGACAGCCTTTCGCGTGAATAATTTTACCTAGTCGATGACGCGAACACCAGTGAAATCTGTTCCGCAGGGGGGGGGTTAGAACTCTGTTCACGAATGGGTGCCGACCTTCGGAACGAATTGGGGGGGGAAAAGCACTTGGAACGACGACCCTAGGAGAAAAGTACCAGCACTAGAAGGAAACGAGGGCGTGAAGGGATGGAACCATGAATCTCCTCAAGAGGGTAACGAGGCCCAAGAAGATCTTAAGGAAAGCCTAGTAAATATCAATGTCAAAGGTGCTGGGATTCTGGGGCGGATAAGCGCGGTTCTAGTAGGGGGGGAAAAAAAAGGAATCGTCGCAAAACAAGGAGGAACGAAGGGAAGCTGGCCCAAAAAAGGCAACATCGATACGATCCCAGACGCCGCCACCCGTCGTTGGCTGAACGCATTGTGGGGGGAGAATGCTTCGGATCGCTGGGAAGAAAAAGACGGGCTCGGTGCTTAACAAAAAAAAAGGAAGACTAGTTCGGGCGCGACAGGTGGCTCAAGGGAACAGGGCTTGGGAATCGAGCGGGGAAGCACGCGAACCTATTCGCCCGACTTCAATGGAAAAGAGTTAAAAAGAATTTGCGAGTTGCATGTCCTAACAAGCAATCCTGTATGCTAGAACCTTATTGGGGGTGCGAGCTAGTTTCTCAGCCAATTATTGCATCGAAAACAGTATATAGGGGGAAAAAAGATATGATCCTCTTGAAGGTATAACGAAAGAGGAGCAAAACTCATGCGCGAGACCGCTTAGTGGATTTGGGTAGGACTGAAGCTCGATCAAAAGGGGAATTTCAAGGGAAATTTAGTTATTTGAAGGGTGTTTCGTCAGGGCTGGGGTAATCGAGCACCCGAAAAAGGCACATTAGGCCGTGCCTAACCAGCGGCGGGTACAAGCAAAAGCTGCCACTATCAGAAGGGAACCATGGAAAAGGAACTGGCAGTGTGAAAAGAAAGATGTGTTTCGGCTGGGTGGTATCGTGTTCAGTACGGATCTGTGGTGGGGGGAAAGAGAGCGAAGAAAAAATGCTTGCGCGGGTTAAACGACGGGTCCATTTAAGCGACAAAAACAGTCGGGGAACGGCGACCTCCAAGATGATCCAGCAACCGCTGACAATTCGTACTCTTCGGGGAGTTCCCTGAACTAAGCGGCCGAGTCTGGAAAAAGATGAACTGATGCCCGACATTTGGGTTCGAGAGGGTCTGAGGCGCCATGAAACGGTTTCAATGCGGGGTCGACGAAAACGATCTACACCGGAGGGGGATGGTTACTGAAAAAAACCCAGGGTCATATTCAACTCGCCCCTGTACAAGCGTCGAAAAGATGTCACCCCAGCTCTCTGAGAGGACCAATCGGGCTCTGGTAGCAGGACTCCCAAAGATCGCAGGCTTCTCCGACTCTAATTGGGACCATCAGAGAAGGCGTCTCGCCTATCATGAGCTGAGAAGACACCGGGGATGCGGTGGACACAATCTCATTAAAGGGGTAACGATAGAGAACGTTCCTCTATCGCGCAAAGGGTGGGCGATGCGACGCGTTATCACTACTCTTCTAGATCGAAGAAAGGGGAAAAATCCCAAGGGGCACCGTCAAGGGACGCGATTATGACAAGCAAAGGAAGTGGCTGCCTGATTCTCAGAACCGGCATCGAAGCAAGGTCTTCAAAAAAGAGAAGCAGGAAAAAATGGAAAGCCAGTTACCAGCTAAGTAGCGGACTGCGGAAGGTCAGTCAAATGCCATGGGGAGAGGAGACGAATTTTTAAGGGATCGAATGGCTGTCTTGGAATAGGTTCTAACGGTCACTCGACAACCATTCTTGAAACTGTGTGAGAAATAGAGGGGAATGGAAGGGCCAATGAGCTTGTGACCGGGTTGATTGAGAAGTTAAAAGTGGTTGGAAGGTATTCTTTACCGCAGGCGCTACTTAGTCTCGCGCGTTAAAACTCACCAAGAAAGTAGAAAAGAAGACCGAGGTACGCTTACGCGGAGCTAACTTCTAAATCCTCATGAACCAAAGCAAATACGTACGCGAGATCCAGCACGCACCACCGGTGTGAGGAAAGAATTTCGAAATTGAAGAGGGGATTCGGGGGGGAGGAAAGATGTCTGGGTCGGGGTGGCCATAAAACTCAGACCAGGGAGTTGCCCTAACAACCGGGAAAAAACGGAAAGTAAGTTCAGCACAGGAGCAAAGGCGCGCAAGAAACAGCGCCACTCTATATCGGCAAGAGGCCTTGTAAATCAAGCGATACAAAGTACAGGCGATGCGGGAACCGGCCGTTCAAAAGAATGAAAAGAAGAAGAGGAATGGGCACTACCCAGACCGCATCACGGTTTCCGTTTGCTTGTACTTGAGGGAATGTGCTAAGTATCTATAAGGGAAAGCTAGACGCATAATATCCAGACGGGGTGGGGGTCAGCCTGATGAGAACGACAGGAAGCCAAATTTCAAGAAATAAGGCGTCAGGACTCTGGCGCTTTAGAGAAGTCCTTCCAAGGGAAAGAATAAGGAAAACGGGGCACAGGAAGATCATTCGAGAACAAAAATAAAAGGATCTGCAATGTCTGCGTGCCTGAGACGCTAAAAAGAGGATGAAATGTTAAGGTGGGGAGAAGTCCGGAAAAAAAGGCATGAACGCTTAGAGGGAAGCATCAGCCCGAAACCCCCCAAATGAAAAAAAGCGCTTAGAAACCAGAGGGGGGTAATTATAGACCGAGGACACCGGGTCAAGATGAGCTGACCATGCACGCGAGGAGAAAACATTCATCTTCGGGGGAGGGACACCGCTATCGATTCAGTGTGAAGAAGAGCGTACAAAGGGGCCTATACCCTGCTCCAACAGGCATGCTCGAACAAAGATAGCAGCAGGAACCGCCACAAGGACGAAAATCGCACTAAAAGAACAGAGAAAAGAGCACAATCACATAGCAGCACTCCGGGGCTACCCCCGCAGGGGTTCCAACGTCAGAAGCTGGAATGAATGAATGGGGGGCGTAGCGCTCTGGAGTTCGGGGCCAAAAAAGGCCGGGGACTTATCAGAAGGGCCAAATCAGGGGGTCTGCGATCAGAGTATGCTCTGTAGACTGGAGGCGGCTCGGCGGGCATTACGTTCGTTGGGGTGGTCTTACGCATAATAACTACAAAGAATCAACTCATTGCCTCGAAGTGGGTGGTCTCTATCGGATAGGAGGAAGGGGTGTTGCGAAAAACTCCATCACTCTCACCCTTCCTCCAGAATAGCAAATCTCCGAAGAACATAACAAGGCCAATCTCCGATCTGGGAAGAGGGCATCATAAGAAAATGATAACCATTGCTCGAGATCAAACAAGAGGCGTCGCAGGGGGGCAAGCTGCTCAACACACAGTTATTAAAGAAATATATATCATAAAGACCAACTTAGATGAGATTCTTGGTATCGGGTTTGTGAGGAAGGGTCCTCGGAGGAAGGCAAAAAATTGAACAGAAGATCGTTATACGTCCTTGTGGGTCTGATACGATGGAGGGGAAGATCCAAGAGTGAACTAACGGTTATTTAAGGAACACGAACCTCTCAGAGAACGTCCAAAAAAAGAGAGGCTCCCACTTGAAAGCCGGTTGCGCATTTGTCAGCTATGCGGTGTTGAGCAAGATCAACGATAGAACAATTCAAACTAAGCGGGGCTTCGACATGCTCGTCCAACTGGAGTTTGGCGCAAAGGGGATACGAAGGCATTAATCTCCACTCAGCCCAGGGGTCAGGTGAATTCCGTTCGACCAAAAAAAACTTCGAAGACTGACGATGTTAAAGACTCATGCTAAAACTCCTCTTTGGAATATCTTGAAGGTGCTGCTGCTGGGGTTGACTTCCTGCGTGGCTGGGGTCCGAGAGGATGTCGAGCGGCTCTGATTGGGGCGATGGCGTCAGGGGAGGGGGGTGGAGAGAAGGTGGAGGGGGGCTCGCTCGTAGAGGGGATTCTGGGGGGGGGGGATCAATTAGAAAAGCGCCTTTATTACCTTATGGGGTGGGTCGGTGAATACTCGAGAGTCTTCATCAAAAAAAGTGGCGTAGCGAGCGTTCACGCTCAACAGAGGGGGAACCTTCCTCGGGAAGAGGATTAAAAGAGCTGACGGTTGGGACTGGGAGTGGCCCGGGTGGTTCTCTGGGGGGAATGCCAGAGGATGGGGTAGAGCGAGTTGACGAAGAAATCGGAGAATTGAAGTTCATGTTCAGACCTTGCGATCCTTTTGCCCTTGGACTAACGCAACGAAGGAGGGGGTTCTCTGTCGGATGCTGACTCAAATCAATTCTCAAGTATCACTGAGCCATAGCCCGGACTTATCGGCGTAAATTGATGCTTCGAGAACTGACTGAGAGCAAGGGAAAGCCACCATCGGATTCTTTCTTGCGCGGAGAGTGATATACTCTGAAAAGAGACATTAAAGAAAAGGCAAGGGGGCAACAAGGGAACAGAAGTTATTCCTTTTGACGTTTGGGGATGCTCATCCTAAAATAGAAGGTAATTGAACATCGTATTTATCGGGTAGGAGGTCCTCGGGAGTCTCTGAACTCATGAGAAAAAATGAGGTCAGCGTAATGTGCTTCCTTGGGTGAAACCAAATTGCGAGCGGAATGTCACTTGAAAGAACAGGTGTGGAATCCTCTGTTTGAATAGGGAAACTCAACGGAGATGAGGTTGTAGTCAACCCGATGAAAAAAGGAAGAAGAGCAAACCGCTACATCAGGATCTCAAGGGGGTAAGGGCCTATAACAAAGCTTTTGCCTTGCTATCGCCGGCTTAGGCGTTTGCATTGAGAATAATCTCGGGAGATTGTCGGAGGCATCAAGAATACCCTCAAGTTAGGGTCTAAAAAGGATTGCTAGCGCTGTACTAAAAGAACAACTAGGGAGGGAAGAAAGACTTATTCAACGATGTAAACTTCTCACTCACAAATCGAATTGATATCCAAAGGCATTTCTAGATCTCGATAGAAAATGGGTTTGGATAATTCGGTTGCTCATGCAGAGTCACAAGGAAAAAGGAGAGCTCTCGACGCACATTCGGTCTCTCCATGGCCTCGAACCGGGAGAGAGGTTAGCTTATTGATCTCAAGTAAAGTCTGAAGAATTTGAGTTCCATTGGGAAACTTAAGGGGGGGGAATGATCTATTCCGGGTAGAGAAATACTGAAAATTCGAGCGCTCCCGTCTTCATCATCGGGGCGAGGGACTTGACGGAAGCCGTCGTAGGGGGACTGTGCTTCTGACGATAAGCGCAGTAGAAGAAAATCCCGTGGAGGGGAAGGAAGATCTAAAGGACTCTATAGAATCTTTCGTGATATCTACCCCTATGAGATATTTGCAGCACGCACCCAGGATTGCATATCCTTCCTAAGGGGGACGGGAATCCGGAATTTGCCTTATTTCGAATTGAGAGGGAATGTAGACTCGATATTGGTGACCGGAGAAGTCGAGTTGGACCGGGGAGTTGACCTCTGATGAGCTTAAAAAAAGGGAATTTCTCCATGGTAATTTGCGGTCTGGAGAGACTCTGCTGGGCAGTGGGGCAGGAAGGGGAACCATAAGGTGTACCGTCCAGAGAGAGCCTTCGACAGCTTTCGAAAAAAGGCGCCACGTTCTCGAACACTAGAATGTACCAGGGCAGCTCGCTCATGCGATCTTCTAGCCAAAACTGGCGGGGGGAACCGACTCCGGAGACGTAATGATGCATGTGGGGGAACTGTCTGGTGAGGGGGAAGGACCCTAGAGTGCGAAGGAATGGCAAAACAGAGGCGTCACAAGCAGATTCTGTCTCAATTGAGCGGACCCAAAAACAACCATCAGATCAGAATGCCAAAAAAAAAAGAAAACCGTATCGGGGTTAGGCGGCGCACGGGGCGATACGTTAGTGGAAAACTGGCTCGAATGGAAAGGGAACAAAACAGCAGAAGCGGGGTTAAAATGCCTAAGACATTAGTTCCTCGGGTGGAGAGTAAAAGAAGTGCGTCAAGAGACAACAGCGCACCTGTCCGACATTTCTGGGGGAAAAAAAAGAAAGTGCGAAGGTCGAACTACAATCCCAAGGCAAACAGTCTGGAGCGAGGGGCTGCCCCCTTATTGGCAAGGAGGGTCTTCAAGATGAAGATGACACCAAACGG
>Ga0179591_1285419_pt1 | contig 24719 bp, 17 predicted proteins | sample CZOMad2_1_08_16f_FD_182891 | JGI IMG/M metagenome (GOLD analysis project Ga0179591, IMG submission 182891) | Vadose zone soil fungal communities from Angelo Coast Range Reserve, California, USA - CZOMad2_1_08_16fungal (PacBio error correction) | ecosystem: Environmental > Terrestrial > Soil >...
TGCCCCTCATATGGCCTGGAGATCAATGAGCCTACTAGAGGTGGGTTACGACATTAAAGCGTCAGGCACCGCCACCAGGAAAGGGCGTGGTTTCAACTCGCGTGATTTGGTGACATTGAGATCCCAAGATTGTAGATCCAGGTCGAAGACCGATAATTGGGACGCAACGTTCCCCACTTCTATGTCGGATAGAGGCCTAAGCTAGCAGATGCGTCAGAAATCCCACCTTCGCGAATAAACAAGGCGGAGTTCTTACCTGTGGGCAGAGTTTACTCCTCCGAGGACGCACGACTGGTTAGCCATCGTCGAAGACACATGCTCTGTCCAGACGGGCCAACCATTGCATAGGGAGACCAGGGACAATGATAAATCTCACAGAAGAAACCAAATGCTGCAGTGCACTATAGCAGCGTACACCAAAATTCGCTTGTCAAGCGGTGCTTCTTGAGCAATTAAAACGGGTTGCATAAGAATTCAGCTTCCGGAGCCGAATTTAACAGTGTCGCTGTAGACCGGAAGCGAGTATATAACTGGAAAGCCCCCGGGAATGCTTGGGTTGGCAGCCGAAGAGCCGATACCACCAGAGCTCGTCATCAGCATCTGTAGGAGAGCATAGGACGGGTGTAGGGTAGCATCTAATCTCACCTATATGACTATACGAATCACTGCGCGCTTCTTCGTGGTGTCAGTGGAAGACAGATGCAAGTAAACTGGACCGCGTGAGTCGCAATGCATCGTATAGTAGAGCGCAAGTACCGTCGGGATCTAAAGCTCGCGCCACGCGGTGTAAGGCATACAATCGTCGCTCAATGCAGCCGACCTCGTGTGGCCAACCTCTACGATCGACGCAGCACGCGCGAAGCCCGTATAGGGATTACACTCAGCGCATTCTGGGCCGCCATACCTCCCGAAAGCAGTAAGATGAAATCGCCGGATATCCAGAGTAAAGGCTCATGCAGACCGTGTACCGGCGTTTCCTGGCCTCTGACGAGGTACCCCTATAGTCACCCGGCACTAGTGCGGAAGGCGCAACTCCAACAAGATCCTAGCAGCATGAGTACTGTCCGCCAAGCATGTCATGTCGCGTGTGTAGAACCAACTTCATCGCCCCCAATCGCGTCGGCAGCACGTCCCAAGCAAAGATCAACTACCATTCCAAAGAACGGTCACCCTAAATGAGCTAGCAAGATCCCATACCCAAGCCAATGCTAATAACGTATACCATTACACTCGTAACAGACAACACATTTCGATCCATTACTAAGACTAGGATAAGCAGAATCACCAGAGATACCTTACGCTAACTCGACGCCCGCAATCGCTTAGTAATACCGCCTCAAGCTCCAGGTAAAAGCGGATGACTAAGTGCTAGTGTTGTCAAAAATGTCGACATCCCAAGTTCTCTGCGGTAGCCCACCTGAGCAATAATGGTCAACACACGCGTGGGTGGTAGAAAAAAGGTTTCCCAGCTGGAGGAATAAAGAGAAAGATAATACGAACGTAGAATCCCATCCACTAGATTCGCTACCAACCCACGCTCTAAGCGCCCACGTCTAACTAAACGCTTGGCAGCACGTACTGTTCGGGACATAGCTGAGTGCAGTCTAGGCGGCGTACGCCGAGCGGAAAGCTAAGCGCGCCTGAGGAGCAAGTCCACAAACTATGTAGATCTGAATAATAGCTATCAACGACTCAATCACCAGCAATCAGAATGCACGTTAAATAGCCGGCCTCCCAGAGGCCCTTCTTCATTGTAAATTCCTCAAAAGCGCCGAGTGCCAGCAGGGTGAGTACCAAACCCTCTAGTCACCTATACGTTAGCGGGATGCAATATATCTCTGGTTGAAATAGGGCAGTGAAAACTACACTATATTCAGTGTAGACGAGACCCGCAACCGTCAAATGGCTCTAGGTTGGCATTTACAAAATATGTACCCAATGCAGTTACCTTGATAGACTACATGCGGATAACCGGAAAGTCTGGACTCATTATAAGACGCGAGTGATGAGTCCGATGAACGAAAGAGGTAGACGACACCGCGATTTCACTAACACAATCGAGGGGAACTCTGACCATTAAGGCGATGCTACAATCGCGTGCGCAGTAAAATATTCACTTAGCGTGTATGGACATCGAAGAGAGCTTCCCCTTTCCGGTCTTCAAGACTATTATCAAAGCCACTCCTTACAGACTCGATCAAAAGCCCGTAGGGGAAATACAAGCCACTTGAGTGGTCCCAGCAGCATCCATCAATCACTGAGATCGGCTGCGCCGTCCAGCGAGAGAAACTAAACCCAGTTGAATTCATCCTGACTACCTTGACAAGGGTCGGGATCCTAGCAAAACAGCAAGCTTTTGTTACAGTGCAGGAAATCTTAGAGCTTTGCCGCGTCGATTGCGGCCAAGGCACTAAGATAATCTTACGTGAGTTTATGGTGTTATACGATGGTAGTACTCCTTCTCGCACCAGTCCAATAAACAACTCGCAGATGAGGACTCATATCTATGGCAAGTATGCATTAAGCGGATAGGGGGGCTTTTGCCTAATCAGCGCCCACGAAGGCAACTCACATGAGACGAGCAGGAACCGATCCATTATACCTGAGAACTGTATTACCACAAGACGAAGGTGATGACTAGTCCTTCGACCAACATCGGGGAGGGCGTGTGATCCTGAGGGGCGGCAGTGTACAACAAATTAGGTTAACCACGTAGCTGAGCTGACCCCCCACGGGCTTGCTCCACAGGTGGCCACCATAAAAGCAAGGAATCCCCCAGCGAACCCCAGACGACCCTCTGTATTAGCGCAATAGCATCTACTTCCTCAAGGATCCCCCGCTCAAGCTCCACTAAACACGCTGGAGTTCTCATATAGTAACACGTACCGCGCCCCCTGAGGTCCTTCGTCTACGCTTGATTAACTAATAACGTGAACTTGCTGCGGAGAGCTGAAGACCCTGTTCACTAGATGAGCTATACTATATATACCAATGCATCTACTCGCTCGGCAATCACACAGTAAATATTTACTACTACCCCTGATGTGTCAACAAGCCCTAGGTCTACGCCACAAGTCGCGATAAGGAGCATGCACGCAACCCCAGAATCCGCATACAGCTTGGAGATTGCTCGAACGATATGCGCGGCAATGGGACATGTCAAGCAAAGACTCATCTCCGCCAACTAGTTTCCGATCTCCACGCCACCTCGTGTTACGTAACGGCCAGCAGCCCCTTTGGTATATGTGCGTATAGCCCCACCAGTCCCTAAACGCCATTGGCACCATTCTCTTAATACACCCAAGTTACCCGATTGGGAATTCCAGACACTATCCAAATGATTTAGTCAGGTCAGACAACGAACCGAAAAGTCGACAATGCATATCCGAGTCTGAGTGGCACCGAGCGACGCATCGCTGTGCACATTTTACACTCGGTTCCTTTAAGCGGCAGCAGAGAAAGGATTCCGACACCGACAAGTGGCTCTCTCCCCCAACTGGGCCTTACGAACTCTCACGACATGCATTTCAATAGCCCGGGGCTAATCATACTTGTGATGGCCACATGCGAGGTATATATTAGAGTACTTTGGGCAAGTAACGCAGATCAAACAATCAGGTGCGAAGCATAATAGTAGCCTGGCTCTACTTGTGCTTCAACCGCACGACAGGAGTCCTTTTGTATCCCAGCAAAGCCGAGACTACCCGGATATAGCAGATCAACGAAGACGCACGTCAAGTAAAGGTCACCGAGAAACTGTTAGTAGCCACAACCGGTGTGAAACCACCGGATCAGCTGCAACCTTTCAACAAGATCCGGCGCCAGCCGGCCAAGAGAACTGATACGGAGAGCCTATGCTGGACCCTTCGGAAATTACCGGGGTGCTATGAATCCCCTATATCAGTTGTTCTCATCTATCTGTCATCGGGTCAATCAGCTGAATGACACACCATCGCGAAGCTCGACGACTACTTACGTTCAGGATACAGGTCACGCGCGCATCAGCTCCCTTGTTTAATTTGTGCAGCCGTTTCCACGTTGTTTAGTCAGCTTACCCATCTTTAAGCCTTGGGTCCTAACTAGACGGCATTCCCACCAGAAAACGGAAGCTCCAGAAGAGTCTGGCTCGAGGTCCCTCGTAGCGGGGCTAGGACCACATTCTGACTTAGCCCCCCACGAGAATCCATCATCAGTCTTAAGAGTTTGCTCGATCGACTATGAACAGCAGGCCAGAAGGGGTTCCCAAACTGCTCCATTTGCCACCGACAACTTAGTGCCGTGGTACCTAAGGATCGCTAACCCAGTTTACTTCATACAAACGACACCTTCACGTTCCCTATTCTATTTTCGGCACGCATCAGACGTTGGGTCTTGATTTGCGCTGAGAATCATATAATTGGGCCACTTTGTGCTCCATCTTTTTAAGTCAGACCACGTGCTAGCTATAGAAACCCAAAGCGAACTTACGGAAGACGGATCAGTACATCAAAACGGTTGACTCAGTAGAGATCGAGTGCGCTCTATGCGTCACGTGCAAATATAACCTCCGGACAAAGAGAGTAAATCCCCAAGCGCTCAAAACGTCCACATCTGAGAGTCAAGGAATCACTTACCTTAATGCAACCTTAGTAGTCATCCGGCCTACTCTAACTCTGTCGCGATTCGCCCTCTGGGCCTATCAGTCATCCACCGTATAAATGCATTTAGTTCCATCCATATCCGGCAAATATCCACGGCGGTTAAATATAGCAGCATTCCCTCTAATCGTGCGACAACTGCATCCCGTCACGAGACTCGCAAATCATCAAAAGGCTAGCTCATACAAGCAAGATGCGAGCTATCATGAATATTGTCCGCCGATTCCGTCTGGTTCTCTTACGTTAGAATGCGGCCCTCCTTCCTCTGGGAAGGCACAACACCACACTGGCACTGTACGTCTTTAGCGCAAGTTGCCATGAGCGCAAAATCATCAAGTACATAGTTCTACTCTCAGCGACCGGCTCTGTGCGAGACGCCTACCAGGCCTATATTCAACCCATCGATCCCCCTGAAAATCTCCTTGAAGCCTATAAAACACAGCTCCAAAGCCCTTCCCGTTCAGTTGGCTCGTTCAAAAGAGTCCCACTCGCGTAAATCGGTTGTTGGGAGTCCCCGTCTCCATTCCCACTCGAGAGTTCGTCTAAACATAACGGGGTTCCATGCTTTTAGGTCGAAAACTGCAGTTATTGGACACGGGACCGCTATGTGCTATAGACTGCGAGTTATAATACTGTCCGGAGAACCTTCTGAGGTATTAGGGAGCCCTAGTGGATAAAACAATGACATCCGAATAGACCGTCTGGCAGGACTCAGGAGTTCTAGTGCATCCGGGGGTTAGGACTCTGCTACCGCCATCTTATTAGGGTACGGGGGGCCGGCTTGTTACAGCGGTCACTCGGTTGGACAAACTCCAGTTACTAGCATAAAGAGCCTCATGGGCTGGACAAAACTATTCATGTGGCGGGTCGCAGAGTCAGGCTAGCATGGCTACCTTTGTATTATAGGAACTCTGTGCTCTAGGTTATCCACTACAAAAGTACTCGTTAATTACTATAAGTGCGTTTTACCGACCGTACCCTAAGGACCCATGACGTAGAGGTGGCAGTCCTTTCCCAAGATCTTGTCCAGTTAATTCGCGATCATGTACAAGTCAACGATCACGACGATCTAATTCGACTAGAGCCGTGAGAATGCCGCTTGTCTACGGAGAGATAACAACGTGTACCGTGCCTCTACCCCCATACTTTGTGATCATCCCCCTCTTTTATCAACGTGTATCGCTGTTGAGCCTCCGCCGAGGATGGAGCGTGATCCCGCTTTTTTGATAGGGAAATTTCTCTTGTAACGCGTCTAGGGTGTGAACCATTTGAACTTATCTCTCTACGCTTGGGACTGGGCGATCGTCATTGTGACTACTAAAAGCGCATCGGATGATTAATCCCCCCTATGTGGGTGTGCGTTTACTGTCTTCTGTCCTACCAGACAGCGGTCAGGGAGGACGCAGACAAGAACCACATTAGGCTGGGCGAGTAACGGTTAAATGCAATTGAAGTTGCGGTCATGACATGACGTATAACTGTGAAAATCACAGGCGTCTGAGGAGACGTTAGTTGCGTGCTACACGCCCGTACGTCACAATGTCCGGATCGCGTTCTAACCAGCCGGATACCCACGTATAGTCGGAAGTGCGTGCTCGGCTCAACGTAAGGGGACCACGCTTTGAGTCGTCGAGTTAACCTAAGCCATCTCTGAAGTCTTATCGCGGAATAGAATGCCACGGGGGCTACTCAGGATCGAGAGGTAATCTTCTAAGCACGTGTATGTAGCAAACTTGAACACTATGGGCAGGACCGTGGACCTTTTGTTATCCCCGTCTGTACGTAGATATTCACGTTCTTTACGGGCGGTGATTATATGGCCCCTTAGGTCAGTCCCCCGAAATCTACTTTAGAAATTGTAATCAAATTCTCCACACAGGTAATGAAATACGGTATTACTGTCGATGTAAAGTGACCGTACTGTGTATTCGGTTGCAGTTTGCCATCGTTCCCTCGTCGCACACCTTCACCCACTTTCAGTGTCTCGTCGCCCGGGACGTACGCCGGACTAATCTCGGTGATATATCGAACGCACTGCTACCTACCACTACCCATGGGGGAGAGAGCCCCCGAGGAGTTTCCCTACGTGGTTTAGTTTACCATACGCTGGGGTGCGTTCTGCAACGGAGCCTCCCCCTTACCTGAAAACTTTCTATTGCTATGGGACACTCGGTTCGAATCGTAGCTTTCTGCTCATTACCAATCTACAAAAAGGCCAAACAGCATACTCGGCTCTTCATACGGAGATATCTCATCCGTCAATAAAGCCTTCATGCGTACAAGATCATGATACGATCTAAATGCCTTCCGCACTAGGTTCATCCTCGCCCAGTCCCATAGACCATTAGGAATAAGTAACCTATGACGAACTACCTCACACAGTTCAGTCGAAGCTCCCAGGATCAAGCCTTGATAGATTCCTCTCTGGACACGTTTGAATGTATCTGTAGTAGATACCCCAAAAGAGCTTGACCGCGCGCGCAAACTTTGCCATTCCCCGTTATACAGCAGCCTCGATGGAGGGCACAATATGGAGACCATAAGCTTTTTGAAAATGGCCATCTTGGGTTTTGACTAAACTACTCATACGCGCAGGCCTTAGGTTGCAGGTTCTTAAAGTAATTACTAGCCTTGGGTTAGCGCGCATCGTTCGATTTTCTAGGCCTGGTGTGACCTCGGCAGGGGCCTCCGAATAGGTCACCACCAAGATACTTCCGGCCTACCACGGACTAGCGTGCCAAGAAGGTATTCGCTAGCCAGTGTGTAGTAGCATACATAGCCACTTATTGAATCTGTACGTCATTAACGCTGAAGAGGACATACAGTCTCCTATTATCCACTCCTGCAATTGCAATGCTCAAGTGGACCCCCCTATAGTAGCAAACTGTGCCAAGTCACATTTATTGCCGTCTGCCTCCCATGCAACAATGTGCCTAGCAGAGTGCTAACTTATCCCCATTTGGACCAGACCGATCGTGTCTATAAAGGTGCCGTAACCATTGTAGGGCCACCGCGGAGGTTACAAAGTGGTATTCTGTGTATACTCGGCAGGGCCTAACCCCTTCAGTCCCCCACCACACTGTGACGTTCGATAGACGTACGAGTGACCTAGTCACCAGCCATCAACGAGCCCTGACATACAGCAGGACATACGAATATTCTAACACGAAACCCATCAATAATTCGGCGCTTACCAACGGAACCGCGGATAAATCACACAGCGGCCAGTCCCTCGACCTTGGAACAACGGGATCGTTAGGTGTTCCTCCTAAGGAGATCTGGAGACATCTCCAGTACGTTGACGGTGTGTCAAGGCCTGCCCAGAGCCGATGTGATAGACTGGTGTCGGTCTTATCTGGCAACTACGTACCCCGGGCCGGACTCAACCGAGGTCCGACTGATAAGGCAACAGTCATATGTGCCGCCTCCGTTGCCCAATTAGCGCGTGAGACCAAGTATATACCTCGCCTATTACCTTGGATCATACAATGGGCGCTTTTTGCCGTAGTACAACCGCATTTAGCTACCAGATAATCGGCACCCCAAGAACTCCGGTCCTCCATCAGGTTTTCTCGGGCAATACGATTCACACACTATACAATTTTCTTTACGCAGACTGTCGGTTCAGCGTTTAGTTTAACGCTGCGAACGGGCCAGCCAATCGCACCTAAGATACACCCCGTCGCGGAGTAACATCTGCCCCTACTTAATGCAACACACACAAACTTACATCCTGGCTCACTAGACCCGGAGGGGCCTTACCAGTGTCCATGAAGTGGGGAGGTTAATTTATGCGATCAGACCCACAAGAAAACAGTGAGCGCTCTGCAATAACGGATACCTAACAACTAACGAGAGTCCTGTACAAGGTCGAGTAACAAAGATGCGCATGCAACTTAGGCGATGTGAGTGCCGTCTACCTATCAATACAGATTTGGGATAACTTTCGACTTGCATATCACTAAGGGAGATTATATGACATTATAAAAGGGCGGCTTCACGTTGACTCTAGAGTTTCCAGATCCCGAGGCGGTCTTAGCAGTGATCCAGAGTCATGGCGCAGCCTCCATCAAGGAGAATCTAGGAAGGCGGCCATTGGTAGTCAGCCTCTTGCAAACTTCCATGACATAGCTCCTGAGTAGGAGTTCCGTGATAAAATACGATGGTGAGCAGGGAGAGGCGCTGCCCGATCGGGCGGTTTTTGGTAGGATGCACCTTACCCAACGCGAGAATGGAGAATTGAGCACCATACACCGCATAAGAATCCTAACCATGGCCCTCATGCGAAATGTAAGTAGCACCAATTGGAATCATTCCTGAGCTAAGTATGAATAAGGATCGGAAACTATCACTCCTCACATGCCGTTAGGATCGCGAAGCTCCGCGGTACGGGAGTGATTTGGTGAGATATGGGGCGAATAGTCCACGTCTGAGAGTCCTTTTTGCACTTTTAAACCTCTCTAACGGTTGTGATCCGCGTTACGGGGGCTCAGCTATCACGCTAAATACGCAGAATGTAAACCTTGGAGCATGCTCCGAGCTGATACTTGTATCGCCCGCTAGTGAGATTCCAAGTTATGCAGGTATGCCTCTGTTCGTGGTGGCTGTCTAGCGAGGGTCTCGATCACCAACCTATGAATGGCTATATACACTGTAGCTATACCGTCCGCAGTGCCGCGACGCGGGTCTTCTGATGTGATACACCTTTGCATTACCTGTCTTCTGCCTCCAAACTACGCCTTAGGAAACGGGTGAGCTTTCGTGTCGTCCGCCAATTTGTAATTACCATGATTCGCATACCTCGATCAGATTACCTTGGCGATCGAAGATGCAGGGTTCCTCTACCACGTTATGTCACTCAACTACTGACCGAGCAGACGGGGACTAAAGCCCAGCACAGCTCGTATAGCAGTAACCTCTCGCTTTCGGGCTGTCGTGAGGGCGAACTCTCTGTTTGGTACGCCTAGACGTCGCTCACAGATTACCACTTTCCCCTTTCTACCCCGCCAAATAACTGCAATCATATATCTTCAAGCGAACAGCTCACCAAGTGGCACTGAAAGGCCTACGCACCTGCCGTCTTATGACCGACATTCAGGGGTTGATTAGCTGACCGTAGTCATTAGAACATCTAGTTTACGTTCGATTACTCTCTACATAGCGATCGTCGTATGAGGTCTCAAAGCTCTTCTCTCCATGAAGCAGCATCAACGGGTTGTAGCATTGTAAAGGTTAAGGTATGGGGACCTTAAGTTACTTTATTGTGTCGTTCACTGTCTAACAGAGGTTAATTTTGGTTACTGCTTACGCCCAACAGGAACATAAGGGCTCTAGCCACTAGCGAGCTCTGTGCTGGTCCGTTTAAGGCTGTTCGTGTATCGATCAGAATCCTGTCGGGGGGTACGCGGTTTTCGGCCAGGAGCGCGCAACTGCGCATGTCCTAGGGGATGTTATGATGCTCAACTGCGGTTGGTCGCAGATGCCCCCACCGACGGATGCGTCGTAAGCCGGCGAGGAATATCTATGGCTAAAACCAGGACGCTCGTTGCTGATGCGGTGTTCGTAACAGCTCAGGGTCGGACGCGGATGAAGTCATCGATGGTATACAGGATACCTTGAGGGACGCGCTTATAAACGACAAAAACGGCAGTTAATGGCAACCGCGGCGAGGCCCAGCAGCGATGTCACTATCATCAATCATGCGTCTCGACCCTCGTCGTACTCTACCTGTTGCTTGCAAGCAGTATGCCTGCACTGAGCCAATATTTCCTTCTCATATATAAGTCTGGTATTCACAAGGAAGCACTTTCGTGTTGGGATAATCCGAATGCTCGGTTCGGCGCGCCCGTATTGTATATCGACTTCACGAGCACAGCTGGTGTTTCTATCCCCGGATAAACATGGTATCCAATCCCCCCTGATGGCTTATTCTTCTCTGAAGTCCAGGATCCAGTCCATCGGGCTGGACAAGCAATCGTATGTTAGATCAGAATGTTAGGTCATGCGAATACAGGCGTACACAAGCGGTTTCGCTCAACTAACTCTGGCCGCGGCGGCTAAGCAACGGGGCAGGCGTATCAGGACGAGAAGGACCCGCGCTTGTGGAGGGGCCCGTTGCGTTACCGCCATCTGTGAGGTCCACGGCAAGATGACACGTTTATTTGGCATGACTATCTAAGGGCGAGAGAGGGGCGAACCAGCAACCTGCTGTCGCCTACCAGCGAACGGTTTGCTCCACAACTCAGTTTCTACAAGGATGCTTTGCAATCCCTACCTGAAACCAGATCGCGACACTTTTTCGCCACATCTGCCGGACGTCACAGTCCCTACACTTACGTTAATACCTATTGGACTCATGAAGCCCTTGGAATTAATCCGGTGCACTAAGAATCTTATCGGCGTGGTATCGGTGTGTCGAGTGGAGTCACCGTGTGCAACCCGGATTTCTCGGCCACTCTTTATACGGGCACCCACCAGCGCACCAGGGGTATTGGGTTTCAGCAAAATCTTGTTAAGTCTGTCACAAACTCCGACTAAAAGGGCACTCTTAACGACGTAGGCCAACGGAAGAAAACGACCCCATTACTAGAGCTTAAACCCTATGGGAATCACGCCACCCGCGACGCATGTCCCCCCACTAACCAGGTCAGGCTGTCAGCTCGGCTAGCCCATTGCCGCATGCAGACATGATGACCAAGCCCTCGTGTCGAGACACTCTGCGGATGTCCATCTACCGTCTGCTAACTTGGGTGATTCCTACTTCGATCTACGCAGAGCATCCCGTCAAGCTTGTACAGTATAGCGATGTAGGCCAAACGACCTCTCTCTCTCGACACTAAGTGACCAACGTGCACCACCTCCGATTTGGGAATCTCCACAAGCCATGCAATCTTCACGTCCCCCAGGTTCGGTCCCACCAGAGACAGGGGTCTCTGTCGCGGACCGCGCTTACTCGCACTGGCGGACTTCACAAGGTCGCTCACCATTGGACTGATAGTTGACACTACCGCATGCCGCCTGCCCGCGAGTACTGCAGACGAGCCTGTGCACGCTGAGAACACATACCAAGAGAGTTACTGAACCGTGACCAACAGTAACAGACGCCCAAGGTCAGAATATCCCACTCAATCCTCGAGGCCAATACTCTGCCGACGCTGCTGACTGCATTACACATTTGCAAACATCCGACCTGGCATCAATAACCAGCCCCTTAGAGAACTTTGGGGAACAACCCTTATATTCTCGGCTGACCGCAGTCGCATACGATGACTATCGGTCCCACACAAGCCCCAACGCACTAAAGGGACCAGTGCTTCGCCTGGGATAACCCGTCCGCACTTGCCAAAGTCTAACCCCACGTCGCCGGACCACCGTTCGGTTCCAGTCCGGCTGATATTTCTGTTGCTACCTAGTCGCAACGCATGTACTCTTGACGAGTCACCCACAACAGCAGATGTTCTGTCGCTAGAGCAGTCACGGGACTCCTAACTCCTGCACCTGTAAGTATGCTAACAAATATCTTCCGGATCTACATCGTAGGTCATCCCTTGTGGCAGAGATCGTCCGCAGGCACTTACCTCAGACTCTAATGTAGTTTACCAGACAATCCAATTCATACTATAATACCCTTCGAGCTTCCTTATAGCTAGCAATCTGCTTCACATGGACTGCGCTTTTTGGACGTCATTTACCAGTATAATCGCGGCCCCGGATCAACGTCTTAACTCTAGTGAATCACTTCGGCTCTGGTCGTTGCTACTTACCTAGTGTATATAGCACCACTGTTCATTGGGCAGCACACGACCCGGAGAAAGTTTTTTCATCAATCCCGCCGGGTAGTTCGTGTATACTACCATCGCGGCTGGAGTATTATTTTTAGATGTGTCTTGTTCGCCTCTAGTTTTCTAGTGTTAGACAACATTTAGATCAGATTCTAGTTCATCTACATCTACCGCCCTACTAACTATGCACCAAGCTAAGCAGCACCGTTAACTATCTTGCTGATTTGGAAATTGCGTCTCGTAGCCCGATTATTGCGTCTATTGCTGAGCTTTCCTCTGGGGGTGTTAGTCGACCCTGTGTACGAGCGGTTCACTTTGACATGTCACTAGGGCTCCGCCTCCAGCCTAACTGCATGACTTTCTTCGGTGGTACCACGATGTTCCGGTGTCCCCGGTTGCGAACCGGCTGTACGGCCGTCCGTTCGTGCCGATCATCTGGCCCAGGGTATCATCGAGCGCTATAGACCCACTGACCCCCCGTACCGTACACGTGGTGTATATGTTGCGTTCACCACAACTCCGCAGATCCACCGGAGAGGGGATTCTCCCGTGGATCTTCGAGTATTACCGTAATGCCATGTACTACCCTCTACCCAGCCGCGGCTACAATCAGCACGCGGAGATAGCGAGGAGGTGCTCCAGTCTTACATTGCGGCAAGACGCCCGTTGGGCCTCTTGTCGGTCCGTGGTACGCTGAAATGGACTATGAGGACCGGAGCCAATGTACGCAGTATTCCGGGAGCCTCGTTACAACATCAGAACAGGCTATATAGTACCGTTAGTCATGGCGCTACTCGCACTACCATAGACAAGTGGGGGCCGTAACTTATCTCTCTCTGCAGCCTCGCAGCTGCCGTACTCGCACCTTCTAAGATCTAAAAGTGAGGGGCCCTATCGTTTATTTTGCGAGTAAAACTTCGCTGCATTCACGGGAGTAGGTCAGAGAAGTAGATCATCTTGAGCAGATACGAAACTTGTTGCTCGACGACGCACGCTAACGTACGGTGGTTGAGTTCAGGGTTATGAGAGGTCGGCAGGGGGGTATCTGCCCGTCCTATACGAGACGCACTGTTGCACCAGCTATGTCCCAAACAGGGATCGGGCTAGAACGAACAGCCATTTTGGATTATACTCCACGACCCCTATATGAAGAGTGACCCCACCCACTGAAGTGCATAGATATGGAGTACCTGATGATTGTACTGAAATTCACCGCCCCAATTTCCAAGCTTCCGGAGGTCTTAGACCGGCGTGGCCTCAGGTTCTTCTAGGAAGCAAAACACTCAACGAATGCCTGACGTTAGAATTTTTCATAGCTGCACTCCGTGTTCCCTAAAAGCGCCCATAAGCAACACCAGTCTCATGCATCAAATCTCTGCACACAACAACGCTTCTCGCCGCCCACCTTTTAACAGACCTGGGGCCCAACTCCCCTTCCTGAAATCAGGTCGAACCATGTGAGGGGTCGCCTTGAAGACCTTCTAATCTTTAGTGTTGGCAAGGCTTTCCGCTTTCGGTATTACGTGCCTCTCGCCACAGACTGTTTCTATGACGACCCATGTGAGCCTGCTTTACCCCACACAGCCTTCGGGGGAACGGATACATTGCCGTTATGCTTCGTCCCCTGCAGATCAACATCTTGATCGGCCGTACAGAGTTCATCTTTTTCTAAGGTCCTCAACTTAAAGACTCTCATCCTGTATCGGCGTCTTTTTACACTAATCCCCCCCTTTACACAGGGAGGCGTACCACTAAAAGCAAAGGCTTGCTTCTTTCCGTTTTCGTGTCGTCGATACTCATCGGGTCCTTGGTATGTTACCTGCCCTCAGGAGACAACGGGAAGATAATTGTGTCGCCTGCGCTGCGGACACGACTCGATCGACCTTTAAGGCCTGTAACGAGTGCCTATCACTCTTACTTCCCATCGTATTGTCCAAAGAGGTATCGATTGGAGACTAAAGGGCCCTTATTGCCACGTGCAACTTCCATGCCTCCTTGCCTCGTCTTTGACCTATTGGACCGGAAAGGATGCGGCCACTCCACGATTGGTTTACTCCTGACTACCTTGCCGGCTTGCGCCACTCGTTTCTTCTAAACGCGTGACTACATTCAATCTCCGCCCGATCTTCCTTTCACATTCCTTATTCTGGTGTCCGCTTCGGTCCCAGACCTCCCTGCGCTCTGCCTATAGGTTCAGCCTCATATCCGATCATCGCAAGTTCCTGCCTCTTGTGTGGTGATGTTCAAATTCCCCAGTAACTATGCCGGAATGCTGCTCGACCGACGTTGGTGCACAAATCCCTCGGCCACCAACCTCAGTTCCCATCGCCTTCACCGATTATCATCGATTGAAGTGTCCACTTAAATCGCCAAATTACGAGCCGTTGCATAATTTACCGACTCCTATTGTTTTGCAATTCGGAGAAACTTAAAAACTTCGACACTTGTAGCCGGTCTAGACCGCAAAGACTTTGCGCAATCTCTAGACCATCGTGACTATATTTCCCCAACATGGTCACAGAACGTGGCTCAGTCCTCTATTACATTTTAAAGAGGTGTTGGTTTGAGTGATCTGCGACAAACCGTTATCTTTTGCATAGGACGGTTTTAACCGATTTCCTCTACATGAGGGCGGCACATCCTCTCTTTACGAGACTACTCGCCGGCGCGAGGTAGCAATCCGCTGCCCTGCGTAGTGTCGAGTTATGACAAGTTATCTTCCCTCTCTGGAAGCCTACCCGTACCTTAAATATCACTATGCATATACTGGGGACTAGTGTATTGTTGTCTTTAATACTGGGTGGCCCTCGCCTACATCACCTATCCGCCGCTTGTACCATTTACCACTCCCCTTCTCTCTCACATGCTCTTCTTTTGTATGGGAACGAGTGGCAACATGTTGCCATACCCCACACGTTATTGGATGACATAGAAATGCAACTGCGGGCCGCGAGTCCTTTCGCCTCCGCCGCCCATGTCACTCCCGAGCCAGTGCTTCGAATGCATTCTTTACTTCTCAAACCTACGGAAGGACCCGTGTTTCGCACTCTCGCCACGCAGGACCAGGCTACTCCTCGCCCCGCATAGACACACGACACATCACATCGACTTTCTAAGGTGATACCAGGACCTGGATTAACATCCAGTCCGCGGACGGTGACTGACTCATCAGGTGGCCACGCGCTATATCACGCTGAAGGAGTGAACACATCAAAAACTCCGCCGGAATGTCATACCCCGAACACGATCAATAAGCGAGTTGGGTCTGCCATTGGGCACAGATTTCGTGTGTTGTTAGGATGTAGCTCGCCTCCAAGTCAGTAGGCACCTGTCGAAAGATAAACAACCTGATCAAGACTGAGGCTAACACAACGGCAGGCATGCCCTCAGATAGGTACAACCTCCGTGCTACTTTAGATTGGTCAAAACACACCACGTTCGTTAGCACTTTAAACATGGCCATATCTAGCACAGCTAAAAACCTTCGCTTTCACGACAAATTATATATCGAACGACCGCGTGTGACTTCCCTCATTTCATATATGTTCTCTAATGCCGCACGTCCTCGTCGTGTTCTCCTGGACTCACTCCTCTTCTTAAGCTCCGCTGTATGCTCTCCGGTTGCCCCTTAAGTCCATGCGTAGATCCTGGCAGACGGGCGTTTATCGTAACTACTTCTGAGCAACCTTTTCCAGACGCCCCGAATCACCTGCCTGGAAATACTATCATAGCTTATATGCTGAGCAGTGCCTCTAATGTGTCTTTCCGCAAAATTCCGAGTGCCGAAAGAACCAGTATAGTTACTGTCCGCGCAGTGAACAGCGGGCGTATCCCCGAGAAAACCATGGCAGAACCGCACGTTTAGAATTACGAAACTTCTCTTCGTACATTGATGTTTGTGTTGCAATATTTCCTCGCCCTGGCGATATGAATCATTCCACCGTTCCAAGTTTTCCGGCGGTAGCTGATAGGCCACTTATACCGACGTCATCACACCTGCCGCTGTTGGCGTTCCCTCCGCAGGATTGGCTCTGGCTGCGGGAATAGTCCCCCGCCCACCGTTCCCAGGTACGATTCGGATGCAATGCGTTCAGTATGTAGCTGCAGTATTTTGTGTGACCGCTTTCAGCGAGCACACCTTCATGGTGACCCGTAAGGTGACAGACTCGGTAAGTCCTAGTTCTTTTTTCTGCGCGGAGCTGTGTGCTGGCCCAGATAAAAACCCAATTGGTAAACGTCACTCTTTGCAATTACGCGTGGGACGATTGCGCCACTACCTTTGACTCAGAACTGCGGGGGTTACGAACATTTGTCTTGTGCACGCCCCAATGGTTCGAGGAGAATAGCGCTTACACCTGCGTACTCCTAAAGATTGCCACAATTGAACGGTAATACTCTTTGTATTTATTTATCCGCTCTACTTTTGCTCGCTCTCCGCTGCACGCGTCCGCACCCATCAAAGCTGACTATGTGCCTGGCTCTGCGTAGTCCATTGTCGCTCCGAGTATCGTCAGATGGACATGGGTAGACATAGCCTGATCAGCTCACTCCACAGTGTCCGGCTCTGCGCTGCGAATCGGATGCGGAGCCAATGCCAACGGGCGCATGCAAGCCAGTCGTCCAACGAGCGTGTCGGCTGTTTACCGTCGCATACTGCCAGATCTAGAATTCTCGTTCTATGGCGGGCTTCATGTTTGCTCCCAGTGTTGTTCGGTTCTAGCCTGAGTGGTGACAGGCGATCCCGGGATCACCTCGGATGGACGACCCGATGTCGCGAAGACAGTGTCCCCCTTCTTTAGCAATATGGAAAACCTATAAAGTAACGCCCCGCACCGAGTCCCAGTCTCACACACATGAGCCACCAGCGTGGAGCAGGCCCCGATAGTCCGGACCGCGGTTTTGGTCGCTTCTGTCAACTTGCTCCAAGCCTTTTACGAACCGCTCTTCGCTTTACGGTATCGGGAAATGCTTTTAATACCACTCGTTTCCACCGGCGTGCACGCAATGACGTAATTTTTCCAACAAGGGAGCTCGATTCGCTCCTTAAACTCCCCACATGGACGCATTACTCTCAGAAGTATCATGACTGCAGCGGCTCGCGAGACAGCGCTCCAGTGTCGCAGAAATCCGAAGAAATGCATTCTACACGCTACTCCTCCCCGGCCCCACCATTGGTCAAGCCCGTTCTTTAATGTATCATGTCCCTCCGACGGAGGCTCTAATCCAATTATATTTACTGGAGAATATGGCAGTCTCGGGGCTTTCATTTATGATGCCTCTCTTTAGACTGTATCAGCCATCCCACATACACGCAACAAGCCGTTAGAATACTCCTTTCTTATCCGTTACAACAAGGAGGATGTGAATTCCCACCCCAGAGTCGGCTGTTAGACACGGAGGAATGGCCTTGCGACTACTTCCACGCAGCCCAACTACAACAATATCGTCAGGTCGGAATGTCGTGCTCGAGTTCACACGGCCCTCGCGCGGTCAGAGTATGTAGAGCCCTGCCCCCTCGGAAGTTGTTATTCTTAACCCATCTCTCTTAGTTCATAGCCCGATACGGAGAGGAGAGTTCCGTGACGGCGTGAGGCGAGGGTATCGCTCACTACGAGATGGAATGATCGTGAAAATATGCAGATCGGTCGGTGCGCCTCCCGGTTTACGACGCTATAAAGAAGCCGAGAGATACTTTCAACACCACGAGCGCTCTTCCAATGTTGACGAACGAAATGCAAAGAGGCTATGCCACATCGCCCAGAGGCAACCCACTCTCGCGCTCATGAAGCAATTGTACAGCTTGGGATGGCACTACCACCTGGCTATTCGTTGGTAATAGCTTGACTTGCGCCCATGACAAGAGCGCCGGGAATGCAACCCACCCCCGCCAGCTGGCATAAGCAGGGATTCTTAATTCACTCCAAAGGACTACCCCCCGAAGTGCCTGCACGGCGATGAGTCATAGCCAACACGTGCATGCCTTTTACATCCACGTAACTTAGGGTACATGCAATATTTAGTAGGTGAAACCATCCCCCATCCAAGTACGACCCTTATTCGAGCCATCTGACATGGGTACCGATCCCGTCCCGTGCCCTAGCAAGTGTTAACTCCGCGAGTGCCCGAAGAGTACACAGCACTACTCGATTATACCCCAGGCAATATGCAAGACCAGCTTATCCCACGACAACAACCGACATTCTAGGTGCAATTGTGAGGGCATGCCCACTTGAGATCATCTGCCCGCACAAGCCTGGATGGCTGCAGCAATTCAAGAAACTACCCGTCCTATGCCTTTACTGCCGTCGACGTCGCCTCTGCCGAAACGTAAGTGACCCACTACGTGTGCCCCCCTCTGCATTACACCCTGGCCTCCAGAATAAGCATGTATGGCGGACAATGAGTCAACTACGGAGTTGCAACTACACTGTCCAAACCCGTACAAAGTAAATCACCGATGATAGTAGTCAAACATCCTTCGAGTATTTGTCTAATGATGAGTTTGGGGATACTCCAAGGCAGAATCTCCCGCACATACCCAGTCCTTATCTTGTTTAACGTTAGGGTCACTCTTCACAATATCTTTGCTGGCTATTGACAAAGATGCGTCTCCGGCTATCCCTTATTAACACATCGGTCTGACATTTGGGCCGTAGTCTGGGACGTCCGAACTCGGCGGCTGACGGACCTTCCACCCGCCGCAAATGCATGCACCGCGGGCACAATGACCCAGGCAGTGCTTGGTATTAATGGCAGCATGCGAGCCTTATCATGGCCTCGTCGTAGTAATATAGACACTTGTCCGGTACACACGGTGTAGCTTGTGTCAAGAGCAACCCCTTCGTATGATCCGATCACTTCTCTTTGGAAGATATTGGTGTGAAACTTGTATTTCACTCAGCCCTAACAACTGAGGACTTAGAACCAGTGATCCGTTCACGCTACCCAGTGCACCTACAACACTCCAATACCTAGTGTTACTCTTTAGCTGAGCAACGTCCACGTGATCACGCGACTCCCGATCATACGTTTGCCCACTACTCTGGATACATCCATGTATAAATAGGACTATCCATGGCCTACTCTAGCACTGCTTGATGTAATTTCAAGAGACTGCACTATATATACACAAAATAACACGACGTACTTTCCTCTAACGCGTCAATCTTGACCTAAGCACACCATCACTGTGACTTCTAGAATTCCCGTTTGTGGCGTTAGTAACTTCGGGCCCCGGTATCATCGCTTCTCGAATCAAAGGGGCACGTTGAGTACCACTGTCAACGCCATGAAGCCTACCATGACATTCGCCACCTGGAGTCTCGACTAATGTGATCGCTTCGATCCAACGAGTTAAGAGGGTTCTCCAAGCTTTGGTAAGCACTGCTGCTTTACGGAGTCGAATCTTTCCGCAACTACGCTACAATATCGGCCACAGCGTGTAATTCACTTATATCGTAATCTTCTTAGATCGGCAGTACCGGAGTGCATCCCTACGGGGGACGCTTTCCTCATGGGACGGACCTTGGCCTGAAAATGCCAGTTCATAATTAAGGGCTCCGCCCATCAGGCTACGATTCGCTAAATTCGACTTCCCGCCAGCTGCATTGTTACCGGATCAGCCCGATAATGAGAATGATTCCTGTACGCGCGGGCGCCCACATATTCGGGGACAATATTAGGAACACTGTTTCCTCTTGCACTGATCACGCTGAGACTCCCTACTACAGTTCGCAAAGTCGCCGCACGCAACTTGTATCAGTCTACCATAGCGGCCGCGTGGGACTATTATAGAATTACCCCACAAAGCCACCCAAGGCCACTCTTCGAGGGAACTAGCTAGCTGGACCTCTACTGCAACGAATATCTGCCTGGCCCTCCCTGAGCCGCCCCTGCATCGCCTGATGGGGCAAGTGTTAACGCGATACAGACTTAGCCCTGCATTCTAATGCAGTGAATCGCCTCGTCTAACTCCAGCTAAAGTGTTGTCAACATGCTGATCCACGGTTCCGAGACTATGCCTGTCTATCTCTCCTAAAAATCCCTCTAATTGCCGAGCCCACCACTAAGGCGCTAGGAAGAGCACACAGACGACAGCTTGCGATCGAGCCGGTCTGTTAGCACTACAAGACTTCCCGACGAATGGGTTGGTGCGGCGCACAACTGAGACCGTTCTATCGGTCATTTTGTACCTGATATGGGGCGACTAGTGCCCCGCCGCCGAAGACGGTACGCATACTAGAACGCGTCGAAATGAGAGAGACCAGGCCGTGCGTCTCTGTGAATCGGAATATTGTAGTTGGCCTCATCTCGTACCCAGCACCAGGCGTCAATTGTTCGGAGAGTATATCGCGCTCTTGCGAGCTGACTACTTGCGCCCCCGCAAGGGAAGAGCAATGAGTGGGGCCTCTAGATTTTGCCGTGACACCGGATTCTATCACCCGCCACAGTGGACCGGGCAGTCATCGTCACGTGTTCCTTGCAAGTTGGATCAGAGCGCTCGTGTACTCTCGACCAGGGCCGCTTGAGGTGGCGTGTTCAAGTGCTCTCCGGCCCTCTTCACCCCTCGCAGGTAGTCGCCGAAACCGTTAACTCCATGCCACAGTCGCTAATATGTAGAGTATTGATCTTTAGTAGAAACGTTCTCCGGGAGTGAGCTTATGTAGGGACTCCAATATCACAAGAGGTCCCCTCCGCGGCGGGGGGCACTCTTACTTGTGTCTCAAAAACCTAGGGAAACGAATATCACGGGCGCTCAAACGATTCATACTGCCCAAACGTGCGACTGCTGTCTCTGCACCCTCATACCTGATCGTTCTGCATACTTCCATTGATCTTGGCCGCACCTAGCTTCTTCTCCCCGTTTCTACTACGCTAGACCCCATGCAACAGGCCGGCGAGCCCAGGCACGCTCGACCCCACCCGGTTACGATGTTAGGCTCTGGGAGTCAAAACATGAAAGCATACCCCCAAATGCTGATGCAGTGACTGACAAGTGGGAACAACGCTCAGGCTCCGAAAAATAGCGGTTTTTATAGCGTTAAGCACAATTTCCTGGTTTACAACGGGTATAATTACTGGGGGTCTAACAAGGTTAGTTATACCAACAAGCACACGTATAACCACCGGCCACCTGAGAGCGAGAATCTCTCTTCTGTACCCTAATCCTATAACCAAATATTTCCGACTCTATTTTTTCCGTCGTCAGGTCTCTCTCCCTTGGTCCAGAGCCCGGCGCCCACGTTAGTGGCCTGTTCGAGCCCCAGGCTCGCAGTGACCCGGTGAGTTTGTCGTTGATTCTAATCCTCACATTGTATCGCACTGTATAGCCTTATCTCAAATTATACTTCCGGCGATTTACTAGCGTGAACGCACTACTAGCACGTGGCTCGGTCCCCTCGACGGAGATCACTATGCTACTGCCATCGCGGATGCTTGATCCAAATCCGCGTTTGTCCTCGCGTGACGATGAGGTACTAAGCGGCAGTTGTAACTTGCGTCCCCATGACTACTCAACCCATCCCGTGGCGCGCGGTGTCGACGCACACGAGGTGGAGTGTCATGGGCGGACGCGCCAACATCGCTTCCCAATTCCCTGTAATAGATCCTATCCGTGACGGGTTCGATTCCTCCTCTATCTGGCAGGTTACGGATGTAGTGTGGTGCGCATCTTCCCATGCCTCCTCCATGGCCGAACTTTAGGATGAACGCCTCCGTTCACCAACTATCCCGCATGTTAATCTCGACAATACCTTTCCCGCGACGTTCCCACTATACGAAGCCCTACCACTATTCGGCGCATCCACCAGGCCTTACACCGCATACCTCAATAACATTCACGCTGGCAGCAATGAACAGACCAGGGGTTGAAATTACATCTACCGCACGCGCAGATCCACTACCCTCCAGTCAGTTGGCATCGCTGACCTTGCCTGATTGTCTACGCACACGCACACGCGGGCATCCGCAACGTTGACCGCGTCCAAAAAGGTGAAGTATACCTTCCTGGTGCGGCTTCCGCAGACTAGACACGCCAGGTTCTTATTCACCCGTTTGTTGGACAGGCAAAATGGTTTTGTCGCCTCGCCACGTCCGCCGGATTGCTCTAAGTGGAACTAACGCATGCTGATCCTTACGTACTGCTGCGATTAATATGAAACTACATAGCTCATGTGACTACACGCGCCCGCTCTTTACATTGATGGCCCCACTCCCCATCAATGATTAGGATTATCTCAGCGTTATGGTTTAAGCGTGGAGCGATGTTCATAACCGCACACCACAGGCTTTCATATTCGACTTCCTAAACTGAGAAATCGCTCCTGCTTTACGACCTCTAATACAGCTTTTAGAACTTCGTCTTCGGCTATGCGACAGCGTTGGTGCTACGAACTGGGTACACTTGGATTCCGCCCTACCGGCAGCACAAGATGTTGCGTCCTGAACAACCCCCGAGCACAGTACAGACGGGCTCCGGGGGTGATTCATGAGGTGTATCCGGCGATATCACGCAGCACGAACTATCATCAACCCCGCCCGCATGCCCTAAATATATAGATAAATACATCATTTAACACACCTACTTTTGCAATAAATCTGTAACACGCCAAACCCAGTTGTTATTATTTCTCTCGACTATCTGACTCCATACCGATCCGCCAATCAACAACATTGCATAACCGGCCCAGCTTGGCTCTATTCATCCGACCACCAAGGACATAACCGACAGCAACAGCTGCGGCTCAGGCACACGGGTGTCTGTGCATATAGTCCCGCGTATAAGGTAGGGTCCTTACAGAGCCCTATTACAAACTAGCAGACCCTGCCGCGAGAGGGATCGCCTCTTTGCCTCAATAGAACCAAATTTAACTGTGGGCCACCACGTAGGCACCACCCTCCCACCCTTTATGCCTGCGCGAGTGGGTTAGCCAACGCCCAGACCAGTTTTAGCATGGCCCTGGGCGAGGCTACAATCGTTTCGCAGAACAGATGCCAGACAAAGCATAGCCATTGACACCTTAAAGCCGTACCTACCTTCTGACGATCATTTTCTATACATCTCTGAATAAGTTTAATTCCCGTAAGGGGCGCTGTTATGACTGAGATTGAAATATCCGAGTAGACGCGATCTGCTCACTTTTCGTCGTCGGTCACGGGTACTAGACCAGCCGTGGGGAACATCTCCGGGATCAGTTAACGGACCCACAGCCAACCACAATCATCTGGCTAACAGTTTGGACCGCCTTCAATGTGCAGCGGTGGCAAAGGCTGCTCATCAGCGTCTCCATGCACGGGCTGTATCAGAGCCTCTACAAATCCTGCTCTTCCCTCCTTCATTTGCACCGCTCGTACTGTATTACATTACTCGATAACCATCTTCCTGCGAGTCATCCGATGGCGCAGTCTTTCGTCTTCATTAGCAAGCATGCGAAACCCGACATGAATCTTTGAGCCTGCTAGTAATAGTCTAAACAATTCAACCCGCCCGTACCTCTCTATTGTACAACTATCTCTTCCCAGCGCGGAGCAGCGTGTAGGTTCGTTTAGCCATACTGCAAACCTATGTGTCTTTCGCTATTACCTATCGATGTATTTCTGCCTTTCTGGGTTACCAAGTATAGAGAGAGCTGACTTGGCCTCTCTGCCAGTGCGACTCAGGCATAGAGCCATTAGGCTTACTACAAGTTAGTAACAGTCCTTTCACAGTAAGGTTGCAAAATTGCTATGTAAGATACTAACGGCGAAGAGGGGAATGTTTGTATCTTCCTAACCACTCTAGCCCTAATGGCCTACGTTCAACCACCTACGTGTGCCAAAACAATGTGCAGGGTGTCGATCTTGATTACGTCGGTCGTGGAAAGAACCCCTGGGCCTCCTAACCGTTCGCCCACGTCACCCTCCCTCGTTCGGCTTCCCACTGCACGGCGGAAGCTCTATTAGTCCCCTGGTCGTCTTGAAGATACAAACACGGGTTATCCCACACCAATGCCAAGCGCTTATTTGCTCTCAAATAATACCCCAGTGCAGGTCACAGGGCCGAGAGAACACTCCTAGCACCAAAGCCCTATCCGATGATCGTCTCGAGCTTAAGCTGCATGCAACGTCGCGGATGCCCCTCCGCACGCCCACTATATTCCGATCCGGCCGCCACGTACCCCCGCGAATGATCGACATCTCCTGCGAAATTGACCTTCCTGAGTCGGGTCGCTATTACATCGCATACTATCGTTCCAAAGATGAATGTAAATATGCTCCAGGCTCTAGCCAAATGTGGAAACAGCATTCCCAATTTGCGACAAGC
>Ga0179591_1315977_pt1 | contig 24704 bp, 38 predicted proteins | sample CZOMad2_1_08_16f_FD_182891 | JGI IMG/M metagenome (GOLD analysis project Ga0179591, IMG submission 182891) | Vadose zone soil fungal communities from Angelo Coast Range Reserve, California, USA - CZOMad2_1_08_16fungal (PacBio error correction) | ecosystem: Environmental > Terrestrial > Soil >...
TTGAGCAATCGTCCCAAGCCGCGTAAAACTTTCACCGAGGACCGTTCGGTGAAACTAACACTGGATACTCTTGAAAAAAGGTAGCAGAGTGTGAGACAGAATGTTGGAGGCATCGCCTTGGCACACGTGGTCGCAAAAAAGATGTACGCGTTGCATCTGGGGGCCCTCCCTCACAGGGGGAACACACGCCTTAAGGAGCATTTTCGAAAAGGGGGCAACGACAGTAAGCCAGTACACTGAGGAGGGGGGGGCCGCAGACGAGGAGAAAACAAACAACCACCGGCCGGCCCTGGAGCCAGCGTCTCAATCTCGCGGAAAAAGCTCGATAGCTAGAGATGCAGCGTCACCCCAAAGGGGCCTTCCAGTCCGCTACTTTTCTCAGAGAACTCGCCTTTACCAGGGACCCCTAGAGTGTGGATAGCATCGCAACCCATCCGAGCAGGCTTAAGACGGAGGAAAAAGAATCCTTGTGCTTCTGGTGCATCCTTCCAAGAGGGGTAGGTAATAGGGAAGAAAGAAAGGGACAACTAGCTGATCGATAGGAAAAAATGACTCGCGGGCAAAGGACAAAAGAAGGGGCACGCATAACGACAAAAATTTAATAGTACGTAAAATCCGCTACAGGCGTAATTTAAGCCGGGGATCTCCGATCTAAAAAACACTGTTCCGAACGCCACACCTGTAATTGGGAAATCATTCGGGGGGAATGGCGAAATCCCCAAGGCTTCGAGAATCGTATAAACCTATTGAAAAAAGGAGGGAGCGAAAAGCACCTGACCATTTCCATCGGATCTCCGCATTCAAGGGAGAAACCCAGAGGCAATGTAGAAAGCGCAGGGGGAAAGCCGAACTTCTTTAAGTCAAACAGCTATAACTCCAGGAAGACATCGCCCAGGAAACTGCAGAGCCCTGGCCAGCAGGGGAGATGGAAAAGCACAAGAGGGAGCTCGCAAAAAAGTCATCAAATAAAAAGATCGCACCTTGAAGGGTTTTCTCACCTCAGAAGGAGTTCGATCTTCCATTCGGAGAAGGGGTTGTCGAGGGAGCATAGACGTCAGTGAAAAGACGAAGAGGCCGCCGCCCCCGAGCCGCAGTTCTAAGATAATTCCGCCGCGAGTAAATGGACTAAAAAGATAAGGATCCCAAGGAAAATGGACGGCAATAAAGAAAAGGATGGGTCTTTTGGGGGAGAGGGAAATCTTGAGAAAGGAAATCTAGCGTCAGGGGCAGAAAAGGGGAGGGAAAGGGGGGCTCGGGGAACGAAAGAAGCGGCGGGGGGATCCATGAATGATCGATTGGAAACACTTTAGAGAGCTACCATCGTGAGGGTGGTTAAGCAAACACGCTAAGGAGGAAGAAGGTCGCCCAAAGAGAGCGCCCCCCGAAGGAGCTAAAACGACAGAAGTCAACCAAGAACGAGGGGGTAAAGTTAATGGGTCGCAAAAAAGTCTGACGTAGGGGAAAGAAGATCACATAAAGATGAAAAAGGCGCCGCCTCAGGACATTAATAAGTGGGAAAGGGCGAGTTACTGCTTCACGGAGAAGGAGTTAGAGAGGAACAATTAGTCTTAGGAGGAGGGACTCACCGACACTGCAAAGACTCAACAGAGGAGGAAAAAAGAGGAAAATGGGAGGGGAATGGTAATTGGAAGAGTAATAGCAAAAGGAATGCAGAGAGGGGTACAGGTTTTCCCAAAGGGGGGAAAAAACTTACTGAAGGCATTCGAAAAGGGAGGCGCTCTTCAGAGGAGGAAAAGGAGAAAAGGGGAAAGGAGCTAGGGAAAAGAATGAAGGCTGGGGATGAGAGAGGAGAGGGGTTCGCAAAGGGGAGAGTTGGCGCAAGAAAAAGAAAAGTGGTGAATCACAAAAAAGAAAGTGGGAGAATTTGAAAGGAAAGGGAACGCATTGAGAACGAGGATAAATCGCTGTACTGACCGCTCTGAAAGAAGAGGGCTTAGAGAGAGGGCTAAAGAGGGGATTTCGGTTGCAATTGCTCAAGAAATCAAAGTCTAAAAAAGAGTTTTCCTGAACGTCGGGGAGTAAAGGGGGAGGACACGCATAATACAAAAAGGCGTAGTACTAAAGTCCCAAATTAGAAGAAGCGTGTCGGCTGGCTCGAGGGATCCTCATGAGGAAGTTTACAAAAGGAAGAAAATATCTCAGACCGCGGGTTGATACAAAGGGTTGGAGGTTCACGAGCAAAGAGGAAGATCTGGGGGAATCGAGAAGAAAAGTCGAAAATTGTCGGTCCTACGTCGAAAAAGAAATCACGAGAGGAAACGCGGAAGGGGGAAAATGAAGAGAGTGAGAAAGGGACGCTAAAAACTGGCCCTGGACAGGTTTAAAGAAAGACTGCAGGGGACTGAAGAGTAGAAAGAAAAGCGCTCTTAAAAAAATCGAGAATGGGGGAGGTAGGAAAAGTTTTGAAAACTCAAGCGCTTCCAGAGACGTATTGGCGGATTGGAAGGAAAGGGGCAGCGGGGGAGAAGCGGAAGAAGGGGGAGAAGGGGGGGGCAACGCGAAAAGAGATAGGGCAGATCCGAGGGGCCGGTTGGATCAAAGAAGGGGAATAGTTAAAGAGAAGCCTGGCGCCAAGAAAGGGGGGGGAGCTTTTACGGACTAGGGGAGGCGGGCTTGGGAAGTTCATTCATAAAATGTACTGGGAAAAAAAAAAAAAACAATGCTTAAAAGAGGGGGGTTCGGAGATCGGCGGTAACAGGGGGAGGTTGGGTTTGAAAGGGAGAAATAAAAAGGTCACTCGAAAAGACAGATCTCACGGGGTCATTGTGGTGACTCAAGGAGATCCAAAGAAGATGTTTTGAGGCGGCTAGGAAAAAGGGAAAAAAGTTTTAAAAGAGGAGTCTGGAAAAAGCTTACGCTGGCGTGACAAGACGCTTCAAAAGCGGGGAATAAGGTAAAAAAGAAACTCAAACCAAGTAAACAGTGTTTAAGGGGGGACGGCCCAGTCAACTTGAAAAGGGGCAAGGTCAGGAGTGGGAGAGAAAAAAGATCCCAAATTGTGATTATGCGACTTGCGGGAAGGTCTCAGGAAATGCGGACAGGAGAGAAACCTCGAGGAATTCAGGGGGTCTATATGGGGGAGCTACGGGAACGTTAAGTTGGACAATATATCTTAAAGGCAGAATAGCTCTGGGGTTTTTCTAGGAGGACCAGGAAACGGGAGAACGCTATGCTCAACATTGGGAACGGAATGCTCGGGTGAAAAATCTCCTGAAAGGGATTTCTCCTGAAGAGTGGGCATCAGGTTGCGGCTCTACAGTGGGAAGGAAGATCAGATCCAAAAGGAGGAGGAAAAAGAGAGGAAAAAAGAACAAAGGTGGAGGAAAAGCGTAAAGAAAAAAGAAGAGAGAAATGAAGATAGACCGAGGACACAAGCCGAAGGGCCCAAAATGAGGGAGAGAGAGTCGTAGGGAGAAGGTGGACTGAAGGAAAACCAAATGGAATGACTCTAACTAAACTCGCGTCTCAAAGGGTTAAAAGAGAGAAGCCGCAGATGGGGGATCTCATAGGACCTTTTAAAGAAAGAAAAGCCAGCAATAAAAAAATGAGGGTGAAGAATTGGAAGGACAACAATCGAAAAAAGGGAAGCGCAAAAGGTACGGGCGACCTTATGCATAAAAACCGGGGGGAGCAATTGAAAAGAAAAAGGGAGGCTGGAGTGGGAAAAGAAAATACTTTGAAGATCACTTGGGGGGAAAATCTAAGGGCTTCCGGACAGGCGTTTCCGGGGGGAAATTGGAAAAGGGATACAGAGAAAAGTGGCTCCAGCGGAGAGGCTCGGACTTCTGAGAAACACCCGCATGGGAGAGACTGTCGAAAAGATTCAAAATTGTACATGTCGTGTGGGGGGAAAACCAAAAAAAAGAGGAACAAAATATTAGATTATACCTCGTCAAAAAGAGTAGCTGAGAAAAAAGGATCGCGGGAGAAGGAACTTGAGCAAAGAAGAGGGAACTGAAGAGAAGAACACAAGAATCGGTAGAAGACAAAACTATAAACCAAATAAAAAGAAAAACAAAGACACCTGTAACAAAGGGGAAATGCTTGGTTGAGGCTGAAGCGTCCCAAAAAACTAAAGGAGAAAGACCGGATAAGGAGGGGTCGGGCAAGAAAAGTCCAGGGGGGCCAAAAAAGGATGAGAAATGACGTGGAATCCATCTGAATTTCTCAGTGAAAAAGATCCTGGGAGGAAACCATCGAAAGAGGGGAGCACCAAGAATCCATGGACTTCGGTTCTTGACCAGAGTGCTCACAAAATTGCCAAAGGATCCAAGGTGGGTGCCTCTGAGTCCAGTCGGGGACGGTCTGGAAAATGTACACAAGGCTGAAGACTAAAGTGAAGGCTCCATCACTCGAGTCGCCTACTACTTATTTTCTATTACAAGAGGGCACGAAAGACCGGCGAGGAGAGGGAAACGACTGCCTGGAGGGAAAAATTGGAGATCTACAGGACAAATTAGCTCATAGTCTATTGGGAAAAAGGAAGGCTGGGGGAAAAGAGGTTCCCAAAAAAAAGGGAGCGGATGATCATAGGGGGAAAAAAGGATATAGGGGAAGGGAAGGAAGGTGAAACTCTGGGGGAAAACTTGCAAAGGAAATACTGGGGAGCGAAGTCGAGGGAAAGGGGAAAAGCCCGGATAGGCCCCTATCCTAAAAGATTGTAAAAGAACCGTCTGCAAGAGGCGGGCTCACGAAAATTCCTTTAAGAGTGAGCCTGAAGGGGGGAGTCCGGAGGGAAAAAGGATTGAATCGGGAAAAAAATCTCTCAAAAAGAAAGAGAGAGATACGCCCAGAAACTGACATATTAATTCAGGGGGAAACGCGAAAGTTGTCCGATGAATTTTAAGAGAGAGGGAAAAGAGGGACAAAAAAGAGGAGAGACATTCGTGAGCCGAACATCGTAGGGGGGACAATCGATAAGGGCGACCCATAAAGCCACCCAGGGCGGTACGGTCGGGGGGGGAGGGTGCAAGAGGGGGAGAGTACAATGTGGGGGGGGGGGGGGGAGGGCAAATCGAGAAGGGGGGGGTAATGATCATACAATGTCGAGAGAGACTCGAGAAGGGCAAACGCAGGCTTCTGTGGAAAGGAAGACACAAGTGGAGAAAGAGGGACTAAGGAGGAAGTGGCTGAAAGAGGGAAAAGAAGATAAAGGAGTTTACGATATCGGGGGGGAAAAGAAGGGGGTCGGAAATCGAGGCCGAAACTAGAAGACCGGGAGGAGAGCTCTGGAAAGCCGAGAAAGGTTCAAGAATTCTCAAGGTGGGAAATTTAGGAAGGGTAGAAAAAAAAAACGTTCTCAAGAAGGGGGTCGGTTCTCAGGGCGAGGGTGGGGGAGGTCAAAAGAAAGGAGGAGGGGCCAGGGGAAAGGAGGGGGAGAAACTTAGCAGAGGGGGGCCAATCAACGTCTTTCAACGCGAAAACGAACTTGAGGGGAGGTTGAAATCATGAAGCCAGAGAAAAATTACTGGTACGGCGAATCGGGGCGCAGAGGAATAATAAGGGGGCGCTGAAAAATCCGGAAAAATTAGGCGTGTGGGTATTCTGCTAGCAGGGGCTTAACGTGAAGGCTGGAAGTTGAAAGGGGAACTGCTCGCGCGGGGGGAGCGAAAAACCCCGAGGCTCTAGGGGGAGGGGAAGCTTAAAAGGGGTTCAAAAAAATACTTGACCAAGACTGCAAGGGCGGGGCGGGACGAGCTAAAAGTCCAGGACTGCGATGGGCTATCAAAGAGGTTAGGTGCGGGCGCTTGAGAAACGTCGGCCAAAGAGGGGGGACTGAGGGGGAAGGGAAAGTTGGGAAAAAGTATCAAAAAACTAGGAGAAAGAATTCAAAGAGGGACAGGGGGGGCGAACACGGTTGAGATAGAGCAGAGAGTACTTGGGGGAAGGGGGGAACTAATTGGACATTCTGTTGGACCACTACATATCTTCGGACGTAAACGCCCGAGAAACTGGAGAGGGAAAAAAATGGCGGAAGCATTCCTCTTATAATCCGTACAAGGAATATCAAGTAAAAAACTGGGGTTCAGAGGGTTGAAAGTCTACAGAATGTTTGCTGGGGATTCTGAAAGAAAGTTGCGGCGAAGGCCAGAACCTAAATGACTTGGGAAGTAGAAGGGGACTTCCGCGGGACGAGGTCGGAGTCATTGCGAAAGGACAACTTGGGGGTGGGTCTAGTGATGAGGAAAACCAAAAATTTTACGAGAACGTTGTGACGGTATCGGCGGGAGGAAGACTGGGGGGAAAGATTTAAGAGGCAGTTCAGAAGGAGAGGGGGGGACATCGGGGAAACGGAAAAAACTCTAAAACAAAAGAAAATAGATAAGATTAACAAGTACAACTGGCCTGAACTCCACAGGGGAAAGAAGCCACTCAAAAGAAGGGAAAAACAAAAGGCTATCCAGGAAGTCTTATAAAAAAAGGTGCGGAAAAATTGTCGAAAATCCGGGAGACTGAGGAAGGTTCCCGAAAAACACTCGGGCGCCGGTCCAGAGGGACAGGAAAAGGATCAAGAATCTGAGGGGCCCGGAGGGGGGGGGGGGGCTCAAAGGAAAATCCTCACTCAAAGTCATTTCTTTCGGGCAAAGGGAGCAGGAGGAAAAAAGAACCCTCTCAAGGGAAAACTAAGTACTATAACAGACTTTCAAAAGCCAAGCCTTGTTTTAGTAGAGAAGGGATCAAGGATGTATATGACTAGAGGGCATCGGAAAACTGGGAAGCCTCAACTCGGCTGAACCAGCGGAAAAAAAAATGGGTTGGGGACCTGAACCAAACCACGGCCCGTGGAAAGATCAGTTGAAAGGGAGGGGATCTGCTAAAAAAAAAAGAAAAAAAACCTCAGGCCAGTCCGGAAATGGGGAAAAGCCAATCAAAAAAAAGACCCCGGAGACATTTTAGTGACTAACGGGAGCACGCTTCCCAGCCGTCTGAAAAAGGGTACAGGAGAAGTTCGGGGTGAAAAGTTAAACCCTCACGGATTCGCGGCGGTTAAGAATGAAAGGGGGCCAATGGGAAAAAAAAAATTTAAAAAAAGATCTAGTAAAAACTGAATGAAGAAGAAGTACCACAAAAGTTAAAAATCGCCGTGGACTTTTCAGAAAAAAAAGAAAACCTGAAAAAAAGAATCCTGGAAACTTTTGGGAGAACTCGGAAAAGGAAGTAATCCGATTAAAAAAAGCCATGTCAAATTGTAGACCATCCAAGCTTAGGGAGCGCCGAATCAAAGAGAAAAAAAAAAGTCCAAAAAAAAAAAACCATGAGGCGGGCCTCGTGAATGAGAAAAAAAAAGATAACTAAAACGTCGGAGCATAAGACGCACAAACTTGGAAGGGGGGAAAAAATTCGAAAACTCTCTAAAAAACCGGCTAAAACCCGTCCAGGTTTACGGAGGTCTGAGAAAGAAAAGATTAAGGGAGGCCGGAAACTTCATGCAAAAAAACCGAGCGAAAACCGCCCACCACAAAAAGCCGTCCTGATTCCACTAAAAAGAGGACAGTTGAAGAGAAAAGCTAAACGAGAGAAAAAATACTCAAAACGTCTCATAGAACGGGAAAGAAAAGGGGACGCAATTCAGAACAGCGTGACTCAGCAGGAGAAATAGGTTAAAGCGCGAAAGGGGTTGGGGAAGGGGAAAAAAAAACAGAGCCCGGAAAAGGACGTATCGGCCCACGGTAATAGTGTCTGGGGACGCGATGAAAAAATTTCAACAAGGAGATTTCGCCAAGAGCGAGGCAAAAGATAATGGGGGGGGAGAAAAAGGTCCCCAGCACAAGGGTCGCCCCGATAACGGAAGAAGAATCTCAAAAAAAAAAAAAGAAAGGAATCGCGAATCACCTGCTAAAAAAGTAAGAAGGGGTCACAACCTGGAGGCTGCCTAGAACATCTGAAAGGAAACCATTTGAATCGGAAAAGGGGACTAACTCTAGGAAAAAGAGATAGTAAGTCCAACTGGCAGTGGGTGAAAGAAAGGGGCTCAAGGGGGGGGAGTAGGTAGGAAAAAACACTTCTGAGGATCGGGAAAAAATGTTAGAACAATCGAAGGAAGGAAACGGCTAAGTCGGACACAGCACGGGCAGGGAAGTCGCGAAAACCTCAAAGGAACCTTACACGGGAAAACGAATCTCAAGAGAGTTGGTCAAAGTCAGAACACTAAAAAGTGGTCAGAGGATAAAAAGGTTGGGAAAGTCTAAAGGAGAGTGGGAAAATTGGGAAGAACGGGAGACACTTGCGCGGAGATAATCTGACAAAGGTCACGATTGGTCTAAAAGTTGCGCTCTAAGAGGAGGCGAGGGGGGGAGATTATAAAAAAAAAAAAAAATTAAAAAAAAGCTGCGTCAAGGGGCCGGGGGCTGCTAAGAGGTTGAAACGTGAGAGGGTTTCCAGAAAGGAAGAGGGCAGGGGGCAGAGAAGAAAAGAAGTCCATGGAGGGAAAACATGTGAAGAGAAACATGCGATCCGGGGAAAGGGGTCTTGATAGAGGTGCGCATATGTTTAGAAAAAAAAAATCGAGCAGGAACTGTCAAAAGGGACGGGGCGAGAGGCTTATCGCTGAGCATTCACTCAGAGCGCACGAGAGCGGTAGGGGAGGGGTCATGAGATCCAGCGAGGGTCATGTAGGGATCAAAATCACATGGGTGGAGGGAGAACATTAAACCAGAGCCCCAGAGGCTTTCAAAACTGGTTGGGGGAGGAGTTCTAACCAATTGTGGGGGATGGGGGGAGCGCAAGAAAAAGGACACTTCACGAGCGGAACCTCAGGAAAGAAAGCGTGAAAGAACCGGCCATTCTGGGGGATCCGGTGAACAAGTCTAAGATATAGGAAGGGAAACTAAAAATTGCTTCGCAAAGGGAAGCTGGACGGTAAGGAAGGAAAACTCAGGAGGATAAGGGGGAGGGCGGAAAGGGTTGAAGTTGAAAAAAGAACACGGGAAAGAAATCTTGTTTGGGCTCACGCTGAAAAGGATTGTAGGTAACAATTCTTTTGGGCTGGAAAAAAAGCTATAGGGAGGAAACGCTACGAAGGATTTGGTAAAGGACTTTGGGGGGATCCTTCGAAGGAAATATGAGGAACTTCCTCGGGAAAATCGAAAAGGAAGAACAAGGAGATATTCCAGAGATTAGTTACATCTAGAAACTTTTATAAAAGAGGGCTTATCAAGAGTTCCATTTACAGGTAATCAAAAGATCTGCGGGCCAGACACTTGTCTGGAAAAGCGTGGGACCTTGGAAGCTGAAAAAAGAATTTGATTTTGGGGGGAAGGGCGAGAGGGGAACGGTAAAACCGAAAAAACTCATCTGTACGGAAAAACGGATGGAGGAAAAACTGCAGGAAAAACTATTGCAAAAAACAGGGGTCCGCGATAGATTCAAGGGGAAGACAAAGGGGGAGGATCGGGGAAGTCAAAAGCCATGGGGAGGAATCGAGGGGAATCGGGGGGTCCCTTATATCGGAGGGCGGGAGAGCTGGGGGATCTGAAGTTGTAAAGAAATCAGAAAGACGAGAATCGTAGGAGATTAATCAGAAGACAACAACGGGGAGGAAGGGATCTCCATAGAAAACCATAAGATGTAGATCAAAAAATTGGGGGATAAATAATCCCAAGAAAAACCCAAGAACTCGACTGTGCATAGGAAGAGGCGTCCATTTGACTTCAAGGCTCTGAATAGAGAAAAACCAAATGGATTGGGGGAGTCGAACAGATCTCGTCCGCGCGAGAACTCCCTTCATTCTATAAGAAGCAGCAAGAGGAGGATTGGGGGGAGCTCATATGGATTCAAAGGGGAACCACAGCGCAGAAAAATCAAAGATACAAGGTTTGCAAAGAAACCAAGACATCATTCGCGGGCTTCACGCGATGTACTAAACACGGGGCCTTCGGAAGTTATCAGAAGAGGGGACAATAGAAGCTTAAGCGTAGGATGTAAGGTTACCTCACGAAACGCAAGGCTGCCTTTTCTGGAAAGAAATGGAAAGAGGAAAAAAGTTCCGGGGGAAAGCCTGAAACAAAAGAAAAAAAGAGAGCAGCTTCGACAAGGGAAAGGAAGTTCACTATCGAGCTTCTGGAGACGCGCCCACCAAAGGGGATCCTAAAAAAGAACTCGAGAAATGGAAACCCACCCAAACCCCCCCCCAAACCACCCCAACTGTGGCGAGGGGGACCCTTCAGACCCGAAGACTTACGACCTCTGAAGCAAGGGCTATGAGAGTCCGTCGAAATTGACAAAAAAAGTAGATCCGTGAAGACGATCACAAACGCGAAAAGAAAAGGCTTTGACCGGTGGAGGGACAACCAGCGGGGGGGGTTAAACCTAGAAAGATTTCAGGCCACCGAAGAACGCCGGGGACATGTTGGGGATGGAGCAAAGGGCGGGAGAAGGATAAAAAGAAAGGTCGGGAAACAGGAAAGTGCCGCAACGGATGAGCGGGAGAAAGGGGGGTGGGAAAAAAAAAAAAGAAAAGAGAAAACCCCCAACTGAAAAAACCCTCGGCAAAAGTCAAGATTTCAGTTTGAGGAACTGGGAACCATAGAGGGGAATCGAACTCCAAAGATTTCAATCGAGAGTCTAAGGGGGACAACCCATATATGGGAATTACACAATCAAACGTCTCAGAGGGGCAACGCAATCTTCTCGGTTTTAGCCGGAGAAGGAAAATCTTCAGCGCCTTGGGGTCAGAAGAACCGAAGGTAGAAGGGGAAAAAATTGTGCTGTTAGCCGAGAGAAAAAATCCTTCGCCAGTTCGAATCTGCGGAGGATCTCGAGAGAAAAAGGGTTTCGGAGAACGGTATCGATCAAGGGGAAGTCCTCGAGTTGGAAAAGGCCATCTAGGCCCAAAAGAAAAAATTCTCGGTCAAAAGGAAGAAAAGTCTTGGTTCAATTCGGGGAGGTAGTGGTGGGGATTAAAAAATCTTCGAGGTCAGAAAGCTCAAAAAAAGAAGCATCCCTCCGAATCAAATCTAGGTCCCAGTTATGGGGAGATCGAAAAAGGGGCTTCAGAATACACGCGCAGGAGGGACACTGGTAATTCGCCTATTACAATTTCAAGGGGAAGGACTCTAAACCTGGGGGGAGAGGAATCACCTACCAAAGAAAAGAGATATAAAAAGGGGGGGGGGAAAAAGTCACGCGAAGTATTGTAAAGAAAAGGCAGTAAGCGTAAAGTTTGAAGTGAGGTTAGCCGCAGGAAAAAACGTACGGTTTCTAAAAAGCTAATGAGAGGGGGTATCAAAAAATTCGGCGGAAAGAAATTCGCTGGAGGAAGTACACTTTGAGTGAAAGAAGAGGGCAGCGGGAAGGTACTGAGAAACAAACTACATCAGAATCTGATCCCCAGGAGGTCGACAGGGAAAAGGACTCAGCGGAGGCAAAGAAAAACTTGTCAGATGGGAGGGGAAAAAACGTTAAATTCTTAAAAGGTTGGAGGACGGCTAGGGGTCACAAAAGTTAGGGGATAGGGAATGGGACGTTCAGCGTCAGAGAAAAAAAATCCCTTAGAAACGAAGCAAAGGGCGCGAAAGGTTTTGGTCAACCTGAAGAATGAAGAGGAGGAAGAGACAAAAAGAAGACTGGAAGAGGAAAAGGACGGGTGGATACGTGGAAAAGGGTTCGGGAAACGCGAATGAGGGAGTTGACAGCCGAAGCTGCGGGGGCAGATGCTAGGAGTTATCAGGGGGGGACATATAGAGGGACGAAACTGACTTCCTTGCAGAAGAGGAAAGCTTCGCAAGGGCGTTGGGGTGGGAAAGACCCGAAAAGGTATCCTATTCTAGGACGGAAGAGTCGCGACGCCATCACCACGAAGAAAGGACTGTGAGTTTTGGAACGTCTAGAAAGAGGGGAAGGCATTACGGCTCGGAAGGGTAAAGACTGAGGTATCACGTTATCTGGGGTAGAAGAGCAGAGGAACTTAGAAAAGGGAACTACCGGCAGGGGGATGACGCTACAGGGATCAGAAGGGGAAAGAAGTTTTACGGAACGCAAAGGGGTCCTAAGTGAGGAGAAAAAATGGAAAAATGGAACGCGTGGGGAGGTTGAGAAAAGACTCGAAAAAGGTGTTGGGGAAAATCCGCAGCTAACACGCGCGACCGAGTCGAGAAAACAGTGTTAAGGGGCCTTCGATCGGTAAACGGGGAGTGTACTGAAGAAAAGAAAAAAAAGTGTCAAGAGTAAGACGGACCGCTTCGGGGAAAAAAACGCAGCGGGGGAGAGGAAGGGGCAATCGTGCGGACGAAAAGGGAGTAACGTCAGAGTCAGGGGGAGAGGCTGTGGAGGCTTGACTATTTGTCACCAGGCTCCTGGGTTTCTGGGGGGACATTGGGCTTTGCGAAAGTGCAAAAAAGAAAGGAGTCTATGCGGGGAATCGGGGGAGGAAGTTAAGGGAAGAAGGGCACTAAGACAATTTCTTGGTCAGAAGAAAAGGGTCTAGTGGGGAAAAAACCTTGGAAGGAAGAAACGAAAAAGCGGTTGGGGACCGAGAAGAGGGGGGGGTAGCGGAGAGGTCCTCAGAGGAGCTTAAGAACCGGGAGAACTCTAAAAGAATTCACGGAATAATCTCTCGTCAAAGGATAAACTGAAGGAGGAAATTAACAAAGGTTGAGGGGGGACATACCCTTCGGAAAAGAAATAGAAGACGAGAAAGGGGGGGACTCTCCGAGAAAAAGTATTAAAACCGAAGACGTGCGGGGAGTCGCAGACGAAGAGTATCAAGAGATTCAGAAGGGGGACCCTACTGAGGTGTGCAAAAAAAGGGACGCCCTGTGAAGAGAGATCTGACTAAAGGAAGGTGCTGGAAGGGCTGAAGAAAAAAAATGCGAAAAAATCTACAGAAAAATTCATATTAAAAAAAGTTTCAACCCGCAAGGAAAAAAAGAAAATGATGGCACGCTCGAAGGGGGGAGGGTGAATCGGATCGCAGAGTGGGGGGGGGAGAAATCAGCCGACAAGTCACGAGAAGTAAGGGGGAAATAATCTCCAACTTTTACAAAGGGGAGAGGATATCAAACACACGGGGAAAGGGTCTGGGGGGCTAGACCGTCGAAGAAGTCTCATCGATATAAGGGGAAACTCTCTAGGAGGATAGGAAATTCCGAAATCATTTGAAGAGAAAATTGGTCGACGTTAAGGAAGACACTCCCTCAATTGGGATGTTATCTGAAGCAAGACCCAGGCAAAAAGTTAGGGAAAAAGAGAAAGGGGACTTCTGATATGGGGAAAAAACAGCACTTAATTAATCTTGGACAAGGGACTAGAGGAGTCCTTGGAGTCAGGAAATCGATCAAGCACGGGAAAAAAAACTGAATATTCTAAATCAAAAACCGACTTAGGGGGAAAGAGGCTGAGTGGAATAAACCAGCCCCCGGAAAAACTTGAGACTTTGATGAAAAAGATCGTCACATCGGGAAGAAAGACTGAAAAGTGAAGGAAGGATAGAAAAAACATTCCAAAGGATTCCTAAAGTGAGCAAAAAACCCTGAAACGAAAACACTCAAAAGGAAGTTCCATTAGGAAAGCAATTTTGACATCCTCCAAGAGAAGAAAATTCCAAGGATCCACTGACCCCTGGAAAAAGGACAAAAGAGGTTCCAAAAAAAAAGGGTTGTGTTAAAAAAGGGCTTCGGAGCTTCTGAAAAAAAGCAAACCCATTGTGAATCAAGGAGAAATCGGCAAAAAAAAGAAGATCGAGAAAGGGGGGAAAGGACAAATTCTCTTCATGAATCCGAGCAAGGTACATCAACTCAGGGGGGGCCGTCGGGGGGGCCTTGGAAGGGCACCTCTCGAAGGAGGGGAAAATATAGATGGAGAAATCCCCGCGAAGGAGCTCGGGAAGATCCCTCTGGAGGAGCGAGCGTGAAGAAGCCGCTCATTGGGGGAAGCTGTAAAGAACCAGAATACGGAAGGATCATGACTTGAATGTATCGATTTGAAAAGAAGAGAAATCAGTCATGGTATGGAATCTGATGGCCTAGGAGGAATCTCAAAGTGGAAGAAAAGGAGGCGATGGTCGAGAAAAAAAAGATCACCAAGGGTGTTAAAATGTAGGTGTCTCAAAAATCTATTGGAAGAGGAAAGAACATCAGTAGCTCAAGGCAGGAAGAAGGAAAAAAGAACAAAAGGTGACAAAAAAGAAAGGAGAGGAAAGGGTCGCAAGATTAAGGAGAAAAGGGGGAGAATCGGGGTTAAACCGAATGTATCTTACCACCTAAAAAGGAACAACAACGAGAAGACCCAGAGAGATCATTTTTCAACACGGAATCGAGGGGGGGGGGAAACATTGGGCCAAGTAGCGGACCCAAGGGGGGAAAGGTAAGGGATCATATGAAAGAAAACTTGGAGAAGAAAGGCTAGGAACACCGGAGGCGGTCTGGAGAAAAAGAAGGGGGAAAAAAGGTGCACAGGAAAACACTTTATGAAAGGGAGCTTTACTCTGAAAAAACTACCAAGTATATGAAATGAAGGGAAAGAAGACCATTATTCCCCTGATAGGGACTTTTGATCGCTTGGGAAGAGAAAGAAAAATCCCCAGGCTTACAGAGGGGAGTCCCAGAAAGGGAGAGATGTGTCGAAAATGAAAAACCGGCTATGCGCGTTTCAAGCCTATTAGATCAACGGTTTTAATTGAAGGGGTTCGCGGGAGCCAAAAAAGAAACTGATAAGGAGAGGGCGGCGGAGGCTCTGTGGGGAAAAAAAAAAAGAGTAATATTTTAAGAGGGGGCCAAAGAAAGATCTCCTTTAGGAGGAATTGATGGTTGAGAACCGGTGTCCGGTGAGAGTGCGCCGCGAGGGGGAGAGAAATGTGACCTCAGAAAGGGCTCTCGAAAGGGGTTTCAGGGGAAAAGCTTTAAAAGACGGAGGAAGCAGGGAACGACTGGAAGGGAAGGCGGGGAAAGAGGGAAGTTTTTCACTAAAAATCTATACGGCGAGGGGGTGACAAAATGTGCATTAAGAGGTAATAGAGCTATTAAGAGAAACCTAGAGAGAAAAACAAAAAGCACATTAGGAGGGGAAAAAAAGGTTAAGCTGGGTTGTGTAGGTACTTCGGAAAACTCTCTCTACAAGAAAAGGGTTGGGTCTATGAAAAAGTCCTTAGAAGGATCGGAAAAGAAAAAAGGACTTCTATAAAGAGCGATCAGAGCTACTCAAGAAGCTTAGGGGGGCCGGAGGAATTGGTAGATAATCAGGGGGAAAAAAATTTCGGATGGGGAGAGGGTGCCATAGAAAAAAGACGAGTTGCTTGCAAGGGGAAAAAAAAGCTCCAGATAGGGTTTAACGCTGGTGGGGAAAACAAGAAGCGAGGGGGGGGGATCAAAGGACGGACGATATCCCGGCAAAGGAAAGTGAATGTGACAACTGAGATGAAGTCCTAAAAAAGAGAAAAAGGGGGGGTTCCAAGAATATAAAAGAAGGCTGAGGAAAAGTCATCGGGGGGAAACAACATCGAAAAAAAACGACCGTAAGAATGAAAAAGGGGGGGTGAATCAATAACGCTACGAGAGGGGAAAGATTTGCAAGAGGTTTGAAGGGGACCCACGAGGAGGGGGGTACTGTTGGGAGGACGGCGAGGGGAGGGCGCACCTATAAAGTACAAGCGTGCAAAAGATGAAGAGGGAAGTTCGACGAGGGAAAAAAAGAAAATTTCAAAAAGGGTCAAGCAGAATAGAAAAAAGGGGGTTTTTAAATGGTGAAAAAGCGCGACCGTAAGCCCGTGGGAGGGTATAAAAGACCCTATAGGAAGTATCTGCGCGGGGGGGGAGAATTTGCCCTTGGGGGGAAATCTACCTCTAGAAAGGCGTCTTGCATCCATTAAAAAAGAACAAAAGGAGGGAGGAGCGATTAATGAAAAAGTAGCGATGTAGAAAGAACAAGAATGCAAAAAAGGGGCAAGATTCGAGAAAGGGAAAGAAAAAATGAAAAAAGGGTAAGAAATGCTTATTCTGTAAAAAAAGAAAAAAGTGACTTCAAAGGGACGCTGGAGAAAATATAAAAACCAAGGGGGGGAAAATCGAAAGACGCGGAGGGAACCGCAAGGGGGGTCCATCCAAAGAAAAGCTGATGAGGGAAAGGCGCTTTCGCATCTGAAAAACCAGAAAGAAAAAACATAAAATTAAGGCAAAGAAAAAAAAGATCCTAAAAAAGCGCTCTTGAACTGGAAAGGAGGCACATAACAGGAATGATTAAGTCAAGAAAGGTGAGAGGAACCGCTGGCAGATTTCAAGGGAAAGGGCATCTTACAAAGACACACCCGGGAACTTGAGGGGAAGAAAACAAGCGCCTGCCAGGTAAAGAAGGACCACGGGTTCTGGGCCTCTAAAGGGGCCCAGGAGCGAATATAGACTGACCGCGCACAAAGATACCACGAAAAGGAGAGCCGTATTCGCCCGAAAGCAACTCAGGAAGGAAAAGGAATTCCTGGAAAGAACTGAAAAAAATCCGAGTAAAATCGGAAAAAGGGGTCTGAGAAAAGTCCTCGGAACAAAAGAAGGGCTCGTAATCAGAGAACTGGTGGGAAAAATTGCAGGGTTAAAGTAGGGCGCTTAGAAAAAGGTACTTCGGAGCGGAGCGGAATGAGAGACACCAGGGGCCTTCACGGCCAGCCAGAAGGACCTAGGGAACTCCCAGACTTAATAGGGGAACTTCACGGGGGGCATCAGCACCTGACAGGCAAGCACCTAAACGCTGGGGCAAAGAGCCGCAAAAGTTGGCGACTAGGATCAAGGGGGTTTCCGAAGAAAGCGCCCCAGCGATAACGGAAAAGAGGGGAAGAGCCCAGGAAAACAGTATTCACAGTCTAGGAGGCTCACCCAAAGGCTCAAAAAGAGCTCCCGAGATATCCATGGGGAAAAATCAAGGCAACGAATAATAAGTCAAAGTCTATCTGAGGGAACGTGCAGGAAAAATCTTCAACAAAAGTCCGCCGCAAGTCGCCAACGGATGCACTCCAAAGGAGGGGGGGTTACCTGACGAAGAGAGGAAACCACCGCAGATGAAGTCCGAGGGAGCAAATTGCGTCGACACGAAATGAATCGAGAGTCGGGAGGGTTACAAAATTGTTCTAGGAAAAATCCCCCAGAAAAAGAAGCAAGGCTATTGGAAAAGGCTACCGTCTGGGTTCAACGGAAAAAGACTCTGAGGAAAGAGGAACCACTAATCAGACGAAGTCTAGGGAGATAAAACATAAAAGAAAAGGCCCAATCTGGGACCATTTATTTTTCTAAAGAACTCGATTGGAAGGAGAGACCTAGAAGAAAGACTCACTATTAAGAGAGAAAACCGGGGGGGGAGAAAAACGCCTATTAAAGGGGAAACTTCGCAGGACAAGGGAAGAGGAAGGCTACACGACCGTAGGTATCTCTCTAAAAAAGATGAGAGTACTAACAGAGGGGAAAAGATTCCATGGAGAATCCCGGAGAAGGAAAGAGTACAAGGTTGGAAGATGATGAATTCAGGAAAAGAGGGAAGAGCATACTTATGGGTGGAAAAGGAGAAAAATACGAGACTGACTATTCTTCTATGAAATAGAGGTTAACAATTTACTCGGAAATTCTCTTGGGTCTCAAGGAAGGAAATCGGACGGGTAAAAAAAAACATTTCAGACAACCGGTCTAGGACGGGGGTGTGAAACTAGATAAAAGACTCAAGGAGGTGGACGGGAGGAAAAAACTTGAGGGCCCATCAAAAGGGACCCCTGCCGCGAGAAGGCCCTTCAAATATTGGAAAGGTAGCTCGTAATTCGAGGGATCCGGGAAAGGGGGGATTGGAAGGGTCAGCAAGAAAGGTAATTCCCAAAAAGTCTTGTTATCCCTTCTTCTAAGAAGAAGGAGGTCGGCGGGGGGACTGAAGTTGGGGGAAAGAGAAGGCGAAACGATCCTTTAAATGGAAAAAAGTCTTCAGGGGGGGGGTGACTAACATTAGAATTGGTCGAGGGGGGGGAAGAATATCTGGTGGGGAGGGGTCGCAGGATTGAGCAGATTTGGAACGGGGAGGGGGGGGGAGATTCTACAAGTGGGTGGAAGGTGGGGGTTCTAGAGTACAGGGAAAGGGTTGCGGAAAGGTTGCGCCTCAATCGAAGGGCATGTGGGGTGTCACTAAGACCGATGAAAAGAGGGAAGAGCCATCAAAAACGTTCACATAGAAGGGGAAGGTTGGGGGGTGGGAGTTTGTCGAAGAAATGTACAGGAAAAAATTATGTGGGACGTACAGAGAGAAAAACAGGCGGGTCCCGGTAGAGGGGGGGGGTTTCCAATTATGGTTGTAACGAGAAAGGCATTCTAAAAAATCTAAGAAAAAAAAAAAGGCAGAGGAAGAACTACGCTGGAAGAATAAGGAGCAGAGGGGGGTCTGGGAGTCCAGTGAGAGAAGGGATATTTGGGGAAGGAACGCGGGTGATTTGACGTATAAAAGGATGGGAGATTTAGTTTGGGGGGGGTCAGCGATCAAAAGCAGCAAAGTGTGAAACAAGGGAAGATCTATAGGAGAACTCTGGGAATCAGGAAAGGGGGATCCAAGGGTAAAGGTTGGCGAGATTCTGCACTTGGGGAGGCTCATTATTGCGTTTGTAAGGGAGTACACTGAGGGAGCGCTAACACTCAGGAAGAAGGGGGGTGCGCCCAAAAACTTCTGTAAAACTCGGAAGTATCCAGTGAATTAAACGGATAAGGGAAGCACGGGAGAGGGCGGGGTTTTTCGATGGAAAACTAACACAGTGTTCTGAAAATGTCAAAAGCTTAAAAAAAGCACCCCAAAAAAGCTGATCAGGAAGGGGGATTCGGAGGAACTTTGATTGGGGGAAAAAGCAGCAAAGCGGTCAGTTCGAAGAAAGAAAAGGTTTTGGATAGTGCGCGAAAATAGGCAGCGACGCAAGATCTAGGGAGGGGGTGGCCCGGATATAGAGGGGGGGATCTGGCGGGGTTATACGGATCTGCCAGTGAAAATTGTGTTGAAATCATTTTGACTCTAAGAAGGGGTCATCTAGGGAGGAGAACATAAAAAAAACAGATAGAGGGCGGTGACAAATTAGCGGTAAAAATCTCCAAGGGCAAGATTTCAGAGAAAAAGATCTTAGGGAAGAACCCAAGCTAACCCAAGGGGAGAATTCTTACGGGGGTTAGGGGAAAGAAACTTAAAAACAAAAAAGATGCTACTGAAAAGCCCCCCAATGGCCTTGAAAGTCTAAAGAAAAAGCGGAGAAAAATCAGCAGAAGGCTTGAAAGGGAGGAGGGTTTGCACTAAAAAGTAAGAAAAAAAGAAAAAGAAAAAAATTAGGAAAAGCCCGCCCAGGGAGACTTTCAAAAGTGCTTAATTCAGGTCGGAAGAGGTATCAGAAAGGGTTGAGAAGGGATTCGGGAAGAACGAAGAGAGGACGCCGGTTGACAAAGGAAGTTTCAGGGAAAGTAGAAACAAGATTAAGGTCTTTGCCGGAAGAAACCGGCGGACAACGTTCGCAGGACACTCAGGGGGATCTCGTGTTAAGAACGCATTGGGATAAAAGGATCAGCAGGGGGAGACCGAAAAAAGAAAGAAAGGAGCATTGAAAATTTTCAGGGATAACCTGAAAAGAACTCGGGGAAACTCCAAGGGTTCCTGCATCCGGAAAGAGGGGGAAGAACTGCAAGAATCCTTGAAAAAGGACTCTACTGGTAAAGGGTCGAAAGAGACGCTAGCAGAAAGGGAATAGTCGGAAAAAAGTAAGGAAGCGCGCGTCTCATACACCACTTGGAAAAGAGCCCCAGAAAACTCACACGATTAGATGCGGGGTCTAGTCCTTCTGAGAAAAAAGGGGGGACTTCCATGGGAGAAATGGGAAAAAAAATAAAAGAGACGCCCTTCGAGGGGGGGAGGGAAACCAACTGGGCGCCACCACTCAAAAGGAAAAAGTTAGGAAAAGAACTCGTGGGCGATAAGAAATCGAACAAAGAAAATCGCTAACTTAAAAGCCAGGGGCTATTTGGAAGACTGAGGACAGAAAAAGCACGGGAATCCCTGTGAAGCCTCCATGAGTCAGAGAAATCTTACCACGGAAGAGGAAAAAGTTTGATGTCACATGGTAGCGTTGTAAAAAGACAGCCCACCGGGGGGGGGGTCTCAAATAGCCGCCGGATGGGGGGGAGGGTTGAAGAAGCGGCTGAAAATCAGAAAAAAAAATCATAGAAGCTCAGAAAAAGGCAAATTGTCAAAACATCGATCGATCGTCATATGAGGAGGGTTTGACCTCCGAAATGGTTTCGAGAGTCCCCATTTAGAGAAGGGGCTAGGGGAAACCACGGTGGCAGAGATTCTGAGGGGGGAGGGGAAGCGCAGATTAAACAAAAAAAGCTAAGTAAGTTCTATTTCGACAAAGGGAAAAAAAAATCTAATGGACCTAATTCAAAGGTCAATGGGGGGGGAGAAATACCGAATTCAAGGGGAATCTCACCATCGGTGAAAAAAAAAAAAACTCACGCGGCCTCAAAAATGGAAGGAGGGAAAGGGGCCCTTTGGTCCGCTTACTGCTAAAGTAGCCCAGAAGCTCGTGAAAAAAAGCTCCCGTACAAAGGAACAACCCACAACGTTAAAGGGAAAGTAAAGACAAAGGGGGGAAAGGGCCAGATTCCATTCCAGGGGAAATTATATAAGGAAATTTTAATAGCGAAGGAACAAAAAGGGGAAAAGAGTGATGCGGCAGAAGAGGAGGCCTTCCGGAAAAAGCTAGGTAGACACACGAAGAAGTGACGGAGGCGGAGCCCCTCGCCTTAGGTTTGATGAAAAGACGGTAAGGAAGAGGAAAAGATAGGGGGACTGGCAAAAGACATTATCCGCAGGGGGAAAGCTAATGAGGATTCTTTTTGAGCCCAGCTGCCAAAGAAACGATTACCTAGATTGCAAAATCAGTCCCAGGGGCGCTGGGGGGGAAAAGAAAGTCGAGTTTCTAAGGAGAAAAAGGAAACAACTCCCTGAGGGGAACGGATAAAAGGAATTGGTCGAATTTCGAGCGAAGGTTCCAATGCATAATAAAAAGGAATAATAGTTCATTTAAAGTCTAGGAAATATTTGGGGGGTTGCAATTGGAGGGGGAGATTGATACGGACCTGGACTGGAGAGGGGGCATATAAGCTAATTGCAATAAAGGGTGGAAGTTTCAAGAATCGCGGGCGTCGCGAAGGTCTAGAAGGGAATCGATGGTTAATCACGAGAGAACACGACCTTTAAATGGGGAGGGGGACCAAGATTAAGAGGAAAAAATCGACGAGGGCATGTTAAGACGATTCCAGAAGGGAAGGAATATTATTTCGAGAGTATTCAAGAAGCATGAGGATTTGACGGGTTCGGGGGGGCCGTTGGGGGAAAGGGGATGGACATTGATTAAAATAGGGGGAAATATGAAACGATAGGTTTCACAGCAGTGGGAAAACGGATCGGGAGGGGGGTCAAGACTTTTTATCCGAGGAGGAAATCAGAGACGTGTTTCCAAAAAGGGAAATAAAAACAGAAGTGCATAAGAAGACAGATGGGAAAAAAAAAGGGGGGGATTAGCAGGGGGTCCTGAAGGATTCAAAGTGCAAATTCTGGGGGAACCGGAGGGAACACTGTGTCTAGGAGAAAGGGATAAACGCAGATGATCTGGAACTATATGAACTTCGTATCAGGGAGAAAGTTTAAGAATGACTGGAAGAGGTCATAAAAGAAGGGGGAACGTGTTTACATTTAGTGTAGGGAAAAAGAGGAACAGATTCGGAGGAAAAAAAATTAGAAGAAAAAGGTTGCTGAGAAGAGACCGGAATATGTCCATTGGGTGGATGGAATTAACTTCAGGGTCAATAGAAAGGGACCTAGGTTAACGGGAACACAAAGGCCCGTGGGGATGATGAAGGGGTCTTAGGAACTTTTTAGAAAAAAAATTCAGAATTCGGCTCGGGGTCTGATGGAGATTTGAAAAATGCAAGGGAGAGTGCCATAGGTCAGGGAGACATTTTGGGGGGGGGAATTTGATGCGTAAAGGAAAAAGGCGGGGGAAAGAGCCAAGTGTACGACGCTATTTGAAGAAAGGGTCGGAAAGGGCTCGGGCCTCTGGAAGCTGAATCTGGAGGTCCAGGGGGAAAAAGACACAGAGCTACTTGGGGGGGGGTCATCGTCTGGGAGGTAAGTCAAAAGTAAAGGGGAGTGCAAATAAAGCTATGTAAGCCACGGGGCAATAGGGAGACCCCATAGAGGACCAGAAAAAAGGGGAAACCGCTATCCTTGAAAAAAGCAGGCGGGGTTAAGAATTCTGGGGGGTGACTTCAAAGGGGGATAATAAAAAACAGGGAGATAGGCGGGAACTCGTGAAACTGGTCATGGGGGGGGCAGAGGCGCAAAACGGTTTCAAATGAGAGGAGAATCAAAGATCTTTGAGCGAATCTGGGTGAAGGATTTAACCATGAAAAGACATAAAAAGATTAGGAGTTGCAAACGGAAGGGAACTCAAACTAGGAAAGGCGACAGATTGATTCAAGAAAGGCGACTCGAAAACGGTCGCAGGGTTGGCGAAAATATCAAAACGTTCAGGAGGGGGAAAGTACGAAGACGGAAGAAAATCACTTGTACACCCAAAGGAAAGGAAGGGGTCAAATGGACTCCGGAAAAACCAAGGATCCCTGAGAAGCCGGAGAAAGGAGGCCCGTTTAAAAAGGATAAAAACGGAAATATCTGCTGAGGAAAAAAACATCGCACAACCAACAGAAAAAGAAAGTTTCAAAATCGCGTTAAAGAGAATCCATGGGTTAGAAAATTCAACACCAGAAGCGAACAAGCGTCTCTGTAAGAGGAAGGAGGTTGGAATGGAAAAAAAAAATAAGGTAGGAAGGGGGGGAAAGTCCGACGGAGTAAGAAAAAAAAGATAGAGTGAAGTCGGAGGTGGGGCGCACCGAGGAGAAAGATCAAAGCTTGAGGGGGACGTAACCAATCAAGGTAATGTAGAGACGAAGAGGAAGAATCGCACCAACTGTGGGGAAAACCTCCGCCAACCGGGAAAATAAGGATTTGGACAAGAACGAGGTCTTCAGGGGGGTTTCTGGAAATCCAAAGTTTCCGGAAAGGGAAAAGCCGCATGAAGGACAGCCACCAACGCGAAGGGCCATTCGTAGAGAAAGGAGTAACTCGGGGCCATCTATAAGGGAGATTCATAGAAACGACAAGGAGCCCTGGAAAGGAATTAGTCGAAGAACGCAACACAGAAGGCAGGAGATCGAGCCACTTCTAGGGAGGGAGACACTCAATGAAAGGTCTTCCAAGGAGGGTGTCGCCTGGCACGATACACTCAGAAAAATTGAAAAAGCGCAGGAAAACATCTTAGAAGAGGGGCGGAGGAAAAGAGTGAAGAGGGAAAGGCGCCGCGCTTACACTAGAGAAGGCCCCTCCAAGTCGAGCTAGGGAGGGGCCTAAAAATTGCTGGGGGGGGAAGGAGGATGACCGAGGAGAGGGAGAGCAATTGTGAAAAAAGAAGAAACCCATTACGGGAGAAAAAACCAAGCCCTAGAGTGTCGAAATGCGGAAAGGAAAAACGGTGCCGAAAGAGGGGTATTGGAGAACGTTCCTCTGGGAAAGCATTACCGCTGAGGAAAGTGTCAAGGAAAAAAAAGGGCGCTACAAGCCCGCAGGGGGGAAAAAAAAAATAGTTGTTCAATGAGGGGGAATCCAAGAGAGCAGTCGATGGTCTCAAAAAAAGATCACGGGGGAAAAGGAGGAGGAAGTAAGGTGGGACTTACTTCCCTGAAAGGAAAAAAAAAGGGGTTCCTGCTTAGAGAGGAAAAGGAGAGACCTCATAGAGGTACTCACCACCACGTATGGGAAGAAGGATTAAAAGGAGAAAAAGTTGAGGAAAGACTAAGTAAGGGGGTTTGAATAGAAAGGCAGGCACACTTCTGGAAGAAGAGGCGGCGCATCTTCATAAGGGGGATGACGTCTAAATCGACTTGAAGATGAATGAGAAAAAAAAGTTGGGAAACAAGGGGGAACCCTGAAAAGGAGTGATTAGGGAGAAGGCAGCGTGGTGGGAAAAAAAAGGAAAAACAAAAGGATCCGTATTGTCTCGAAAAAGAAGTGGAAACCGAAACTAAAAGGGGGGAAGACAATGCGAGACGACTAATGGAAAAGTCCGATTTTACAGTGAGGGACAAAATGGCGCTCCACAGGGGGGGTTGCCAGAATCGTCGGGAGAGGGATATCACAACAAAACTTTGCAGAAAGAAGTATAAAAATGGAGTTAAAGAGAAAGGAAAGGACGAAAGGCTTGCAGGGTGGGAAGTTCCTAATGAAGAGGGTACCGTCAAAAGGGAAGCGATCTCCAGGGAGGGAGGGAGTCAAGACGACGTTCATGAGATAAAAAAGGAGCAGTTTGAGGGAAGCAGCTAGTAAAATGTTCGTTGGAAAAAAAAAGGTGCCGGGGGCGAAGAAGTCGGGAGAAGGTCGAGGCTACGACGGGTGCCAAAAAAGATTGGTCGAACGAAAAGCTGTCCTGGCCGGGGGGGGACCTGAAGTGAATTAAAGTGGAAAAGAAAGAAACGAGGGCGGCAATTGTGAAGGGGAACATGATTAATAGGAAGGACTCCAGGAGGGAAAGAGTCGTCACCAAAAGATATTGAAGCAGGTTGTGATTTTTACTGGGGAATAGATCCGGTGTAAAGGGATTTGTCGAGTTCAGGAAGATCGCGTTTCAAGGAAAAGATAGGAGGGCA
>Ga0179591_1227723_pt1 | contig 24683 bp, 26 predicted proteins | sample CZOMad2_1_08_16f_FD_182891 | JGI IMG/M metagenome (GOLD analysis project Ga0179591, IMG submission 182891) | Vadose zone soil fungal communities from Angelo Coast Range Reserve, California, USA - CZOMad2_1_08_16fungal (PacBio error correction) | ecosystem: Environmental > Terrestrial > Soil >...
CCCCACAAGGTCTTCTTCTGCAAAGAAAAGACCGAAAAAAGCTGTGGACAAAGGGGCATGGAAAGGTGAGGAACTAACTTTCTCACGAGACCAAGGGACCGCGTCGCAGAGCGGGGGTGGACTTGTTTGAAACGTGTGTCGAAAAAAAAAAAAGCACAGAAAAAAAAAAGAAAAGTGGCTAGAGTCAAGACTTCGCTCTTGGAAAAGCGTCAGCTCGGACGCTGGGCATTGTACAATCTGAAAGACGGACAGGCCGCCGGCTTGTAAATCCGCCAGGAAAAAAGGAAAAAGGGCCGGGCAAGGCCCAAACACACAAAAAGGGCAGGGCCTTACGATGCTCTAGTGGTATACGCAATCACTCAGATCAAAAGAAGGTCTCTGGCCGAGACAGGAAGGAGGGGGAAGCCGAAAAACCTCAGGGGGGCTGCGTGACGGAAAAATTCGTGGATTTGCGAGGAGAGGGGTGAACGGGGCGGAAAAAGAAAGGACACTGGGTCGAGTGGGAACGGTTAAAGAACCATGAAACATCACAGATTGCCAGGCACCCTAAGACCTTTGCACGAAAGGGAGGAAAAAGGAAAATTTTTGGTTAGCCGGAAAAGAAGCAATAATGGTGCAAAGTTTACAGTCCCGCACTGGCCGTCCCCAGGGCGATGCAAAGCAACAGAGGATGCTGTATGGGGGAGGAATTAGTACGTAGAAAAAATTAAGGAAATTTTGGAGGCGCCTAACCTAGGGCTATAGGCGTGACAACAGGGGCAACAAAAAGGCTTCATTTGGGACTGGTGGCTGAGAGCTGGGCATCGAAAGGACGGCCATCCTTGACCTCAAAGCAATAAAGCCTTTGGGGGGGGGGAGAGGAGGGGAAAGAAAAAGATCGCTTGGGCTCACAAAAAACGAGAACGACCCGTTGTCAGGGGAGCTTTCAGACAGGGTGCAGGCCGTCCACATACCGAGAACCCACGTGTTGCAAAAAGAAGCTCTGGAATGAGGCGAACCGAGGCGCGCTTGGGGGGAATGTCCGGCCGATTAAGGGTAAGCTGGATGAGCTAAAGTGTCAGTAGAAACGATCCAAAGGTAGGGAGGAGAAAAAGGGGTCGCGACTCAACGCTTGTACGGGGTCAGGGAAGGAAACCGATATGTTCACGAGAAGCCAAACGGCATCCCACGAGATCTAAATAAGGCATTCACTGCGATAAAAAAAGGAGGGGAGAGAGGGTGAGTGGAAAATCTCGTCAATCCCAGGATTTCTACTACGGGGGAAAGGGTGGGCAGCCGATCACGGTATAAAAAATTAGCAACCCAACAACGCTTGGGGAAAGGGGGGAGGGGGCGGGCGGAGCGAAGACCAGCTTTGGGGAAGGCATCATCGCGAGCTCCGGCTGGGAGGGGTATCCAGGTAAGAGCTTCTGAAAAAAAAAAAAGGCTTCAGCGAAATCCGGAGGAGTGTGGGGGAAATGTAATAAGAATGGGGAAGAAGATGACTAATGGGGCAAAGGGACGGGAATGGCACAAACCGAGTCGGAGCGCAGTAGGTCGCACAGACGATGTAAGGATGGAGAAGGCAGAGAATAGGAATCTTGTATTCAGGGGGGGCCCCTTCAAGGGATTGCATAAAAAGACCTTGCCGGCTGGTAAAAAAAAGAACACAACCCAGGTCTGAGAAACTCGACAACGAAAAAAGGGACTGCAACCCCAGACTAGCGGCATATCCCGCACATTTTTGAATAGGTACGTCACATGCAAGCAAAAAAAACGATTTGTTGGAAGCGTTTACCACCTCAAACTTCTCGTAGGTCGACAAGAGTCGCAACACTGCTTCCTTTGAAGGATATCCCTCCAACATGGGGACGGGGGGAAAGGAGGGAAGACTACCCGTTGGATTGGGGAGTTCAAACAAAGGACCTATAATTCGGAAAGAGGAGACGCCAGACATCCCTCAAGGCTTGAGAGGGGGGTCCAAGAGGAAAGGCGACCCGCTAAGGCCAGTACCCTGTAGGGAGCCATTCCTAAATGGGAACTGAGGAAGAAACTTATCGCCTAATAAAGGGAATTGGTTAGCAGTTGTATCAAAATCACGTAAAAAGCAGAAGGGGGGTATCGCTGCCCGCAGAGCAGGAGAAAAAAGACGCCGAGGGACTAAAACCAAGAACTACCGCTAACTGTTAAGGGGGGAAGAAAAAAGTATCGAAAGCGGGGGGGAAGATGCCGTAAAAAAGTCGTAGAAACTGCTGAAAAAACGAAAGAAGGTACTTGGGGCCGCCTGCGGAAATCTTGAACAAGACAGACGGGGTGGACATGAGAAAGAACTGGAAAACTTTAAGAACAAATAAAAAGTCGTGAAACAAGAAGGAAGCTCGATATGCGAAGAGGTTCGAAGCATATCTTTGATCAAAGGAGGGAGAAGAACTGTGGGGCGCGGCATTGCATAATTGCAAGGGGGGAAAATAAGGCCCAAGGTTGGCCGAGGCTTACCACCATAAAATCCAAGAACACCTGTATCGGAAAAGGAAGAGGTGCGCTTTTCTGCGCAGACGTGCTAGAGAAGAAAACGGAAAAACGGTCGAGGGAAGGCAAATGAGCCCCGTGTGGCAAGAAGAAAGGGCGGCACACGTCAAAGATTTTACCGGCAAGGAGTAGAGCAAATCTTCTGGGGAGGACTATCGATCTAAAAAAAATGAGAGCGGATGGCGGGAGAGCATAGAAGCGTCCGAAAGTGAAGGGGGAAGGGGAAAAGGCCATCCTCTCCGGATTGCAAGGCTTCGTTAAAAAGGACAAAAAGCAATGCGGCCCGTGGAAAGGAAGATGGCCACAGGGCAGAAAAAGAGCGGGAAAAGGACGTGATCTGAGGACGTATTAGACAACACAATTGGGCGGCTAAATTGCTACTGAATCTCGGTCAGTGAAAAGCCACGAGAAAGGCGTGTTTGGAAAAAATGAGGTGGTGGCGCCAAACGCTGACACCTCTGAGTAGCAAGACGATTTTGGGAAGGCAGTCAAGAAAAACCACAAGGTTGCCGACGAAAAAGGAAACGACCAGACACGAGAAAAAAAGAAGCCCTCAATATAAGTAGAATAAAACTGCCTGGGCGCGCTCTCAAGGAAGAAACAAACGCGACTCGACTAACCGAGGGTCCGCACCAGGAGCTTCTAAAAAACGCAGCATTTCATAGGCTGATGGAGAGCGGGGTGTTCGCGGTCCGAAAGTCCGTGTCAAGACCAGGGCTGAGCGGTGAGGGACGACCTTCGGACGCCCCCGCAAAAGTCCGCCGCGAGCAAAGGGCGAGCGTAGGATCTTAAGGGGACGTCAGCAGAAAAAGCCGGAAAGGAAATGTGGGGGCAAACCTGAGGGAGCACACTCCGGGACAAAATCGCGAAAAAACGTAGGAAAGAGGAGGAAAGAACAGCGAGGTAATCAATCAGGGATCCCTTCATAGCAGGCTCAGAAGCTAAAGTCGCCAGCTGAAGGAAAAGCCTCGCATTCAAGTCGAAAGGCTGCTGGCGCGGGAGAGGTCTGTCTAAGACATCCACGGGGCATCGCCAATGGTAAAAAGGCCCCCCTTTCAAGCTATCGCAAAAAAGCCTAAAATCTCGCTGCTAATAGGAGGCGACGAGGTGCCTGAGGGGTGGTGGCGGGGCGTTCATATAGCTCGGGGGGTCGAGAATCGCTGAATTAAGCGCAGGCTCAGGATTCGGGAAAAATGACGATCGCGACGGTTGAGGACGTAGATGTAAGCAGTGGGCAACCCTGGCAAATTCAACAATCGGAAAAAAAGAAAGGACTCTTAACCGCCCTGTGGAAAAAACACAAAAAGGCAAAAAACACGCGGCTCTCGGGGATTTAAAAAGAAAGACGAATGCAGCGCACGGACCACTAATTGGGCACCACCGGGGAAATTGTGAAAAAAAACAGGTTTACAGGGGATGGCTGCTAGCCGCCTCAGGTGCCGCGAATCGAGGACTTGGGCACGCTGCGTACGGATCGAACAAGCTGCACCTATCACAAAAGGAAGTATAGGATAAAATCGAAAAGGAGTCGACTCTTTCGATCGTGGGTGATCTGCCGAGAAGCATGCTGCTCAATGGCGGGGCTTGAAGGATCAGCCAGAAAGAAGTTGGGACTAAATAATAAAAACTCTTAAAAAAACTTCGTCGGGGGGGTTGGCCAATACAAAAAATCTTGGATCACCTGAAAAGGTACACCTCCAACCAGTTTGACCGAGCGCATCTAAGGAACCTCAAGGCGCAGAAAGCAAATAAATACGGCCGTCCGATGCCATCTTAAGGCTGGGCCTGGGAAAGAAAAAACGCCACAGGGGCACATATTGAAATCTACGAAAATGCATCCCACAACGGGAGAAAGGGGGGAGATCACCAGCTCAAGAGTGGCCCTCCTGTACAAAATATAGACGGGGGGGGGGGGGGGGGGGGTGGGGGGGGGGGGGGGGGGGGGGGGGGGGGGGGGGGGGGGGGGGGGGGGGGGGGTTTGGTATGGTGTTGTTATATACAGGAGCAGAGGTCTGTGTGGAGTTGAGCTGTGTGGGGGGGTCGTGGGTGGACACCATTGTCAGTCGCTTCAAGAAAAGAAGAACCGAGCATTTCCACCCCTAGGGCCGGCCGATTGAATAGCGGGCCCACAACCAGTAACCGTCGCGTAATGCCGATACACTAAAGAAACGGGCACAGAAACCAAAACACCTATCCCAATGGGGGGGAAAACAAACATACGTTCGCGTAGGAGGTTAAGCAATCGTCAGACGAAAAACAAGAAAAAATCAGGAGGAGGAAAACATAAACTTCTGCTTGAAAGCGTTTATTGTTGTACGGCCACCCATCCATGGGTATTGGTGGGGGGGGGGGGGGGTGGTTGGGTTGGGGGTGGGTTGGGGAGGGGAGAGGTGGGTGGGCGAGGGTGGGGTGGAGGTGGTGGGAGAGGGGGTATTGATGGTGGGGAGCTCTGTGGGGAGCGGTTGGGTGTGTGGGGCGTGGTGTGTGGGGTAGTGGGTGGTTTTGTGAGGGGATTTGGGTTTGGGTGGTGTTGTTTGGCTTAGGGGAAGTAGGGGTTGGGTGTTGTTGTGGGGGGTGGTGTGGAGGGATGAGGGGTGGGGAGGGGGGCTGGAAGGGGGGGGGGGGGGGCGGGGGGGGGGGTGGGGAGGGGGGAGGGGGGGGTGGGAGGGAGGAGGGGGGGGTTAGTAGAGGAAGGGGGGGGGGGGGGGGAGAGGAGGAGGGGGGGGGGGGGGGGGGGGGGTGGGGGCGACCGTTATGATTGGCGACAGGGTCAACCAGGAGCGGGCAAACATGGAAAGTCCGATCAGTCGCCGAGGAATCGGATCGTAAGTCCCCATCGAAGCGTAGACTTGCGTAGCAAGAAGAAGTCTTCAGCGTAAACGAATTGTTGAAAACTCAAAAGTCTAAGAAACAAGGAGGGGGAGACGATGTCCAAAACCCAGTATCAGGATCGGGGTGTAACCGGAAAAGGGAAGCTCAATTGGGCGGGAAAAAAGAGGAAAAAATGACACAGTTTGATCCACGGAGGAAAGGGGGCCACTGCGGGGGTGCGGGAATTGCTGAAGAACGTCGTCAAAAGCATCGGGACAACAACGGAGGGGAGAGGCAGATCGTATCGGGCGGGGGTACTACCAAAGTCCTTGATATACTCAAGAAACGAACATGAGACCCGATGTTTGATACGGGGAATGGGGGGGCCCGGCACAGGTCACCAGGGCCGACAGAGTATAAAGTTCAAACACTGGAATAGGGCAAAAAAAAGAACAAGATCGGGACGCGAAAGGACGCAAGCGCACCATGGCGGAGGGGCCTCCCGCATCTACCAACACTCGTCGGGGTGCGGCAACGGGTTAGCGACGGATCACATCGTAGCCATGCAATTTGCTTCCTCAATCGCAAACTTAACGGTAAAGGTCTCGAACTCACTCACCTGCAATAGAAGCGGCCTGGCCAGTGGGCATGGGGGGAAAAACATCGGGGTCACAGCTATTATCCCCAAGCGCAGCCACCCCTGGGTCCCTCGCGATCTTCCTCACTACAAATCGCATGTGGCGCGTGGAGGAATACATCGCAACCGCGACACACAGTTCCCTCATGGTACAAAGGCGGGACTATGGGGAGTAGGCGCGCGCCAAACTAGTTCCCCTAATGGCATTGGGACTAGGAACCCGCCGTCCAAATCCTGGGATGCTGGCTGCCTGACGCGTCAGGGGGGGGCACATGGACGATCACCCTCTACTGGGAAACAAGACTCGAGGAAGGGGACAGGGATGGAGAGGCATCTGCAGGGGGGAAACGTAGTGTATCACGTGGCTTGAACGGACTGCGAGAGGGGTGGGATCAATGTTTTCATAGGGGCTGGGGGCCAGTGAAATTCTTTGTGTCTTGGGCCTCAAACGTAGCCATTCTTGTAGCGGCCTTTATACCTGCGAGTGGAAGGACTAGGCAGTCGTTTTTACGCGGTAAAACAAAGAAAAGCCAGCTTGTCCCAAGGGGAGGGGGGAACCGGCGGAAAGGGAAAAAGCGAGCGCGGGCGCAAGGCGCCAGGACAGAAATCTTAAACAAAAAGGGGGGGTTTCCCCGGAAAGGGGCGACGGAAACAAAAGCGGCATACAAAAGGGGGATAGCAATTCTTGAGGGGGGGGTGGGAACCCAAAGCATTATGGAGGAACCGACGCCGCGCCACACGCAAACAAAAAAGTCGGGAATAAAAAGGGGAAAGTAAGAGGCAGGAAAACGCGAGACCAGGCAAAATAACCAACAAAACCAAAAAAGGAGAATACGTTATCACGGGCGAAAGACTAGTAGGAGAGCACCATCGTAACCTGTATGGTAAAGGAAAGAAAACTTAAGACCCGGCAGACAACCTTTGGGGACGAAAAAGGGAAGGCCAGTGGAGGTTGCTTCAAAAACAACACGCAAAATCGGAATAGGTTCCGGAAAGACGGCGCTTAAAAGTTAGGGCAAAGATAGGTGACAAAAGTGCAATAGTGAAAGGGGTCAGGGGGGAATGGGTGTCCCTGGAACACTGGCCGCCAGCAAAACGTGCTAAAGGTATGAGGAAAAAAAAGAAAGAAACCACGAATCTGCAAGGGAAAACGACACCATGATGGGGTGAGGGTAGGCGGACAGCCTCAAGAAAAACCTTGGTCGCAAAAGATAAAGGCCGGTGACCATGATCAGTGTTAAGGAAAAACAGCTGAAAGGAGGAAACAAGGCACCCGACCAGGGCCAAGGCGGCAAACGGCAGACGTCATTGCGCGGGGATTTACAAAGCCGGAGGGAAAAACGCCGCGGTGCATGAAGGGGGTCACAATCGCAAATAAAAGAACTTCAAAAAGATAAGGCGGAAAGCGATACCATCAAAATTCGGAGTTGAGGGGGGGAGCCAAGGAGGAAAGACGTACTCACAACGGAAGCGAAGACGGGCCGGAACGGGGATCAAGTAGAAGGTCGGGAAATAGGTTCACCATCGGAACGAGAAAGAATCTCGCGAACCAAAACAAACTAATTGAGGAGGGGAGAATCCATCGGGAAAGAAAAGTTTAAACAGAAATCGTCCTGGCGTAAGACTCACGGCCGAACCTTCTCTGGGTAGAGGTAAGGGAAAACAAGTTCTAAAAAACAGCAGCATCAGTTGTGGAACATATCAGTTGGACAAGTCAAGTTTGAGCTTCGAGCAGAGGGGGGGGGGATTGAATCGCAGAACAGCGAAAGGCAGCCTGCTTTTAATCAAAGGGGCAGAAAGAACATCTAAAAAAACAAATGGAAATGACTAAGAGAAGGACCGGCCTCAAAGAATGCTCAGGAAAAAGGAACTTTATCTGAGAAACAAGGTTTCTGGACATGGGGGAAGCACCAGACACCGACAAACAGTGGGGGGGAAGGGACGTGACGAACTAGGCCTGGCGGCGGCGGAATGTTTATAAGGCGAAACTAAGCTGGCGAAGTGGAAAGGGGAAAGAAGGAAAAAAAGGAAAGGAAAGAGCCGGCAACTATCCCGAACGAAAGGTCATAAAAACGGATTAAAGTAACATAGAAGGATTGGAAAGGATTAATAACCGCACTTCCTGAAAGCAAAATCAATCAACATAACCGGCTGTGTATGGGGAAAGTTGCATACGAGCACCTGGCAAAGGGAAAATGGGGGGTGAAATACCTAAACCGTCGACGTGACCCGTTCGCACGGGGGAAGATGGCCGTTAAGAAAAGGGCATCGAAATGAAAGAGACAGCCTTTGAACGCCTCTTAAAGTTGACGGGGGGATAGGGAGGTCGGACGAAGAAAGGGAGGATTGGTCGAACCAAATAGAGGTCAGAGAAGTTGGGAACAGGCCGCTGGACGTAAGACAAACCGTCTTCACCCCGCAAAACCACGGGGTTTGATGAGGAATGAAGAGGACAGTGGGCCCTCGAGAAAATCTCTTGGCCTTTCCGACGCGGGAACATTGGGAAAACTTAGGAGCTAGGGGGGGGGGAAACTAAAATGGGTACCAGGTATCAGTATATGGGAAACCATAAGATGAGCTGAACCCGTAGGAAAAACCGTCAAAAAACAGATCATCTGCAAAGGGGGAGCAAAGTCATGCCGAAGGACGGGGAAAAGCTTGACGAAGCCGGTAAAATATAGAAGCCAAACAAACAGGAGATGTACGGTTGGGGAAGTACATCTGCCTGGGAGCGGGAGGGTGGAAAACGCAAAAATCATCGTTGGAAGAAAATGCGGAGGAACGTAACGCGACCAGAGCTTTGGAGTTAGGCATTAAAGCGATTTTTGAAAAGGCTAGGTGAGAACTCGCATTAACGTGAATAAGGAGAAGAAGCGAGCTATCCTTGGATGCGCGAGTATAAAATAAGTGAGCTGAGAAGCAGGGAATATTAAGAATTGTAACAAAGGGCTAACTTTACGCCGCAAGGGGAGATTCCGCAAAGCACAAAACGACTGTGTCAGGCTCAGTTAAAGAGGAATCAGGAGATTTGAATTCGGAAGAACTTGTCAGTTATTGTCAGAAGGCAAAAGGTAAGGGGCAACTGAAACAAAAAAAAGCTGTACGAAACTCTGAAGAAACTGTCGGGTACGGTAACCGGGAAGAACTTCGGGATACAGAAAAAGTGGGGGAATCGGAAACAAAGACATCGAAATCCAGAAACGACCAGAGGAAAATTCAAAATTTTAGGTCAGAAAAAAGCTAACGCTTGTTCAAAAAAAGCACATCAGGGGGGGAGCCGTCACGGGAAGGGCAGACAAGACAGATTGGTATCTCAGGAGGGGAGAGATCACGAAAAAATTGTGATGCGAAACTTGAAGTCCAAAAAGGAGAAAGATGACGTTGACCGAAGGCTTGAACAGAAAAACCACTCAAGGCTGCAGGAGGGCAATCCTTAAGAAAAGGGCCGCCAGTCGTCCCAAAAACGGCTGGACATTCCTCAGAGGGAGGCAATCATACGTAGCAAATAAAAAAAAGGGGGAGCCCTTTTAGGGAAACCCACGTTCTCAGATCAAGTGGGGGGGGGAGTAGAGGACCAGGACCGGCCTTCGAAAAAATGGGCTTAGGAGGAAAAAAAAGGTTCTCCAAAAAGACGAGAAAAAAATTTACTGGGGGGGGGGTGAAAACAGGAAGGAGGGACACGGGTTCAACTTTGACGGTCTGGGAGCAAGATCCCTCAGCAAGGGACTGGTTTGGGAGAGGAGAAAAAGCAGGCCTAAGAAAGGGGACATGCGCGAGGATGATGGGAGAAAGCAGAGGAAACAAGCCCGAGAAAAAGCAGCCTCTATCTAAACATGAGGGCAGCGACGAGGATTGTGATCGCTTCGCAAAAACTGGGGGCAGAAGGAGGGGAAAACGAGATGTAAGGGGCACTGCGGAGGTGCCCAATGGGGCACGCCGGGAGGATAAAAAGGAAAAGGAAACACGAAAAGGCGGACAAAGCAGAATATTGCGCATTCTTGGAGAGGAAAAGTACAAAGACGACGACAACCTGTATAAGGGAACAGGAATTGAGGCCGAGGTGTGCGCAATAAAGCTGCCCCCAGTTCCAAAGAAAGTGGGACCAAAACGGAAAAGGAGAGTCGGGAAATATCTTCTGAAGGTCGGCGATCGGATGGCAAAAACAAAGAGCTGCTGATGACAAACTAGAAAAGAAGAAGTGGAAGGGAGAAAAACTCTCCTGAAAGGGAAGGACCGAGTTGGAGGGGGGCTGAGAAAACGGACAACAAGGAAGCCAGTGAACGTCAAGCGAGAGGAGGGCATCGGCTCGAAAGCAAATTGAGAAGGAAAAAGTAAAATTGACCTGTCGCACAAAAAAGGGAAGGGAAACGTCCGCTGTCGGAGGGGCACCTTAGGGGAAAAAAAGAAACAGAGAAATCAGGGGTGAAAAGGTGGTTGGTGGTGGGACCCACAGCAGGGAAAAAAAGCTTAGACGAGCGAAAGCCTTGGGAATGGGCAAGGAGGGAGCTCAACCAATCAACGGGAACGACATCTAACGAGAACACCAAAAAAGCTCGGGTAGAGGGAAAGAGGCCTCAGGATCCGAACTCAAAACGGAAAGTACATAGACTGACAACTTCGAAAAAAAGAGTATGCGCGGAGGGGAAAATCGTCAAGGGCCAGTCGAGCGGAAACAGCATGAAAGGAGAAGGAAGTAGGAACGGCCGGGGAAAGGGGGGGAACGTCTAAAAAATAACCATTAAATGAAGAGGGCGACCGTCGAGAAGTCAAACGACCGCGGGCCAAGTGTCCTTCAAGGACGAAATTAATAGAGCAGGTCTTAAAGCAAAGCATCCAAACCTTGTGGCAAAAAGAAGGGTATGGCCGCAGAAAATAAGGCAAAAACAAACCACTGATTAAATAAAAAGAAAAAGGGGCGAAGAGTAAAGTTCCCTAAGGTAGGAACATATTCAAGTCGCAGGCAGGACTAAGAAAAAGACGGCCGGCAACTCCTATGCGTCATAATAAGCAGGAAGGGAGGGTCAGCGGAGTAAAATCGGAACCTCTAATGGCAGACAAGCAGGCCGACAAGAGGGGTGACGAAAGCAAAGGAGGAACGATAAGAGAATGCAACTGAAATGCTCTGGAGGTAAAAGAAGAAATGAGAGAGTTCAAGAAAAGCAACGCTGGGTAGTAAGGAAGAAATCTCTGACCAAGGATCAATCAGGGAGGAAAGAGAAAGGAAAGGGGAGGGTCGTTCAAAGATGTAGGCGGAAACAAAATTGGTGAGCACCGTGCATTAAAAAGAGAGGAAATCGTCATGAGGACGGAACGCCTGGGGTCGCCAACCCAATAACGGAACATAGAAAGGAGGCATGGGGGGGTGACAGAACGATAGGAGGCCCCGGTAGCAAGAATTTGGGGGAGGAAGAACGTTACCGGTTGAGATAACAATTTATGGCTGGAATGCCTCCTCAAAGCTGAGAGAGGAAATGCCACGAGCATTTAATCGAAAAAACTCCAAAAAGTCAGGGGCCAGGGTATGGAAAGTGAGACCTTAGGAAATCGACGATCTAGAGGTGGAGATCAAAAGCATCAAGGATCAAAGTGGATAGGTAAAAGGAATCGAATCGCCTAAAGACAGTATGGAAGAATTTTCTTAAAGAAAAGTATGGAAGTTTGGGACGCAGATCTTGCGCAAAAAGCTTGCTACCGTGAAGGTACCGAACGGGGGGGGGGGTCGAGATCAGTAAAATAGACAGCAAAAAAAAAGAAAATACTGCTTCATAAGAAGCAGTGGGGTGAAAGAACGGAAGGAGCAAAGGGGGCAAAGAATTTCACAACCGCGAAAATCCGGAAAAAACATGGAGTATAACAAGGCTATATGATAGATATTGGCCTCCCTTTAAAAGTCGAGAGGAGGGGTAAATGTTCACGGCGGTAAGCAATCACGAAAAATGAAGCTATATTGGTCCACCAGTAGTCAGGAGAAAAAGTGACGCAGCGCCACAAAAGTCACTGACTTCAGGCAGAGAAAATCACGAGGCAAACTACACATCGAAAACCTGCCATGGGGGTGAAAAAAGGAAGTTCAAGCTGGAGGATTTTTTTAAGACGAAAAAAAAAAAACCGACGCATGCAAAAAAAAGGAAAGGAAGAAACATACAAAAGAATGCTGCGGGTTTCGACAAAAAATCAAAACGCAGTGGGTCGGAGGGGGGAGAGTTAGGATGCGCAGACAGGATGACAGAAACTTTTGAAGGAAGGCGGGGCCCGTTCGACTAAAAAATCAAAACCGGGGCCTTCACAAGAAGATCGGGGAAGAGGAAAAAAGGGTTTGAAACGAAACCAAGGTGAAACGGAGGGATCGACGAATGAGTTGACACGTATACCAGATGTTCGGGAGATTAAAAGGAGCGGGTAATACGAGGGGAACCGCAGCAGTGGAAGGGAACACTGGGAGAACAAGGGGAGTGCTGGCATGCGCAGGCAAAAAAGAGGTCAAAATGTCAAAAGCGGAGGTTAAGCGCTTCTTACGCTTACCCATCGGGGGGTGGTACAGTGTGGGGACCAAAGACGCCAACAGGCACCGACCAATGTCCCCTGGAAGAGGTCCAATAAGAGATGAGCTAGGAAGAGAAGACCAACACCGCGGAGTTGAAGAAGGACAAAAGAAGAACATCAAGAGGTGATTCCATTCGCCGGTCGAATTAAAAGGGACAGAGTCAAAGTTAGGAAAAAAAGCGGGCCTAACTAAAAATAAAAGGGGGGAAGGTTAATAACTCGGAACAAAGGGGATCCGTCCAACGGGGGAGAACGGACAAAAGGGCCAAAATCCTTGCCGACTTCGATCCGCAAGACAAAAAAAACAAATTTCCAATAAGGGGCTGAGACAAGAGGAGGGAATCCGAAGAAAAAAACCGCCAGGAAAACTCTTTGGGTGAGCTGCCTGAAGAGAAAGAGACACCCGAGTCCAAATGTCGCTCGTCCAGATTTGCCTACGAGATAGCAACATTGGAGTCCGACATATGAAGGGGAGGGGAGAAAAGCTGCGTCACTCGCCCTTGGGAAAAGAATCACTGGCGGAATAGTTTGGAGGAGGGACAAACAGCTAAAGGAAGAGGGGACCACGGTTGAAAACGGAAAGGAACCAATCGGAGAGCTGTCCCTGAAAGAGGAGCTAATCGTCGCCAACAAAGGGGAGAGAGGGAAAATGGGGCAGGACAGGGCCCCAAGAAAGGCGGGAACCGGACACGAAAACCAGATACGTTTCGGGGAAAGACCCACAAGTTCTGAAGAACCGGCTGCCGCTCCCAAAACCACGCAACGAGGGAAAATGAAGCCTAGAGAGCGCGGCCACCAAGGAAAAGACCCAAGAAAGGAAATGGGAAAGCCACTGAAAAGGGGGGGGAAAAGGAAAAATTTTAGGCGATCACAAGGTTGGTTGCTAAATACGAAAGTAAAGAAAATGGGGTACAGAGCCGGGGGGAAGGAAAAAAAGAGGCGGGCAGGGGACAGGGGCTTTTGAGAAAGAAAACACTATAGTATAGGGTTCCGGTAAAGCGAGAAAAGTTCAGAAAGCCCAGGGAGAGGGAGGAAAAACGAGGGGAAAGTGGACTGGAGGTTCATTTCACATTTAAAAGCCGAAATTGTCGAAGACAGGGATACACAGAAGCCGCCTACACGAGGGGGACGTCCAGCACCAAAGGGGTTGTAGATTAAAAAAAGGGGAAAAAAAAAAAGTGTCTCGTGAAAAGAAAAGAAAAGTAAAATGATTGAAAGGAAAAAGGGAGCAGCTGTTCACCCTAGAAGAAAAGGCATCATGGCGCGGCTTTAAAAGAAGGGACCGCCGCTGGGAATGAGAAGGGGGGAAAACGAAAATTCACCTCGAAGCTTCATCAAATGACGGAAGATAACCAGACAAATGGGGATTTGCTTTGATGGGGGGAGAAAAGGGGGGTCAACCTACGTAACGCGACCAGAAAGGTCTAGCGCCGGAGGCTAAAAGGAGAGAGGAGTCAGGACGGTGAAGTACGTCGGCTGGAGAAGACTCAACAACAAAAAATATGAGGGAAAAGAAGAATATCGCCGACGCAAGCTGTTACCCGACCTGACGCCGTTGTAAAGGTAAGTGTCCAAGGAGAACACGACGGAGGCTCGAACCTTAGCTCTGGGGGAAAGGGGGTTGATCTTTGCGGGAAACCAAAAAGCCAGACAATTGAGGGCTGCCGGAAGGAAGGAGCTGGGGGGGCTGACGGACTCGGGCGAAAGTATAGGGCAGCAGCTTAGAAATAAGGACGCAACGGTGTAACCAGGCGCAGGAAAAAATCTTGCCGGCACGACCGGAGCCTGACGAGGCCATCGGAGGGGGAGCGAATCAAGAATGATCAAGAAATGCGGTTATCGGAAAGGGGGGTCGACGTGTAAAAATACAACGACTGCAGGAGCTGACGGCACTGCGAAGCGGTGATTTGAAGGACCGGGTCAAAGTTTCTGGCTGGCAGGAATAAAACCATCAACAGCAAAGAAGGGGGGAAACCTTCAACGAAGAAGGGCACGAATCAAAGAATCAATAGGAGGACAGGACCGCGAATGAAGGGGGAGGGGATTTTAATCAAAAACGAAGGCCGTTCAATAGGAAGGTGATGTCCAATAAACAGAAAGGGGATGGCGGGGAAGTGGATAAGGAGGCATCCCAAATCCTCCTTGAGCGCCTAAAACACTACGTGCACCTGGGATCAACTGCAGGACAAGGGAAGTACTGTTGCTTTAGATGGTCGCTAATAGGGGAAAAAGGTTTCCAAAAAAGAAAAGTCCAAAAAGCTTTGGTAAGTTAGGGAATCTGGACGAAGACTGCACAAGTGGGCTGAACAAAGAACGATTCGAATAAGGGAACACCCGGGAGGGAGATGGGCATTAAGCGACGGCTAAAAAACCGCTATACAAAAAGTGTGGGGATTAACGGAGGGAAATACAGACGGGCAGCGCTTTGGGGGAAAGTGACGAAAGCGGTCACCAATGTGGGGGAAAAACGGAATTAGATGCTTGTTGCCAGCGAAACGATGCAAAAAAGTAAAAAGGGCGGCGACGAGACCGCAGGGGGAAAACCTATATGGTCGAACAGGCAAACCACCGGATATCTTAGGAGAAGGGACCATGTGAAGGAGAAAAAGCTGGCGAGCGGTGGGAGAAAAATCTCATAAGAGCAAAAGGGTGCTACGGCGGTTTGGACAAGAAAAGCCGTAACGCGAGGGGGGAAAGAAAAACCTCTTGGGAAAAGGGTCGCGATGAGACCGACGTAGACCAGAAAGCATGAGGGGGAGGAAAACCTACGTTCAGAGCCGACTGGTAAAGAAAGTCAAAGCAAATTAATACCGGGCATTTTCTGCAAGCGATAAACGGGGGGCGGGGAGGCGTAGCGGTATCCTCAGGGACAATCAGTCAAGATGAATAGGGCGAATGTAAAACCTAGAGGTAGCATGGAAGCACGGAAGGTCAGAACTATGAAGCGAAGGAGGGGTCTTCTTGGTGCCCGAAGAAGAGGAATTTTGGGCATAGAAAGGGGGCCGGAGTGGAACACCAAAAAAAAAAAACATGTAACGTAACTTCAGATGGGGAAAAAGGGGAGGTTAAGAACCGCCGCTCGCTAGGTACCGACACGGGGGGAAGGGCGGGGGGTGAAGGACAACAGGACAGCCACACACGGCTCCGACGTGTCTCCACCATTGGAAGAGAGCGGGCCCAAAGAAGAAAGAGGATCCATTTTGCCGGAAGAAAACACACAAATAGGGGGGGGAGTCTTGACGGGTAAATCCCTGGTGAACCTGATTGTAAAAAAACAGGCGGGGGAACTATTAATTGGCCAAGAGAGCGACGACGACATCCAGACGGAGGTTAGGGGGTTAACAAAAAGCGATAAAGAAACACGATGGGGTCCGTAGAAAAGGCGGGAAATTCGCATCTGGACTGGGGAAAAACCAAAAGGAAGAGCATCTCATAAAATGGTTGCAAGCAAACCAAAATAAAACACACAATTGGGGGCTCAGCCATGAGGAGGTTTACGCAGTCGGGCGGGGGAAGCCGGTAAGAAAAAAACAAATCGCTATTGGAAGGGTTAAAAAACAAAAAAGATCGTTGATCGGGGTAACCGAGCAGTCTGGGCGGGGAGAGCTGTCAGAATGAAAGAAGAAAGAGTTGGTGGGCGCTATTAAACATAACCTACGACGACTTCGGACGCTCTAAGGCAGGGGGGAGGGTAGCGACCTTAAAAGACGGAAAAAGAAAAGCTCTCGAAATCTCTGGAAAGGAGGTATAGGAGAAGAATTGGGGAAAGCGGTGACGCGAAGCGGGTGGGCTAAAACAGGTTTCTGATAGAGGAATGGAACCAAGTTTGCTAAAAACGGCTGTTACGGGAAAAAAAAAAATCCTGAAGACCCTGTACCTCGTAGGGAAGTCTGGAGACGAAAGCTAGGAGCAAGAGACTAACACCTGGGGAGGGAAGTGACCTTCACTGGAAAAAATGGGCAAATAAAAGAGACCAAATTAAAAAAAGGCCGCGGAAAGAATAGACGCCATGATATTGGAAGGGGGAGAATTCGATCTTCCGCCGAAATGTCAAATCGCGGGAGGGCAGGAACTCCGAAGCTGTCATCTAAAAAAAAAAAGGATAAACGGTGCCAGAACTATAAGTTGTAATTGAAAGAGAAGGGGAAGATGTTTCTAATCCCTTTCAGCAAGATCCTCAGTTCCAGGTAAAGAGAGGGGCGATCATCGAACCCTGTCCGCAAAAATTTGAAAAACCAGGGCCTGAGGGTCACACAATTGCAGGAAAAAAGAAAGGAACTGCGCGCGTCTGGGAAAACCGCAACCGGAGAAGAGGGGGGGAAGGGTGGTGGGTGGACTCGAAAAAGACACTCACTAAGCGGCGCAAGCAGCGTGAGAGTCGGGCGAAAAAAAACCTTTCCTCCAGAAAGAAGGTACCTACACTCTCGAGAAGGGAAAGAGAATCAAAGAGAACTTAGCCGAACCTTATTGAAAAAAAAGGATATCAGTCAAGACGACACCGAGACAATTGACAAGGTCTACCTAGTAAACGCCTTCGAGTCGTCAAAAACGAAGGGAAAAGAGGAGCAAGAGTATCGGCGCGAAAGGGGGGTCGTACGGAAAACAAACAATTTCACTAGAACAAGGGGGGAAACTTCGAAAGCCCCGGAAACCTAGACAGCGGCTGAGGACGATGAATACAAGGCGGAGGGGCTATTAATAGGAGTTGGACGAGAGAGGGATAAAGCATGACTGAAAAAAATAGGGGTCATCATGAGGGGGAGAAAGTCATCGCTGTCAAATCTAGCGCAAAACCAAACCAAAAAAAAGGAGAGGAGAATACGGTGAACGAGATTAAGGGAAAAAACAGGATGCCCAGAATCATTCGCATTGGGAGAGGAATGACGCCTCGCTAAGAACAGAGAAAAGAAATTACTAAGATGCTCAAGAGGGAGGGAATGCTTCTAGAAGTTCGGAAAAACATCGCCAATGGGGGGGGGCTTGAAAGAAAAAAATGGCACACTTACGAGGAATATAGATCGAAGAAATCTCGTTGACTATCTATCCTGAAAAAAAGGGGAGAATACTCGTCAAGATATCGGGAGGGGTCCTTGAATATCTCGGAAAGTCAGGACTCAGGACCTGGATGAGAAGGTCGGGCCGGGGAGGGCCGCGGATTAAAGAGTGGTGAGCAAGAGGGAACAACATCGCTTGCGCCTTGAGTTAGTACACTGGGGAGGAAAACCAAAAACAGATGAAACGACAAAGGCGTGGGCCAGACATGTCAGTCTCCGGAAGAAAGGAAAAAGGGGGGAGGGAAAAAGACCGGGACCTGTTGAGAAAGGGAATCTGGACGCAGACTAGCAGAATAGACACTACAACGAGCTTGAAAAATGGGAGGCACTGGAGAGTAACACAAAAGAAAACCGAGCCAATCGGCAAAGGAAAGGAGAATTGACCGGTTTTAAAAACAAGCTACGGAGTCAGGGGGAAGCTCCTCAAGAAGAGTTCCAAAAACAAATGGAATATCGTATAGGAAGAACATCAAAGGGAGCGATATGGATCACCGCGGACAATTTAGGACGGCCTCTAGATGTAAAAAAAAACGGGGTCTACCGTTAACAAGGGGACCAGTTTCTGAAAGGAGACGGAGAGCATCGGCGCCATAAAAATCTGGGCCAAGATAAGACGCAGGTCAGGAAGGAGGTGCACTGTGTGGGAAAAAAAAAAAAAGGGGGGTCAGCATGACGGTCCATAAAGAGAAAGCAAAAAATGTCCAAAACAGAAAAGGGGAGGGAGACTCAACTTGGGAAAAAAAGCGACTAGGCAACTCACCTGGAAATCTATAGGGAGGGTCAGGTGAACGCAGGTCATAGGAGCCCCACCATTCGAAGAGAATGGCAAACTTCAGATCATTCGGACGATGGACGCAAAAACACAAAAGAAATTGTCCCGGCTTCTTTAAGGAAAAAGTTCTAACATAAAAGGAAAAAATTAAAAACAAGAAAAAAAGCCAATTTTGTAACACACTGGCACGGATGAATGGGGAGAAATATCCGCCGAAGCTGAAAAGATCTAATGCGTAAAGGAAAAAACCAGAAAGGGGAGAAAAGTGAAGGGGGGTGTTCGCAAACAACAAATCCTTGTTTGGGGAGTATCACGGGAGGAATGGCCCGTTCCAGGGGGGCCCCGGGTGAAAAGGAAAGAAGGGTCGCAGGAGATCGTTCGCATCAAAAATAAGGGGGGGGGTGAGTCTTCGAGGAGCAGAGAATAGGAAAAGAGAGGACCCGAATGGTTGAACGAACTCAATTGGACAGAAACGGACGAAAAAAAAAGTGAAAAATAACGATCTGTGGCAGAATACCGCAAAGGAAGAGAGGGGGGAAAATCGGAGGTCAAACCGCGAGCTTGTCAGGGAAACGACAAAAGGCAACTCGGGTGGGTTCTGGCAGGGAAGAGACCGGCACGTAAAAAAAACTGAGGGGGGGAGAGAAAGAGGGAGGCGTTAAAAAAAAAAGTATGGGCTGAGAGGAACGAAGACAAAAAGGTGTTCGGGGGTGGAAAAAAAGGCCCAGGTCCAGTGCCTATGCAAAATAACACTGCAAGCGGGCCCAGGACAAAGATATAGGAAGATAGTCAAGAGATAAATTCACCGGCGTGCGACGGAAACAAAGGAATCACCGAGAAGAGTTTGTTCTAGGCTCCGGTCACTGACCAGGAGGGGAGAAGAGCTGGATACCGGCGCGGCCTCAAGAAGATCAGCTGCCGCCATGAAAGATTAAAAGGAAAGCTGGGAAAAGAATTCGAAAGCCGGGGGGAAAGCGCAAGAAGCACGAAAGCGACTTCTGCTCGAAAAGACCGCAAAATCATCACCGACCTGAAAAGAGGGGGAATTATCATAGCGTTCACGCAAGAAACTGCAACCGCCTACAAAAGAGGGGACGTCGCCCTGGGCAATACAAAGAGCAAATGTCTAGAGAGGAATTTGCCTGAAAAAAAAGAAAGGGAAGTCAGTGTCTTTGAGGAAGAAAGGCGGCCAAAGGAGGGAGAGGAGGGACGTTATGAGTCCGAGGAATAGTCAGCAGGGCCATAAAGAAAAATTAAAAAACGTGGGGGCGGTGGGGGGTGGGTTGGGGTGGTTTTGTGTGGACCGCGGCCGGAAACAAGCGGCCTTTTCTCCTACCCAAAAGGAGAGAGAAAAAGGGCCAACACGTTGTTTTGCAGAAGGAAAAGTGAGGACTGTCCAAAAAAAAAAAAAAGGAGAAAGGACAAAGGAGAGCCGAGAGGTCGGTGTCGAAAAAAAGAGACGGTGCTTCGGCCCACCGCCGCTCCCCAGCCCAAAAAGGGGGAGAGAAAGTGGGGCTAAAAAATCATATGACTGATGCAAAAAAAATCAGAGCCGAAAAACATAAGAAGGAAAGACTGGAGCACGGGGGGGCCACAGACTAGGTGATGGAGAAAATAGGGTCCTTAAGGTGCACGTAAAGGAAGACACACAGCAGAAAGAGGGTTTTTGAGCGGAAAAAGGAGGGCGGTGTCCGTCCATGCGGGTAAAACTAAGGCAAAAAAAATGGGGAGGAATGTGAAAGGAAGAGGGGGAATTAACCTTTCGGGGGGGGGAAAAATAGGTCGGCAATCGGTAAGGGAGACGATGGGGGTCTTCAACCGGTTCAGGTGAAAAAGCAGATTCTTAGAAGAATAAGGAAGAAAATCAGAACGAAAAGAGCCGTCAACCAGTAAAAATAAAAACCGAGGGATGGGGTTTGAAAAAAGCAGGCCAAAAAGTCAGACCGATCAAGGACGGGGAAAGGCAATGATTGGTGGAGGAACATCGAGAGCATCGGTCAAAAGGAAGCCGGCAAGACAGGGACTTAAATGGAGGGCGAGGGACAAGCAAGAAAGCGGACGATAAGGGCATCAAAATGGACAGAATGACTGATAGAGGAGACGATCCATAACAAGGGAGGGGACGTGTGCGTTGAGGTGGAAGGCAGGGCTTACGTAATCACAACGAAAGACTGAGGATGGAAGCCGGAAAGCGAAATAGGGCGGGGTAACATCAGTGGCAGAGGATAAAAGCGGATCCTCTACAAAAAAGGAAGGGAAAATCGAGAGCGACGACTGATCGCAAAGCACCACCGAAAAAGAGTAGGGAGAAAAGAAGGACTCCGAGGCCCGTCCTGGAGTAGGGTCATGCGAAAAAAATAAAGAACGCCAAACAAATGGGGGAGGAGTAGATGGAACGCTCTTTGAGCTGAACCGTACAGGGAGAATGTAACGAGACAGCGATAAAGAACGGCTGTTGGACCGCAATTATCAAAGAAGGTCAGGCAAAAGGCCCTGGTCAGGGGACAGAAGATCTCTCGATGGGCGAAATCAAGAAGGATCGAAAAAAGAAAGTTAGCCCGACAAGGGAGAATGGGAAAAAGGAAGTGGGAATCCTACAACAGCATATGAGAGGAGACGGCAATATGAGGGAAATGTTGGTATCGGGGAAAGACCAGGGTGAGGCGGCAAAGTGGAAAGGGGAAGAGAAAGGACCGCCCGATTGCAAAGAACCTATACCGAAAAAAAAGAAGATCATGGGTGAGGCAGTGGACCGTACTCGTCTCTAAAGGGGGGGGAATTTTGGGCCAATCACCCAAGCTATTGCAACAAAAACAGTACTTGTTCACGAGGTTCACAAAAAGAAAAATAAAGCTCAAAGGGGAGTAGTTACGTAAAAACCAGAAAACAACGATGGGAAAAACCATACCGAGGCTAGAGAAAAGTGCATCAAAAGGGATCAAGATGCCTGGTGTCTGAGAGGGAAACGGGAAAAGAAAAAGTAAGGTCCTTGTGGAAAAAGGAGAGGAAGGTCGGGGGATCTGCAAGGAGGGAAACGAACCGGACTCTGGGGGGAGAAAAGAAGAAACGAAAAAAGTCGTTCATTCCAGTATGGTGGGGGGACATAAGAACTTAAAAGTACAAGAGAAAAGAAAAAACGTTGTTTGGCGATATTAAGCCAAACAGGAAAAAGCGAGAGAGGGGGGGTTAGTGCCTGCCTGGGGGCCAAGACTGCGGGTAACAGAAAAAAGATTACAAATGAGCAGGGAAGGAAGAGCAGCCGCTTTCGTCGGGGAGCAAAACCGAACGAAAACTGACTCCCAGAGAACGTCGGCAGAGGGCGCACCTGAGAAAAGGGAATAAAGCGGTGAAGATAAGAGCGAAAAAGGGACACAGTGGGGAGAAAGTTTGCAGTCAAAGGAGACCGCTATTGATAAGGACCAAAAGCAGAGGAAAGGATGGGTGTGTCTTGCGGGGATAGCGAAGGTGAGGTTCTAAGGGGAAGGGAGCAGAGAGAAAATTCTCCAGAGGGAAATTCCTCGTTAAAAGGATGAGGAAGACGGGCAGGAGGGGCAAAGGACCGTCTCGATCCTGGCTGTGAGCGCGCAGGTGATAACTCTTGATATTAAATCAGGACCATGGGGTCAGCATGAAGGCGGAATGGCAGAAAAAGGATCGGGAGCGGGGGGAAATGGATAGGAAACAGGGTCAGAGTGCAGGCTTGAACCAAAGAGGATCTGGTAGGACGGGAACGATCACAAAGTAAATTTTTCAGGGAAAAACTGCGAGGATGGGAAAACCGACCACCAAAAGGGCTGGTCGATCACGAAAGAATGGATGTGAAGGGGACGGACCTGAGGAAAAAAACCTTATACGCGTTCCGGAGGAAACATGCCCAGCAAAAAACGTTGCAGTCCTACGTGGTCGAAACAACAGCGGCGGTGGAAAAATATATACCAACAGGGGAGCTTCCGTTGGCCGTTAAAGAAACCAGAACAGATCGGGTGGGTAATTCAGTGGGGAAAAGGAGGGATCAACTCCTTGTGATGACAGGGAAAACATGCGGCCCACTAGGAGGGAGATAGCTGAACAGAACAAGGAAGTGAGGGGGGGTACCGATCCGATAGGAAAAACGAAAAACCCTCTCGTGGAAGTCAAAAACACAAAAGGGAAAGGGCCTAATGGACAGGCAAGAATACCCGCGCCATACAAGAAGGTGAGCCCTTTGGCTCAAAAGCAAAAAAGGTTTCAAGAAAAAGGGGGATTGGGAAGGCCTTTCCGCCAAGATGTGAAAAAAAAGCCGGGAACGCTAGCTTCAAAAAGAGAACTAGCTACCGTTGGGGATTGGTGTGGTCACACCAGGAGACCGGGGGAAGGGGTTACCGCTGCAAACCGTATCTTTTCAAAAGGGGGGGAAAACACATAACGAGAAGGGGAGGGGGGTGGTGCTCTGAGTGTAAAAGAGTCAAAGACGAAGTTTGTATAAATGCTCGGAGAAGAGTTGAAGCAAGAACCAGAAAAGTGCACAAGATAAGAAGAGAAACGTCGAGCCAGTTATTCTCGAACGAGGACGGTGTGAAAAGCGAGGACTCGAAAGCAATGAATGGGGGGGAAGGCAGTGTACGAGATGGAAGGTCCACCAACGAAGGCAGGGTTTTCTTAACAGAAAACACGGAGAGGACGAAGAGGGAAGAGTAATGGCGGCGCGGGCTATGAAAAAACAATTACGAGGTGAAAATGCAAGGGGGGGCAAGGCAAAGAAGGGCAAACAGTCAACGGGGAAGAAAGAAAGATGATCGCCATAAGAGGAAAAGGTCGGCGAGAGTCGGCAAAAAGACGAAGATAAAGGAGGGCGACATGAAATCATACGATATGAAGGAGTACAAGGGAGAAGAAATAAGAACAGCACTTGCCGGATTGCTAGTGGATCTTTTCGATCCCGGAAGGCCAGTTCAGGCCAGTTTCAAGAAACGATTAGATTCGGGGGTGTGAAGGGGAAAAACATAACAGGTCGTGAGAGACAGCCGTTCGGGTAGACAAAAGGCAAAGGGATCCCGGGCTACTGGGGGCATGAGCGTGGATGTCACCAAAAACGAAGGAGGAACGCTTGGTGACCGTGGGGGAGAAAGCACGGACTAAAGAAAATCGTCGGCAAGCCTAGGTGGGAGTCTGACTCCAAGAAGAACTAAAAGAGGAAAGAAAGAAAGACTCGAACGACCACGCGCCGCAAGAGAAGGAAGACCGGGCCGTGACAAAAAAAAGAAAGGATCCCACAGAGGCAAAGTCCCTCTTCGAAAAGAGGCTACTTACGAGTCGTCAAAAGATAAGGTAGGCTTAGAAGACGATGTTAAAAATGCCGAGGGAAAGAAAACAATTTCTATGGCAAGGGGAGGCGACCTGAGCGACATAGGGACAAGGGAAGCAAGGAGACGCATACGAAGATTCTAGGAGAGAATCTTGAAAAAGGGATCAAGAAGAAAGCCGACGAAGATGGCAGACATGGATCATGATCGGTCACCAAAAAATAACTAAAAAAAAAGGGGGGAGAGTAGTAAAGGAGAGATAAAGGACCGCGAGGCATGAAATCAAACATGGAAGGCAATCTTCATGCCACGCTAGCGAGCTCAAAAAAATCGCAAAAAAGAAGAAAGGAATGCGGATCGCGGCGAATGGCGCGGTAGGTCGGCCTACGGAGGGTCGCCCAAAACATCGATTTCAAGGGAGGGAAACGGAAACCGGCTGTAAGTAGAATCTCCCGAGGAAGACAGAAAAAAGCTCGTTGCTATATCTACGGACGAAGAAAACGTTACATAGAAGGAAGGGGGGGGTACTTGAGAGGCGCACAGGAAAAGGAACATCGCTTGAGGCGCTGGCTTAGCGTAAGGGGGAAGAAAAATTATATTGCTCGGAAGGGGGGGAAAGGGGATTGAGTCCGAAAACCAAGGGAAGTAAAAAATCAGCGACAGGAGTGTCGGTCAAAGAAAGGAACAAACCCTCCGGCACACGCAAAGGACCTTGTAGGTTCAAAAAAAGAAAGCAGGCGAACCGGGACGCATGCAATTGGGAAACGGGAACCGGACCTGGGTTAAGATCACGTACATGGTTCATAGCGAAGGAACAAAATGAAAGCGGGAATAAACTGATCTAAAAAAAGCAGGTCGAAACAACAGGAATCACCGATCCCGACAACAAGGGGGGGGAGGAGGATGGCAAGGGAAAAAATCGGCAAAGGTCCGACGATTAAAGGAGGGGTTAAAAAAATCAGCGGAAATCAAGGTCTCGGGGAAGAATCGTCAAGGAAAAAAAGCTTGTCGTATAAAGAAGGAAAGGAAAGACTTAGGGTACCTGGTAAAATCGAGCGGTGTCAGAAAAAGGGGGC
>Ga0179591_1323543_pt1 | contig 24675 bp, 41 predicted proteins | sample CZOMad2_1_08_16f_FD_182891 | JGI IMG/M metagenome (GOLD analysis project Ga0179591, IMG submission 182891) | Vadose zone soil fungal communities from Angelo Coast Range Reserve, California, USA - CZOMad2_1_08_16fungal (PacBio error correction) | ecosystem: Environmental > Terrestrial > Soil >...
GTCAGAGTTTCAGGAGAAAAGGGGGGAAAAGCACATAGAAGAGAAAAAGCACAGCCGCAGAAAAAATTAAGAACTAACGGTAACGCGACTCCTCTTTGCCATTGAGTAAGGGGGGGTCTGTCAAGAACTTCAGAAGGGTGAGGAAAAAAGGCCTCTAAAAGAGGAGGGAAAAAAAGTGAAAGAATAAAATGTCAGGGCGGTCCTAAAAATTCATTATAAGCTAGGAATAGGTCAGGACTGGTGCAGGAAGTAGACACCAAAGGGTATTAAAGATGGAAAGAGAGGGGAGTTCGGTGAAGACTATTAAAAATACAAGAGATCCGTCGCTTGGAAGGTGAATAACATTAGATCTAAGAAAAAGTAAACTGAAGTACCGGGGGTATCTGGCTACAGAAAAAAGAGGGGAGATTAAGAAAAGAGAGAGGAAGGGGAAGTTGCTATTCTCCTTACAAGAAGCCTCGGGGAGGAACTTCTTTGTAAAAAGCTGGGAAAGGGTTATCTCAGAGTAAGAAAAATGAGAGACAAAAGGGGGGGTTAAAGCAAAAAAAAAAACAAAAGAAAAAAGGTAAAAAGAGAATATCTCAAGTGGAGGTTTAGGGGTCGTTGACTCGAAAAGATAGGGGGGGAGGGGGATCGGCTTAAAAGGAAAGAAAAGGGAAGGGGATTCAAAGGAGTAAAAGCGGAAAACGATCTGGGCTTTGGAGGAAGAAAAGCAGTTTTGAGAGATAAAACAGCGCAGTTAACTGCTCGGTTAGAAAATTCGAAGAGGGTTGCTTGGGGATGTCGAAGGAAGGAAAATCGTTGACAAAAAAAAAAAGCGGAGGCAAAGGAATGGCAAGCTAGGAGGGAAAAAGGGGACAATGCTCTTCATCGATGCCGGAGTGTTTCAATCTGTTCGGGGGAGGACGCCATCTTAATAAAGGGGACAGAGGGGGGGGGGGGGGGGGGGGGGGGGGGGGGGGCTTGATTGAGAAAGGTGGGATATAATGAGGGGGGGCCGAAAAGGGGGGGCGTGTTGGATAGTTCTATTCACTATAGCTATATGTCATTGGAAAAAAATCCGGGGGAAAAAGAGAAAAGAGGAGAAGTTTCAGGGGGGGGGGGTTCTGTGGAAAAAGAGTAGGGGAAAAGGTCGGGTGGAAGGAGGACATTTGTCGTCTGAAAATATTGGGGGGGTAAAAAAACCAAAAAAAAAAAAAAACCTGGAAACGCGAAAAGGGCGAGTTATTAAGTAAAGAAAGTGTAGGAGGGGATCGAAGGTGAGATAGAGAGGAAAGGAAATGAGGAAAAGGTCTGGGGCAGGTCCGTGCTTGGAAACTTTTCACAATTCCTGAAAGAAGATAGGCTACTAGAGGACGGAGCACGTAGGTGTTCGGTCTATTCTTTTTTATTAAGGTTTATGGGAGAGGATTACGAAGTTAGATATGGGAGGACTAAAGAAACATATGATTCAATTTCCTTGATAAAGGAGTTTTAAAACGATATCCTGAGGAATAGAAAAGGGAAGGGGTGAGGATGGGGAAAAAAAGAACCTAGGAAGGAGAAAATGGTCCTCGTTTAGTTGAGAAAAGCTAAATGCCGGCACGGGGAGCTGGGGGAAAGTAGGAGTGGATTAACAGGAGCTATAGTACTCGGATCTGGAGGAACTGTGTGCTGTCGCGACGCGAGCGGAATGGAGGATGGGCAGAAAAGAAATGAAAGGTCTCAAGGGGGGAGGAAGGCCGAGAAGAAGAAAGGTCGAAGCTTTTTTGCTTCTCATTCAAAATACGCCAGCTAGAGGGGTTCAATAAGGGGGGGTTCAGGGAGAAGTTGACAAAAAAGACGTCGTCCTGAAAGGGGGGGAGGCGGGAGAAAGTCGTCGGGTCAGCGGAGGAAATCGTGGTATCTTTGGGGGTCATCCGAAAAAAAAAAAAAAAAAACGCGGAGGAATAAAAGAGGAGGCTTTGCTCCTCGGAATGGGGGGGGAAAGAGTTCCACTGCCAAGAAGGAAGTCTGCCTTCGGGGCGTCTGTTGGAGGGAATACGGGGAATTATGAAGAAACCTGAGAACGAGGGGAGACCCAGAGAGAAGGAGATGATCTACAAAAAAACGGGAAGGGGAAAGATAGATATGCAATCGGTGTCCTGCAAAAGAAATCTTCAGAGAGATGAAGATCGAGAGGGGGAAAAGACTAGAAAAAAAAGGAGGGAGTGAAAATCAAAGGGGCGGGAAGTCGCTCTGAACTAGGTTCGTATACGGGGGGGGGGACACACACCCACCCCCGACCCACCCCCCCCAAACCCTCACCCCACACTCGCAATCCTGAGCGCCAACCCCTCCCCCCTCACCAAAGCCATGCAGACCAAACTCCCCCCACCCCTTACTCCCTTCAGCCCGTTCGCGTCTTTCAGCTCGGCGCCCCTCCCAAGTTCAACCCTCAGAGACATCGCTTAGGGAAGTGTCTTGGGAAAAAGGGAGATCTAATTGCTCGAGGACAATCTGCCTTTGGTGGGGGAGGAAGAAGAAAATCACTCGGTACAGATAGAAAGGGTTTCGAAAGAGAGATCATAAGGATGTGCAAGATTCAAAAGAAAAGGAAAAAGAGTGCCACTACAAGTCAAAAAAAAACGAAAAAAAAAGTCGACGTAGGGGTCGGAGTAGGAGAAAAAGTTGCAAGTCAGAGGAGGAAAAAGGGGGGTACCTCTTTGCTAGAAGAATCTTTGCTGGGTCTGGGAGGAGAAATCTTTCAGGCTCTAACTTTTCGGAGGGAACTTCGAAAAAGGGGGGGTGGAACGAGGAAGTCGGAGAAGTCTTCAAAAAGGAAAGTTCAGAAAGAATCTGTAGAGGCAAGGATTCAGTTAAGAGTGGAAACTTGAAGAGAGGAGACCAGGTATTAAAAAAAAAACTAGCTTTTCAAAACTCTTAAGTAGAAGACATTTTAAGAGGGGAATTTCTCGGAGGTGGGGGGTGGGGGGGGGGGGGGTGTGTTTTTGTGTGGTGGGGTTGTGGGGTGGGGGGGGGTGGGTTGGGGTTTGTGGGGGTTGTTGGTGGGGGAGGGGGGAGGGGAGGGAGGGGGGGGGGGGGGGGGGGGGGGGGGTGATTCGTAACTTTCGAAGATTGCCAAAAGGAAGAGGGGAGGAAAGAGAAAAGGAGTGTCTATAAAAAAGAAATTTTGGGGAAAAGTGAAAAGGGCGCAGGTGAAAATAAACACAAGGGGGAACAGGAGCGCAAAAGGTTCCTCTTAGGGTTCTGGGGAACGAAGGGACTAACAACGCAGAGTAGGGCGGGGGCAGGCGACCTTGGCGTAGATAAGGCCTTTCGTCGCGCGGTTTCGAAAAGAAGCATAAAAAAAAAAAGACACTTAAAAGGGAAAGGAAAAACTGAGAATAGGAACAAACCTCTCGAAAAGGGGGGAAGTTCTTCACAGCTTGGGAAAAGGAGCAAAGGGGTCTTTTGAAGAAGGAAGTACTTGCGGGAGGGAAGAAACTGAGGATTCATGCTCGCCCTTTCCCCAGCATTACAGGCGGAAAGGCGTCTGAAACGGAATGGCTACTCTAGGAAAAAACATCCAAGGAAAAAAAAAAGGACTATTGAAGGAAGGGAGGAGGGAAAAGCAGGAGAAGGGCACACTCGTATCCCTCTTCTTGAAGGGTTCAAAAGCAAAGGAAACGAATTGAGCAACCTGCAGGGCTTTTTTGGGGGGGGGTGACGCAAGGTGATAAAGAAAGGAAAAAAGTGAATTAAAATTAAAACGGGAAAAAGGAGGCTGTTGTGGCACAGTGGGGTCGTCAAAGGGATCTCAGGTCGGCGCCGGGAGGCTTAGGGGGATAGATCCCAGGGAAGGAGGATGTTCATAGAAGAGGTACGTCATAAGGGACGTCTTTCTAGAGGGGACCCCACGTGTCCTCAGAGACTAATGGGGGGGGGGGGGGTTTTGAAGCATGAAAAAGGGGGGAGAGGTTTGCGGAGACTGGCAATCGAGGGAGGGCATTCGGTCAAAGAAACACAACAGCGCGCGCAGGGATTCGGAAGGGAGGGGGGAGGGGGAGTTGGCAAGGGAGGAAGGAGGATGCTGGGTGAGAGGATCTCGAGGGACAGTTCTATGAGCAGTCTCTGGGGAAGTCATAGGTCTATGGAAGGGGGGGGACAAAAGGGTGGATGCGGAAAGGGGGGAGGGTCGGGGGCTGTGGGACAGAAGGAGGTCGATTAAAGAAAAAGAAAAGAAATTATCATTGGCAGATGGTAGGAAAATAGATGAGCCAATCAGTTAAAAGCCGGCAAAGGTCAGGAAGGTTGCTTGGGCAGTTATGATCGAGAAAAGGTCTTTGGATCGGGTTTTGTTGAGAGAGAGGGGGGTCTCGCCTGGGAAATGTCAGTAGATGGGAAAAGGTATTAAAAAGGGGGGGAGAGAAAAGGCTCGGGCGGGGTTGATTATCTTGAAGGCTGGATCACCAAATTAAAAAGGTTCAAAAGGTCTAGGGCGGGAAATCGGCCCGAAGCCGGAAAAGTCTTCAAAAAAGCTACGTAATAACTATTGTCTCATGCCTTAAGTTGTCTCTGAGAGGAAAATTACTGCGGTGGTCTGAGCGCCAGGAACTCTAGGGCTCGAGTCGGCAATTTCTCTAAAGTCAGGTGATGAAACTAGGGACTCCACAGATCCGAGGAGATCGAGGAGGGGGGGGGAATGAAACGCTAACAAGGGACTGCTATCATTCGCGTATTCAGGGTTCTCGTTGGGAAAAATCAAAGGCGGGGTGAAGGTCGGGGGGGGGATGTAAAGGGAAAATAGGGAGGAAAAATAGAGGGGCGTTCCAAGGGCGGCTTCAGGGGAAGGGGGGTCGTCGGTATAGAACGGGGCTAGCTAAAGGAATCGAGACAAAAAAAGGGGAAGTACGCCGGGGCAGGAAGAAGGGGAGAGAATCTGAATGGGCGCGAGTAAAGAAGTGACGGTCCAAAAGGGAGGAGGGGGTCAGTGATTTATCTCGGTGGTTGCGCTATTCAGGAAGATGGAAAATGTGTTGGGGGGGAAGGGGGGAAAATATGGTGGGAGGGTAGTGATTGGTCAGAGGGCAAAATTGTTCTGGGGTCTTGTTGCAGGGGGGGGGGGTTCTCCGACTGCAGCATCAAACATGACTTCGAGGGTCTGCAATAAGGGACCTGACGAAAAGGAGGGGGAAAGGGAAGGTGAAGGGAAAATTCTATCGGTTTCAGTGTTATCATTGTAGGAAAAAACACTCTGATGTAAGTAGTAAGATCTAGGGAGATCAAGGCCGTAACAAAAAAAGTTCCTGGGGGGAAGAAATCCATACAGCATACAACATATTGAGGGATTTAAGAATGAGAGAGAATTGAGGGGCTTGTGGCAAAGAAAGGGGGGATAAGGAGGGGGGTAAGGGGGATGGAAATGTTGGCTAAAATTCTCTTCTCCTCTGCTTCTAAAGGGGCTCGGGGCGGAGGGTGAGGGAGCCAGGAGAAAAGTATCTAAAGGGGTAAAAAATAAAAGGAGGAAACTTGGGACTTCGGGAGAGACGAATAGGTTATTTCTATCTACGCTTGCACAAAGGGGTTCAGTACTAAAGGAAGGAAGGGCAAATGAGGAACTTACAGGGGATTAGATTCTTAGTCGGAAGGAAGGGTGGTGTAGGTTCTCTCGCAATTGAAAGAGGACGTCTAAAAAAAAGTTGGGTCAGATCTAGAGGGGGCGGAGGGGGGACTGGGGTCTAGGGGGCGAAATTCTTTTCGATCGGCAGTTCAGTCATTACAGATAATCGGGGGTTCATTTGTTAAGACTGGGGGGATCTGGAAAGTGGGGGAGTTCTGGCAAGTATGGGGAATAACTTCATGCTAATACGGACGGTTATGTCGAGGAATCTCGTGATGGATGACTGGAGCCCGGGAGTTAAAGAAGGAGCAGATTTAAAAACCTGAATATCTAGCGACAATGGAGGCATGTCTGGAGCGATTCTTGAGGACCTTGAGGAGAAGGGGAGGAGGGAGGCTTGAAAAAAAAATCCAGCTATAGATTCACTCTTTTTTATTTCCTGAGGATTGAAAAGTCTGGACGAACGCCGAAAGGTTTTGAAAGAAGGGTGGGAGAGGGAGGGTACGAGAAGGGGAAGGGGACAAAGGGCGGGAGGAAATAGTTCGCTGTCCGCAGGCGAGCGCTTTTGCCGTGGACTTCCTACAGGAGGCCCTGAAAAACAAGGAAATACATGAAGTACCTCTCAACTTAAAAAAACCTTGGAAGGAGGGGGGGCTGAAAAACCGGAGAGCTATCTGCTTTTATTCAAAGCAAGCTCTTATAACAATAAAGGACATCTTGTTGGAGATTTCTATGGGGACTGAAGAGAAATCTATGACAAACAGGGGTCGCAAAAGGATCTGCGGCGTTCTCCACCGCATCTGAGGGTGAATCTATGGAACATAAGCTCTGGGTCTTTAATTCGGTCAGTCGCATGGAAGATAGCGCGATGGGCTTACAGGAAATGGTATTCAAAAGAGCACTGATAACAGGGTGGACCTTCGGTTACCGTGCTGGGGGGTTCTTTAGAACGCTCAAAAAACCGTTAGGCGGGCACCTCGGCAAATGACATGTAAAAAAGGGGGGGGTTCGGGAGGGTGGTGTAAGTAAAATGGGGGGCTCGGTCCGCATCTCAGGGGTAGAGGACAGCTCATTTGATCAGAAAAAATCACAAAGAAAAAGAGTATGAGTAGTCGCAGGAAGGCTCAGTGAGCGGTGAGGGGGGGGGGAAGACGAGTTAAACACGCAGAGGAAAGTTTTGCCTTTTGAACAAATGAGTCATGCAGGGGGTCAGTTCGGAAGAAAATGGAAAGATTGATAGGAGAGTGGATTTCGAAAGCGGTGAAAAAGGGGGGTACAGCGAGTAGGGAGGGGGGGCAGGGGATCTGTTCTGTAATTCTATCTGAGTCTGGCGTGGGTTGTTCTTCCATTTTAAAATCGCTCTTACTAGAGCTCTTGGCAATAGAATAGGAGACGCAGGAAAAAGAAAGAAGGGGCAGATCTTAGGGGAATTCCTTTGAGGGAGATGTTCAACTTACGCAAAATTCATTAATGGTTCGGAGAAAAACATATTGGAGGTGAAGTAGGACCAAAAAGGATCAGGGACGGAAAGGAGGGGGAAAAGATTAGAAAGGTGGGGGTCGGGTTTTCGTTCTTGGCAGGGGGTCCTTCATCGGGGAAGGTCCTTCTGGAGACGTGCTTGGGGGGGAGTTCTATGGGGAACTAAAGGAAGGAGCGCGTTAGAGGTGGGTGACTAAGGGGTGTCTCCTTACTGCTACCGGAAGAAAGAAAGGCGGGACGACGGGCTGCGGCCCCGGGGCTTTTCGGGAGGGCGGTTGGGGGGGGGACTCGGAAAAGACGTTAAAAAGGCCTGAAGAGGAATCAATCTAGAAAAAGAATGCTTTCTTCGGATTTTGGGGGGCTCTCATTGGAGAAAAAGGGGAGTGGTTTATAAAAAACGTAAAAAGTGCTGACTCAGGTCGTCTACAATTTATCTGATAAAAAGGTCGTCTTAAGAGAAGAAACGAGAGTAGTAGGAGGGCTTAGGGGGGGGAAATAACAGAACTGCATGTAGGGGGAAAATGAGGAAGGCTCTTATTCGATGAGTTCTCCTGTACATCTAAGAGTGGGGGAAATGTTTCTCGTGAAAAAAGATTAAAGGAAGGAGACGAGAAAAAGGGGAAAAGGCTGCGTAAGGGGGGGAAAAAAAAAAAAGTCGAGAAAGGAAAGGTCGGATCTGAGCGAGGAGCAACATTTGGTTCGCTCTTGCCTAGCAAGAACGCGTCTTAAATTATTTGTCTCAAAGAAGAATAAAGAAGGGTTCCTGACGCGAAGAAGGGGAGTCGTTAATGAGATTCCGCGGGGGTAGGTGAAAAATGAAAAGGGGGGGAAAGGAAGTATGGCACTTGTCGGAGGGATTTCTCATAGGAGGAAAGGTTTCGAAAGCGGGGGGGAAGGATTTGGAGACAGAAAGAGGGGGGATTGTGAAGGGAAAATCTAACAGTACCAGCTGGTGAATCTCTTCTCTAGGATCTTCATTTCCTCTCATTGGGCGGTCTGTCTAGGCCGGGGTTGATGACAGGGGGAAACCTGTAGTGGGAATCATTGAAAAAGGGTGTTGCCGGGGGAGAGGGAGAGGTACTATAAGCTCTATCAAAAAGGAGGAGTAGGAAATAATATTTCTCTCTGGGGTCCTATTGGGAAACATCGAAAGGAAAAAGGATTTTAATGAGGAACTATCCGGGCGGAAGTAAAAGGGGGGGAAAGGCGGAGCGGAGGGAGAGATGAAAGGGACTGAACCTTCACTCTGGGAGGAGTTCTTACAAAAACGAAAACAGGACTCTCCTGGGTTAGCCAAGGGACCTGGGGGAATAGAAACACTTGGGAGGCTTATGTGCACGAAAAGTTATTCTATCTACATCAGGAACACTTTGGAAGGAAAAACGAAAAAAACGCCGCTCGGGCGAAGAGCCTTGGGAGATACGGGGGGTGGTGGGGGGAATGCTAGAAAAGGGGGAAAAAAAAGAAAGTAACAGATCAGCGAAGAGGGCAAAAAGATCGCGTCTCATGCTTCCAGGAAAGCGTTCTTGGCTAGAGCGTTTTACGCAACAATTCCGAATCTTGTGGCTCTGGCGCAAAAGCCATTCTCGAAAGAAGGAAAAACATTACGCGCAAGAGGGGGGGGGGAAACAGGTCGGCAAGGGAAACGCCGTGCTTCTTGCCAGAGTTCGTTCTAATATGGAAGGATAACGGCAGCGGGGCCTTAGGAATATGCCGGAGGAAAGAAAAAAGAAAGGGCAAAGGAGGGAGAAAAGAAAAGTGGCAATCGGGGGCCGGAAATCTCCTACAAAGGAGGGGGTGAAGTCATGGTGGGATGCATTCGTGATTATTCCACGTCGAAACAGGGAAAGGAGATACAAAAACAGGGGTGGGTAAAGGAGATGGGGGTGTAAGGATTCACCGAGGTCCAGGCCTCAACGAGTGAGAAGTCGTTGCAGAACGAGGGAGGACAAAGGAGGAGATACGAGTTCCTCTCTCAAGGGATCATACAGTTGACAAATAGGAGAACCGGAGGGGGAAGCGTACACGGTCGTGAAGGCTTTATGGTTGGGTTGGGGGTTTTGGTGGCGTGGGGGGTGGGGGGGGGGGGGGAACAGGAATAAAAAAAACAACAGACGATCCAAATGACCTGTAACAGGTTATCGGACTAGAAGGAACAAAGCATCTAAAAAGAACTTGGTGCATTCGAATCGGGGGGGGGGGGGATCTAAAGAACAGAAGCATCGGAGGGGAAAAAAAAAATAAGAACTCCGACAAGCTGGTACGGAGATAAAGGGGGCTTTTTAGGAGGCCTCTGAAGGCAAAGAGACACTAAAAGAAGAGGGAGGGGTCGAAAAAAAAACCGTGAAGGTTCTAAGTGGCACCGGACTTGATAATGCGTAGGAGCGTTATCGAGGGAAACCCTCCTCGAGACCAGGGAAACTTCGATGCAGGGATGCACGTGTAAAAAGGATCTGTGATGCATAGGATGGGGAAAATAAAGTCGGAAGGCCTGTCCTTCAACGCGTTTCTGGGGGGGAGGATTCAGGCAAGGGAAGAGGACGCGACCTTTCATGCTCAAATTCCTTGGAGGGGGAAATAAAAAACGTAGGGGGGAGGATAGGAGAAACGGAAGGAATTGTGAAAGGGGGAGAGACGCAAAGCAAAACCAACGAGGAGAGAAGAGAGAGATCAATTGCAGCTGGTCGACGGGATTGACTCTATAGGGGTATCCATACAGGCATTTCCAAAAACCCAGCTGCGCCCCTAATAGTAAGGAAAGGTAAGGGGCTATTGGGTTGTCATGAAAAGGTGGTGGTTCGGCAAAGATAAATACATCTTCTTTAGGCCGGGGGGTATCCTCTGCATTCAGTTATCGGATTTTTTGCGTCGTCTAGGTGCATGTCGGGAAATAGGGAGGGGGGGAGCCAAGAGACATTAAAAAGGAAGGGGGGGTAGAAATACCAGGGGGTTGCGAACTGGCGGCATTCTCAAGTTATTCAAGGGGGGACTTGTCATTAAATTGTTCATGTGAGAGTGTCCGGAGGTCAAAGAAAAAGGGAGGGCGGGTGACAACAGGGGGGAAAAATGCTATGTTTACTAGAGAGGGTCAAATAGAACAGGCGCTAAAAGGAGTCAGTCGCAGTTGTGAAGGCCAAAGACGGGTTGGAGGAAGGGGTAGGGGAAAAAAAAACCTGTTGGGGGGAGTGGATGTGCGGGGGGTCTGGCTCTTTTGAAGCGAATACCCGGGTCTCAGAAAAACTGAAGGTTTCACGCGGCAAAGGGATTCTCCAGGGGGAGGTTGCGTCCAAAAAAAAAAGAAGAACAAAGGGGGCTTCGTCGATTTGCTGAGTGTACTTTCAAGGGAGTGTCTCGAAAGCCGGAATCGGTCAAAGGTCTTATAAATATAATTATTGGGGGAAAAAAAAGAAAAGTACGGGGGAGTTAGAGAGACATTTACTTAGCATCTCTGAAAAAAAACTCCATGCTGGAGTTTCTTGGAGGGACAAGGGAAAGGGGAAATGGGGGGGGAGCAGTCAGGACAGGGGTCTTACTTTCAAGACAGCCCCCTCGTAGGCCTTGTCATTCATCCGGAAGTATTCGTGTTGGCCAGAATCAGCGTAGTGGGGGTGGGGGAGCAGGGGGGAGGGGGGCGGGGCTCTGGAGGAGTTAGCCTTCTTCTTCAGATATCGGCAGGACTAATTGGGAGAAGGGGGAAACGGCCGATTCTGGTCCAGGAGCCGAAGATCGTTAGTGAAAACCACTTTGTTAAGGCGTAAAATAGAAGTGCATTGTATCTGAATCAAATCTGAAAATGGCCCTCAGACAAAGTCTCGCTGCTAACTGGGGGGGTTCGGGTAGTAGGTGAAGAATGAGGGGTGACCTTCTTTGCTGGAAAAAATTTTTGGGGGGCCTAAGGATCAACGGGCGGGGAGAGAGCCATCTGGAGGGGAAGGATCGGTTCTCACGGGTTTTTCAGGGGGGAAGCAGGGGACATAGCTACCCGAGGAAAAGTAGCACTGTCCCAAGAAAGAACGTGAGGGAAGAAGAGCGTCAGGGAAAAAAAAAGAAAGGTGTGCGGAGAGTGCCGGGGGGATCCTTGTCTAGAAACCCGTAGATATGCACGCGAACTTCAATCAGAAACGAGGACATAGCAAAGAGGCTAGAAAAACACACTAATTTTAGGAAAAAAAATAGCTTCGAAAGGGGCCATCGGAAATGTGCGAGAAGAACAAAAACTAAGGAAGCGGAGGATAACTTGGAGGGTAGAGAAAAAAGGTCGTCGCCGCAGCTCGGGAAAGTTCGCTGAGAGGAGCAGGGGCACTACTGGGATTTCAGGTTCAAATAGAATACAAAAGGGGGGAAAAAAGGAAAGTTGTGGGGGGGGGGGGGGGTGGGGGGGGGAGGGGGGGGGGGGGGGGGGGGGGGGGGGGTGGGTGGGGGGTGTTTGGGTTGGTGAGAGGGGAAGTAGGGGGGGGTGGGTGGGGGGGGGGGAAAGTTGGGGTGTGGGGGGTGTGCTCTTGGGGCAGGGGACCGGAAGTGAGAGGGGGCGACTGGGTGGGGGGTTGGGCAGTTCCCGCCCCCGCACCGGGAAGTTCATCGTATCGGTGCCATCACTTGGGGATATGATGGAAAGGAGCTACGGTTCGAGGGTCGGGGCAACCGTATGGGGGCCTATGGATAGACCTTGAAAAAATTGCCGGCGGATACAGAGAGAAGCCTGCACCTAGAGGGAGCTGCGATTCCCCATTGGAGGTTGATTTTGCGGGAGGGGAGTCTAAGGAAGAGGATAAAAGGGGCTGGGGGCGGAAAGGTTTTTACCTTATAAGTCTCTGATCCGTAAGATGGGACTTGAGAGAATCGTGAAAGCCGCAAAAAACAAGGGGGGTACTTCTGGGGTACGAGAAGAGAGTATGCGAGGTTAATGGACGCAAGGGAAAGGGAACTCAAGGCGTCATGTGCATAACTTCATCTGTAAATACTTCCTGAAGGGAGGTGCTCTAGGACTGAGGGGGGGGGGAAAGGGAAAAAAAGGAGCGGCCACGGAGTTCATCTTTTAAAAACTCGGAATATCATGAAGAAATGGGGTCAGAAGATGGGCGGAAGGAAGGGGGGGTCGGAAGAAACGGTGACAAAACGTCTAGCGTTCTTCTTAAGTCAGACTAGAGAATGCATACGCGGGAGAGTGAAACTCTTTGTGGGAAAGAAGAAGGAAAAAAGGCTACCAAAAAGTCGACTACTGTTTTTTCCTGAAAAAGTTGAAAAGAGATTCAAAATGGAAGAGAGGGGGGAAAAGGACTGAAGATCCATTTTGTGAATGGTCACCTCTGATTTTCCTCGATGAAACGCCGGGAAAGACTGGGAAAAAAAAAAACAACTAGGAAGGAAGAAGATGGAAAAATAAATGGGAGGGGAAAAGTCCTCTTGGCAGTCAGGTAATACCTGACAGACGAGCGGTTTTATGGAAAAAAAAGAAAAACTATAACAAAAAGAACTCAATCGTAAAAAAAGGGAAGGAGGAGGGAAGCAAGAAGAAAAGGCAAGGAGAACAGGGATAGGGGCTGGAAATTTCCAGTGCCTTAACACTCGCCCGTTCTATTAAAATTTGCAAAAAGCAGATTGGGGCGATGAATCTGGACTCGCACAGGAGGACCAGTCTTCCTCGACAGGATAGGCACTCGAAAGAGAAGAAAAAGTCTTATAACACCGGAGGTTTGAAGGGACGGCCCGAGAAAGGAAAGAAAAGAAGGAGCGCGTCGATCGAAGGGAAAACGGTCATCCCGTCTTCTGGGCTTTTGTTGGAAAGAGTGTCGGCACCTAGATCGCTGTGAAAAAAAAGGCTCTGACAGCGAAAACTCTAGAGGTGAGTGGAGAAAAAGAGAAAGATATAAAGGGGGACAAAAAAAAATGATGACGGGACGTATAAGGACAAAAAATTTTCGCCAACCCAGCCGTTGAAAAAGGTGTGCAAGGGGAAACTCTTTCCTTACCTTAGGCATGTGGGGAAATGCATTGAGACGCTTGGGGAAAGGCAGAACTGTGAAAACAACACGGCAAAAATGGGTCGCGAGCTTGCAGTTGGGAAGGTTCTTTTGGCAAAGAGGGAAGAAGCGTGTGGGGCGGGGGTTCGGCATCTGAAAAAGATGGAGGGAAGTTTGACATAGAGGAAAAGGAGTTAGGGGAAAATTGCAGGGCAGTCCAAAGTCATCAGTGTTTTCTGAGGGTTGTGCGTCGCTGGGGGGGGAAATTTGCGGGGAAGCATTTAGTTAAGAGGGGGTTAGGCAAAAGAGGAGGAAAAAAAAAGGATTGAAAATGAGAGTGACTATTAGAAGGTAATGCAGGCAAGGGTCGGGGGGGACGGTGGATTGGGAGGGGGATCGTCATACGTGTTCATGGGGACATTTTTCAAGGGGGAGGCTCTGAAAGGGGAACATAAAAAGGTCTTTCCGCTAAGGTCAGGAAAGTTGCTCAGGAAAAGGAAGAACTTAAAGAGGGAAAAAAAAGCACATAAAAGGAGAAATCGGAGGAAAAGAAAATGAGGGAGTGTGATGGGGGAAAGCCGTCATCTTCCCAAAAATATATAAAAACGATGGAAAAAACGTATGATTTTCAAAAAACGCGAGGCGTGCGGCTGCGGTGAGAACAAATAGCCAAAAAAAGGGCGATAGGTTCTAAAAGATATTCGATTTTTAACGGGCTCTTCTGAGGGAGCGAAGGGAGAAAGTGCGTAGTTCAAAACCAAGGCTGATGGGGGAACAGATGGGTCAGTGGGGAGAAAAAGGTGAGAGAACAAGGGGAAAAGCGGGCGTGAGGATTCGATGCGGAAAGATCGAAGGGGGTGGGGAAAGTTCCTTCAGAAAAAGAAAAAAAAGGAGGGCACTTCAGATATATCTTATAGGGGGGGGCGCCTTTAGACGAAGGGGGATTTTTAGGTCCGAGGTGCGGAGCGGAAAAAAAGCACACTTGTTCAAGCTTCGACGGTAGGGTGCTGAAGGAATTAGGATAAGGGGGGACAACAGAGGATCGGAAAAAAAGAGGTTTGAGTCCTTCGATGGATTCTATAGGTTCGTATTGAAGACAGCTGTAAAGGGGACGAGGCTAAAAGGGATGTGTTTCGGGGAGAAAATACGGGAGCGCGTGTCGCATATCTCGACACGAAAAAGAATCCAGATGCCGAGTTAAATCTTAGAAGGGCCGCAATAGGGGGGAGAAAAAGGGGGACTGGGGAAATCCTATTCTCTTTACAAGGCGGGAGAAATTCCGCGGAGAGGAAGAAGCCGTTGCGGAAAGGGGAAGCCCATAAAAAGGCCACTTCTCGCAAGGAGGAGGGGGGTAAGGGGGCTGGCAAGAAAAAGGGACAAAAAACCGGCTGTATAAGCGCGGGCAAGGTGCGTTCATTTTATTAAAAAGGATCAAAAAGAAACGCGCAGGATAGGGTGGGAGGGCGAAAGAAGAGCTGGTGGGGGGTCAATTCTTCTACCGAAAATGCACACTTTTATGGTTTGAGAAAAAGTTCGGGGGGCGCTGAAAGCTAGCTGGGGGGCTGAATCTACCGAAAGCTGGCTAAGAATGCTTTCAAACAAATGTTTTGGAGAGGGCTCGCTCGTGCCGAGCTTTCATGGGGAATAAAGTAGAGTGGAAAGGAATACTGGGGTGTGGGGGGATCTTTTGTATATATGAAGAGGGGGGGTACTTGTCAAGGGGATGAGGCTTGAAAAGGTTGGGGGGCAAAAAAAAAAAGAGGGGGGAGGAATCCTTTCTGGGTTGCATCCCTTTTTTGCGGGGGGAACTACATAGGGGACCAGACCAACAGTCATCAAAGAAACGACGGTAATCGAGGGAATGAGAAGGAAAAAGGGGTCCTCGGAAAATTGGGAATTGTCATAACCCGTCACAAAAAAAATAAATGACGGCCTTATTCTAGGGGAAGTAGCCTTAGGTGGTGTTGAAAGAGAAAGGAACGAAGGGAGGGGCGGACTCCGTGCACAGTTTGCAAGGGTGAAGGAATTGAAAAGGGGGAAAAGAGAAAATGAAAAAAAACGTCACCTGCAACCTTGCCGATGCGACTTTGCTGAAAAAGTCGCGCTAATTTCATAAAGACGTGCTTTGGGGAGGAAGGAAACCTATGGCCTATATCTCAGACTTCCTCAATGAACTAAGGGCGTGCCGGGATGTTGAGACGCGGAAAGAGAGTCTTAAGAAGAAAGGAGTCATAAAGGTCGTCTGGAGAGTCTGGAAGAAGGGCTGGTCGCACTATATATTCTAACATGAGGACAATACTCAGAAGAGTGAAGGACAGCTCAAAAAGAAAAAAAAACCAGGGGAGCTTGAGAGCGTAAAAAAAGACTGGGGGATGGAAAAAGTAACCACTGATCATGGAAAAAAAATCTTTTTCGTCCGATAAATCCTTCGGGGTCAGCATCAGAAAGTCACGCATGAAAAAAAAAAAAGCTGCGAAAAAAAGGATGACTTTTAAGTGGGAAAAAAAAAGGCTAGTACGGGCAAAGCTCCGCTTCTGGAGGAAGCTGCGATAGAAAAGACCTCAAGAGAGAAAAGGGCCTTCGAGGAAATTAAATGGAATGGGAATAGAGGTACGAAGGCTGGTTTTGGTGGCTGACGGCCGGAACCCTAGTCTTCGTTTAGGAGGGTCAGCAAAGGCTCGGCCAAGGCACCGGCATCAGAAAGACTGCACCGTGGTGGGGGGGGAAAACGTAGAAAGAAAAGAAAAGAACATGCGGGAATGGATAAGGAAAAAAAAAGTACAACCACACCTTATTAGTATGAAAGAGACATCGGATGAAGAGCATGTCATTGTCCTTGTTCCTTTCTGACACTGCGAGATGAAAAGGCTTGAAGGACTAAAGGTGGAGTTGCAGGAGGGGTAGGGGAAGGGTCGGGCGTGGGGGCGGCTTAGGAAAAGAATCCCTGTACTCGAAGGGTGGCAGCCGTCAGTCGAGTTCGAGGTGCATTGGGAAAATCCCGGTAGGGGGAAGGAATCGGGAAGGTCACGGAATGGGACGAGCCAGCAGGGAAAAATGCCTTGGGAGCTGGACATGTTGTGCGAAGCGCTTCTAGGCCAAGGGGAGAAGTGTGACGTGAGGGGGGGCTGGAGGGGAAAGAAAAAAATTGGTCGACAGATGGTTTAGAAGAGGTTAGTAGATGGGCGGACTAAAAGAAAAAAAATCACTGGAATAGGCCAGGGGGGGATGAAAAATGCTACATTCTGGTTTTGAGGGGGTCTTGTCAGTTGAGTGAAGGGAAAGACGGTGGTCAAGGGAGGTATCGGGCTGTTCGAAGGAAACGTGGCAGCACAGCTTCGGGCGACAAAAGGAATCCTTTCCAAGAACTCAAAGGAAAGGAACCGGCGGGGGGAAACAGAAAAAAAAGGGGAATCGTCTTATTTCTGGGGGTGAATTTCCAGAGGAGGACCGTCTCAGACCTGGAATGGAAGTCTCACAAAAGCCAAGAAAAGACTTATGATGGGTGCGGCGGGGGGGTGAAGTTCGGAGAAAGCAAAACGGCTGGAAAAGCGGACGCTCATGCTTAGTGAGAAGTCGTTCTATGAGGAAGGAGTTCTCCGAGGCGAATCGAAATGTCAGGGAGGGGGGTGACTAAAATTAAATAGGACTGTGCATCATTTCGGCTACCTATTCACCTTTATGGAATCATCTTGACTAAAAAAAGGGCCGGCAGCCGCGGGGGAAGGTTGATGGAAGACCGGAAAAAAGAGCGGAGCCCGGGGGAAGAAAAAACGAGGGATCTTCAGGAGAACCTAAAGATCGTATTCTATCCGGGTAGACCACGGGGGGGGGGGGGGGGGGGGGGGAGGCGGCAACGAAGGGTCCTTATGCCATGCAGGGGGAATCACGAAGGGAGAGAGGAGGATCTCCAGAAGGAGGCGCTTGGACGGATGTCCAGCTTGCAGTCATGGAGAAAAAGGGTGGTGCCTAAAATCTATGAGACACGGAGTTATTGGGTGCAGAAGGAAAGGGTTGGAAAAACGGGAAGGGAAAAAGAAAAAAGCAAAAAACGTCGGTGCCTTCGTCTGGGGTAGAGGAAGGGCCACCTTCAAAACGGAAGGGGAAGTACAAGGGGAAAAGCGAGAGAAAAAAAAGATCATTGGGGGGACCCAACATAACCACGTAGAAATAGCGCGCTCATAATAAATTTCTCTGGATTGGGGGGGGGCCAAAAATGAGTTCGTACGTTCTCGAAAAAAAGGAGAATGAGGTGGGCGCTAAGCTTTTTTACGTAAGGCTTAAAAAGAAAGATTCTGATGTAAAAGAACGTGTGCAAAAAGAGGACTCCTGATGATGAAATGGTGAAGGGGAGGGGGGGGAAAACGTTCTGGGGGGGGAAGGTCTCTCTTAGGGGGGGCACCTGTATGTATCGTGGAAAAGCTGGGAAAGGCAGAGGTGATGAAAGAGGGGGAAGGGGAATATCACGGACACTATTCTCAAACCTTGGTCTCAATATGATATGCAGAACACGTGATCAGAAAAAGGCAGAACGTAGGTAAAGACAGAAAAAAAAAAAGCAGGTTACGCAACTCAATAGGGGAGGAAAGGTCTTACACTATCACGCTGGCAGGTCTTGGTCATAGAGCGACTACTGACAGGATTATCTGCTGTCTATTAAAACTGCGGTGGTTTAGTAGAAAGAAGGGGAATTTGCGAGGGAAAGGGGGAAAATTTGCGTCGTTTGATACATCCCTGCGGGAAACTGACGGGAAGTAGCCATATATCAGCTGCAAAGAGGAAATCTTTAGGAAAAGGAACATCAAAAAGTGAAGAAGGGAGAATGAAACCTTCGGAGAGATTTCATAATTCATATGGGAATTCATTCCTATGCCGAGGGGGGAACATGCCTCAAGAAAAAGCCTTATTATCAGAAAAAAAGCCCACCAGGAGGGAATCCTGGAAGAGGTGTCCAAAGGAAACAACGGGGTAAAAAAAAAGGAAAGGGGGCGACCGTCAAAAAAACGAGAAGCGCTATAATCAATACGCTGGTATTCTCGTCCTTGTGTGACCTGTCGAGGGCCGGGGCCGCTTCAAAGCCGAAAAAAAAAGTCGGGAGGGGTGCTGAAAATCTACGCAAATGAAAGGCTGGGTTGGTGTGGGGCCCCTCCCACACACCCCCACCCCAACCCCCCCCAAACAAACCCCCCAAAAAAAAACAAAAAAAAAAAAAAAAAAAACAAGCAACAAAAAAAAAACCCCCCCCCCCGCCCCCCCAACACCCCCCCCACAAACCCAAAAAGCTGCAAAAGATTCTTGAAAAAGAAAAAAGATGGCCAGGGGGGACTAGGGAAAAGGCCGCTGAAAGCCCTAAAAACAAGATGTCAAGGCAATTGCTAACTAAAACCAAGATTGTTCCTTAGTAATATTTGAGTTCACAAGGACGAAGGGGAAGGTTCATGGGGGGGGGGATGAGGGGGATACTAGAAGAGAGATACCAATCTTGTGGGGGGGGGGGGGGGGGGGGGGGGGAAAGAAAAGAGAAAAAAAAAAAGAAGAGAAAGAAAAAAAAAGGTGGGGGGTCTTGCTTTTTCGCATCTCACGAAAATTCATGACAAAGCACTGACTTGCGCAAAAAGGGGGATGGCGCCTGGGAGGGAAAAAAAAAAACCCGTTCGGAGGGGTAAATCTCAAGTAATGGGGAAAAGGCTGTCGTATCAGATCCCACGCTAAAAAATACGACGGTTTGCATTCAGAAGGAAAAAAAAATAAGCACCTGAAAGAAAGGCCTTCAAAAAAAAAAACCAGGGGGAACGCAAGGGAAAAAAGGGGGAAAGATGACAGAATAGGGGGGAAAGTCATTCTCAGTAGAAACGGCAACCCTATTCTGTCTTGAGGGTGGTGTTTCACTTTCGGAAGGGTGATCTCGGCAAAAGGGCTGCTACGAGGGGGGAACAAAAAGCTTCAAAAAAATTATAGGGAAGGATTAGGTTGGGGAAAAGCTGCCCTTTGGAGTATCTCTGAAAGGAAAATAGGGGACTGCTTTTCCAAAAAAAAGAAAACAAAAACTGCTGCAGTTGCCGGGGACTATGTGCTGTAAAAAGAAAAGTGGAAGAGGGGGGGGGGGGTTCGTGAGCAACACCGGTTAAACTCGTGTGTGGAAGTTCTCATTCTAGCGAGGAAAGTCTTGTGCAGGAAAAGAATCGGATGGTTTGCATGGAGGAGAGGGGGAATAAAGAGGACGTAGGCGGGGGAACACTTGCTCGCGCCCGAATCTAAGTGTGGGAGAGGAAGTGTCGTGGAAAGGGACTGTATGGAAAGAAAATTGGGAATGGCAAAAAAAATTTAGAGGAAAAACTGGGGAGAGATGTAGGAGTCATGAAAAAAAAAACAGGAGTCTTTATTTGGACAACTTTGACGAAAAAGGCAAGTCACAAGAAAAAAAGTGTGGAAAGTTGAGGGGAAGGGGTTAGGGGGTTTCGTGGGTGGCGGAAATTTAATCTGTGGAATAACGCTCGTCATCGTGTGGTGTGTGGGGGTGCGAATTCAAAAAAGCTAAGGGGATCCTTGCGGGGAAGGGGGTCGGGGGGGGGGTAGAGAGGGGAAAACTAGGTCCTTCACTCTGGGTTCGATGGGTCGGAGGGGGTCGAAAAGACCTAGGGTCGCAAAAAAAACATTCGTATGGAAGGGAGGGGGGGAGGCGGGACGAGTCATTAAACCGTTAAGGGGGGCGAATCGCAGGCTCGCAAGGCCAGACAATCGTCGGAAAAGGTTTAAAAGAACTTCGGGGGAACTGAGACTTGTCAAAGGTATTTCAAAACCTCGGCGATAGGAAGGAAGAAGTGACGTAGGAGATGGATGATCAAATGTACGAGAAGACGGAGGGTGGAAAAAAAAGAAAGAGGAATGATAAGGGAGAAGCCTTCTGCTTCGTCTTCAAGGGGTGCGCGGAATGGAAGAGGGACAGGGCCAACGGGAAAGCGCAGGCAATTTCGTAAAGCCGAAAAAAAGCTCGGGGTGTGGGGAAAAAAGGAGCGATGAAAAGGGACATTTATCCCTTAGCAAAAAAAACCCTTTCTATGCAAATAACCGCCGGTGGGGAACTTCAGAAGTGGATAAGGGGGCCATAGAAAGGAAAGCGGCTTACTTCGTCCTTGAAACTTTGGTTGAAGAGCGGGCTTTATTGAAGAAACGGTCGTCGTTGGATAAAAAGTTTTCGGAAAAAAGGGGGAAGGGGAAGGCATGAAAAAAAGGGGGGCGCAGCTTACTGGCCACGAATAAAAGTCTGGGCTCTCGGATCCTATGCAAAAAAAGCCAGCCGAAGGGGGGGGTCTACGGGTTTAAAGGGAATAAAAGTTTCGTAGTCTAGTTCACGGCTTAGAGAATGGAACTCTGCCTAGTTGCAGGTCAAAAAACGGCAAAGAACAAGGAGGATAGGAAGAGGGGAATTATGGAAACATTCTTCGCAAGGTCTTATGAAGAACGTGCAGTCAGCAAGTCGGAGGTCATAAAAAGGGAAGGGGGGAGGGTGCTTAGGGGGAGGGAAGAAAACACGTCGAGGTAAAAGCAAAGAGGGGGGGAGTATTTCTTTAAGGAGCTGAACATTACCTAGCAGATTCCTGGTGATGCTGGATGCTTAAAAGAAAGAACGACGGGAGGGGGCTGAGGGCAAAGGAAAAAGGGGAGAAGCTCTTCCGTCGGGGTCGATTACTATACGTTCCTCCTCTGAAACCGCGTCAGATTTTACCAAGCGCATTACTTCTTGCGGAAACTAGGACGGGGGGGAAGGAGTTCAAAAAGGGAACATGATGTATTCTGCGCGCAAAAAAAAGTTGGAGAAATTCGAGACCTATCAGCAGCGAGGCGTCGGAAAAAAATAGAGCGCGGCTCTGACGCAGTCCGGGGCGTTTCGAGAAATGGGGTAAATCAAACCGAAGAAGCCTGGGAAGTAGGAGGAAGAAGTCATCGAATATGAGGAACTTAAAGGGCATCTATTACGAAGGGGTTGTGAAGAAGAAGGCCAGTTCTGAGGAGGAAGAGCAGGGGGGTGCAAAGGTAAGAGGCCAGAAACAGTTCGGAAAAGGGACTTGTCTGAACGTCGCCTGGGGGGCTGCGACGACAAAGTCCGGCGAAGTGCAATAAGTAGTGAAAAGGGGAAGGGGGGGTTTGTGAAAGATGAGAGGGAAGACGCGTCAACTCCTGCAGGAAGAAGCGTTGGCTTGGAAGAAGGGGCGGACGCTGCGGAGGGAAAAAGAAGTCTGTCCGGGGGAAGCTATTCCTGAGGGAAATCCTGAAGTAAAAACTCGTTGGGAAGTGAAAAAAAAAAGCAAATCCTAGGACAACAAAAACGGCTCTTACACTTCTATTAGGACCTCAAGCTCAACACTCATAAAACCACCTACTGGGCCCTCTGAACTAAGGGACTGCGAAAAACACGGGAGGAAAAGGACCGATAAACGAAAAAAAACTACCAATCTGTTTTCCTTAAATCTTGCGTGGGTAGTTTCGCGGAGCAAAGGCTAGACGAAGGGCAAAGGGACTTCTAAAGAAGGGGTGGGAGGGAAGGCTAACAAAAAAGGAGCGTTATGATCGACTGAATTGCTTGTAGCGTTCTGAGAGTTCATTACCAACCAAGCAGAGTGCTTTTGACGGGGGGAAAAAAAATGCAAGCAAAAAAAGCTTCGAATGAGAAAGTCAGGAAAAGGGGGGGTTAGGGAGCCGGCCGCAAGGTTCAAGCAAAAATCTCTTCGTTGCGCACCTTCATGAAAAAAAAAATTGTACCCACCGGCAATGGCTTCGTACCGGGGGTGAATAGGCCGTGCAGTGAAGGGAAAGGAGTTCTTCAAGAATAGAGAAAGACAGTCAAAAGGGAGGAGCTTAGATAACAATGTGGGGGAAGGCTCTCTTGGCGGAAAGGGTACCTTTTTTCCGAAACTTTCTATTGAAAAAGATCAGTCCAGAAAAAAAAAGGACATTTGCGTTTGAAAGAAAAATTAGTGGGAAAAAAGAACCTGATAGGGGGTTTGCGAGTCGAAAAATCTGCGGTTCCGCCTGTGTTAAGAAGAGCATAGAGCCTCTTAGAGGGTGACTTTTGCATCTGGAGAAGAGGGGTCTGCAGGGGGAGATGAGGAAAAAGGGGCCAGTTTGTAAGAGGGGGAAGAGAACGGCATAGACACGGGAAAGAATAACCTTGGCTTTCAGAAGCCATTGAAGAAGGGGGTTCTCGAAGGGGATCTTTAGCTCTGGGGGGGCTGCGATGAAAATTTATGGGAAATGGGGCTGCGCTAGATTTAAGAAGTTCTTTGCTCAACAGGAACTGGCTCATTTCGAAGTGCCGAAGGGAAAAACAGGAGGTTCGGGGACTTGGAGGGGGTAGAAGGGGCAGAAGGTAATGGTGGCGGATGTGGGGCGGATCAGGGTTGCTCTGCTCGTGGAAAAAAAACGGCGCAGAGGGGAAAGACGTACTAATGTGGGGGGTCGGGAAAAATTCACGAAAGCAGCGGAAAGAGGGGATAGAGGAGATAAAAACGGTGTCAGGAAGGAACACGCGGGCTCGGCGATGAGCAAGTTGACAGGGGGAAAAAGGGCAAAAGGTCTTCAAAAAAAGGAACTGAAGGGGGGAAGAGGGGGAGATCGAAGGGGAGCTCTTGTGAAAAAAAAAGGATCAGAAAAAGAACGCTGCATGGGGGGAGTTGATTTGGCAGGAGCAAAGGGGAGGAAAAGGGGCTATTCGCCCAGTCGGAAGTAAGTTCGGTTATGGAAGGTGTCATAACTCGCATAGGACCGTCAGACTATGAAGGAGGGGGGGACGGGAAGAAGGGACGGTGACCTTGAGGGAAGTCTCGATAGAACGCGATGCAGCTTCGCTGGGGACCTTTTTCTGCTGAAAAAGGGAAAGGAATCGTTTGCTCAAAAAAACAAAGAGAAAATCGGAGAACTAAAAGGAAGGGGGGGGAAAAAAGATCATCAGAAAGGAGAGATACCAGACCACAAAGAAGAAAGGTTCCGACTAATGGCCTTACTTGGATGCTGAGTCGCTTATTAGAGTGAGGAGGCATTGACGTGCAGGACAAAGAAAAAAGTTGGGTCGATGAGAATGAAGACAGTGGGGGGGGAGGAAGAGGAGAAGTTTGAAAAGGGTCATCAGGTGTATTTGGGACAGAAAAGAAAGCAAAAAAAGGGCGGGAAAAAGGGTGCTTGTGAGGGTGGAAACTTGTAAGGGGGGAGGAATGCAAAAGTGAGGCCTTAAAAAGTCTCCTGGATGACGGAACGATTTTGGGAAAGAAGGGGGGGGGGAGTATCATAAAAATGGTAAAAAAAGAAAACAATAAAGCGCGGGTCACGGATGTTTCCAACATGCCTTCCGCGGGTCAAAAAAAGACTTCTGCAAAAAAAAAAGATGGAGGAAAAAAAAGAAGAGGAAGGAAGTTTAGAAACCGGGGGGGGGGGGGGGGGGGGCTTTCTGGAGCTTTAGTTCCTATTACTAAGGTCTGTGTTATCTACAAAAATGCACAAAAAAAAGACGGTTCGGGGGAGAAAAACAAAAAAAAAAAAAAAAAACAAAAAAAACTGCCAAAAAAGTATTTCGTTCGCAAAGCAAGACAATGTCTCGAGCATTTCCGGGCCAAAAGTTGGGGGTTGGGTGAGGGAAAAAAAAAAAAAAAAAAAACGCAAGGTCGGGGAGGGGGGCCTGGAGATTTTACCAGCAGGCTCCCCCCTTGGACTTAGAAATGCGCGACAGTCAGACGACAAAAAAAAAAGGGGGGGTTCATACTTTCCTCGAGCACTGCGTCTAGAGGGAAGCGCCAAAAAAAATAAAGATATAAGGACAGAGGACTTTGAAGAGAGGAGAAGATCAGCTCTGGTCGTGAGGACAAAAAAAAAAACAAGGTTCGAAAAGCTAGAGGGTGGGAAAATAAAAAAAAAAAAGTCGCGAAAATTCAAGAAACATTTTTCAGGGCTGTCAGATCACGAGTCTAAAAGTGACAAAGAAAAGGGAAAGAAAGAAAAAGGAAACAGTCGTCGGAAACCTTTTTCTTGGGCCTGCAATTGCTACATCGCGTATGTACAGGAGAGCGGTATGCTGGGGGTAAACATTCAGAGTTAAAAAAGAGGAAGTGATCGGGGGAAAGCTGTTGCTTATGCAATCGGAACCTGAAGATTTCTGAGACAATTTTAAAAGGGGGGAGTCTATGGGGGGTCAGTCAAGCTGAAAAGACTACCCGAAGAAAAAAGAGAAATTCTTGAATAGTATTGGGGGGGTGGGGGAGGGGGGAAAAAAAAAAGTAGTTATGACAAGGGTTGGGTGGGTCGAAAAGGGGGAACTCGAAGAATCGGGGTCTGATTAAGGACCTTCTCGCTACTCCCTCTTACCAAGGTATTCACCAGTAATCATAAACTTGGTTTATCCTGGTGAAACCTAGAAGGGGGGGAAAATCGAAAAGAAAAAAAATACAAATCATAATCTGACTGTACGCCTTTGCCAAGACACACGAAACAAGCGACCTTGTGTGAACGAGTTTGGAGGAAAATCTAAATAATCGGGTGATTCCGCTCTCTCTCTATAATCTCGGATACAAAAGATGGCCTCAGATAGGGAGGGGGTTCGGAATAGAAATTCATGACTAACGAGATGAAAAAAAAAAGGGGGTTATGCTGGGGAACACGAGGTGGTGGGGG
>Ga0179591_1184264_pt1 | contig 24663 bp, 25 predicted proteins | sample CZOMad2_1_08_16f_FD_182891 | JGI IMG/M metagenome (GOLD analysis project Ga0179591, IMG submission 182891) | Vadose zone soil fungal communities from Angelo Coast Range Reserve, California, USA - CZOMad2_1_08_16fungal (PacBio error correction) | ecosystem: Environmental > Terrestrial > Soil >...
GCTAGTCCTATTTCGCAGCAGGGAAATGTGTCATCGCCGGACAGCAGGGATAAAAAACGGGTGGCACCGGCAACAAGATAGGGGGAGGGAGCAAGCGATGGTACCGTGGAGTCACGGCGACAATGAATGTCTGACACGACAGCATCACCGCGCCGGGGGTAGTCGGCAATGAGCAGTGCCTAACAATCGCGAACGCCGGGGCGCTGGAAAAAAAAAGGGGGGCAGCGTCTACAAAACCATGAATCATGAAGGTCTAGCAGGGATCGGAACAAAAGGTTAGTACGAAGCACGCTGAGATCGGTAAAATACGGAATGGGCGACACGCCCACCTGTCTCCAGAGCAGTTGCAGTGCACGTAAGAGGCGCCTCTTCAGAGGGGGGACGAGAGCGCAGGGTTCAGACCCGAGCGGGGATAATCGTCGCCGCTACAAACTACTAGTGACTCGCGGGTCCTCAGTGAAAACCGTGGGCGGGTACGATCTTCGCAAAAAGGCGGGTACACCCAACCATATCCCTCACACGCAAGCAGGGGGACATTATTCGCAAAGACCGGGCAGATGGATCGGCCGCTGTTCGGAGAAGCATGGGGACACTATACCATTTTGGATATAGGGGTCTATTATTAAAAAAGAAGCAAAAATGCTCCTGTTCTAGAACAACCGAAAAGAATGAGTTTGGGTAAGGGGGGAAGAGTGAGGTTCGGCTAGATTCACGATCACCATACGACTGTGTGTGACATGGGGCAGGTAAGTGCAAAATTTCTGCAGGGTACCGTGGACGGTTCGTTGAGGGAGGAGTTTACCAGAGAGGACAGTCTGGGTAGGGGAGTAAGTTCGAGCAGGGGGGGCGGAGGCTGGGTGACTTGTAACTTCTCAGGACGATATATACTATTTGCAGGATACTCCGGGGGAGAGAGGTAAATCGGCTTCCTACACAAGGGATTACGGAGAAGGAGGAAACTTTAAATTAATCATAGAGAAGAGACATGAGTCCGGACTAAATTTGGGCATAGTTATGGAGAGTCGCAAGTCTTTGGGGAAAGGCATCGTCAAGTAAGGTAGGGGGAAGGAAGGCATGAGCTGGGTAAGAAGGAAAGAAGAGAGAAGAGAGAAGTCCTTAGAAACCTATAAGGTTAGATAATAGTTAGGGTGGGCCTAGGGAAAAGGGGGCACAAACATAAGAATGGTTTCTTGCCGTGGCCTGGAAGGTCGGAGTCGACATGAGGGGAGGAAAAACGAAGGAGGATTCTGTGTAGAGCTTTATATTGACTGGCTGTCGGGAGGCGCAAAAAAAGCCGGTCTCATCTACGAAAGAGGGACCATCAAGAGGGGGATCGACATTTATTATCGATGTAAGTAGTGTAAGATAGCTCATCTATGGAAGGCCGAAGAAAGCAATCTGAGAGGAAAGAGGCTGAGATTTACCTAGTTTTTTTTTTGGGGGGGGGGAGAGATCGCGGGGGGGGGCATAATCAATTTGGGGAAATAAACATAATGCGGGTATTCCGCCATGCAACGACCTCCATCCAACGTACCAAAGATCGCAAGGAAGGGGGGAATTAGAAAGGGCCTCTGCCTCAGTCAAAGGAAGAACTCGGAAGGAAAGTACACGGTCCTGGAAAATTATCTGAAAAACTAAGTCTCTGTAAGGAGACGCTTGGGGTGCAGGGGCCCACTTCGAGAGAGGATACGGGCGGCAGCGGAGGTATAAAAAAGGGGGAAAATCTTTTGTTTTACTACATTGGAAAAGCACTGATCAATGGAGAGGAGGTAAGTCATAGGCCCCTACATATAAAAAAAATATGTGAACTCAGGGGCCAGGAAACAGCGAAGAGAGGCACAAAAAGGGAAGAGAGGAGAGAAATACAAGACTGCTTATTCATATGGAAAAGGCAAGCGCACGAAAGGTTTTCCTGTAGATTCCGTCATAAAGTATGCCCTAGGACAAGGAAGAAGCACAGAACGTGAGCGTAGTTTGAGAAAGCACGATCAGAAAAGGGGGGAGGAGTTGTATGCTAAGGCAAGAGGGACGCGGGGGTCAAGGGGGACCGGGGGTGGTTTTTTTGGTTGTAATAGACCGGACCTTATTAAAAGAAGAAATTCGGGTGAGAGAATGCGGAAAGTCTCAAGTGCGGTCATTAAGGGAGGAGGAGCGATGTGACCTCTCGGGAAGGGGTATCTTCTGAGCCAGAGGCTGATTGACGTAGACCACGCACGGGGCCTATAGCACGTACTTTCTGATACCGAGGACGTATCCATGCAAGAGGGGGGGAGGAGATTGATGCTCTTTGGACGACAAAAAAAAAATCTCGGCGTGTTTCGAGGCTGACCTGGGGCGGACTTGAGGGAACAGGCCTACGATATTTCAGGAAACCTTCCTGGGGTCGACGCCAGAGGGGAACACTACAGAGGACCTTGCGCCTAACACAAGAAAACACAGTCGTGAAAAGTTCTATGAACGGGTGGTCTGCCCATTGTGCTTGGCGTTATGGGAGGAGACGGCTCTTCTCGGTCGTCGAGTATGTACCGCTAATTATCTTGAAGGAAAGACCAAGGGTCTGCGTCAGGCCAAAGTCGGAGCTAGAAGGGACGGAATCTGGTGGTGGATGGACGGCGAACTCATTCACGAAATCCCTGGTAGAAAGGTAGGAGTCAACGTCTCGCCCGGGTGTGATCAGTGAAAGAGAAATGGGGGGTCGTGTATACTGGGGGGGGCTCTCCCTTTGGTCAAAAGTCTGAATACAGGGGAACAAATGGGTGGTTTGTGAGGGGGGGGGGGGGGGGGGGGAGAAAACGCAGCGAATGGTACATATCATGTTCATGGCGAGTGAAATCTTCTGATTACCTGCATGGAGCTAAGATTGTACTTTTCAATGCGCGGCACGAGGGAAGACGGAAGCCTCTGATACTTGGTTTAAACGCCTTGTGTGCTGTAGCGCTAACCCAAAAAGTTAACCTTTTCATCAATAGGAAAATGCACTATATGGGAGGGAAGAAAGCACAAACTAAAAAGTGGTCGGGCTGTCTGAGACTTCAGGGTGACTAAATACTTCCTTGATTCTACTTGAGGAAGGGGGCTGGGGGTCGGAGAGGGCAGAAGGTGATTTCGCTGGTCTTACTTGAATCCGGCGTACTTTTTCACTGCACATATACAAAGGGCGGTATCTCGGCGTCCTGAGGGGGGGAGATCGGGTGGTGCTGCATGTTGAGACTGGTACAGAGTAGGGCTGTCGGGGAAAAGTCGATCGGAGCTTTCGTCCGAATTTCATTCTGTTCTCGCTGTGGGATGAAAGGTGCGGGTTTGGAGTTCTTAGGGGAAAGGGTCAGAAGAAATCATGTCTTTATTCAGCGATGGAGATTAAAAAAAACTCCATCGTCCCTAATGAAGGAAATAAGGGGCTGAAGTTGGTTGTCACTAAACGTGGGGGCTATTGACATAGAACGAAAAGATGCTGCGATGAGGAAAAGAAGTGACACAGCACCCTGCGAAAGGGAAAGTACCAAGGCAATCGTCTGCTCCTGGTCGAAGTCTTAGGAGGGGGGCGTCGGTCGATCAGTTGTGATTCAGGCTTTCGGAGGTGCTTCAGCCGCGAATCGGGTCCTGGTCTATAGGGAGTCTTCTTCGTTGATTATGGTCGTGAAGGGGGGAAAGAGGAGTGATTCGAGCACAGTGGGGCAAGAGGCGCTCAGGGACGCGGTGAATCTTGGTGTCTGGTCATTGAAATATAGGAGGAGTTGTCCTCTCGTCACAAGGGGCCGCTTCATCAAATTCAACCTAATGATTGGTCTAGCTGTGAGATTTGGACTATGGCGTTGACCTAGAGAAAACGCTCAAAGTTCAATGTGGGGCTTCACGGAGAAAGAAATTGGCTCGTCGGGGGTAACTGGAGATAAACGCGAGAGTGAACGCCATCTAGGGCAGGAAAAGGATTGTGTGGTGCCAGTAGGGCGGAATAAAGGAAGGCAGTGGGGGGTCACTTTCTCACTTGTAGGGCTGGGGAGGAGCTTTGGATCGCGCAATCTACGTCAACGGTAGATCTCCGGAGGAGGGTCTTCAAACTGAGCGGAGGCGACGAAAAGGGGCCTCATATGTGAGGACACTGGTTGCCGCCCGTACCAGATAGGAAAAAAAGTACCCGAAATGCCACTTTCGCCCAGGAACTAGCGTGTAGGACCGAGAGGGGGAACTGCGCGAGGAGGAACCGCGAAAAGGAGGGGCACACTCGTTGAGAATAGTACTTAAGTTAGGGATGAACTCTGACAGCAGAGGGCGTCCCGTCGACCGCTAGGTTGTTATCGGGGGTCGGCTAGGGTGGTATAAGTGAGCAAACTGAGGTTGGACCTAAAGGCTGAAAAAGGGTGAATCATCAAGGATGGAGAAGTTCTGCATGGGGTGGAAAAGGCTTAGTAACGTCGAAGGGGCAAGAGTGGTGTGCTGCCCATCCTGAGAATCATAAAGGCATAGGGGGGGCGATCCAATTGGAGAAATGGTCTAAGGTTTCATCCTGCGAGGGAAGAAAGTCGATCTTCTGTGGATGCAACCGAACCTGGACATCGGGTGCGAAAAGGGGGACGGCATTGCGGTTGGTCTTTGGGGGGGGGACTGGTTTTTTCTGTTTGCGAGCGAGGGGGGTCGACGCGTGCGTAGCGTCAGACAAAGTAAAGAAATCAAGTGATATCTGGGACATTGTCAGAAGGGAGGGTCTGTCCGGCGGAGACCCTGGCAGGCTTGTGGATGATCTTGCATAGAGGGGAGGAGCATACTATTTAAGCCTATGTCAAGGTCGGGGACACAGGAGACTGATAGCCGAAAAAGGGGTAGGGGGGGCAAAGGGGTTGGCTTTTCATTACCCAGTCATGGACAAGATCACTCAAGGAAGGGGGGTAAATAACCGTGAGAACTGGACGTGTTGTCTGTCCCTAGGAGGGGGAATAAAGCGACACTCCGTGGCCGGGAGGTTGAAATACTACTTCTTCGTTGCGGCATTAACGTGTCGACGAAATCACTACTGGAGAGTGGGGGCTGTGTTCAGAGCGTCTGAGAATGGTATGTCTCTTTTTTGGCGAAACAATTATCATGGGATGGGTCTCGAAAAAAGAGTTCCTGTTGAACGGAAGAAGAAACGCTTGATTCACGCGGTGTATTCCCAGAAGGAGCTAAGGAGGTAGGAGAACAACCGGACAGATGGCGATATAAATGGGGGTGGGGGCTGAGCACAAAAGAATGGAGGGGGAGAGAAGCTACGTGGATCTACTAAGCAAGAAGGGACATAGTGCACCTGGGGGGAGTGCACTGGTACCAAACATGGTAAGAGGGGGTAATGGGCAATGCCTCAATCGACCGGCACGAGGGGAATCGGCGGCGTCTACTAGTGAACTAAGAAGCTGTTTCGGTGCGCGAGACTGCGCTTGGGCAATCAAAAGTCTCTCTGAGGCCAAACGCATCCAGAAGAAAAGGTAACAATAGGTTTTGAAGGCGGGAGACGAACTCCAAGCGATAGGGGATTCTACATTGCACAGGTGGAGTAACTGCAGGAAAGTGAGGGGAAATGATGCGATCGTCGGCTGTCACGGGCCTCGAAAATACTACGAGGGGGAACTAAAGCGACACAATCAACGAATAATAATGGGGGGGCGTGGAATGGGGGGCACCACCTATCGCCGCTGCATCGAAGGAATATAACTAGGGAGGCAGAGAAAGGGAGGTCTGGCGGCTGCAACACAAGAATGAAAAGTTTGGGACTGCGATGCCGTCGAAAAGGGTGTCGTTGATATCGTGTCTCATAGGTTCCTATCGTGTAAGAGGCAAAAACATAAGAAAAAATCGGGATCTAGAGGAAAAATGGGCGTCTTATTCTGCCTGTGGCGTTCGAGGGTATGCGCCTCGAAACTGGTCAGGGGGAGAAGGGGGGATCATAAATCTCGGCGAAAAGAGGTCGGACCACCTACTGGGAGAGAGAATAACTTCTTTCAGTTTGGTGAAGAACAGATGAATCCGCTCCAGCCGGATCGCTGAGCGTAAGAGGAGAGGGCTTTATCTGAGGTTGGGTTTAGGAGGAGGAAAAAGTTCAACGACTTTTTATGGATATACTAAGTAAAGGCGCGTCCTACGCATCTCTTCGCACGTGTAGAGCAGCGCAATCTGGGCAGTGAAAAGAGGAAATGCCGCTTAAAACAGAGAGCGACGTCAGGATGGAAAAAGGGTTTATCACGTAGAGGGGAAAGGGGGGGGAGAAAGTCTACGTTCAGCAGGGTTCTCTCTTTCTTGGGTGCAGATCAGTCGTCGGACATGCGCATAGAAAAGGGGCATGAGTGGGGACTAAAGAAAAACTTTGAGACTGTTGTCACGTAGGTAAAGGGGAGAAAAAAGATCTCCTTTCAGGAAATCAAAAGACTACAGAAGCTTTCCAGATCTCAGCTGGGAGCTCAGACGCGTAAGTGAGGAAGGCAGACAGTCGCTCTCTCTCATCAAGAAAAGGGAGGAGTCTTTCTCGATATACCAACGAACTAATTAGGGGTGGTGAGCGGTTCCTCGAGGGCTTTCAAAGAGGAGAGGAGGAGCTATTCTTACGCTGCATGGTGAAAGAGAATCATGTGCAAGGAAGCGGAAGGGGAGGAACTCTACTTATTAAAGAACGTATTTATCGGGGATGCAAAACTAGAAGATTGATCGGCTTCAGCACCGGTGAAGGAAGGAGGGGCGGAGGGATCTGGGGGAACGCTGGAAACGTAACTATGGATCGATAGTGACCTGAAAGAGGGGGGGGCCTCGCCTCCGTTGAAAAAAAACTGGGTGGGGGGGGGGGGGGTGCCGAGTACAGGACTAGACCTCGTATTCCGAGGGGAAAACTCATGCAAAGAATCAAAAAAATCAAAAACAAGGAGGCGGAGGGTAGTGATATGTAAATTACCAAAGAAGCAAAAAAGAAAAGAAAAACTCTAGTCCCAAAAAAAGATAATCGATAATGTGGCAACGAACATCAAAAAGACAAGAAAAAAATGGAAAATGAAAGACTCAGTCCACTATGATAAGAACACTGGGAATACACCAAAATAACCGGACAACCACCTAACCAAGAGAAAAGCGCTGAGCGCCGCTGTCCCCAAACTCCTAGAATTAACAATAAAGAGCAAATATCCATTGAAAAACGAATAAACCACAACAAGGAAGAAAAAAAAAGGGGGACCTCGTATTTTGAAGTGCCATGAGTGCATTGGACCTGTCTACTCTACTAACGTCTTCTTCAAGGCTGGCAAGGTCCATCTCAGAGAGGGGCAATCTACCCTAAGGGATAGATAGGGGAGAGAGCGCTCTCCTACCGGAAAGGTTGCATGGGCGAAAAAAGATTGAACACAAGTTTCGTATACTGTTAGAGAATAGAGCATAGATGCGCCAAAAATTAAGAAGGGGAGCGCTCACCTTATCTTATCGGTGATGAGAGATTGGCTTCATATTCCTCTGGTTCATTGTAGAGAGAACGCGTGTATGTAGAAGGGCGTGAGATGGTAAAGAAAAAACTTCCTTCATCCGGCCGGCGTGGGGGGGTTCTGGCAAAAAAATAGACAGTAAAGGGAGTATTTTTCCGCATGTCGACGAGGCAAAGTGCAAAAGAAAGCAACACTCCGGACGCCTGGACGGGAGGGCGGTCTAAAATGGTGGAAAGGGGTATCCAGAGACAAGGATGGGCTTAACTCTAGGAAGAGTGCCTGTTTCATGCGAATGGGGCGCGCGTACGACGGGAAAGTCTTCGTAGGCGTCACTTAGAGCATCGGCCATCCAGCGCGCGGGGAATGGCTCTAGAATAAGAGCTCCAGGAGCGGCAAGTAGGGATCGCCGTCAGAGACGAGCCGGTAGGGAATGGGAGGGAGGGGTGCACACCATTTTAACCGGGGGGAGTCTTCACTCGTGTTGGGAAGAACGTCGCAGCTGGCGCACGGAGATGCTAGTGAGAAAAGAAGTCGAAGGGCCATGCTTAGGAAGGAAAAGAAGACGAGATGATAGGACTGCGGTTCTTCGTATCGCGCGACTTGGCTCGTACCTATTTTAACGGAATATTAAAACAGAGAAAGCCTCTCGTAGGGGGAACCCGATAAGTACTCAATGAAAAGACAAGTTAGAAGAGGAAGTCTTCCGGGGGATAGGAGTAAAGCGGGTGAGGGGGGGAAAAGAAATTTCCTCGGGCGGGCGAGGGGGAGGATGTCGCTAGCTTGCAATGGGACATGGGCGAAGCGGTGCGAAGAGACGAGACCCTCTTAGGTCTCGCGAAATATGGGGTTCTATAGGATGCAGGGCTGTTTGACTTCTATAGCGCGGCTAAGGTCGTGACACTGTATGGAATACACAAGAAAGGGGGGGGAGCTAGTTTTAGCTCACTCAAGAAAGGTTGAAGTGAGGGTTACTGATTGACTCAAGCGTGCAAGGATAGTAAGAAGAAAATAGGGGGATCAGGGGAAGAGAGCCTCAGAGTCAGACAGGCAGAGAAGAAAGCACTTATGCCTGTCGGGAGTAATGCGGCGTCGGGAAACGGGAAAGAGAAGCAACTGTTCAAGTTGTAAGGGAGGGAAGGAAAGTAAGGGTGTCTCTAATGTACTCCTATAGCCGGAAGAACTACTGGCGGTGAATATTCAACGGGGCAAGAAACGAAGGAAAAGATCCAAACAAGACAAGGGACTTGATAAACCTGTAATAAATTGTGGGGGGGAGTCATGCCATTCCTACCTCTAAAAAGCGACTCTTTGCAGTGAGGACTTAAGATCGAGGAACCCGCTCTTTATAAATCGGCAATATCCCAGATAAAGGTGGTGAGGGAGGATGCGAGGAGGAAGATAGTAATAAAAATTGACCTATCGTTATAAGAATACACTATGGATGGTAGGCGGGGTTACGGAGTTTGAGAGTCAGTAAAGCGGCAACCGAGCAGGAGAGTCATGCCGTCTTGAACGAGTTTTGCTGGAAGTGCGATGTTTGAAATGTAGAGAATCTGTAAGACCCAGCTAGAGGAGTTCGGTGCTAGAGAAGAAAGTTTTTTACATCGCCCAGGGGGGGGGGGGGGGGAAACAATTTAAATAATGTAGTGGGGAAAAATGGATAGGGGGGGAACAAACAGGGGGGGGAAAAAAATAAAATTTTCAATGAGACATACCTTGATAGGTCTTGCGAGGGGCGACCCCTCTTTCTCTCGCTGAGAACACCACCAGTAAATCAAAAAAAAAAGATCTTGCAGACATTTCTACAGAACGAGAGGAGAGGGGTTGTCAGACCTGAGCCTTATATTAATAGCCGGTGTTAGACAAGTTCACAGATGCTGGGTACTGGGAAGATCGTCTGGGGGGAGGGAACATGTAGGTTTCCTACACCTATAGAGGGGGGAAGGGGGGATGTAGTTCCTTACCCCCAGGGCAAATAAATTGCAATGGGAAGTGTAGGAAACCATCATTTGTCCGAGATTTCCACTTCTTACCTACCTGAAGAGGGGGGGGGTTCTATTAGATCGAAGGGACTAATCGTTGAACTATACGTACTTGTCTCATCCAGGGAAAGGGAGGCGGTCTCCTTTAGGCAATTCGGGTAATAGAAAACAGAGAGCGGTGAGGAAAGGGATGGGGTAAGTTGGGAAGTAGGGAAGTTCACTGAATACATTTCTTGAAGTCACGAACGAGGGAGTGTAGCTCCGTCAGTTTCTTGGGGGGAAGCTCACGCGGGGCAGTAGTACGAAATAGAAATCGTGGCGATACGAGCTCTAAAGCCATCATCAATTCACATTGGGGGAAACATTCAGAGGGCATTGCTTTATGACTCGGGAAACCAAGACTCAGTTGTGGCGTCAGAGACAGCGGAGTCAGAGAGAAAGAGGGGGCTCGCTGAACAAGAAGGACAGTCGGAGCTTTCGCCATAAGGGGGGTTACTGGTCTTCTAGTCAACAGAAAAGACTGTCACGACATCGATCTTCACCAAACTCGGTGAATCGGTCTAAAGGGGAAGGTTGTCAGGTCGGGTCCAAGGGGGGGGCACGGAAGAAAAAGCCTTTATATCATCAAAGAGGAAAAGATGTTTGAAGCGCTTATCCAGAGTTGGGGGAGAGAAAGAAAAGACTGCGTTTGATCACTGTTCAAGATTCGAAAGCAACTTCGCTCAGGCTGCTCGTGGGTCTAAATAGGATGAAGAAAAATCAAACAAAAAAAAACCACAAAAAAAAGGGCATCACTTTGCTTCGAATCTAGAAGTCGAAAGGAGCGAGGGGGGGCCTACGGTCCTTTGATCATATTGAGAAATTTGGAGTAAGTATTCTTGTCGAGACAGAGGGGTGGTTGGGAACGGGAGACGGTTCCCGGGAAGGGATTCTGGGGAAGATCATCGTTAGGTAGGCCGTGCCAAAAAAGTGACTGGTCTGCGGGAGGAGCAGGCGGGTCAGAGGAAGGCCGACGAAGGCGAAATGGAAGGGCAATATTTGCCATTCCTCAGCTGACGAAAGAATGAGATGCTACTATGCTGGAAAGGTTCAGGGGAAATATGAGTAGGAAAAAAGAAAAGTACGTCAAGAATGGCCAGAGAAGGGGGGGGGTCTCGTTGACTGTTATTTCTCTTTGAAGCTTCGAGGTACAAAAATTAGCACTTCTGTATCTGCTCGAGGCGGAAAAAGCCCCTGTGAACTGGAAAAAAGGGAGGGGGAGGGTTTATTGAGAAGAGGACAAAAGTGGGGATAGAGGGGAGGGAAAGAGGGGAGGACTTCCTCTCTGACTTCTCTTAGGACGCCGGTCGGGGTGATCCGTGGGATGAGGGAGAATGAAACAGGGGGAAAAGGGATTTGGAGGGGAATTTGCAGTTGGACCTTCAGCTTGCAAGCAAGGGGAGAGGGGGATTGTTAAAGAAGTACTGCTGATATGTGAACTTCAGCTGTCGCTGGTGCGATCTGGAGGAAAAAGGCGCGAGGAAAAAATGATGAGTGGAGGATAATAAAACTAGAAAAAAGAAAGGGAGGAGGAAAGAGTCGGGACAAGGGAGAGACGGTTCTGCCAGGTTTTATCTGGGCGGCGCAGAAAAAAAGAGCGGCATGTTCGAGCTGACGGACTGCCTGCGGGGGCGAAGACTAAAAAAAAATCAAAAGAAAGCGGGTGGCTACTCATCTGTCGGGTGGACGATTCTGGGAACGAAGTAGGGAAAGATAAAAAAAGGGGGAAAATCAGGAGTCTCACTCCAGGCAGCTAGTGATACCTTCTTTTATTGGGTCATCATTCTCGACAAATTGGCAACGGTCATTGGGTGTGGATCGCCAGGTCCGGTGTGACGTGCCACTGTGCGGTGGCGGGTCGTTGAGATTACGCGAATTGCGGACCACAGGGAAAGGAACTTTTAGCTAGGAAGCATCAAGAGTTCAAAATTGTTAGGAGTTGCAAGGGGAACATCTTTCCGCTCCAAAGGGGAGAAGGCTCTTAAGCCAGCACTGGTGTGCATCCTTCAGAGGGGAACAGGGGGGGAGGGGGTGTGTGTGTGCTCTCGATGGTCACTGGCGCTTGTGACTCGATGCCAACGGAAATGTGGCAGAGAGCAGAGGAAGAAGGACATCGACAGGAAACTTCCTGACAGGAGAGGGAAGCAAAGAAGGAGGGGGGTTTACACGCCCCTTTTGGCGGCGTAACGAACAGGTTCCAATTCTGGAAACTAGACGACGTGGAGCAGGATGAAGGGAGGCACACCTAAGAACCAAGGAAAAGAGAAAGCTGACTACACGGTCCTGGATCACGTTCTGACGTTGCATATTGTGAGGGAGAAGATGAAATGATCTTGAGGGAAATCGGAAGGGAACTACTTCTCTCCGGAAAACGGCTTCCGGCGTCAGTCTTGATGTTGGGCAGGGGGGGAGTATGGCTGTCTGGTTTGAAGAAGAGTTGCGAAGCGGGAAAGGGGGGGACAGACTCGGAAGGAGGAGGTCAAACCGGATTTTGTGGCATGGGTAAGGGGGGGGACAGCAGTATGCCTTGCCTCTTGAGGGGGGAGAGCAACTTGATCCACGCGCTCGTCAAAAAGCTCCAACGGATAGAAGATATCCTTAGGGGGGGTGAAAGAAGGGGGGGAACTTACGAGAAAAAGGCCTATCTCGTCCTGACTGTCTGTACGAAAGTGGCCACCGACCTTATTTCTAAGAACAGGGGGAGGGAGCCAGTGAGCCGGGTCGCAAAGGTCTCAGGTTTCCGTTAGGTCCATCTCTGAATCGGATAGTTGGTATTCACGCACGTTACTTTGTATGGACAGAGAACGAGTCTGGAAAAGGCTATTATTTGGGCACTGAAGGGAGCTTCGTCAGGAAAGGGGGAGGAAACGTGAGATACACTGGGGTCGGTGAGGGTCATCTCCCAGGGGGAAATTAGGAGCTCAGTCAATCTTGGGCATTACTCAGGGGAGATGACGAGGGAGGGGGGGGGGGTCCACTTGCCCCTTCTATGGGTTCTGCAGTGTGTTCCCTCTTTCCATTGGGGAGACTCTTCACGGAAAAGTGGACTAGAGAGTTTCGGGGGAATTTGCGCTTGGCTCGCCGATCCATGACCTCTCGAAGGGTTCTTTTGGAGGCGAGAGACGGCGGAAGTCCGCGAGAAATCGGTTTAGCGGGAGCATCTCGTCGCGAAACGAACCGGAACATACTGAGTTCGTGTTGGAAGTCTGATAAGACGTGCTGATTTGGTGGCGCACCTGATGGGGAGGGGGCTGGATGAAGGGAGGAGAAGACCAAAGCTTCGCGGTGCTGCATAACCTGGCGTGAGCTGAAGGATAAATAAGCGGAGGGCGAAACTTAAAGGCCCGGGGCAGGTGACAAAAGGGAAGGGGGTCATTAAAAGGGAAGAAGAGGAATACTTTCCTACCTTCACCATAATTTTTGACGCTACCGTCTACGTGGGGGATTGCAGTGGGGGAGAGCAGGGCCTCAGGGGAAAAAGAAGTCCGTTCAGAGGGAGGATAAGTTAAGGGGGGGGGGAAAAACGTCGCTCCTCATAGCCCAAGAATAGGTAGGGACAGCAGTGAGTTGTGGGGGTTACGTGTTGGGGGGGAGTTGGGGGTGTTTGGATGATTGGGAGGAGGTGGGTGGTTGGGGGAAGGGAGGGGAAAATGGGGGGGGATGGAGAATGGGGTGGGATGTGGGGGTTAGGAGGTAGGTGGGAAGGTGGGTGGGGGGGAGTGGGGTTGGGGGTTGAAGGGAGTTGAAGAGTAGGGGGTGGTGGGGGGGATGATGGTGTGGGAGTCGTTAGATGGATAGTGGGGTATGGGGAGGATTGTAGGGTGGAGTAAGGTTTGATGTAAGTGGGGTGGAAGAGTGTGGTGTTTTTGGGAGGAAGAATTAGGGTGGAGTGTCAAATGGGGGAGGCGGGGTAGGTTGGTGATGGGAGGGTGGTGAGTGTAAGTGGGTCGTTGGGGGTCGGATGGTGGTTGTAGGGGAGATGTGATGAGAAGGTTTAGTGGGGTGGGGAAAGGAAAAAAAAACAAAAAAAAACCAAAGTGTAGGGGTTGTGGAGTTTTGGGGAGGGGGGGGGGGGGGGATAGGCCCAGCGTTCAACTACAGCTACACAGAAAAGGGTGTGCTGGTCCTTTGCTCATAGGGGAACTGGCACTTAACTGATTACGACAAAACGAGTTCCGCAGTTCTGTATGGTGTCCGCCCAGACTGAAGGAAGCCAACACGATCTTGCACAAGGTCCTATCAGGCTGGGCTGGGGAACGAGATAGCGGCTCCTTGCTCTCGGCAATTCTTTCGGTCTGAAAAAAACAAATAGAGGGCAGGGTCGGATGTTCGGAAGGAAGACGGGTGTGCTTGCGGGGGAAGGGGGTTGTTCGCGATCGTCAAGGGGCTCGCTGATGACCGATGAAACTAACCCAGTTTATGTAGACTGGGGAATTTGAGAAGGTGAGGGGACGGGAGGGCGCAGAGTACAGGGTAGGCTCTTGGCTCTCCTGGGTTGCCTCCCTCTCATGTTTAAGACGTAGAATAGTGCCTTAGAGAAGCCCTGCTTTTCGGCGGTTGCTGGGGCTAAAAAGCCACTTCGCGTACGGGAAAAAAACTTCTCGATCTAAAGTGGCGTTTATGGCTTGCAGGAAGGATCAACATAGGATAGTAGGAAAAAGGGACGGGGAGACGGTTGAATGGAAAGTCCTCGGGAGGCGGCGATGGTGTCGGAAAAAAAATTGAAACGTGGCGAAAATGCTGACATAAAAGGAGGTCGGCTCGCCCTAGGCTCAAGGGGGGTGAGAAGGACTGTAAGGGGATGGAAGGGTTCGGGTCAAGGGAAGGGAAGCGGAGGAAAGGTCGTGAAGATCCCCAGGCGTAGGGAGGGGAGGAAGAGCAGAAAGAAGCGAAGAGCCGGTCAAGAAGGCAAAGAAGCCGCATGGGAAGGCCCGGGGGGGGACCGAAAAGCACTCGCGACGAAGGAAAGACTGTCATAGTATGCCCGGGATTGCTCGCGGCGAGAAACGTAGACCGAGCAGAGGGGGGGGAGGAACGCCCGATCCGCACTTGATGGCAAATAAGGATGCGCCCTCCTACTCTGCGTTGCGCGAAACTCCTTTCAAAAGCGAGCCCCGCGTAAGCAAACTGAACCGGCGCGCTCGCTAACACGGAAAAAATCGATCTAAGAAAACCGCCTTGGAGCATAAAATATGAAAAGGGTCAGAACGCGGCGGCGCGCGGGTCCCCGGAGAGGGGAGGATGCCGCGATCCGCTAAAACCACTTGAATTGGACGGTACATAAGGCATAGGCTTAACTCAAAAACGCCGACAACAGGACGTAGCAAGCGTCGCCTGGGGGCTGTCTATCATAAGCTTGATGAGGAGGAGAACTTATCAAGGTGGAGATATAGCGCACACGTGTGGTCGGGTAAAGACACTCTCCTCGGGGAGAGATCTAGACACAGCTTCGATGATGGGGCAAAAAAAAATGCAGGAAGGGGGGTTCGGAAACCAGAATGGTATAATCTGTGAGAAGGAAAAAATCTCGAAAGGCTCCTTTGCGAAGTCGCACAAAGGGAGAGCCGCCAAAAAAAAGGTTCATAACTGGAACACGCTATCAAGAAAGAGAGGCGCATCATAGATAGGAGTTTCTGGCTGCGTTTAGAGGTAAACGCGAAGTAAAGGGAAAGGATTCTTACCTACCGGAAAGAAGAGAAGTTTATCGAGCCGAAAGCGCAGGAAAATGTGGAAGGAAAAGTGAAAGGTCTACTAAAGAGTCGAGGTACAGCTGTATTCATCGGGGAGGGGTCTGTCCAGGTGGTTGGGGGCAATAAGTACCAGGAGGAGCGCGTTGGATATGTAGATGCAGAAAATAGTAGTAGAAGTGGATGCTTCTCGGGGTCGGATGCTTAAATCCACATAGGTCGATCGGGGTAATGGTCTCTTCGAAAACCAGCGAAAAATCTCTACAAGACACGCGATTCGCGGAAGGGGAAATCGTACGCATAGGGAAACGCGACCGTGATCATGGCTGGCGCTGTCCTCGTGAGGGAATAATTGACATGAGTCGGTTGAGAAATATCGAAAGGTGTTGCTCAGCAATCATCATTTCACGTCGGCGAGGTCGCGACTCCTAGCTCTCGTCGAAAGAGAGGAGGAACTGACCGCGGAAGTAGGAACTTCCTCGAAAGAGTAGTAGTAGGGCAAAAGATAAACCACGGAATGTGAAGCGGCAAAAAAGTCCTTCGGCGGAGATTCGCTGTGGCGGGTCTCATTTCATCTTCGAGGAAGAACAAGCGGAATAGAGGGGGTCAGAAATACAAACATAATGGGGGGTAAGAATGGACGGCAGAAGCGCAGGATAGCATTCGCGCGACTCATTCCTCAGGAGATCGATTGGGCAAGATACAGTAGGTGAGAGGATTCTCTACACGAGTATTACGATGACTTCCATACGCGCGGGAAAAAGGGGGACTGAATATAAAGCAGAGAGAGGGATCGTCATCGTAAGGGAAAACTAGCCGCACTGGGATAGTGCCGAGCCGTCCGTACGTTCACGGACCTTTGAATGTCTTCGAGCACGAAGGCAATAAACGAGAAGAAGGCTTTCATAGAGCGCGCGCGACGAAAGTCGAGCTGGAACCGCTGGAGTCGAGTGGGGAAGCTGTTCTTGATCGCGAGCGGAGTGCTGATGGGGAGCGGGAGCCTGGTCGGACTTTCGAAGAAAGGAACCGCTGGTTGTATGTCAAAAAAAAAGACGCGGTCCTATACTCACTTTGCAGACGACAGGAAAGGCTCTCGTCACAAAGGAAGAGAACTTTCCGGCGACTGGCAGCCGCACCAAACCGTGGAAGATGACGCGCTCTTCGCGTCAGAAGGTTTTGGGGTGTTTTGGGGGTGGGTGAGGTTGCCCTGGGAATAGCGATGCGCGCGATACCGCAAAGCATTGGGTTCTGGGAGGGGAAAGAGATACGGCGATGTGCAAAGACATCCATCGCTTTGTCGAACGACAGAATAGCTATCTTCTCGAAGAGGAACCTTCTCTCCGATCCATCGGGCGGGGTCGAGGCAGAAGGCTTCAAAAAGCAGAGACGGTGAAGATAATCGTTTTGTCGGCCTTCGCAGGCAGCCGGAGCGAGGAGAATTTCTACGATTGCAGGAGGGGCACGCCCCTCGAACTTGGATGAGCATAAAGGAATCTTTCAGAAGAGCTATCGGGGGAGGCGGGGGGACTCTTTAACGATGCAGGGGGGGGGTTCTCTAAAGAAGCCCTCGGGCTACGGAATCTGCTCATGGAAGGATAACGCTAAACTCGCCGATAAAGGAGGAGACGTCAACGTTTCTCGGAGGGGATTGGCTGCGTAGGGGTTGTGCCACGGAAAGGAAGTCTTTCTTAGGCAGTGGCGAGGGGGCTCGAGGCGCGTATGGTTCCTCAGCTAGAAGCGGAGGAGTCCCCAGTTCTTCGAAACAACTCCACTTAAAAGGGTTAAAAAAGAGAAGCTGCGGGGTTCTCGAGCGTGCCTCGTAAAAGGGGGTCTTGCTTCTGGAAGAAAAGAAGCTTTTTTAATCGAGGGGGCTCCAACTAGAGGTGGAAAGGGAAGCCTGCTACTTGCCAGCGAGCCGGAGATGTGAGGAAAAGAGGGAATCCTTTTCGAGGAGAGGGAATCAGGGCATCTATTGGGGGTTACAAAGCTGGATACTCGGTATAGCGAGTGCGCTCTTGAATGGGAAAAAGGGAAAAGGCTGGCTCTCCGGGCGGGCGGACGGCGTTATCGCGTAAGGGGTTGCTCTCCAAGTAAAAGAGCGCCTGGGGCACGCCAGATTGAGGGGATGACGGGGCCGTCCCTTCCACAAGCTGACCTGTAGATGCTCAGCACATGAAAGGGGGCTCTTCTCACACGAGGAGTGCAGTGGCTAGCAGCAGCAGAAGAAGCAAGGAAATTGCTCAAGGAGTTGGAACGTCCTAATCGCGTAACAGCGACTTTAAGGGAACTGTCGAACACCTGGCACGTTGGGAGAGGATGCAGTAGGACGGCAGAAAAAAAGACAGAAATCGGTAGCGAGCAGATGTTTGAGTCCGTCCGTGGGGATTGCCAACCTCCCCAAAGGGGAACGGTAGAATGGGGAGCGATAGCAAATCGAGGGGGACTACCTTCTTTTCTCTTGGGGGGGCTCGCGCGCAATGAAGAACCCGAGCGGGTAGAAGGACGAAAGTGGGCTGCGGACCAAGGTCCCATGTATTCTCACTGTGTAGGGGAGATACCGGCGACTCCCGGAAAGAAAAACACCTACAGTAAAAACCCGAAACACCGCGAGTTCTCTTCAAGGTCAGGAAAAGGAATGTAGCGTGGAAGGAGCGTAGAAGAGAGAAATAAAACCAGGGTAACGGAAAATCTGGTAGCGGTGTGCATATCCTGGAGGTGTCTTTCATGGATGGTGATACACCCATACACATAAAAAATTGGGCCACACCCCATGGGCAGGGAAAAAAAAGGGAAGGTCAAGGGTCGCGACCGTGCTAGTGTGACGAGCGTCAAGACACTGCTGACCTAACGAAAGGGATCTGAGGATGTCGACTTGTTTCCGAGAATACGTACTGCTCAAGCCAGAGTGCCCGGCTAGGGAGGGCTCAAGTATGCCGAGTTCCATAGAGAAGAAAAAGGGAGGAGGCGACAAGGTGGCTGGTCGGATGTAACAGCTGCAGAGGCGGAAGCAGAACAGTGACTGTCTTCCACATCTACTCCAAGTGGGTTTGGGGTTTGAACAAGGGAGGAGCCTCCGAGTAAAATTACTGGGTGGAAGCAACTCCAAGTAGGCGATTTTGAACCGTGACGAGAGTGAGCGATAATATAAGAAAGCAACATCAACAGAGGAGAAAGACACATGGACTAGTACGGTATACTACTCTCGGCAAAACAACTAAAGTTGGGTCTGGGGGGAAGGAAGTATTCTAACTTGAGGCATAGAGAAAGAATAGGCTAGTAGCCATCCGAGCTTCCGGAAGTGATCAATATGCGATGTGTCCTGTCGGCGATGAAAAATCGCCAAAAAGAAGTCAAGACTAGAGCACCATAAGATGTTTGCAACGAAAAAAGTTGTGCGATGTGGAAAAGGGGAAGATCTCCTAGAAGATGGCAGGACTAATGCAAGAGATCAATTAGCCCGGGAGGAATGCGTAAGTTTAAAGCGCCGAAGACTAGGCCTACCCTTGGAAAAAAAATACTCTTGGAGAAAAGTTCGCCTACGTAAACGACGCGAAGGGCAATTCTACAATGAGGCAGGAGGAGAGAGGGGGGCCTCATGGAAAGGGCGTCATCAGAATCGAGCGGAGAGGAATCCTTGAGGAATGGAAGGGCGAAACATTATGCATTACTAAAAGGGCTGAGAAGAGGGTGTGGGCAAGGGACAGGTCCCTACGGGCGGTTAGACTGATCGAGGTTGCAACCATTTGTGAAAAGAACTTCGGGTGGGTGAGAAGGTTACGAGCTCTTGCTAAAAGGGGTGTGGGGCCTTCTCGAATTAATTCTCTTCGAGAGAAGAACGGGAATGTCTTCTTGTAAGTCGACTGCTTGGGTTGGGAGAAAAAAATAACAAAAAAAAGAGCATTCCTAGAAAATATCGACGTGAGAAAAAACACAGCAGCACCAGACCGCGATCAACTCAACAACGCAAGGAGACGAGAGAACCCGTTTTGATCTAGTCGCTTTCCCGGGAAGAGTTCCAGAAGACAAGATTCTCTTCTCGCACAGCTATACCTGTGAAAGGGTAGCAGGCGGTGGCGTCATATCAGTCAATGAGAGCCAATGGTGTCTCGGAGTGGATAAAAATCAGAAGTCGTCGAGATGGGAAAGGAATTGGAAAAAACCTTTTGTGGGGGGAGCAGAGGAAGAAGAGCCAAGGGGTCAACATAAGACGAAAGGTCGGATTGAAGAGAGTCGGCCGGTGTGGCTCAAGGGGGGGTTGCGGGGCATATTACTTCCTGCTGCTCGTGGGAAAAAAGGAGGGCATCGAGACAAAGGGAATCGGAGTTACAAAAAGGAGAAAGAAAAACAACGATCAAGAAAAAGCGTCCGAATCAGCATCTACGTGCTGATGTACACCGAGGTTTCTTTTCAGATCCAGGGATAAAAAAGGGGTGACGTTCTAGGGGGAAAAAGGGGCAAAAACAAGAAAGATCGCTATGACGAGGAAGGATGAAGGCCCGGCCACTCGTTTGGTTTAAGAGAGGCTGCACTTCGAAATCGGACTGGGGCAACGGAAATAGGGACGCACCAAAGACGGGACTTCAAAAGGGGGACAAGGAGCGCTAAACAAAGGAGAAAGAGAGATAGGGAATTGTGGTAGGGAAGTTTTAGTGACGGGCTACGATGCCCGTAGGGGGAGGGAGGTGACTCGATCTGCGGGAAACTCTCAGTCTGGCAGAAGGAAACGAACAGAGCTTCGGTTGATGCATAGACCCAACCGTAGAAATGGATCGCAAACGCTTCGAAGGGTGTCAAAAGGAAATCGTTCTTCGAACGCTTGGTCGATCTGGGTGCGCCAGACAAGCAGGGGGGTCATGAACTTGCCTCTTGGGAAATGATGCAAAAGCGAGAGGGGTTAAAATCCCTGGAGGTCCTTGACCTCGAAACAGACCCGGACTGCAGCGCGAAAAGGGACTTTAAAAAATGTCAAGGGTAGACAGGGGGAAGGGGCAGATCAAAACCGTCCAAAGCATTGACCAGCTCGACGGAAACAGGATAGGATGGTAGATCACCTGGAGGAAAAAAAAGGCTGATCGCGATCTGACGCACTTCGGTGATGACGGGGAGGGATATATGTGGTTGGGGGAAAAAGGAGCAATGCAAATGGAGGCAGGACTGAGGACTCAGCGCAGGTGAACACTTTGTAGGGGGGAACGTCCTGCGTGATGTTAGTAAGGTTGACGAGGTCTGGTTACTAAGGCTAGTAGTGGGGGGGGGAAGGGAAGCCGAAATCATGAGCGTCGGATGCATGCGATCATTTTCTTTTTGACCACGACGGGGAGGACAGGCCATTGCACTTGGGGACACGGGAGAAGAGAGTCTGTCCCAGTCGGGAAAGAATCCGATTTTTTGGGGGGGGGGGAGAAAAAAAGACTGTGGCCTGTTGACCTGTCTGCGATGAATAAGTAGATCTCTGATTTCAACGTCTCCTAGGAGACTCGGTCAGAATTACGCAGATTCGTCTCTCCTTGGAGGAAAGGACAAAATGCCTGGAAAAAGCGGTCCGCGGTAGGAAGAGGTTTATGAGACGAAAATTGTATTCCCCGATCTGGGCGGACACTTTGGGGCAGTAAGGGAAGGAAAGGAGGGATTTAGTAGGCAATACCGGGGGGGAAGCAAATGATGTCCTCCTCTGGGGGAAATCGGCTTCGCAGAGGGGGCAACACTTCTTCTGCAGACGAAAGGTCTCTGATCTCTTCACGTGGGAGTCCCTTGCCATCGAGTGCATGAGGAACTCAGGGGACGAGTGTGGTGGTGCCCTGTGCCTAATCAAACTCTCGCGGGGGGGAAACGAAGGAGGGATGGTTCGGGATGGGGGGGGGTAATTGGACTATCATAACGCCAGGGCGTCCGTTCTGGAAATGAAGCGACTTAAAAGCTCGGCGTTGGGCTCTAACTATTCGAAGGGGGCGTGTAGGAGCAGAAGGAGCGCCAGCCTCCCTCAAAGTTGGGAAAAGATAGTCTATACCGACGAAATGTTGGGCCATGGGGAGTGCTGAAAGGATGTGCTTTTGCTTGGCTTAGATAGGGGAATCTGACGGCAATTGCTAGGACGGGAACAGGAAATTGAGGGAGCTGTGTGTTAAAAGAAAGGGGAGATTAAGGCGACAATCACTATAAAAGGGGGGGGTCAAGTCACTGGCGGAAGCCCGAAAAGGAGCTTCCTGTAAGCCGAGAAAGGGGGAGAACAACTGGACGGAATGAGATCAAAGGAAAGGGGACGAGAAGCTTATCCCGCATAGCCTGTCACTCTATGGTCGTAGTGGCGTAAAAAAGGAGCTTCCTGCATAGCCCCCCAAGTATTTTCCGGCAGGGAGAAGTCGCGAAACTTGAGGGAATACCGCCGCAAAATGTTATGGGCAAGGGGGGGGGGTTGTCCACGTACACCCTGTGGGGGGGGGGGGGGGGGGCCCAGAGATGGGTGTTCTCCCTAAGACAGTAATCCGAAATCATGAAAGGAAAACATTGAAAGCTCTGGTTGCTAACTAGGTAGGTAGAGGCCTCGTTCTGCACCAAAGAGAGAGGGCAACGGGTCGCTACAGTTCGGCAATGCTGCTGGGAGGTGCTTGTCCCTTTGGTTTGCGGGGCGATCTGCGGGGGTCAACATGCGATCGAACAGCAGGAATGGAGGAGGATCTCGGTTCCTTTGTTCAAAAAGAGGGCGGCGGCGCAGATATCACTATCTAGGGGGGACGCTCGTTCAGTGAAAAGAGTACCTTGCAATTCGCAGTTTCGAAAAGGGGCGTTTGTCTCTTGGGGGGTCCTAAAAAATGCTTCAGGGGGAGGGGGGGGGGCTTGCAATAGAATCTGAATCAGATCGAGGGAAATCGTGCTAAATCTGTTCTTTTATGGAGGAAAAAATGATCGTCAGTAACTGGCTCAGGAGTCTAAACTAGGAAGGGTGGGACGTTTAGAGGATCCACATCGAGGAGGAGGGTTAGAATGTCAAACAACGTTACTGGAAAAGCGCGGTCTGTCGGCCTGGGGAGCGAGCCCTTCTTCTCGGTGGGGAGGGGGGGAAAGGGGCACCTCAGAGGGGCTGGTCGTTTACCAGGGTGGACGGGCTATCCGTGATTTAAAAATCTTAGGTGGGGTACCAAGTTCGATAGTCGTAAGGAGCGGAAAAAGAAAAAACGCGATAGGGGGACAATATCTAAGCAAAGGCAGGGTAATTCAACTCATCCTCGAGAAATTAGAGAGAACTGGCATCAGGAGTTCAGCATTCCCTTTGTAGGTCATAAGAGAAAGTAGAAACAGTGAAATTTGGTTTTCAAACGGGGCTCCAAGTAAAAGGATGGCAACCGGCGGCTCAAACGAAAGCAGACTTCGTCGTTTGCAAATACGTCGCACCCCATGAGGAGATATGTTCAATCATGAAAAAAATTCAAGGAGAAGTCTTGCTCTAGAAACAAAAATACGGGCTTCGAAACCCATTTGGCTTGAGGCGGTGGATGTCATCACTAACACAATAGGAGGAGATCCGCTGTAGAGCTGCGTAGCAGGGGGTAAGAAGGGGGGCGCCATTACCCCTTGCTCAAGAGGAACATGCAACAACCATTGCGCCAAAGTCTCTCTATTAAACAGAGAAAGGTCTCGTCGGTAGCGCTGGCGCTGGGACAGTCGGAGTATCATGGAAAGATGCCGCGTTTTAGATGGCGAGCAACCGGCAGAGGTAAAGGAGCCAACGCCTCTCAGAAGAGGATCACGAAAACTGAGTCAGGGAAGGTCAGCGCGTCTGCGGGGAGGGTCTACATCTGGGGGAAAAAGGTAGAAAGATTTTAAAGCAAAAATTCCGGAGGCAGTGAGAAAAGGCTCCTACAAAGTGAGATATGAAACCCCGGTTCTATTGTGGAAGCATCAGAAGACGTCAGAAAACCGCCGGGATAGGGATTAGCGAGAGAGATCTGGCTCCTCGTCGTATTTCTGAGGATGATCTTCATCCATAACAGCTGTCATTTCTAGGCCCTCTAAGGGGGGCTGCGGCACGAGCACCGGAGAAAAGTTGAAAAGGGAAGGGGAGGCCAATCTTAAGGAAGGGGGACCGTCAGGACGCTAGAAGTGAAGGAGGCTTGCTTCATAGGAAAGGTTACGTGGTGAATTCCCTCGTGAGGCTGAAAAGTACTGTCCGGGCGTATTGGAAGTATTCTAGAGGGGGCAAACATGCTGGCTCTAGACTCTTTTCGATTTTGGGAGAATCCCCATCTGGCGGCTGAGTTGTGGCAGGGATCGGGAGAACACTGGCCACTCATGACAGCCGCACAGAGGACCTTCCAGAAACCAGGAAATCGACGCCTGTAATAGCCTCGAAAGGAGGAAGTCTCTCAAAACTGAGAGTCCGGAAAGGCTGTATAGGCTTCCTTAGTCGAGACGAACGTATACTCCCGGTGGTGCGAGGCCGCTAGCCAATTCAAACAAAAGAGGGCGATCGGCGCGCCGCGCGATCGATATCGATACAGAGAGGAGAAAGGGTTCCCCGCGTATGAATCCTCGGACTTGTAGTCGGCCGCCAAGGACTCCACTTCACTAATGTATAGGAAAGAGAGAGGAAGGTATTAGGAGGAAAAGACGACCGGTCGACGCGAGCGTCGCGAGACGCGCGTGAACCTCGCGCAATGGTTCCGGGACTACAAACCTTCTGGGTCCGGAGGAGAAGAAGGACGGCAGCGAAAAAAAGCCTCATGCAGACGGGAACTCGATTGGGGAAAAGAATCGTAGTTGGTGAGAATGGAAAGGGGCCTCTACTTAGAAGGCGGCTTAGCTGCAAAGAAAAAGAGGAGGGAGGGAGTATCTCGAGGGAGGGTATCGATAGCTGACTGTCCGCGCACTAAGAAGCGTCTGCTCTGAGGACAAAACAAAAAACATATGGACGTAGCCGGTCTTCTTCGAGGCAAGAAAGGAAGCATGAAAGGATGACGGATAGAGCGCTGCACTCTGTGAGGGTCATTTACATAGGTCGGAGGGTCACATGTTGCGGAGCTAGCGCATTGTGGACTGATGGATGGGGGGGTGCTACGGGGGAGAAGCTAAGCCTGAAAGGAGTACTACCGGGGAGGGTTTTCGCACAACTCTGTATGCGGGCGAGAAATCATTTTCGACTGGCGAAGGAAAGTAGCATAAATTCATAGTAATTATAGAAGAGAGAATTGGCGCGAAACTAGGTAAGAAGTGAATCCGATGCGAGATTTTCAAAATTCCCCGGGTGGGGAAAACGGGGCCAGTGTCATGCGCGAGGAGTCTGCTCTTACAAGGGGAGGAGCTAGGTATGGCGGGCATGCTCTACTGAAGAATCGCCATCCATGCGAGGTCGGGAACTCAAGGTCGCTAAGCCTAAGCGCCAGTATCGGACGAATGTAGACCGGCCGAGGGAGGTTCATACGGGCTTCCCACGCAGGTAAACGTTCATCGAGAAGGGTGTGGAAGTCCCTCGCAAGACGCCTAAAACTCAAAAGATTGGGACAAGGGAGGATGGGAGCGGCCAACCGAGACGCG
>Ga0179591_1295156_pt1 | contig 24661 bp, 35 predicted proteins | sample CZOMad2_1_08_16f_FD_182891 | JGI IMG/M metagenome (GOLD analysis project Ga0179591, IMG submission 182891) | Vadose zone soil fungal communities from Angelo Coast Range Reserve, California, USA - CZOMad2_1_08_16fungal (PacBio error correction) | ecosystem: Environmental > Terrestrial > Soil >...
GAGCCGCCCCCCACGGGTCCCGCGTAATTCTGCCCAGGCCAGTGTCGTTTCGGCTCAGGAAGAAATAGTGAGAAGACTATTATTCACCTCTAATACGCGAAGAACGCGATCTCATTCCGTTAGTCCTCGTTTAAAGCGGAGCAGCAGTCGGCGTGAAGGAGAAAAGCTAAGTGTGGGGCATAACGCGGAACTAAAAATGAGACAGGGAGGTTCGGATTTATTCAGGGGGGAAGACTCAACGGTCCGTCATCTCGACAATCCAGCTAAAGGACCCAAGGAAGTTCTCTCAAATGCATCAACCGCACAACCCCAAGGAATGAGAGCCAGGGGAGATCCCTCTCCGGAAATGTAACCGCGAAACTAAAGCGAAAGGAGAAAACTTAATCAATGTAAGCCGAATTCCTCGTAGAGTTTACACGAAGACGGACTGAAAAAAACTAGTCAATCAATGGCTCAGGGAAAAAAATCAACGTCCCAAATGAAGATCATTTTTTTCCTGAAATACGAGCATTAATCTCCTCCAAAAGAGAGGTACGATAAGGTAATTGACGCAAAACCCATTTTTTCACGTCAATCTCCTTTTGAAAAAAAAGGGGATCAAGCCCCGAGAAACGCGAGACAAAGTACCGTGACGAAAGAAGAGGATAGAAAAGAGTTACTCTCATGGGGAAAAGGGATTGGGGATTGAATGATGACGAAACGTTTCTCCCATACAAAGAAGGAGTTTTGACATGTTAAAAAAATAGACGTCCGTTATTACTTGGAGTTATAGGGGGGGGGAACTGATTTCTGCATGAGGTTGGGTGGGGGGGCGGGGCAAGGTAGATAGGTTCTAGATTCAAGAAGGAAAATCGGCCAAAGGGGGGGGGGCCGTGTAGTGGCCGAAGAAGTGGGACGGGGTCCTCTGACGGTCGGTCCGGAGGGCGAAGGGCCCAATAACGTGGAAAAACCCACTGGGGTTTTAGTGGGAAAGACGGAAACAGTTAACCTTTGGATTGAAACTATCCCCAAGGGGGGGGGGTTTAAGTCGTAAATATAGGGGGGGATCTCTTAATCCGGATGGGAATTTCGAGTAGTTGAAGCTTGCATAAGCAAGAGATTGGGAGAAATGACAGTTCCAAAATGCAAGGGGGGGGAGAGGGGTGGATAGTGGCGATTTGGAACCTAGGCCTTTCCAGGTAAAGAGGAGGAAAGGGCTATGGTAATTCGGGAACTTTCAGGGGAGACCTGGGGGGGACACGTGAAGGTTCCAATTACGGGGTCCACAAGCGGTTTGTACTCGGGTAAAAACGAAGCAATTGAGAATGGGGGGGCGGGGGGCTACGGGTTAGTTCAGGGGGCTTCGAAAGATTTACTTAATTAGAAGATTTCCTACAACTTGCTTGGGGGAGGAGGGGGTCGACGACGGTTTTGGGTGATAGGGGGACGAGGAGCTGGACGGGAGGAATTTTTCAGCGTTGAGTACGAAAAAAGAGCACTTTAGGAAATGGAACATTTATGAAACCGAACTGGGGAATTGGCCAAGTCTAAAATTAACTGGGCTTCAGGCTGGGTACAAAAAGAAGGAAAGGTGGCCACACAGTGTAACATTGGTAAGACCAAAGAGGATTTTTCCCTTGGAGACGAAAATAAGGTTACATAACCGATGGAAACAATCTAGGAGAGAACCTAGCTAAAAATGGAATACTCATAACAAAAAAAATGAGAGAGTCATTCCAGTGGGGGATCGAAAATTTCCACGTATGGACAGAGTTGTCATCTGGAAAGGTAAGATCTTATTGGTGAATATCGTCAAGAGAAAGGGCCCAGCAGTTTGGCGGAAACGTGTAAAACCGCATTACTATTGGGGAAGGAAGGAACCACGCAAGTAATTTGGAGGAAAAAAATTGGGGAAATTTACCAGGGTTAAATCATACAGGCTCGGGTAACAGATGCCGACCAGAGTCACGAATAGAAGGGGAAAGACAGTCCAGACCTAAAAGTCAGTATCAACTCAACGAAAGAGGGCGGGAAATCTTTTAAATAAGTGGAACGCCCAAACGTACTAAGTAGTCATTCCTGTCAAAACCAGGGAACGAAAAATTGCGAAAAGAAGAAACAATTATAAACCACCAAAAGTCTCCTACTTTGAAAAAAAAAGATTGTTACAGCACGCCTGAGGCCAAGCACCTTAATCAGAAGGGCCAAAGCTATAAAACAGAGATTCCTCGGACAGAGATTTAAAGAAGTTAGCAAAACACATCGGAGCCATATCCGATACAGATCCCCAGAGCCGGGGTGTAAAAGTTTGAAAGTAATTTAAGCTCGGAGGGGCTGTGAAATAAGATTGGAATAACAGCACCATCTAGAGAAGGGGACAATTAGGCGTTAAACCACTTTGATTAAAAGAATCAAAAGAGTTAAGGTCGGAACTAAATATGAAAAACAGTACAGGGTCAACAGGAGTCCGGGAAACGGCAGATCTGTGACAACAGAGGAACCCTTCAAGCATGACTGCAAATGCCGGTAAGCACCATTGGCGATAATTGCAGGAAAGAAGATCATGGGCCGAGGAAAAGTCAATTGCCGCCCTAAATAACAATGGATCTTACGAGCGTTTTTCCTACCATCTTAAGGACAATAAAAAAGCAACGGGACGGAGGATGGGGGGAAAATTGACCTTCCCGGCAGAGAAAACGAGCGACACAGTATGTAATAACACATTTTATACACATTTATAAATTATTGGGACTAGTGTTTTAATTGTTTTGATGATGAGTGGAAAGAAAAAAAAAAGATGGTAGGGGAGGCGTGATCGGGATTAATCAAAAATGCTAGGAAATAGAAAATGGGTGTCGTTCTGGCCCGTAGGAGGGAGCAAAACGGTAATTGCTCGGCTTACGAGGGAAAGGTCGTGGGAGGGGGGGCTGGAAACATGATCTGGAGGGCGGAATCACTTCGATGACATCACTTGGGGGAGCGGTTGCTCGTCAGGTTCGGTCCAGTACCCTTCCAGGGGATCGGGGATACAGGAGGGGAGAAAATCTTCACAACTGGGCATTGGAGGTTTATTTCGGCCTAAATGGGAAAAAGATTCCTGGGGGGGTGACACTGAGGCACGAAGACGAGTGTTAGAATAGGAGCGAGCGGATAGAAGGTTGTGGATCCAAAGAGGGAAAGAAACTCTTAAAGCCTCTAATCACGCGAATGGTCTCTCTAATACTGCTCAGAGATTGAAAAAGAATAATAGAGGGGGGGGCGATTCTAATGGAAAACAAGAAGGCATGTTGTTATCCCCTCTGGGAAGTGCTAGGAAAAGGAGAACGCTTGCAACTGTACTAGGGATACGCGTTGTGTGCGAGAGGGGAGGGAGGGGAGGGAAAACTAAAAAAGCGGGACTAGGGGAAGGGCAGACCGAAATGAGTGGGATGGTTAGTTTTTTCTGGTTAGTTGCCTTCATGGTCTTCGGGAGGGTTAGGGTTGGGGAAGAGTGATAGGGCGGTCCCACGGTCTCTGGCCGAGGAGTTTAGTACGATGAGGCGGAAGCAGACTGAGAAAGGCAGGAGGAGTGGGGGAATAAGCGAAAGGCTCTCAGTTCGTTGTCGAGTCCTCAAAAAAAACGGCGTGGAGGGGGGGGGGGGGGGGGGGGACCGTTTTTCCTCTTTAAGATGGAGAGAGATATCAGTAGAAAAAAAAAGGGATATAAAATAATGATAGAATATGAGAATAGAGAATATAGACACAAGCCGGCATACAACCTCAAAACCGAGGGCAATAGTAACTCACACCTACGGCTCCCGCCGGGGGAACGACGGCTACTTGCCCCTCAAGGGGGAAGTAGACTAAGGCTGTTCTCCTCGGCCAAAAAAATTGTCCGAAGTAGACAGAAATAAAGCTAAAAAGGTCCCGAAACCTGCCGAATATCCGGAATACCAACAGATACAACACCGACTTCAAGTCTTACAGGGGGAAAACAAAAAAAAATATTTCAAGAAAACACCACGCTTTCCGCGAAGCAAAAAGGACGGTCTTTCTCGAAACCGTCACACACCGCGTTGTACCCAGACGGGGTCTCCCGCTGCAAGCAAAGCAGGAAAAAAGGGGGGGGGAAAAGATATCTAAGAACTAATTCATGGGAGGTAAAGAGGGCAGGACTTCGATAGGGGAGCACATCGAGAGTGAGGTACTGGGGACTCCTACCCGACGCGGTAGTGTATCGGGGGCACTTTAGAGAGAACGTCCGCTCTAGCACCCACGAAAAAAACAAACAGGCCCGAACGTGGGAAAACATACACCAAAAAAGAATCCCGGTCTTGGAAAGCCGTTAAAAAAACCTCGACAGCTCCAGGGGAGAAAAAACAGGAATCGTAAGACCGGACCTACTTAGGGGCCGAAATATCCTAAAAAAATTACAGAGGGGAGGCAAAGCGATGCTTCCTCAAAAGGCAGATCATGTGGAAAATCAGTTTGGGAAAAGATCAGTAAGCCTCTCTCAGAAAGGGGGGCTCCATATCGTAATCTGGGGGGAAACCGAAAAAATTGGGACCAACATGGTCCTCGCCATATCGGGGGAACTCAACTGGGGTGTTGAGCAAGAGAACAGACAAAGGGGTGGGGAAAGGATCTATCAAAAGAAAAAAACACGAGGTACAACTTTTTAGGAAATGGGGGGGGGAACAAGTCAGGGGTGAAGGAAAAAAACTGGGTCTCCCCAAAGGGTTTCCAGGTAATGTTTAAGGTAAAAAACAGATCCGAAAAAGGTGTGTACTTTGGGTTTAAAATCGCCGATTTGGGGTCATACCACAATTTGGGGGGAGGATGGGGATGGTGGGGGTGGGGGCGTTTATAAGGCTCAGAGACTTCAAAGATATTGATATGAAAAGGTCAGAAAGGAGTCGAACATTTCCGGGGGAACGGAGGGGAGCCGGGGGACTAGGAATTAGGGACGCTTCTCGCTCGATTTATTTAAAACGGTAATATGGACAGGCGTGGGGAAGAGGGGAGTTGGACCGACGAATTAACGAGGGGGAACAGCGTGTTAGGGAAGGAAGTAGATTCCATGGATACTATTGAAGAAATTCAAGTGCTTTGAAGTAAATGACTCTTTAATCTAAGAGAAAAGACCTTCTTAATCAAACGGTCACCAGGATTGGACTGTAGAGGGGGGGGATAGGGGGGGGGCATCACCAGATTTGGTTCTCACGAGCCTTTGCAATCAGGCTGGTGTCTATGGGGGGGGAGAGGGGACTGACCAGGCAATTCAGAGAAAGTGGCTCACAGGGGGGGTTAACACGGGGGCCCGGCCCATTTTCCAAAGAGGGGGGTTGATCGGTCTTGACTGGAGAGGGGGAAATTTAATAAAGGATAATTTTGAGGAAAGATGGACATGGCGTAGGGACGTGTGGGGGAGGGGGGGGAAGGGGGTGGCCATATTATATGCTTTTTAGAAGATTTTAGACAAAGGGCAGGGCGTCAACTTTTCGAAGGACTTTTTTTGGGGGGGGGGGGGACAACGAAGTGAGGAAGCGCTGAACTCAATGGGGGAGGGGGGAGGGAATTTCAGGTACTCCCGAGAAGCTTGTGACTGAACTTAATGTCCATTTGCACCAGAACAGGGGAAAGAAAATTCTCAAATTACTCGGCAGGGGGTTTCACAATTGCACGGAAAGGGCACCACCCACTAAGTAAGGAGAACCTGGGTCTTGGAAGTGGGGGTGAAAACTTGCTTGAAACTGTAGCGTGAACGATTAAGGAAAATCAAAATCTGACGAAGGGGCAATCATAAGGTCATGAAAATCGCTCAAATGGAGATATCTCTACCACCTATTATTTTAAAAAAAGGAGAGAAAGGGGAACTTTGAATTTTAAAAGATGAAAGTGTCCGAGGTTGGGAAAGAAGGACTTAATTTAAGGCTGAGTCAATCATAAAATGTAACAACTTATTGTCGTAACCACTGAATCACACACCTAGGCAGACTAATGGGTGGCAATGAAGTCGAATTTTAAAAGAATCGTAATTGGGGGGAAAAGAATGGGCAATCCCAAGGGGTACTAAATGGGTCCCATTGAGAATTGCTACAGGAGATAGGGATGTACGCTGATCCAACCAGACTTGCAGACCTAGAGGGCTAATTATAACAATACCACCAAAACTGGAAGGCGCAAAAAAGAGAAAAAGAAAAAAGGTTCAGAAATAAGGGGGTCTAAGAGAAGATAGGGAAAAGCCAAAACGTAAGAACATTAGTCCAGCTTCCGGCAAAATATCACGCTCTATCATTTCTATCAAAACGAACCTGATAAAACGAGGGGGAAAGAAGGGAATACGTGTTACCAACGGGGAAAACTGAGAGGGCTCGATCAGTCCCCCGCGATCACAACACAGTCCCCCCCAGTATAGGAATAGGAAGAAACAAATCGGTTAGGCAACTAGAAGATAAAAGACATAGTGAGGGGGTGAAACGGGGGGACTTCCCAGTAAAATCAAACATAGAGGTTCGCAAGATAAAGATGGAATTCTACCATCCCCTGCAAAAGAGGAGTAAGAATCCCAGTATAGTTGAATCGGACTCGACTACAAACACCTGGTGTAGTGGTTCTAATCCATCGGAGCGAGTCAAAATAGGAACAAAGAGGGTCAAAACTTCGTATCGACGGGGGGCACGTAAAACGTGTAAACGCAGAATCAAGACTCAAAACAAGGGGGGAAAGGAAATGTCGACCCACCCGTTGGACGTACTTTCAAAGAAAATCAAGTGAGGGAGAACATCTACACCACGCCAGAACAATCGCCCAATTGTCCTTAAAGCGGGGCATGCCCCGACACCTCTTCATGACACTAATTCCGGCGAGGGGGTGTAAATTTGAAAACGAACCGGAAGAACATGCTAAAGTAATTAAACACTTATGTTAAACATTTTAACCGGGGAAAAGTGGTGGGGGGATTGTTGGTATATCTAGGGAGGGGAAAAAAAATAATGGCAGAGGGGAAAGACTGGAATCAAGTGAAAGGGGTAGGGCGAAGGAAACAAAGAGGAAAAGGGGGACGTAACGCTTAAAGATGGTAAAGGGTCTGATTGAGGGAGTGGGCATGCGTTTTTAAGGGACGGAAACAAATTCTGACGGAAGAAAGGACTCGACGGAAAAATTGCAGGGAAGCGTGCAGGTTAGCGGCGAGAACCAGAGCATCTCCGGTCTTATTATAGAGAGGAAAACTAAGGGGACTCCTTGGGGGCGAGGGTGGAAAGAAAGGGCTGACCGAAGGGGTCAGATGAGGGGGCGTTTGTTGGGACGGGACAGGAGCGAAGAATGTTGTGGCACTGGGACTCGGGGAGGACGAGGAGGAAAGGACGGGAACAATATCACGTGCAAAACGAGGTGGGGAAGCCGGAGGAAGGGGTAGGAGACCGCTTCAACCTAATTTTCGCGAAAATCGAATATCTTATCGATGAACCTCAAAGGATAGAGAATGCGAGGAGCTTGAAACGCGTGATTCGTCATAAGGAAGGGAGTGGGTAGAAACGCGGTGAGGAAGGAGGAGAAAACGACAACGCAAACAGGGAACGTCTGGCGAGGGAAAGAACGTCTTGTGGTTGAAACGGCGGCGGGAGTGCCCTTAATCGGGACGGGGGAAAGACGGGATGTGAAGTTGAAGAGGAGGTGGGGAGGGGGTATTTTCAAAGTGACTGCATCCGGTGGGAGGAGGAAATGGGGGGCTTTTTATGGGTCAACCAAAGGGAGGGAGGAAGGAATGATTTGCAAAAGTAAGTACGTCCTTTACTGCGTTCCCATCTTTGCAAGACCGGGCGGAGTGTGCGTGGTCGATGTTCTAGAGTGGGGGGGGGGTGGGGACGGCTGGGGCTGAACGTGAAAAGCAAAGGTAGGGGGGGAGAGTATATAGATACCAACCCAAGGGGGATGAGGAACAGAGAGATATCAACCACTCTCAGCTTCGAAGTGAGAAAACATCAATCCCCACAATCAACGCCGCCGGATAGACTCACACGACTAGCGCCGGCGCCGGAAAGACTCATTCAAAGCAAAGATAGGAACGAATAAGCTAGCACTCCTAAAGGAACCCTGGTCCTAAAGACCGTCACGCACTCTCAAACATTTCACTCAAAAAAATGAAAATAGCCGGACAATACAAAGGACCAATCCCACTAAGCAAAAAAATAAAAATTATAGGGAAAGCTACGTTGGTCAATCCGCCCGCCGGAAACAGTTGGGTCCCCACAACAAGTTAGCAAGAGAAGGACACACCTGTCAGGTTGGCCTGCGGTTCATCCACCGGGGGGATACAAAAGACGGAAAAGGATATTCCCGACAAGCTAATCGAGTGGAAGTCTCTAAAAGAAGAGGAGGAGTCTAAATGGTCACTTAGGGCTCTATCCCACTGGATGGCTATGGACACCCTATCCTAGTTACCTCAGGGTGAAGGTAGATTACATCCTGAGCTCAGGGAAGAGGAGTAAGATGCAAAAGAAGTCTTCTCAACTTTAAAGAAAGTAAAAAACAAAACACAGGATCTAACTTTCTTATACCGCTGTCGGAATTCGACCCAAGGCGCCCGAACACCGTAAAGAAGATCTTTCCAAAGCCCAAGAAGTGAGACTTTGCCACATCTCCGGACAAAAGGAAGCGTCAAAGAAGTGACATCAGGGAGAGGGAGCGCCGTCACACCACGTCCGATAGGTGGTCCCATTAAGTGAAAAATCGGGGGAAGGAAGCCGAGAAATAAGGGTTCTCATATCTCGATAGCGCCCCCAAGGTACGATTGTTCCAAAATCGAAAATAGAAATTGTCTCAATTTGGAGGGCACCGAAAGAAAGATCGACAAGAGGTGGTTGGGAGAAAAAAATTCTATCAAAACGTAAGGGACAAGAAGGAAGGTTGGCAGCGAAAAATTGAGGTAAATTTTTTGAATTAACGGAATGGGGAACCCGATTCAGGTGTCGGGGAACAACCATCTAAAGGTGATTAGTAAAGGGAAGATCGGGGGGGAGCAAATAAGCTAAATTTTCGTGGTCAGAAAGTTGTTAGGGGATGGGCGGTTTAAGGGGGTAGATTTTTCCGATGTGCCGAATACTTCAATATATCATACCGACGGGCACAACGTCGGGGGAAGTACGAAACCTTCCAGAGGGGGGACGGGGGAAGCAGTGAAGTGAGTCGTAATGTAGGAGTTGCCCAAAGCGAAGGGGGAGGTTTAAGGCCTGGTAAATATTTTTATTTTCAAACCTAATCCTGAAAAAAAGAAAGAAACAGGTGGTGTAGTACGATTAACGATAATTAGGGCCGATGGGTAGTCGGTTAGGAAATTACAATATTTAAGAGGCGATACCATGCAAGCAGGAAGGGGGTGGAAGCAAAAAGGGGGAGCACAAATCCATCTGGGGTGTGAGGCTTTCTCCGATTTTTGGGAGAGAAACTCTAAGTGCAGAGAAGGGTTCTGAGGGGGAAAGGAAGGCTATGTATCGAATTAGACAGGGGCATCAAAGGGGGGGGTAAACCCCTGGAAACTCGGTCACAACCTTTTGTGTGTAGACATGTTGATGTAGGTATCCTTATCGAAATGGGAGGGGGGATAGGGTTCAAAGTGACAGGGTTATGACGATGTGTTCTGAGTGGGAAAGGATGAGGGCGAAAAGAATTTGCCTGGCGTTTATAGGTTTCGGAAGGGGGGGAGGGTTGGTAGGAAGGGGAGAAAGAGGCTGACGGGGGGAAGCTGGAAGGCTCGTTTGGGGGTGATCTCCCGACTTATTAAGGGGGGTGGAACCAGGGGGAAAGGAACACGACAGTTTTGACACAAGGAGAAAAATGAGATCGTACGTAACATTCGAGGGGCACCAAGTAATGCCTGGTTAAGGGGGGTGACAGGGAGAAAAATAGGCTGGGGTTAATGACTTAGAAGAATATGAGTGAAAGAAGATTCCACCGGACATCCTTAAAACAGGAACTCACTCCAAACAATATTATTATGACGAGGGTTAATTTTTGTTATGGGGCGGATGAATTAGATTTTAAAGCGTTTGATGGGAAGAAGGCATTAACGCTATCGTCAAGAGACAAAAGGGGGGAACAGCAGATTGGGGGTTACCACTGTGCAGCAATCCCATGCCTTAAGATGTTGGAAGGTACGGCTAGGGAAAAGAAAAACGCAAAAGGAAATTATTTGCGGAATGGGGTACAAAAGATGACAGAATTTCAAAACGTGATCAGTGTTGAATTGTCGTCCGACTGACAGCTTCGCACGTCATAGGAGTCAGCCGATACCAAGGACGGACGTAAACATAGAACGAACCCATGTCAGAAACCATCTTCTCTGAGCTAATATGGAACGAAGAAAAAACTTACCCTTATCCAATAGGAAGCAAAGAGCAGAAGTAGATCACTTGACTCAGAAGAACACCTTAAGACAACACGGAGTTTCGCTTTGAATATTGTTTCCCTCCAGGGAGCCAAGAGATGAATCGAGTCACCCGCTCTCTAAAAAAAAAAAAAAAAACAAAAAAAAAAAACACATTTTTCCGAAGACGCCCAAAGGTCCGCGATCGCGGGAAACAAATCAGTAACCGAATACAAGAGACCAGATGCCTATGGTCCTCTGTTAAAATGACAAGGTCACAATACCTTGGGGGTATAGAATAGGAGGGGGGTCAGGTACATCAAACGGAACTGGGATGAAGGCAGGGGCCAATATAATCTTCTACTCACACATTGGATAGGGGAGGGACAGGGAGAGTCGTACCGCGACACAGTTCTGCAAACGTTAGTACCAGAGGTGACCAAAACTCCCTAGAACAGGGGAAGACCTCCGATGAAAAACCACGGCATACCCGCTGAAGTCAAACGTTCTTAACGCCTTGGTGTCTAATGGGGAGGTTATCCTTTGAAGTAGGTGAGACGGGATATAAGACAAAGAACAATAGAGGCTGCCTGGAACTCTCGGAAGTTTTCCTCTCCGCCCAAGCATTCCACTAATGAAAGGGGGGGAAGGATTTGTAAAAATTGTACCTATATCATCCGGGGAGAACACAGGTAAAAAGGTAAGGTCTACCATTGTAAATACCCACAGGAATGAGGTTGTAGAGTGGCACGGGGGGTGAAATAGACCTGGGGCTGGTTGTGGGTGGGGGCGGGTGACCTAATTTCGGCGCTTTGGTCTGCTTACAAAAAAGGGGGGAAGACGATATGTTGATGAAAATGTGGGTGTAAAGGGTTCGGGCGTCCCTCGGCGGAGATAGGGGGTAAAACTTCGAAGGGGGAGGACCGTAAAAGGAAATGACAGCCGGGCCCTTATCTACTTGGTGACGGCGCGAGGGACGAGCGTGATGACGGTGTGGATGCGAGCCAGAGCCACTGCCTGGGCGGAGGAATCGCAGAGTACGGTTGAGCCTGCGACTGTGGGCAGTGGTTTCTAATAGGAAAGAAAAGAGTGAAAGGAATTCCTTTGGTTGGTTGTGCGTGGCCAAAGGGGCAGAACGAGTGGGGGGCTCGGCTCTATCTGTATGGATACTGTCCTCATCACTGATCAAAAAGATGGGAAAAATAAGAGAGGGACTTAGGTACGGCGAAAGAGAAAATAACGACTAGAGAAAGGGAGAGGAAGAGGGGGTGAGCACTACGCAATATAGAAGGCTCCTAATCTCTTTCTTCGCGGGGGGAAAGGCAACGTTTTTATCAAAAGAGGTGAGGAGGGGAGTGTAATGCCGGTGAGAGGTCGCTGGGGCTGTTTTTTGGGGCGGAACGGCTTCGTTTGGCCCGGAAATGGGAAGACGGGGGGAGAAGGTCAAGGAGTGGGAGGGCTGGGGGTCATGGTTTAGGGGATAGGCTATTCTGGCTTCATCGTCTTAGGATGGGGGACTTTATCTTGCGATTTAAAAGGTCTCTAAATTTGCAGAGGAAGGAGGGTTACGCTCCTGGAGTGGGGAGAAGGGATCTTTTCCAGACCAGTAAGTTTTGGTTTACGATGTTAGAGGAGTCTTTATTGTGGATGGGGAGGGGGGAGGAGGGAGGGAGATGAGGGGGGGTCTCAGTAGAATCTCTCCAAAAAAAAAAACTTTAGTCTAGGTTTTAAACCAAAACGGAATCGGGAGCTCTCCACACACTCATCCAAACCACGCCTCCCGGAAAGAGCGACACACACAGAAAGTCAGAAGTCTCGGGGGAAACGATATGCCACATAATCGCGAAGGAATCCGGAACTCCAACTAACCCTCGTAAGACGGGAAAAACGTTAAAAATGACTCCCTAGAAAGCTAAAATTTACTACCGAACCTGGAAGACAGACATACAAACCGATCAACCCCCTAATATCCTGAAAACAATAGCAAGAGTAAAGTGAACTCAAACCGCCTTTTGCGACGCAAAAAAAAAGAGTATCCCTCGAAAAGGAGGGGGGAGTTGGCTCTCAAAAGGTCCTCACTGTACAAAAAAACGCAGGGAGTCTTCCGCTAAATAGCGAACTACTAATCGTGGGTCATGAGGGGGGGAGCAGGAGAGAATTAAGTCTGACTGGAAGCAAAAGTAGGTTTCGAAGAAAAGTAGAAGTTAGTCATTTTGGAAGAAATCAACTTGACTTCTCGCGAATACTTCTCACGATTCACACAACGCCTTCTCTCAATTCCTCAAGAAACAGAAAAGAGGCATACATGAACCCAAGTTAGTTCAGCACTCTCCTGCAAAAAGGAAATGCGAAAAAACTAACGAGCTCTCCTGAGGAAGCAGGAAGAACAGCTACCGTGCTCTGTGGGGACAAAGACACAGCTCACTGTCCGCGTCACGGTCACAGTTGCAAGGAGAGGTTGGCAGAAGGCAGCTTCACCCTAAGAGCATTTTGGCAAGTAAATCATCGGGCCAGTAATCCTCTCAACGGAAGAAATTTTTGCGAGTCATTGACAAACAAAAGGTTTGGTTCCCCTCTGCCGATAATTGCAGAAAATTTGAGTACATAGTAAAAACGAGAAATTATGGGGGTGGGGTCAAAATAAGATCGCAAAAGACAATTTACATAATTTTACTGAGGGGTGACATTAGGGGGGGGGGGGGAAAAGGAATACTAAAGTAGGTATTCGACCACGATAAGTAAGAAGGTTACCCAGGGGGACAAGGGTAGTGGAAGGGGGGAATTGGGAGGCGGCATCGCTCGATTCAATATAATAAAATGAGGGGGGTTTCTGCAAGTTAACACTACTGATAAAAGGGGGAACGCAACGGTTGCCGTGCGACATTTGAACGTAACTTAGTTTAGCCGGGTCAGAGGACGGGATCTTTTCTATGCCGATTTATGGGCAATCGGCGGAAGGGACAGACTGGGGTACATTTATTTCCGGAAGAAGATCTCGGTTCGAAATATGGGTGGGGGTAGAAAGGAGAGATGGGGATCATGAGGTCATTATGGGAAGCAAGGTTGATGGGGAAGGGACTAATTAGCGGGCGCGAGCCACAAGGCCTGTGAATGACTGCAACGTCGCCATCTAGACACTTTATCGGGGGAGGAGATGGGGGGGGGGGGAGAAACGTTGTGCTGAGAAACGCCTTATAAATATACTGGGGAAAGGGAAAGGCTATGTGGAGTATGAGGGGGGGAGGCAAAGATTGGCAAGTCAACCGGGATGAGTAAACTTGTCCAAACAACTTATCCCCACAGCGAGTGTGGGAGCCAGGTTTTAGGAAGGGAACGGGGGGGAGGGGAGAGAGGCGAGTGTCTGGGTTCTTGCAGATGAAAAAAACCGAAGGTATTTTCTTCTTAGGGACCCAGTATATATCTGAAAGGAGAAAGGAGGTCGTACCGGGGTTGAGTCTGTTTGTCAGCTCTGCGGTGTGGGTGGGGAGCGAACGTTTACGAATTAGGAGGGGGATCCTTTTCAGGAAAAAAAGAGATTATGAAGGAAAATGTAAGGGGAACATTGGAACAGAAATGGGGAATGTGCAACTTATAATGGTTTCTTCGGTACTTTAATACAGAAGGAAAGGGAAAAATTAGGCCGGTGGTGGTAAGCAATACTGGATGGGGCAATGGGTAACTAGAAAATCAAAGGTGTATCATAAAAGCGCAAGCCTCAGCCGAATAAGAGGAAAATGGGGATCTCCAACAACAACCAAATTCGAGGAAAGATATATATTTGTGCGGGGGGAAGGAAGGAATGAGGGTGCATCTGGGTGGAAGGCATGATCGTCGGATATATGGAAGCTACCAATGAAAAGATTGTGCGCCACTGGAAGCAATACCAAAATACATTGGGGTGGGCAATTAGAGGGAGGTAGGGAACCGAAGAAGTAATTTCGTCGGGAAGGTGGGGAGACAAACCTCTGGTTTGGTGTTACAATAAAATGTTCCATTTTAATCCTGGCAGGAAAAAAGGTCGGACTACACGGAGACGAACCAGCTGCCTCTCTATGACAAGGGTACTTAAAGAATCCACCAAAACCGCACGGAACAACATAAGACCGCCATTTTTCACGAAAGAGTTACTAATAAAAAATATAATAGTGAAAAACCCAAGGGGAGAACAGGGTAGCCAATGCCGCAATAAAAACTAACCTTTAAAAAGGGAACACCAAAAAATAAAAAAAGTGAAGCCACACGCTTGCGAAGGGGGGGATGACGGGTTAAGCCAACCCACTATCTTGGGGGTAACTAGGAAATTACACCCCCTCTCCAAGACATTCAGAAGAGGGAGGGGGGGAAAAAACTAAAAAAACAATAGTGGAGAACCTAAAGAAGAGCACAACGATATGCCGATTGGGGGGGGAGAAAGGGTGAGGGAAGGGAAACAAGGCTTGCTGTTATAGCTGATAAGGTGCATTTACATCCTAGGTCCATCTGATTCAAAAAGGAGAGTGATTACAAGGGTACTACACCACCTGGTATATCTTCGAGAACAAGGGGCTGTAGAATCAAATACAAAGTCGTCCCTTGGGAAAAGCGGGGGGGGAATAAACATACAACGTGAAGGGAGAAAACGCAGTCCAGAATGTCTGAAAACTTATATTTCGGTCTCATTGAAGGAGAGGGGGAAAAAGTAAAGGTGCCACCTAAGCGAAAAGTGGGTGGGGAACTGACCCAGGGGAGAGGATTCCTACCAACATCTTCACAGTCCACGAAAACTGAAGGAGGCGAATGTGGCTTTTAAACCTTCGGAAGAAGAAGGGGCGACACAGTAGTTGGAACCCCATAATGAAACTTTTCATAAAAAACAGGGGAAAAAAGGTAAGATTTTAGGGTTGACTGTCCGTTTAAAACACCCTAGGAGGGGACTGGGGAGAGGGGATTACAAAAGTTGAAGACATCAGGTTGGAGGAAGGGAAACATAGGAAAAGTTGTCAGTCAAGGGACAAGGAAGAGGTGCGACAGACACTTTACTGGTTAGAAGTCCTCGGGGGAATCGAGGTTCCTTACCCCTGGAAACAACACCTTAATCTTCTGGGGGAGGACACCAGTAAGGGCATGGACCGCGCGCATGCCCTGATGTTTCCTCGCTTAGGTGTTCGGAAGAAAGGCCAGACACTAGCCTATCTTGGGGAAAAGGAGCGGGTAGGCCCCCGTGCTCATGAGCCAGGGTGTCTGTGGTGGGCAGTGGGAGGTCATTGAGGATGGCGGGATGTATGTCTTCATTTAGCATAGAAGGGACAAGGCTCACGTGAGGTGACTTCAGCTTGTGGCGAGGGTGTTGTTCGGCAAGTGGGGGCGCGGTCGGGTTCAAGCTGGGCGGGGAGAGCTTCGGTCCTCCTGGGTGGGGTTGGGCTTCGGTTTTTTTAAAGGAGGGAAATCAGGTGGGAGTAGAGCTGGCATCCCCTTTCTGGTCCTACTCCTAGTCAGTGGTGTGTATGATGTAGGTGGGGGGTGAAGGGCTTGGGGGGACGGGAGGAAGTGAAAGGCTTTTTTCATAGGGCGCGGGAGCTGCGGAGATACGATGATCTCTCATCCAAAAAACCGAGGGGAAGCATGTTTATTTTATTGCAGAAACATAGTGCTGGAGAACTGCTCTCGATGACGCAGACTAAATGAGAAGGAGAGGAGAGGGCTTGAGAAAACAATCCTTCTTGGAATAAAACCGAGGGGGAGGGGATGACGCGACTGGTAAAGGAAAGGGTAGAACGCTTGGGGGGTTGTTCTGATAAAAGGGGCAAGTGACGGTCCCAAGTCGCGGACTCGGGACAGGAAAAGAGGATTGGTTTTTTAGGCGGTTGGTCGGGTTGTTGTGCCGGCTATTTAAGAATGGTTAGGAGGATTTGGAGCGGGCAGGAAGGGTTTCCCAATGCGCGGCGAGCGGGGGGACTAGAGTTGCTCCTGGGCGGCGCGATTAGTCCGTCTTCATGAAGCCTAGTCGTTCCGGCTCCGGAAAAAAAGGGGGTTCGGTAACTATTGGACGCCTTTCTGTGGGGGTGCGTTCGGCACGTGGGTACGCTGGGGAAGGGAGAAGGGGGGATGATGTAAGAGTGGAGAAAGATATAGAGTCAAAAAAAAAAGTTAGGTTAAATATATATCAAGAAAAAAAAAGATTCAGCCGAGTAAACGTGGACCGCCCCAAAAGCCCACGAACGCTCAAATCGGAAAAAACCACTACTGTCAGGCAGAGAAGGGTCACGCTAATTACAAGAAGAAATCCAAAAAGTAAGAAGTCCCCCTCTTCCAACACAAAGCTTTACCCTGGGAATACCCGAATCACAAAAAAGGGAAAGAAAAGCAAGGAACAAAAGCCGAAGGACAAACCTCTCAGCAATCAGAGATGCCTCCTAGAGCTAACTGGGGGGGCATGCCCCTCCGTTTCTCAAAAGCAACCCAATCGGTGCATCAGACCGAGAAGAAAACTATCCGTTTAAAGGAGAAGCCCCTTCCTCAAGCTGGTAAGAAACAAAAGCCTCAACCGGCGTAACGAGGGGGGGGATCTCTATCCTCGTATTAAAATTCGGTGAAAAAGCGGCATTCTTCGATTCGACGGATGGGAGGGGATTCGAGGACTCCCTGAAGAGAAACAGTTTGATCACGGATAACAGACAGCATATCGAAACGATTCCCCCACCCGGAGATCAATTCTCAAGGCAACACCAACAAAACCAACGGCAAATGAATTCCGAAAACCCGTTTCTGCCCCACGGGGTCGTAACCAGCCGCCCATCACCGATCTAAAACTTCCTAACTCTGGTTATTCCCTCAATGTTTAGTCATCACGCTGAAGAGGAAAACTCCGGAGCAAGCAAGTGGGGGAAGCTAGCTAGTCTAAATTACTCCACTTTCCAGTGTGGGGGTAACATTGGAAGGGGGAGAAGACAGCTGCTTACACGAAAGCGAAGTTTTGCACCAAATAATTGACCAAAGAAAATACCAAAATTTTCCGAAGGGGCTGGATCAAGGCTCTCCATGAGGGGGGGGAGTACAATGTGAAGCCCCGACAAGGAAAGGGGGGGGGGAGGAGGTCAGAGAAAATTAAAAAACTAGTTACCATATAAGTGGTAATGAAAAAAGGGGAAAGTAAACGGACTTTTTTACTTACACTTTGGACCAGGGGGAGAGAAAGGGGAGGTTACGACAAAGAACCGGAAAGGTGATTAGTGGAAGTGTATTGTAATCGAGCGATTTTCCGATAAGGGTGGGGGCTATGTATGCGTGTGGCAGGGAGGCGACACTACTTCAATGGGAGAGTAGCAGGAAAGTATCAGGTGCCGGGGGGTTACTAAAGTTCAAGGCACTGCTGTGGTCACTTTCCTCTGAACAGCAAAGGGAAAGCATAGGGGTCCGATGGCCCAGAACCAGCGGAAGCAGTTTACCTCCTACTGTGTAGAAAAGCGTAGGGCTCTACATCATAAAGAGGGGATTCGAAAAGCCATTGTAGGCGTAGAAAGAATGGGAGCTCTTAATCGATGTAATGGCTTTGTAACAGTGACAATATGTCTTGGATAAAGAGAGGGGGCAGGGTTGTCTTAGATCCTGTCTCAAAAGAGCATCGGATCGGTATTGGAAAAATCCCAAAAGAATGTTTCTTCGTGATCATCACATAGACTCGGAAGGTACGTGGAGGAAGGGGAGGGGAAAGGATCGCTTGTTCTCAACTGGGGAGGGTGAAAAAGTAATTCCCCGGGTCCTGGGGATGAGGGGGGTGGTCATCTAAATGACTGTGGCAGGAGAAGGATGGATATTGGGCGGAGGGAACCAGGGGGTGAGTGTTTCTTTCTTCAAGACCTATTATACGGTATGAGATGAGAAAAGGGTCGGCAGTCTTTTTGTGTCTCCCTCAGCTGTTTAGAGGACGTGGTACGGAATCGGCTGACCCCGGTGCTTTGGTTCGAGAGGGGGGGAGAAATCCAAACGGGTTCATTATTTAAATTGGGAAAGGATAAACCGACAAGATAAAGGTCGAAAAATACGGTAGGGGAAAAAAGGGGAACTACTTAGAAGGGGACAGGGCCACCGAAATTCCTGTCGTGTTGAAAAGACAATACTGCTTGTGCCCCGGTGAGGGAAAAAAAAGGGGAAAGGAAAAAAATAGAACTTCATACCCTATTAAAAAGAGAAAAGGTCAAATAAGTCTAAAAAATTGATCCAAAAAAAGGACAATTCCATTTGGGCGATTCCGGATTACAGGGTCAGATGTAAATCATCTAAGGGGGAGAAACTTACAAAGAAAAGGGGCAAAAGTATGGGGGGGGCGGACCACTCGGGGCCGAATGACCCAGGCTTAATTGGGTTCATTCCTAATGTAAGTAACCGACCAGCATTAATGGTTCTAATGTGGGGGGAAAAGGCCAAGCGGGTACCAAATTTTAAGGAAAAAGAAGTTTAGACATAGCCGGGATAGAAAAACGACCTGACCAGCTTAGCAAGTCATCTCAAAAAAGAAGAGGGGGATAAAAATCCCAAAAACAGGGGCGGGGCGAGAAAAAAAAAAAAAAAAAAAAGAAAAACAGATCCAAAAGAGAAGGGGTCTAACGAGGTAATTCCTCTATATAAAGCCGGGAAAAGAAGACCAGGCAACTTCCGCATTCAAGAAAGGTTAATGTGACGCGAAAAAAAACTGAGACACACCGCTGTGTACGAAGTTAATCCTGGGACCAGTGTTGAGCCGCAATTCGAGAGGAAAGGAACAGAGAGAACATAATTCTCCTCCCTCTAGGAAGGGGGGCGCGGAAACAAGGATAGACCGAGGCACGATCAAAAAAAAGTATTGGGAGGACGTTTGAAGTCAATTAAGACCACAAAGACGGCTTGATAGCAAGAGAAAAAGAGGCATTGGGTGAACAACTACAGATTAGAGCCATTATATGTAAGGACTTCTTGAAACAACCACGGTGGATGGTTCGTAGATTTTTTGTCGACTAAAGGGAAAGAAAACAGTCTCAACGTGGGTCAGGCATTGGCGGAGAAAAGAGAACCGGGTGCCTAAATATTACGAATACGAACTGACCGGAATTCTTAAAACCTTTTATTTCTTATAATATCTGAGGGTAGGAAAAAATCTAAGTGACACCTCCATCAAAAGGGGGGGGACCGGAAACGATTGTCCGAAACATATTCGCCAAAATCAGGGGGGAACTAAAGGGGGGGAAAGGGGGGGGGGGCAAAGTCCAAATAAAATCGTGTTAAAAGGAAAAAAAAAAAGGAATTAATCAACATTTGGAATAAAACCTTATTTTTGGTTGTTGGGGGATCTTAGGGGAGAAAACATTTCTAGCTTTAGAGACTTAATAAATTGTCGAGTTCGAGAAATATGATGGTGGGCGGAAAGGAAAGGGGGAAGAGGGGCGAACTGGAAAAGTTGAGAGGCTTACGGCGAATGCTTTTTAGGAAACAGGGAAACATGCGAAAGGATACTTACTCATCAAAACGTACGAAAAGGGGGGGAGTTAAGAATTTCTGGCGGATGTCGACCAGAACGGAAAGTGCGGCGTGATAAAGGGGTGACGGGGTGAAAAAAAAAACTGTCGCTTTTCGGGAGTGAGAAGAGGGGGGACTGTCAAGAGCTTGTTGGTTGTTTTGGGGGGATGCGGCAACAAGTGACTGCCGTTTTTAATAATCTAGCTTAGTCATACGAAGGGGAAGGAGACATCTTTAAGGAAAACCTTAATACGGCGTAAATGTAGGCCCGGGCAAATGGGGTATCATCTACTCCTTGCGCTTATTCTGATGCCCAGAAAGAAAAGTAGATTCTCAGGATTCGATGATCGCTTGACAAGAAAGACTGGGTATCACAAATTTTATTCCTTTGCGACTAAATTCCTTTTCTCTTGGAACGAAGGGAGACGCGTGGGGGGGGGGGAGAGAAATCAAAAAAGCTGTCCTAAAAGCGGACTAAGGAGAGAAGGGAAGGGTAGTTATTTTAATCTAGGGTCAAGGTCCTGCTATGTGATTCATCTGTCTGGAATTTTTTTAGTCGGGGGGAGAGGGGAGGTTTAGGGAGTCGCTGCCTTGGACGAAAAAGGCAAAGGGACGCTGAGGATGCATGGATTGGCGGGAAGAAGAAATGTTTCCAAAAACCTCAGGAAGGGGGGGGCTTGCTATTTCGGGCGGCGTGGGGAGGGTGTTGAGAAGGAGGAAGGAAAGCCTTTCCGAGGGCAAGGGGGTTAGGTATAAAAGGGAGAACACACGGAGGGGGGGGAGAAGAAAAAAGAATCTAAAAACCCCCCCTAAGGAACAACGTCAAAGGGGCAGGAACAAACGACAACTCATCCAGGCTAACACGCCAGATCTCATTGGAAAAAGAAAGGAGGAAAAAGAGACGACCTCAGAAAAAAAAAGAAAAAGCAGCGCCTAATCCTCTAGCAGAGAACCGCAGCCCTTTTGAAGTCTCCGATCTCAAAGTTCAGAAGAAAACAGTGCAGAACAACAATACCAAAAACAGGACGATCACCATCCAACTTGAACTCCAGGCCCTCGGAAGTGGGGGGAAATGACCCTCCAGCAATTTTGGGGGCACCGCCCCCACTTTCCAGAGAAAAGAAAAGGGAGGGGGTGTCCGTGAACACTTCCTCCGGAGGTGAATCCGCTGCTTAGCAAAGCGATCCGAGAAAGGGAACCGGGAGTTCTTTCAATAAATCAATCATTGAGTAGAGGGGCCGCCCCATGCAGGGAAAGTGGCGGGAAACCCTTACCCGGGAGGTTCCCTCTACGGGGGATCAAAAGGAAGGGCTCAAAATATCACCTAATCACGAAGGGATAGTCAATCAGCACGGAAACCAACCACCAGATTATTCGGGCATTAACCCCTTTACTCCAAAAGCAAAGAGATTGGTTGCCTAACCAAAGTACTACGACACAAAGGGTTACGCTACAACGCGCGAACTCGTCGATCTCCGTAGACAAGGGTGCATACTGGCTCTGGGCGAAAATCACTCGCCGCTCCCCAACCTTGACGGTGAAAGCTGTTGGCCAATTGGTGCGGGCGAGGGCTTACCTCTGCTCCTGAGAAAAGAGAGAAAGGGTTTTAAAGGGGTCCGGAAACTCTCTAGCCGCGAAAAATAAATAAAAAAGGTTTCACCATACATAATTTCACCAAAAAGTTTGGGGAAAGGGGGGGTTCCTCTCCATAAAAGAAAAAAAAAATCGCTTGTGCGGAGGTAAGCAGATAAAAGGCACTTAGGTTGGTTGAAAATAATATAACAAACTAAAAAAAGGAAGGGAAAGAGAAGGGTTAAATGGGTTCATTAGGAAAATTGGGTAATTAACTACTGTGTCGCCATAGTGGGAAGGTTACATTTTACCAACCATCGAGGGTCCCGCGTGTTGGGGGATTGGGGGGGGTATTGCAATCATGAGAGAGGGCGGTCACAATCACTTTTTAGAAAGGGGGGGGGGGATGCGTGGCACGGGTAGTGTTATAAATACTGGTCAAGGGGTCGGGTATCGTCAACGGAAGGTCCGTGGGAAGGGACTGCAGTTATATGGGTCCTATGAAGGGTCCCAGTAGGGGGGGGGGCTATCTCCGAGATTTTTGGCCAAGAGGGGAAACGGACCTCCAGGGGGGTAATATTTAGTTTGAAAAAAAAAGGCTCGGGGATTCAATAAAATGTCCAGTGGGGGGGGTTACTAGGAACGATAGGATCTCTTAAAGGCTGGAATTGGTTTAGTAAGTATTTATCTTGCAAAGAACAACACAAAAAGCATTTTCTTAACTTGCCTTCAACGGGAGAAAAAAGAGGGGAAAGAGGGAGGGTATCGTCATAGGGGACTCCCGATTTGTCTCCAATGAGAGAAAGGATTTCTATTGGGGAGGAGGAGGCTTCTCGATTCAAAGTATAGGGGGATGGAAATTACCCCACGTATTCCCTTCAAGGTCAAAAGGGGGGGGGTGGATCGTTAGGCGGGAAGAAGAAAAGGCGGGATTTAGTTATATATTTGAAAAGAAGAGGGGGGAGGAATGGGTCTTCTGGAGGGTTCCAGAAGGATTGAAAAAAATTAGGGTCAACTGGATTTGCGTCTGTTTCGCCTCCGTTGTTAGCAGAAAGAGGTTGGAAAAGGGAGGGGGGCGATAAGCTGTTCCTCGGTCTTATCCCGGGAGGGGGAAGGAAAGGGAAAAGTAGGATTTAGGGAAAATCCAGGGAAAAGTGAAAAGGCAAATGGACATTCGGTTAAGTTACTACAGTATAGGTTCCACCAAGAATGCAAAGGGCTTGTATACGGGGGGAAAATAAGAAGTGCCAGGGAGCTTAATATATACGATGAAGTGAAATACCGATAAAAGCGAATTTCCATACTAATCAGCCAAGAATTCATAGCAAAAACATTAGGGGAGTAGGAATATAGAGACCAGTGATCTCTCCGTCGAGGATGGGGGAATCCTTTATTTAGTAAAAAAGGCTTATGTTGTTCGATAGGCAAGAAAAAATACCAGGACAGCTATTTGGCTGCCTGTCCAAAAAAAACTGCTGTTAAACTCGCAAGATTTAGTCAAAGTCCCTTTGTGATTGTGCAATTACAAAACTTCGGTTACAACTGGGTTAAAAAAGAAGGGAAGAAATCGATCGGGGGTCTTCGACCGAGACAGAACCAGCTTCGCAGCATAGGAAACGACAGAAAACCAAAAACCGCAAACGCAAGCCTTTTTCTAACTAGAAAAAAGGATCATATTTCCCGAAAAACGAACATAAGCCAAAAACTAAGTGCTTCAATGCAACAGGGAGGAAAAAAAAAAGTACCAAGCTTTCCCTAGGGGAAGACGTGGGGGGAGAAAAGGTGTATCAAATTCTCTGATCAGTAAGAACTCTCCAAAGAAAACTCCCCGTCTATTGCATTGGAAGAAAAAAAGAGGGAAGACTAATACAAACTTCTATGAGTAGGGGGGGGGTCGCAAGGTTTAAAGTAAAATTTAGGACGGAAACTTAAGGTAGGAAAAGAAGATGTCGTTACATCAACGGGGGAAATTCCATCAGGGTATTAGATCTTATAGTTCGGAATTAAGAAAAAAAACACGTGTCGATAAATGCTGTCGGAAGGAAAAGGTGCCAGTCTTTCACAGGTGATTCCTCTGGTTGCCAGAAAGAAGGAAAAAAGACAGAAACGCCTTCCCGAAAACCAGGGGATCGCAGTGCGAAGGAAAAACGGATACTTAACCTGAGAAGGGGTATCAAGTGAAGGTTAGTCCAAACATAGAAATACACCTCAGAAGAGGCAAAAAAGTATACATGAAAGATGAGAATGTGCACTAACCCACGGGGGGGAACAGGCGGGGGGGTGGAAGGTAAAAAAGTGTTAATCCTGGGCGCCACAAACACTTTGAATAAATTTCACATAAAAGGAAGGGGGGGGAAGGGGGGGGATGAAATTCAGAAAAAAACAAGAAGGAGTACGTATCTGTTAACTTCACATCAAACAAACGATGCAAAAAAGAAACCCTGGGCACAGGGGTCCATTCCTCTTCCTGGGGCAAAAAAAAACCGGTACTGTGAAAGCGGAAAGACTGAGCGTTTCTCCCACAACAGAGCTGACGGGGGGGAGACTGACCTTCGCCGCGAGAAGTGGCTGACGCTTGGGCAGGAAGGCTGGAGGCCCCCTATCCATTCTTCCTTGAGTCTTATCTCGATGCTGACAGGGGGAGACGGGCTAGGGTTGGCAGATGCAAAGGAGTGGGTACATAATGATTGGTGGTTTGGGTTGACGGGGTTCAGTTTCGATGCCTTTTTTCCAGGATCGGCGAAGATGCAGTACTAAAGTGACTTACTTTGGGGAGGAACTGCAAACAAAATTTACACCGTCGTAAGGGGTAGCAAACTTAATCTATGGGCTCGAATCCGAATCCGAGCTTATCGGGCATAAGAACGGAGTATATGAGAGGAAAGGCGTTCGAATAGTGTCCCGCTGGGAACTTTAGAGAAAAGGAAAATTCAAAGGTCAAACTAAGAAGGGAATTGAATAACTAGTGGGGTGGTCTATAAAATTGGAGGGACAACGAGCGACTCGGATTATCATTGTTATTTGGAGCAATGGGTATTGCTGGCCTAGGGCTATTTGGGGGGACATCTGTGCGGGTCTTTTTTCAGCGTGCATAAAGGGGCTCGGAGTCTGAAAAACTGGGCACGCGGCCTGGAGGTGGGCGAGAAACTGGGGGTACTTCTCGGCAGTCCTTGTTTCAGCAGGAGGGGGGGAAATTCTGCAGAAGTAGGGTGTGCTTGTCGTAGGGGGCGGGCTAGGGGGGAGGTGGGAGGGCCGTTTGGTCGGAAAGGGAGGCTCAGGAGGAGGAATTGAGAGTAG
>Ga0179591_1313732_pt1 | contig 24636 bp, 41 predicted proteins | sample CZOMad2_1_08_16f_FD_182891 | JGI IMG/M metagenome (GOLD analysis project Ga0179591, IMG submission 182891) | Vadose zone soil fungal communities from Angelo Coast Range Reserve, California, USA - CZOMad2_1_08_16fungal (PacBio error correction) | ecosystem: Environmental > Terrestrial > Soil >...
TGGGATGAGGGGGTCTCACCGACAGTGCCTTCTGCGACCCAACTCCACACGCGCGATGGGCTGCCCTTGAACTCCGCCTCAATCCGCGCAAGGACAGAAAGGAAAGCCCCGCAACAAAATTCGTTCCATAGATCGGCAGTAAACCGGCCCGAAGGCCTACCCACCAAGGACAAAAAAGACCGCAATTGAATCCGAGCAACAGTTAGGCGGCAAGAGCTTTTGACGAGAGTATTCCGCCGATCGCGGCCACTTGAGAGGAGGAAAACTAGGATCCCATCCGTAACCCATACCACCATGCCCAGACAGCGCCGCTGCCAGACCCAGTCGGGTTTGACCGACTTGGGAAAGGGGGCGAATGGCCCGAGGATGTGTGTCCCTCTCGGCCAGTTCATGAGTGCCCGAAATAGTCAGGGACTGTTGACGCGCGCGGAGGACGGATAGAAGGAGAAAAAGAGGAGGGGGGACCCGCCCGGTCCACATCGGGTTCGTTGCCCTGCCAGCAGTACCAGCGCTTCAGAAGGGTACAAGGCAGCAATACCGCAAAAGGAGGTGCAAAGTCACCAAACGCATCCTCGGCGAGTCGAAGCAACCGGATCGGAATTGGCCATGATTTTTATCGCAGGCTCGTCAGAGGAAAAACCTAGGTTCGAAGATTGCAACTCTAAAAGAACTGCCCCCATCGAGTAGCGGGAACCCCTCCCCTTTCCTTAATCAACAGACGCAATGACGCGCGAAGAAGACGAAATCTGCCGAAGGGGGCCTTAGACATTTCGCCTCCATCCCCCCGCGCCCCCACGCTACCGCGAGCACGCCCTGCGCCCGCCGCGCGCCGACACTGGTCCTAAGGGTCGGAGAGAACCGAAGCGAAGCAGTAATTCGCCAACGGGACTCCTCCTGGGACGCATAATCTCAAGCGGAGAAGTCGTCACTTACCCATCGGCCACGCAGCAACGCTGTGCGTCCCCGAAAAGGGAAGAAGAGGGGCTAGCAGTAAATGTTCCGCTGCGTGATCGGCCGGTTCGGCTTCGTCAGGCTGCTAATTCCCGAATCTGCTGCGGAGAATTGCGGCAAGGAGAGAGAGCGCAACGCCTCCGGGCACGTAGGTCAAATCCATCTGAGACGAAGATGGTGTCATGTGGGGCCAATGCCGCAAAATGTTAAGAACAGTGGTGAGTCGACATTTGCTCTCGTGGAGAGATCGGCGGCCAGTTACGGAGGCCCGCAGAGGTCGGCGTCCTCCGTCTCCTACGGATCCTCACTGGAGAAGGGGGAGCGAGTCCCGTTGTGCCGGGCGAAGAACCTGCAGCAGAGAGGCGGACTCCAGGCATGCGCAATGAACTGAATGAATGCTGCCTGAGGGGGAAATGGGAGGAAGTTTATCGGTTTACCTCACGCGCAATCGGAAGTCAGGGCCGTCGGGAATTACCGCGCTCCGCAATCAGCGACCTCGTATGAAAATCAATAACGAAAAAGGCAGAGGACTTGTGATGGAAGACGTGAATTTTCTAGATCCAATCGAGAACGCGCCACCCGCGACCGAAAGACGCCGATTCCTGACCTCCGGCTCGCGCCGCTCGCCGAGGGGCGAAAGCTGATGAAATGGAGCCCTGGCCAATCGTGGAGCAGCGAAAAACGATCGTCGGGAAGCATCCTTCACCTGATCGCTACCTGTGTAGTCGAGAGGAATGGAAAGGGTCCGCCTGGATAATAGCTCCGATACTACAAGGGCCACGAGCCACAATGGAGCAACGTTGCAGCCCTCTGGAAGCGGCTTGCCCCGGCCGTGCCCCTCATCAGCCGCGATCTCGACGCAATTCGGAAAGCTGGAGCTTGGGCCTCTAAACAACGAGCATGCGACCGCTACAGCAGGCCTGCACCGGTGTAAGAGGGACATGCCTCTACCGATTCAGCGCCGATGAACCAGACCCAGAGCGTAGCCGGCCATCCAACAGTAGAAGAGATGGCGAGGTACGTACGTAGTGAAAGGCGATGGGACCTCCTCACCATCACCCACGGGGTAGAGAGAATGGTTTGAGCAGTGCGAATACCTTCATGGCATCGCGTATTCTCCGATCTCGGCTAAATGCGAGGAAGAGGGTATTGGCTTACGAGCGGGTGGCTTTCAACTGCCATACAGTCCTAGGCAGGGAATACATTGAGACAACAGGAAGCGCCGGCGAGTTATCACATGTTTCTATCATATTGCTATTCTCTGTCGAGAGACGAGAAAAGAGGTTCGTCGGCAAACGCGGGATGGCACGGCGTGGGGCGGATGGGGATTCCAGGGGCGGACGTGCATACCATGTGGCTCCTTTTCCTCCCGGGATACGGCCCAGAGCCGATAAGGTAGGCATTGCTTAATGGGTCTCTCCGTAATAATACATGGGAATAGCTCCATAACTCATGTGAGTTTCGACGTGTTTTCGAGGGGGGCTGCGGCTCTCGGATCACCGCGTTGCCCATTTGACAAGAGTGGAGAAGCAAGAGAGCGAATCGCAGGAGGGCGGAAGGTCTCTGTCGGTGGGTTTTCTTCAGAGATTGACGGAAATTCCACTACCATATACAACGGATTCTCCTAGCAACTAAAAAGGGAAACGGGGTTGCTTTTTTCGGGGTTAAAAATCGCGGGCCAGATGGTTGCGGAGCGCCTATAAGGCCCCCACCCCGACGTCTTGCCTGATGTTTCGCGAGTTCACCATCACCAGGCCAAACTGGCCTACAAAGTGGGGAAAGAACTTACTATTCGGTTGCCAGTTGCTCACTCGTCGCTCGCTAGCGTTACCTTCAGAGGGCGCGCGGGCTGCACAAACAACGGGACGAAAGCTCACTCATTTAAGTGTTCCATCCGAGACCTGGATCACGGACCCGGCATCGCCGATGCCCCTGGCCTCCGATCGGCGTATCTCGACTAAGGGAAGGAAGAACTTGGGGTACAGGGGCTACGACGTTCCTTCCGTGACGTCATTGTGCCACCAATTATACGATCTGGCGCCTTCTCCAGGGGTGAACCATACGGACTCCTTTCGGAGCAGCGTGAGCCGTATCGACGTTTTCGCCAATCTTTCTCTCAGCAGTGAGGATTTTTAGTAGCGAACGAAAGGTGACCTAGCCGCGACCACTCAGCACCGATGACAGGAGACCGATGCTGGACATCGTCGTAGATTGCTGGGTGACACGGCGGGTCAAAAATGGGGAGTTAGGGGGCATACGGGCCGGTCGCCCGGCCGAGTCGCCATGCTGGTCGGGACCCAATGGAAAGCCCATTGGAGGGAATTCGGCGAAACTGGCTTGTTAGTATACAAGGTGGCCAACCGGAGAGGGCGACGGGAGAAGGCTGTACCGGCGAGCGGCCGCAGAGGGGGACCGGTCTTTTGGGAGGGGGCTCAATTGGGACGGTCAAACGAGAAGCGTCTGATGCGCGCCTTGCGGCTGTGAGAAAGGAGAGGACGGTTGAACTACAAACTCGATGTGGCCGAATTGATTTCAGTGCGCATCATCGAACTACCGAGCTGTACACTCTCTGACGCACATATATGATAAAAGGGGACACTTGGGAAAGGAAGGAGAGTGGTTTTCATCTGATGAGCCGAGGGTGCGAGCTTGGTGAACGGAATTTGGAATGGGTCTGGCTGCCATGGGAACCTTATTTATACGTAAGACTACGCTGGGGAGGGCAACGGATTATCAAGGACGGGGGGTACAGCTGTACAAAGTTCGTGCCTTAATCTTAACTCTGCGTAGAGGCTCGTCAAACGCTAGAATTACACTTTCGCGAGGCACGCAGGCCTGAATCTGTGAGAGATCGGCGCTACTAAATCATAAAAAAGGGAAAAATTGGCAATTCCAAGATGACGAAACCATCTGCCCGTTGTGGCTGGGACAGGAGGTGAGGAGGGCGGTTTATTTCCGTGCGGGGGATTCAGCCATTTTCTCGAAACTGGGAAAAGGAAGACGAGGAACCTAAATGGTAACAGAAAAGACCTCCCTTACATTTTGGGCTGGGTGCCCTTAACGGGGTTGGCGGGAAAGGGCGGTTCCGGGAAGACGTCTCGGGATAAGAAGGGGTCAGGTTTTTTGGTCCTTGTCGTGGAGAGTTGGTTATGATCTGAAGGGGAAATGAGGCGGAGTGCCGGTAGCGGCGGCTGGTGGAGTTTTGTGCTGCGCAGCGAGAGAGGCAGGCGGGGAGTAAAAAGAAAAGCTGAAAAAAAACAAACACACAGTTTGAAGAGAAGACGCGTCTCACTCCGACAAGATCTAGCAGGGCGCCGCAAACTCCCCACCTCCAGCGCATGCTCGCCCGTGACTCCGCCTCAATCCCTCACGCATCTCACATTAAAAACCGCCTGAGCCAGGATACGCCGCCGACTCGAATCGGAATGAGCCCGCTTCAGCCCCACCACGTTGCCCTCAACCGGGAATTATCAGCGACCCAATCCCGTAGTGCCGGCGCAGGTGCGAGTGACATCATGGCAGAGTCAAAAACCTTGAGAAGCACCCCCGCCGGAAATAACGCGCCATCCTCCACTCAGGGGAAAAAACAACCTCTAAGCAAAGGAATTTGACCGATTTGCTGCGCAAATGTGGGGCATTATGTAGTTTGGCGCCGACTCATCCGATGCGTCCATGCGTGCGCGCCGGAAAGTATTGGCCTGGTATCCTGTGGCGCGGCCGATACCGATAGCTACGAGGCCCCCGAACTTGCCAGCGGATCTGCCCCGCCGGTCCCGGTCGTTGCCCTGCCCATCTGAAACAAAGCTGGTAAGGAATACAAAGGTTCCTCCTGCCCGAAACACGGAAATTACGCAGTATTCTGCTCGCATCCTCGGCGAGCGAAGACGCGTCCACAGGCGAACGGTAGGTAATTGGCAAGGGGGAACATCATTAATCGGAGGAGAGTGTGGCGCTCGGTTTCGAAGGCGTCTGCGAATCGAAATCAAAAGCCGGGCATCGAGTCAGAAGACAAAAAAAAATTCCTACCAAAGTTCCTAGAACCTCAATTCAGCGAAGCGACGGGCCGGGTGACCTCATCCAGATTTAGCCGCCACCAGCCTCGACATATAGGAATCTCCTCTAGTTAAGAGGCCTTCGCCGCAATAGAACAAAACATGGTTCATAGTCCGTCGCCGCAAAGCCAATGCGAAGGCGCGCCCACGGTCAGGAAGGAAAGTCTTCTGAGGAAACAGGGTGCATAATCAGTCTCGAGGGCCAGTCGGCAAGCACGTCACATCGGAACGACGCACTGCCCCCGGGCGTAATCCGAAGAAAAGGGAGCATCATGGGCACTCCTTCCATCCTGTCCGATGGAAATCGGCTTCGGCTTCGTCTGGAAGCTGCTACGAAAAGTCCACGCAGATCCTTCATAGAAATTGGGGGGAGAAAAGGGGGCCTATGGGGCAGAAAACTCATCTACGTCTCCGAGCAGACACCTCCATCGGAGAAGAAATCGATTATGGGACATGGGGGCACTTTTCAACGAGGGGAGGACGTAGAAAATGAGAAGCAACTTCTCAGGGATCGAAGAATAACTATCGGCTGCCATGTGGGCAATCGGAGATGGCCCGCATCGAGTCGGGCGATCTCGGCTCAATGACGGGAAGAATAACTTTCTGAGAGGGTCGAGATCAAGTTTTGTGGGGAAATGAAGATCCTGCAGAAAAGGGACGACGCCCGGGCATTCGCAAGAACGAAATGAAGCGCCGGCTGGAAAGTGGGCAGTTTGAATGGTTTTATTAGGGAAAAAAAAGAGTTGGAAGAGGGCCTTATCGCCTGTGGGGCCCCCCACACGGGGGGGACGCTCCCGCTACAGCGGAAAGCGTGAAAATCACCCAGCACGTCCCAGGTAATACGAGAGGAGGGGTGATATCTCAGAAGGGACGGGGAGGAAGGAATAATATAGTCTCCGAAACCCGGCGAAACCCCTATTCCTTAAAAGGACGCTCTCGACCGCTCGTACTGGTGCGGAGGTAGGCCACTGTCACCACCTGTATAAAGAGGAAGCGAGGGAAATTCTCCAGACGAAAACACAAGAACATCGAAGGCAGTTCTGGGCCGTATCTATACCTTGTCGACCCGCGACGCAGGACTGAGATTACGCCCTGCGTACTGGAGCCCGAGGCCGTAATCCTTGTATAAACCAGGAGAGAAAATTCTCCCGCACCCATCTGCACCGATCCAAGGACGTTATCATATACGCAATTCGGGAACAAGCTTTAGTGCATCTCCGACAAGAGTAGAATACTGATAGACAAAATGAAGAAAAAATGGTCAGAAGGCATCTCTGACCTTGGGTAAAGGCCTTCTCTTCATTTACCATGCAGTGAGATGTCAGCCGCCCAGACCGAGTAGCCGCGGCCATCCGGGAGAGCAGTTCCCGAGATCGGCGAAACGGCGATGCATGGAGGAGTATGAGGAGAGGGAAAAAGAGAGCTCAAAACACCTTTTAGGAAAAAGAGATGGGGGGCGTTCAATCCCTTACTGGACTACGAAAGTATTCAGCGATCTCGGCGAAGAAACTCTGCCGAGCTACGCGCGTCTGGGGGCGTGGGTTCATCATCGGCCGGATCGTCCCAGGGAGGGAATACAGGCCGAGGAAGGGGGAAAACTTTAGAAAGCTCAGAAAATTCTTTTTATCATCAATGGAGATATGCTATTCTAGGTCACGAGAAAAGGATAAAGCTTGTTCCCACGAATTGCGTCAGAGCGGCTGATGATGGGGCACGGCGGGGAGCGTGGAAAAGTGGGAGGAGGAAAAGGTCTTCTAAGGGGCAAATGTGGCTCGCCTTTTCAGGAACAGGCGAGGACGCATGGCGGAAATCCTTGAGTCTGGTCAGCCGGGTCGACTACTAGGTAGAGATAATGGTGCTGGTCAAACGAGAAACAAGAGTTTGGGGAAAAGGTTGGAAAAAGAGTCGCAGAGTATACTAGGGCAAGGTCCTATCGAGGTAGAAAGACTCGCGAGCAGGGGGTCAGGAATCGGGCGCTGTCGGGTGCGCAGGGCGCGGTGGATGCAAGCGGAAGTTATCTGGCCTGGCTGCAGTACACGAGTCCTACCACGGCAGATGCCGTGGCCGTTCGGAATTTAATCGGGGCCATGTCAGGAGGGGGGAGTCTCGAAGCAAGAAACTACTTCTGGAGGGGTTAGAAGTGTCGACGCCGAAGAAAAACGCTCAAACGCCTATTTTTACGCCGGCGCAGCTGTCAGGGGAACATTGGCAAAAGGCGGAAAAAGGGGAGCAGGCCTCGTAGCGGCACCAGTTATTCCTTAAGAGGCCGCGGCCGCCAAATCAAAAACCAAGGGAGAAGCGTTTTCGAAGGAGAGAAGGGAGAGGAGAGCCGGGCTTCGATGCGCGATCGCAGGATGAACATTGAGAAGAAGAAAACGTATGGGCGTCGACGAAAGGAAGGCAAATTATATAGGGGGTGTATCGACGATTACGACGTGCCGGGATGGATTCAAAATGCAAACCAGAGGATAAGGGGGGGGAGCCTGATATGTTTACTACCTAGAGGAATGTCGATGCAGTCGCCGACATCAGGGGGGGGGGAACGGAAAATGTAAAAGAAAAAGTGAAAGTCCTTTTTCGCAACATGCGAAGGAGAGAGATCACGGCAAGCCGGAGGGGAGGAGGGCGCGGCCGATGCGGACAATCGTAATAGATGGTGACGAAAACCGAGGTTCTCAGGGAAGGAGGACTCAAGGTTTAAAATTTACGGAGCGAAAAATCCCGAAGATTAGCCTCGCCCCAATATCCAGAAGAATGCTAGCTGGTCAAGGGGGCAGGATGGACCTCAAGGAATCAGGAGAGGCTTTCTTCCGAAGAAAGGGGGATGTAATAACAGGGGAGGAGGGATCGGCAGGGCGGTGAGAAGAGGCGCTGCGCGGGAAAGCTTTAATTGAAAAGTGGAAGATTCAAGAGGAGGGGGGAAGGGGCTTTTTGAGGGGTTTGAACGACTTCTGAAGATTCGAGGATGTTGTGCCGGGCTAGCTGTTGAGGAGTGTAGGAACTGGGAACTTTAACCACTACAGAGTATTGGGAAAAAGGGAGGTACAGTGGTCGACATGACGAACTCGAAGCTCATTGCAATTCGGCGCAGAGTTCCGGGAGGCATTGGCAATTTCCCCTCGATCGAGTGGTCGACCAGAGTTGCGAGCACGACGAGGATGAGACATTGTTTTGATACTGCCGTAATAATCCGTCCGACGTGGGGGTGGGGCTTTCTGAAGAGTGGAAGGGGGTGTATACTTAAATCAGAGGGAAAAAGAGTTGCAACGAAGAAAAGGGAAACCTGGCTGGGGGACGCGCCGCTGGACAGAGGCCGGGGGCTAGCCTAGCGGGCGGAAAGGGATTCGCGGATCAACGACGAAAAAATTGGCGGCACTCAAGCATGAGTTGACTGAATGGCGACGATACATCATGACGTAGGGTCAATTTGGGACGATTGGGAAAAGCAAAAAAGGGGGAGCTTCAGAGGAAGGTGAACGGTGGAGGCGAGTTGTTCCGGCGTCGTGGGGGGATTCCACAGTTGCGGTAGAGGACGGGAAGGGCCCTGTATCTTCTGGGGGAAAATCCACAGCGAAGTTCATCCGACTGTTGGGACGGATTTCAAAGCGGTTTGCAATGAAATTTCTGATCGGGCAGGGTGGCCTCATTCCTATAAGCTTCACGATCCTCCCGGAGGGAGGTAGGGGTTGCTCTTGAGGGGGAAGGAGGTGAATTATTCTCTTGAAATTGAGGAGGTTCACGGCAGATTCGCGGGAGCTGGTGGATTTTTGGGTGCGGCGACAAGTATAAGGATAAGTGAAGGGTTTAAGAAGCAATCTCTCTAAAAAAAAAAAAGAGTAACATATAGAGATTGACTTAGGGAAACTCCCGACGAATGCATTTTTCTCAATATTCGAAGCAACACGAACACCATCCGCAGGAAAGCGCCAAGTGGAGACTCTCAATCCGCTTCCGCAGAAAGTGGGGCAGCCCTCGACCGAAACTGCGAGAAGCCTTCTTAGAGCAGAGGATTAATTCCTGGGCCCAGGAAAAAAAGAGTAAGAAACCCAAGTATTCAACCGTCGGCATGGGATCCGAGCACTTAAGGCGCACAAAGAGGATGTGGGACTCCTTATTCCAAAAGCATTTCAAATAGGATAAAAGAAAACTGAGGATAAAAAGAGACGGAATAACCATCAACTCCACCGACACTGCCAAGAAAAAAAGGGACAAATCGGCATAAAACCGTGTTTGCCTAGGGGGAGGAACTTAAAGGGGGAAAAGACTGAATGATAGTTTTCGTCGCCGGACCAGTCAACAATGGCAGGAGAGGGACTCAGGGCTAAGCTGGGGGCCAAGCAGGAGAAGGGGAGTCAGAAGGGGAAAATACGATCGCCACGAACTTGAAAGCGGTCCCCAGCAAGGGGACACGGGGAGGGAATAGGAGGAAAAGAACAGGGAAAAAGTAGGCATAAGGGGGTAAGGTTCAGCAAAGAGAAAAGAAAAATCAACGAACAGGAAAGGGGATGAGGGACACATTATTCACCAAAAGAGAAGATAGGCGAAGGAAGTCCACAGAGAGGGGCAAGTGAAAGGAAAAGTGGTTCTAATCCGGAGAAAGGCGAGATCTTGGGAAAACGGGGAGGGAGAAGACGGGAAGGAGAGTCTACTCGAAGCAAAGCTGGGACCCCTCGAGTCGGCGGCCGTCAGCCCTGTAAATCTCAAAATCCTGCAAAGGGGGAGGGGAAAGAAAGGAACAGCTGACGGGGACATTTCTAGAGGAATTTCAGACGAAAACAGCCGAACCACAGACTAGACGCGGCCGCGTACAGCTTCGAGAAGTCGAAAGACAGAGACAAAGAGTAACCGACCAGTGGGAAAGAACCAGGTTCAGGGCTCTCCTCAGAAAGGCAAAAAGAGAGGAAAGTCCAGAGGGGAAAAAGCAGCTGGGTGACTACGACGCGACGGCATATCGTGGAGCATTCCCGCATCTCAGAAAATCACCAGAAGAGGACCGGGCAAGTCTTCACTCGGGGAGGGAAAAATCTACAGACTATGTTCAGAGACGGACCGAAATCATCCTGACTGGAAGGGCGAGAAGGGAAAAGAGGCTTCTCATGGAAGAGGATGATAAAATTCCCGAAGAGAGGAGGAGGGGTAAGGGGGGAAAGGGGAACTTCTAGGAGGAATCCAAGAATCTACCAGCTAGGGAAAGAGAGATGCAGAGACATCGGAGGGGGAACATTCGATATATGGTGCGTTTGGGACAAATGGGAAAATCTTCAGTCAACGGAACAAGTAATCTCCGGAGAAAAAAAGGAGATAAGGCGGAGGAAGAAGGACTAAGAATACACGGATCGTTTCAGGGCCGGAGATAAGGCCCGGAACTCGGATTCCGGAACTATCCGAGAGAAGGGCGGAGTTCAAGGCCTCTAAGAATTTAGGCAAAGGGGGGGTAGGGGGGAAAAAATACCGCTACCCTGAAGAAGGGATAAAGAGAGGCGCGACTCCCGGGCATGCGCAAGGACTCACATGAATCGCCGGCGTAAATTTGAGGCATGGGGATCCTGTTGTTAGGAAGCAGAAAAACAGGGAAAGAAAGGAGGGACCGGGAGGGAAGAGAGAGGAGATCACAGAAGACTGGACAGCGATGAATCACCGACGGGAAACGGCAGCGAGCGGGGAGGGGAGTACAGTTAGAGGGAGCGATACTATCAAAAGAAAGAGACTAGAAAGGAAAGCACCGACCGATCAAGAAGGACGGCCCCGGCGAGCGCCTCCGGGATGGCCTGCGAAAAGCGTGGTCAACATGGGAAGAGTATAAGAAGCCAGAGCCTTTAAGAAATCGGAACAAGAAAGAGTAGGGGGGGAACAGCAGCCAGGAGGGCGGGAAGAACTTATCTAGACACTTGTAGTAAGTAAACGACCAGGGACTTAAGGTCCGCTCTGCTACCTGGATACTCGACCAATAGGGAAGGGATAAAGTTATGGGCACAAGGAGAAGCCACAGAGGGTCCCTCCTCCTCTGGAGAAAGAAAGTCCCGCAGGGGAAGTCATCGAAGAGAATATGACAGAATGAGGCTTAGACTTTTGCATCTTAAGAGTGCATCTGAGAAAACGACGGGACAAGAAAAAAAGTCATAAAGGTGAAAGGGTTGACTGACTTTTTCGGAGCAGGGTGGTAAAAGGGCGGAGGGGCCGAGGAGGAAAGAAAAGCTACTCAGTAAGAAGAGGATCCCGATGCGAGAATTTCGAAATCGAATACGCGATGCAGGTAGGGGGGAAGGGGCAGAGGGGAAACAGAGCTCAGAACAACAACAAATTAGGGGGAAATATATATATTTTTATGAGTGATCAGAGGAAATGACAAGGGCGAGAAAGTGAACAGATACGGCGACGGAGAGAATAGTTGGATGTGACGAGGCTACGCTCTGGGTTGCGGTTCAATCAGTCCAAGAAACGTCCATAAGAGGGAGAGGACACAGGGAAAAAAGGAAAAGGAGAATGTGGGGTGGATAAATCATGTATATAACGTATTTGGATCATTCGAGATTGCCAAGCCTAAGGATTGTTCACTAAGGGAGGGAAGTAAGCTTAGGCGGAAGATGAAGCGGAGGGAGTTCCCAGGGTCGCGGGGGAAACCTAACATTGGGGATGCATACAGATAATTAAAAGAAGGCAGAGGACGAGTCCAGGCGGGCGATCCTTGGAAATGGGACCACAGGAACCGGTCTAGTACTACAGGGAGGAAGGAAGGAGTCAGTAAGGAGGGACAGTGGGGGGACGCTGCGGGAAAAAGGAAGGCGGATATCGATACCTATGGCAGTTTGGCCTACCAAAAGGGGGCTAAGAAGCGATCTGGAAAGGAAAACGAGGAATTAATCTGTAAGGGGGAGGGAAAGTTGCGAAGAGGAGGGTGAGGGAGATCTCGTATGGGTGAGAGTACCTGACGCAGTCCGGGCACTGCTCTCCTACCAAGGGAAATTAAGTTTGGAGGGTGAGGGGGGGTTTCAAACATCGGGCTGGGAAAGGTGAGAAATGGGGGAGGAAAACGTGAAAAAGAAAGGCCTATTTTGAGTCCGACGACACAACAAAACTAAAAGCGAAAAGTTAAAGGAGAGAGTGCAAAGGGTTAAAGGCCTTTGAAGAAAGGGAAGAAACAAGCGAGAGAGAGAACTTCACCAGAGGAGAGAGGGAGTGCCCAAACACCTCCTCCGCACGATTTCGAGTGAGTATACGGACAGGAAGGGTGGAACTATTAGCGAAGGGGATCAGGGAGAGGCACTTAATCCTATGCACGAAAAAACCTATAAAAAGGAGGAACTACACTACGAAACTTTGCGCGGAGAATGAACACGGCCGGCCGAGGGCGTCAATTGAAACACGAATCATAAGGGACTGGGTGAGCCTGCTCCTGGGAGGGAGAGAGACTCATTGAAAAGAAGGATGGCGATCAGATTGAGAAAGGGAACAGAGCTTCTGGGGGAGGGGGACAAAGGGAAACTGGCTTCAAAAAAAAAAAAAACTAAGGCAGAGAAGACTGACGTTAGAAGAGCACTCAGAGGAATCAAGGATAAGGAGACATGGACGATTCTGGAAGACCAGATTTCGGGTTAGAGGGCGCCGATTTTGGGGGGGTGGGGGGGGGGAAAGATGCAAAAGGGGGGTGCTGCCGGGAGAATTATTCAAGGTGAAAAAAGATGGTCAGCGTGACTATTCTGCGGGACTGATGGACGCGCCCTGTGGTCTCCGGTGGGGAAGGGATGGGCTCGGGAGAGTGCCGGGGAGGGGGGGGGATCTGGGAGGGGGAGGGGGGGGGGGGGGGCGGGTGGAAAACGGCGAGGAGAGTGTAAAGTCGAGGCGGCAGAGATGGGGGCGGCTGGGGCAGAAAAAAGAGGAGCTAGACACACAGGATTCTTCATTGAGGAGGAATGGGCTTAGGGTAAGGTAGAAGGGAAGAGCCGCAGATGGTGCCAACTTTGATGTCAGAGTCTGCCATAAAAATAACTAAGGAAAACCGATGTGGAAAAAGCTTCCTCGATGACTATGATCAATTTTTAAGTGCATAAGGACAGGGGAGGACGAGAGAAAGATCGCCTAAGGATGAGGATTTTTAATAATGCAATTGAGCAATTGTGGTGGTTTAGTTTCCGGAAGGGCTTTCACCGGGGGGAAGTATCGCCGGGAAGTACGCATGGGAAGAGGAAATCTCCTCCGTGGACACGGGATTGTAAAGGGGGAAGGGACAATGGGAAGCTAAGGGAAGGGTAAAGAGGAGCGGACACAATCACGCTAAAAAAGTAAAGAAATTGAGGGATCGGTCAGGAAAGAAGGAGAGGAGTGTACAGATCTTATGGAAAAAAAAGATCATGAAGGAGGGGGGGAAAAGGTTACGCAACAAGGGAATATCGGCAAAAAGAGTGATTCAGCTCGTATGTGGGGGGATGGTGACGGGGGGGAGATGCTGCGGGGGGGAAAAGGGACTGGGTGGGGAAAGGGAAGTTTCGAAAAGAGAGGGGAGCTGGATGAAAAGGGGGACGCGGAACGCGACGTGGACTCAGGAAAGGTCTAGGAGGGAAAAATGATCGTTAAGGGAGGCTGGGGTGAAGCGGGGTTGACCCAGTGACAGTTCCGGGAACTTTCTATGCTGGGCTGATAAAGGGGGTGGGGTCACCTGGGAAGCTGAGGGTGGATGCAGGAGAGATTGAGGCGAGTGCACAGCGAGCAAGGGGAAAGAGGCAGGGGGGGGGTGGTTTGTCGCGAGGGCAAAAATCTGTCGGAAGGGGAGAAAAAATGAAAACCACGGGGAGGAGTAGTTGATTTCTGGAAGCACTCCCGGGGACAGCTCTCGGCGCAAACTCAAAAGCAAAAAAGAAAGGGAGCCCGTTAAGAAAAAAAGCAGAGTAAAGCTCCTCATCAAACAGGAAAAAGAAAGGAAAGGAGAGAAGGGGCTGAAGCTAGGAGATAAAGGAGGAAAGGCCGCTTCAGCCCCAAAAATGTGAAAAAAAGGCACCGAGGATTGAAGACTAGCACACAAGGGAGACAGAGAGGGGGACATCGCGTATGGAAGGCACGGGATGAAAGAGTGTCCAACGGAGATGAAGAAGGTTAAATCCAAAGGGAGGGAAGAACGAAAAAGAAAAAACCTAAAAGTTCAAAACCAGGCCGAGAAGATCAGTCTGGGTTAATGGGCGGGACACTTGGAGAAGGGACACTACTGCATGAAAGGGTTTTGCGGGAGAAGAGAGCTCACGAGGACGATACGAGAGAAAGGTAATGGACTCAATAGTCCTGGTGCTAGAGCCTAAAAAGAAATATACACTACTGAAAAGAATGGTCAGGAGCGGTCCAAAAAGGGAAACCAGGAGAAAGATGCTCGGACCAAAACAGAGAAGGGAACTCTCTGGGAAAAGGTGAGAATTCAGAAGAAGACCGCAAAGAGAGAGCAAATTACGCAGGACCAATGCTCCTGATAAAGCCAGCAGAATCGCGGGAGGGGGGGAAATGCAATGGTTGAAGAATAAGGGCCGGCAGAAAAGTTGGTCACAGCGGCTTAGGTTCGGTTCGAGAGACTTAACTCAGGGGGGAATAAAAAAAGCTGGAGTAGAGGGCACAGGAATAAAGTGCAAAGTCAGCCAACAGCGCGCGCCAAAGGAAAAGAGGGAAAAAGGGGGGACCTTGTTCATAGAGGGGCACACAAAGAAGGTGGGAGAATAAAACAAAACAAAAAAGAAGAACTCAAGGACGCGTACAGCCTTACTCACGCTACAAAAGAAGGAGAACATCTTAGCAACAAAGTGTGAATCAAAAAAGAGAGGAGGAACGCAAGCATCAGGGAGAAAGCGTCTAGTTAAGAAGAGAGCTTCGATGAAATACAGATGGCGACGGCGGAAGGGCGTCGGAAATGGGGTAGGAAAGAGAAAGAACTTAATCAGGGAGACGGAGGGGGGGGAAAAAAAAGGGGCTTCAAGAGAAAGGTCCTCAGAGATAGAAGGAAAAAAAAACTTCCAGTCCGGAGACGGCTTCGGCTTAGTAGGGAATGCTAGATGAAGGAGATAGACTTCTGTGAAGGGGGATAAAACTTGAGTGAGGGAAAAATCAAAGGAAAACAAAAAAGGCCGAGGATATGCCTAACCATCGGAGAAGGAGCATAGGGGTAGGGGGGCGGTTTTGGGGGGAAAACTTCCAATGAGGCAAGGGAAATAAGGATCGGAAAGAAAAAAAGGATTATAAGGCTGAGGGGGGGTCTAAGACTAACCCCGTGGATCCAATGTTGGCAGGCGATAAACAAAATGACGTCAGGGAAGAGAGGGGGGGCGTCTTAATCCAGAACGGGAGATCGTGCTAGGAAAGGGTGGTTGGTGCAACAAAGAAACCACTCAGGAGAAGAACGGAAAGATAGCTGGCGCGACTCAGGATACAAGGGGCATGGCCGAAGGAAAGAGAAGAGGGAAGGGGTGAGGGGAACGGGGATGCGGAAAAAGAAGCTAAAATGGAAAGAAGTAGGCTCGGTCAAAGAGAAAAGACAAGAAACAGCTGTACTCGCTATGAAGCCCAAAAACGGCCCGGAAAGGATAGTCTGAAAGTATAGCAAAAGGCGGGAGAGTCATGGGAAGAAAGAAAAAAACTACGAGAGGAGAACTGAGACCACTGATAAAGCAACACGGGGCGAGCAAGATGCACCGGCGCCTCTCGGAAGTTCAGTTCTACAGGAAATGCAAAGGAAAGGGAAGGGTTAGGAAGGGAAGCATTTTTAAAAAAGGGAAAAGGAATACTGTAAAATTCATGGGGATATCTCTACTTGGGTAGTAGGAACGGCGAACATGGACTATTGGACTCAAGAAAAAAAGAGGGGCGATCATGGGAAGGAGAAAGGAAATTCTGAGAAGGGAAGGGGGAAAAACTCAACTCTGGGGGAGAAAAAGGAACACAAAGAAGTACCAAGTGATAAAAAATCAGCCTCGATAGTTAAATCAAGGGGGGAGTAAGGGAGACTGTGGATAGAGTCGACATATAATATCACTATCAGGGAAAGGAAGGAAACGGGTATAAGAAGGGGAAAGCGGGGAAGAAGGTGGGAGAGGCTTTGTCCGGAGGGAAAGGAACGAGGACAGAAAAAAACAGAACTCAGCTTGAAAGGACAAGAACCTTGACTTAGTGCGGAAGGAGGGGTCAACTTCTATTAAATTAAGGGGGGAAAAGAGGGGGGGAAACCATCTGCCGCTCAAAAAAAAAAGTGGAGGAAGAAAGGAGGAGAGGGTGGCTCATAACGAGCCTGCTGAGAACTCATCTGGAAAGGATCAGCTAGAGAGAGAAAAAGCAGAATCTGGGGGGGGGAAGAGACGCAGGGGAGGTGCTTTTTTTAGGGTAGAAAAGTCAGTCGGAAGAAAATTAAACAGCAGGGAAAAAAGCTCCTGTCGCCTTTGTTATACGTTCCAACCCCCAAACCCAAAAAAACCAGGAGTGATTGCCGGGAGAGGAGGTAGACATCAGTTGGAAAAGAGGACAGTCTCGAGGGATTGAGGGGAAGATCTTAAATCGGAGGAGGCTTTCCGCAGAGGCGGAGGAAACGGGGGCTCCATTGTTGTAGAGAAGGTTTCGACCGAGCGGAGAGCAGAAGGAGAAGGAGACAGGGGGGATATCATTGGAAAAGGGAGGACGTTTAAGGAGAGAGATAGGACAGAGGAGAAGGGGGCTGTAGAATCGAAGATAGTTTTCGCTGGTGACCGTCCAAAGTCTGTTGAGATAGGGGTAGAAAAGACAAAATTTTCAGAAAAGAGTTTCACATAAAACTGAGCATCAGGAGGAAGGAGACGAGGTGGTGGAGAAGGGAAGTTTCTGGAGGATAGAAGAGTGGGGAAGGGTAAATTACCTGCTCAGGAGGAAACTTCAGACCTAAAAACGCAGAAGGAAGGAGGAAGTTGGTAAGGTTTCAACGTCGCGAAATAAGGGGATGGGGGAGGGGGAGGAGGAAGAGATCATAAAGGTAAGAAACGCTTCTTTCCTAGTGAGGAAAGGAAGAAGAAATACAATGAGAAAAAAGAAAAACAAGGGGGACAGAAGAGAGGGCGGCCAATGAATGGCATGCCCGGCAGCCGTCTCGCTAAAAGTCCTAAGTGGGGTGGCCTTAGTCTCTCAGGGGGAGGTGAAAAACCAACATGCCCTCAGGAGAAGTTGGGGGGAAAAAAGTATAAGAAAAGAGGAGAGAGAGGCAGATGCAGGGCCCTATGCCACCTGGCCGGACAATGGAAGGGGTCTGGAAGGAGGGGGGGGGGACTCCGAAAAAAAAGAAGAGGCAGGTTGGAAGAGGTTAAGACTGGGGAAGGAATCTGCAGGGGAAAAATGAACAATTAATCGAAGGTTCTGGAAGGAGAACTATTGTGGGGGGGGAAAAACAGGGGAAAATCAGAGGGGGGAGGATTGTCGACGGGAAGAGGAAGCGCCCAATTGGCTACGCAGGATCTGCGGAAAAATTGGTGCGGGAGCAGAAGGCTTCAAGAGAATCTAAGGCCGAGGGCATCCTAGCAAGCAGAAGGAGGGAGATGAGAGGGAGGGGAAGACTGTATCGGACGTTGAAAAAGAGGGGGTGAGCACGAGGGAAGCAGACCGAGCCCGATGGTTCCCTTGTATTTAAAGAGCGGGAGCAGAAGAAGATGGGGGGAAGGGCCTCCAGTGTAAGGGAGAGAGAGGTCGGGAGGGGGACGCGGAAGTTTCGACGACTAGGAGGGGGTCGGGCGAAAGAAGTGCCGGGAGGGTCTGGGGAGGGGGCGCCGCGCTTAGAATTAAGCGATCATAGGGAGAGTCCCTGGCAAAGTTGGCGACTGGAAGGGGGGTTAGGAGCGGATGTCTGTATGGACTAATGGCATGAGGGAAAAAGGCGGAGGAGGTTAGGAGGTCCGTGAGAATTGTTTGATGGAAAGGGAAAATTCATAAAAGGGAAATCCACTCAGATGGGGGAAGAGTTGATTTAAGTTTCGCAAGCTCAGTCAGAATCCTATCTAAAGCGGGGAACCTCTCTTACTCAAAAATTCACTTGGGAGGGCATGGAAGGGTCACCTCCGCTCGCGGGATAAGGAGAAGGAGGGCCTATCGGGAAGGAGGTTCTATGGGATGGGGGGGAATACTAGGATTTAGTAAGGGAAAGAGGTTGGAGTTGGTTTACGTTCCTGGGTAACCGGAGGGAATAAATCTATGAGAGATGGAAGAAATAGGCGACCCGTTACCTGATTGTTGTAAAGGGGCAAACATTTACACTACGGAAGGGGGGGGATTACGAAAGAGGAAAGGGCTTAGTCGACAAAAAGGATCCTCAAGCTCACTATGGCGGAAAAAAAGGATCCTTAAGATGGGAAAAAGGTATAGGGGAAAAAGAAACTATAAAAGAATAAAAGGAAAACGGGTCAAATTGAGATGTGCAGATAGCAAAGAATGATATGCAGCTCGGGGCTTTGGGGCAGGGAAGGGGGAAGGTTTGGGGGGATCGGGGGTGACGAGGGGCGGTGGGGGAAAGTTTAAAAGGAGGAGAAAACTCGGGGAATACGCGCGAAACGTTGCAAAGGAAAGGGGGTGGCTCGGGAGTGAATAGGAAGAATTTAAGGGTCTGAAAGGGGTGAGGAGCACGGCCGGGTTCAAGTATTCCGAATCGAGGAGAGACAAGGAGGAAGGTATAATAGGTTGGGGGGAGGGTGAGGAGTGGGGAGGGTCGGAGAAGGAGTAGTGAATGGAGGAAATAGGAAGGGGGATGAGGGGGGGGTGTGTTAGAAAAAGGGAAGATGGGGCAGGGGGGTAAGTCACAAGAAGAAACCTCAAACAACACACGGGGGTAATTCTCGCTAGGGAGGCTTTACCGAAACAAAAGAGGCCAGAAGAGATATGGGGGGAGAAGGAAAAAACGCCCCATCAGACGGCAGGCGAAGAAAGGGTGAAGAGCATCTCAGCTGCAAAGGGATCATCCAAAGGAGACAGAAAGGGAGGAGAAAACCTTAAGTTAAGAGCTAGGTCGGAATTCCGGAAACTGGAAAGATTAGCAAAACACGGGGGAAAAGGAAAAAAAACCAGCATTGAAATCCAAGGGGGGAGAAATTGAATGAAACGATGTGACTCGCGCAATAAAGATACATGGAGGGGAACAGGGGGGGAACTGTATCAGTAGAAAAAAACGATGATACAACAAAGAAAGACAGGGGAAAATACCGCGAACATACCAACAAAGGTAAAACCAAAATAGGCAAGAGCGGCAATCTCACTGGTTTTTGCCAGGATAGGGCAAAGTTTAATTTGGGAAAGAGCAGGTAGAGGTGAAGAATATATAATGAAAAGTCAGGAGTCGTGGCAACGTGTAGTCCGAGGGAAGAATAATCGGAAAATTGACATATCGAGAAAATCAACAGAAGGCCTGGATAGGTGAATTGTAACTGAGGAGGATCATAGTTACCTCAGAAACCGCAGATTAAGAAGTTACTTGAAATAAAAGGGGACATCAAGGAAACAAAAATAACCAGGTTGGGGGGGGTGGGAGAGTGCATTACTACGAAGAAGAGAAGCCTAGAGGAAGTAAGGGGAAAACCTTCTCCAACGGAAAATTGGCAAGGGAGGAATTTTTATGCAAAATAGGACAAGTAGGGGCACAAAGAAACTGATATGGGTCTAAGAGGGGGGGGAAAAGAGAAAAGAAAAATGTCAAAAAGAGGGGAAAAGCGGGGGTGGTCAAAGTCAAGAGTCAATTCATAAAAAGAGGCAGGCCGCGGCGAAAATCTTGAAAGAAGGAAAGGGGGTTTTTGCAGAAACCAAAAGAGGAACCTCCAGTGGAAAAAAAATCCGACAAATAATAAGAGAAATCGACGCAGCATATTACCCCGCGCTATCAGAAAAGAAGAGTAATGAAGAGGGAAAAAAGAAAGGGTATCCCTCCACACTAAGGAAAACGGAAAATACGTCCCGGAAGAGGAAGAGAGGAAGGGCGGGACAGAAAGAAAATCGGCTAGGAATCCGCCCTGGGCGCAATCTAGACTCCTAGGCAATAGAGGAGAAGGTCACCGAGGGAGAACTAAAGGGAACTTCTGGAAAGCGTCAAAGAGGAGAGGAGAATAGGGAAGAGCAGGAGAAAAAAGGTCCAGGGGGGTCGGGACTTGATAGGAATCATTAGGCCTTCCGTGGATGCGAAATTCCAAGATCGCCTTCGGGGGGGGGCTGGGGAACCACGTAACTATAGAGTGTCCAAGGGAAACTGAAGGGATGAGAAGAGATAGGCACCATCGAGAGGGAGCCGGAAAAGGGTGGGGAAGGGGGGGGAATTGCCTCATCTGGACGGACACAGGTCAGAGGCAAAAGCGCAAAAAACTCTGCTTCTCCTTAGAAGGGGAGATACTAACTCACTGAAAGAGGGAAAGGGGGGAAGCGGTGGGAGAAGGGGGAAAGAATGGTAAAGGAGAGATCAGAGGAGTGCGGAGGAATCATAACTGAAAATCGTGGCGGAGGCCAGGGTTGGTGGGTCAGAAAAGCTCGAAAAGAGAAGGCCTCAGCTAGGGAGAAAACTACGAAAGCCTTTCATGCTACGGAAGGAACCGTCGAAAAGGTATCCATGGTTTGAGGAGCATCGCAAACAGCAGGAGTGGCCGCGGCCTGATCGCATGGGTCTACAAGAGGAGAGAAGATCTGAACAAAGAAACACGAAAGAAAGCGATAGGAAGGTAGGAAGGGGAAGGGGGAGGTAAATGTTAATAAGTGAAACCTAAGCAGAGATCCGAGAACCTACAACGCATCTCACGGGAAAAGAAGGGCACAGGATCAGAAGTGGAAGAAAAAAAAGTGGGGAAAGGGGGCAACGGTATCAAGAAAGGAAATTTGAAGCAATAGAAAAAAAGAAAGCGTCACGGTAGAAAAATCCTCGTTCTGGAAGCAGTGTAATACTCTGGAGTATGAGGAAAAACCGACTGAGGATGCCTCCCTTCTCTACCATGGGGGGAGAGAAGGGATCATCCAGGAGAAAGAGACAATGGGCAAGTGGAACTGCACTCTGGTAAAAAGAGAGTCCTCCGTGCACCAAATTGTGATAAGACGTCTAGAGAGGGAACTGAGGGGGAACAAGGGCTGGGGGGGACTCTCAGAGAGTGACTATGAAGAGAATAAGGATTACGGATAAAGGGGATAAGAGAGCCAGGGGGGTAATGACAAGTTGGGAAAGCGAGTATTCTGGACGGATGTCAGGGCGGAAGGTGGGGAAAGAGAGGGAGGAGGAGGGGAAAGCGGCAATCGACGTATGCTAGCCAGAGGGGGGGCCGAGGATCTCTAATACGGTGGGTGCGTGGGAGTGCATGAAGCAGAGAAAAAGAAAAAAAAGAGTTATGAAGTGTTATGGGGGGAGCGTGTGGCGAATAGACAGAAGTCGGGGGAAGGGGCTAGTAAAGGGTAGTAGGCGGATGATCGCCGTGAGTTTTGGAAAGAAGCGTCTTGTTTTCTGTGTGAAAATAGGAAAAGAAGGGAAGAACATAAGGGAAGGACTAGTCCAAACGGAGGAAAGGCCTTATACTGAGACAAGGTTTTTTTAAATAAGGGGGGGAAGCAGGGGGTACTAATGAGAGGGACGGGGGGGAAAAAGAATAAATTTTTCCAAAAAAATTGGAAAGACTGAGGCGGAAGGGGGAAACTTGAGGGAGAGCTGACTTAGGCACATGGGGGAGGTGAAAAGTTTTCTCCATTGTGCATCAGTGGGCAAGCAAGGTAAAAAGAAGAGGTAGGAGGGGGGGAATAGAGAATCAGGGAGGTCAAATCAAGGGAGAAAACTACAGGGGAAGCCGAACTGAAGTATGAGGGCGCGACTATCGTGTTGAGTTCATTTCCACCAACAAAGGAGGGGAAAAAAAGAGAGGAAACAGGGAACATTTTTAAAGAGGGAGAAAGGGACTAGACTTCGACAAAGAAAGGCCAATCGGGATATGTAGGGGTACGCACATGGGGCGGTTTTATTGTCGGGTGGGAGGGGGGTAGTAAATGCGCATGAGGAAAAACGACGGAGAAAATAGAAAGTGCGGGGTGCTGTGTTATTTTCACGCGGTGGTATGCGGAGAGGAGGAATCAGTAAACGGAAAAAATAAAGGTTAGGGAGCGAAGGGGAAGAAGAAGACCAGCTAAAAACTCCCTCCAAGGGGGGGTGGCCAGAGAGGCGGGGGATGAAGGGGGAGCTTCCAGGGGGGTTACGGAGAAAAAGAGGATAGAGGATTCAGTGTACTCGGAAAGGACGTGTCCAAAAAAAGAAAATCCGCTACTATTGAGAAGGGAGATCGAGCCAGGAGAAGAGGGCGAAGGTAGGGACGGGTAGTCCTAGGAAAGGTCCAAATAAAGGCTTGGAGGAGTATCACTCCGCGAAGGGAGAGGGGGGGGGGGCGTGAGAGGAAAAAGTCACGGCGAATTGTCACACACCAAGCATATTGAGGTCTGTAAACGGAAGACTATTTATGGACGCAGAAAGGAGGGGGGGCTATGAGGGAGGGGGGGGGAAAGGAGGAATTGTAGAAAAAGGAGGGTAGCACTGAGGGAATTTTTTCACGCAGGGTCCATTAGGCGGGGGGAGACGGCAGGAAGATCACAAAACCTTAAGAGTAAGGGGAAGACCGAAAGGAAAAAAGCTTAGAGCTGGGGGGGGACGAACGAGGAAGAAAGGCGTCCGCGATGTTGACGGGGGGGACGATAGGTCAACCGAGAAGCTATGGAAGGGAAGGAAAACCTTTAAGGAGTAAAAAGAAGAGGAGTTACTAAAAGCATGGAAGAGAATATAGCAGATTTCGCTTGCGTCGACTACGCTGGATGGGAAGCAATTGGAGAGAAGTCTTCTGGGGGAGCAGAGGGGGGTCTACTTAAGGTCCTAGGAGGGAAAGTAGAGTCGGTCGAGGGGGGGGGATGGTTGTGAGGGAAAATGGAGATGAAAGGGAACACAGTGGGCTGAGGAGGGGATAGGGACATCCTTGTGGCGGGAGGGTAGGAAGAGACTGGTCGCGAAGAAGAAAGTGGAGGTTACGAGTTGAGGAAAAGATTGAGAAAAAGGAGAGGACTGTGCCAACTCTCTGAGGAGCAAAACCTTCAGAAGAGGGTCCCTAAACGCGGGAGTGAAGCGGATCCAGTCAGACGCAAAGGATGAGATCCTGGGGGAAAGATATAATTATAAGAAGGGTGATGGTGGAGGCTGACACTGATGAAAATTAGTAGCGATGGACTACTCTTTTCTAGTCAAAAGAGATCATCAAGAAGTGAGTGACCGTAGACGGGGGAATGGGAGGGGGAAGAAGTTACGTAGAGGAAAGAATAAAAAGGATCCCAGCATTAACACACAGAAAGGGATGAAGGCGTCACTAGGAAAGGGAAGAAAAAAAGTGGTACGGGGAGAGAGAAATAAAGATCATAGTTCGGGCAAACATTGCAATTGCATCGTCAAAACAGCAGTGAGAGGAATCGTCTAGGGAGGGGGGTGGGGCTGGGTTCAAGTTTATTTTTAAGGGGTAGGGGGGTGTATTTCAAGGCAGGGGCGTTGGGGACTGAGATGGTTCTAAGATAGGAAAGAGGGGATCGGCGTGAATAAGATAGTCACAAGCAGGAGACGGCCTTAATGGGGGTGGCAGAAGGGGTGGAGTAAATTCAGACGGAGGGGGCTGAAGGGTTCTGAAGATGAAGGTTTCGGATCACAGAATAGTGCTGAAGAAAGGGGGAGTAAAGGGGGGGGGAGGGATGTTATGGGGGGTGTGGAGGATCTCTGGAAAGATGGAGGGAAGAGAGATTCACGAGGAGGCGGTGGAGTTTGTGCTGAGAACGGGGTCTCGTGAAAGGGGGTAGTCCCTAAAGAAAGCTAGAAAAAACAACTTAATTAGGGGGAGAAGGAAGAGGTATTAACGGTAAACGAAGAAAGGCATAATCACGCTGCGCCAACACTAACACAAAGCAGAAGATCGCCACTTACAGGAAAAAAAAAAATCAGAGGGAGGGTAAGACACAAGGAGGCAAAGAAAACGGAAAAAAAGGCGATAACGCCTTCTTCATCATAAGAGATCGGAGACCTTAAACCCTTAAAAGTGTAAAAAAAAACTTGGAAAATTGAAGAGAAGGGGGGGAAGTCAGGAGCAAAAGGTATGCGGCAAGCTTGTACTACGCATTAGGACCAGAAGAGAGGCCAGCAGTGAGGAAAATGGTCTAAAACGGGAGGGTACAAAAAAAAAAAACAGTTAATAAAGAAATCCTCCAAACAAAGGGAAAGAACAGCGTCCAGAAAGGCAGATAACCGCTTGTGCCGACTTGTGGAGTTTTCGAGGGGACAGAGAAATGAGGTGGGGGGGGGAGTCCGGGGGAGGGGAATTCACCTTAAAGAGAGGAGTGGAAGAGGAAGTTTGTAAGGATCGGGATCATGTTGCGCGAAGCCTACCAGGCGGAATCTAACTAAAAAGAAAGTCTGGAAAAGTAATCGTCCCAGAAAGGAAAAGGCCGGGAAAGAGAGGGGGGGCAAGAGCCACAGGAGTAAGCGCGGAAAAACGGAAGCCGAGGAGGTTAAAGGAAAAAAAAACAATCACCACTTGGATAAAAAAACAAGGAATGAGGAAAACAGGAGAGGAACCCCCCCAACACTCGCGATCAGAAGAAGACCCGCGAGCAGTAAATTTACAAGGGGGAAAAA
>Ga0179591_1326172_pt1 | contig 24632 bp, 29 predicted proteins | sample CZOMad2_1_08_16f_FD_182891 | JGI IMG/M metagenome (GOLD analysis project Ga0179591, IMG submission 182891) | Vadose zone soil fungal communities from Angelo Coast Range Reserve, California, USA - CZOMad2_1_08_16fungal (PacBio error correction) | ecosystem: Environmental > Terrestrial > Soil >...
CTAATTGTCGTTAAAATCTGGGGGGGAAATTGGCTTCGAGAGGACCTGGAGACAGTTGTGCCGTGACTCAGGGAACATTTTGGAAAACGTAGATGGGGGACGACCAAGAAAAGAAACGAGACAAAGTCGACGTCTTACGCAAGAAAAAAGGATCAGGCTTTCCGCTGTTTAGACTTTTCCATCCCTGGACGAAGGTCCGTGGTTCTCTGACGGAAAGCGTAGGGGGGATAAGGAGGGGGAAGGGTCGAAACTCCATATGTGGGAGGGGCGAAAAGGACGTCTGAAAAAGGCACTCTAGACGATTAAGAACTCTGGCAAAGCGGAGGAGGAAGGATACGGGGGAAGGCCCATCAGCTCAAGCAGTGTAAGGAAGATACATGCGAATGACCGGAAATAAGAAAGAAAGTTTGGGAGGGAGACGGATGCCGACGTTCGGACATTGTACGGATTGGGGACGGTGTCTATCGGACATGCCTGAAGGGGGGGTATGACTTGCCTGCGCGACCAACTAGTCAGAATAACGGGGGGGGGACGGCGAAGACCGACCGGCAAGCAAAGAGTGTGAGAGAGCGCCTCGGCATCACTTTAGGTGGGGGGGGGGTTCATACTGCGCGGTACGTGGTGGAGAAAGGCTAGAACAGCGGAGCCCATGTTCGGGTAAGAATGTCATTCGGGTCTTTTCCTTGTGCTAATGTAAAAACCGACCGTGTTGTAAAGGATGCGAAGTGACGGAAATGAAAGGGAGCAATACGGACCTTGACGACACGTGCTAGAGGGAAAACGCGCGGCGCATGAGTCTCGAGAGAAGTGACAACTCCCTCCTTCTGGCCATTGCTGGAACTCCCTTGTGAGGAAAAAACGTGAGAAAGTTGATGGTATGTAGCAAAGGACAAGAACGATTATCGGGCTGAGAGGGCCTCCTTCTGTCCCGGGGGCTGACTGCCACAGCCGTGAAAGGACGCGTCAAAGTCCGCGGGACTGAATGGAACGAATTAGGGGAGGAATGACATCATCTTGCCCCAACCGCCATCACGTACCGCCTGCTTGGGAGGGCGGACGAATGAGATTCAAATAAAGGATTGTAGACGCCTCGGCGGCGAAAATGAGTACGAAATCCCAACGGGGGAGCTTCAGACCCCGAGCGATCGGAAGAAACTTCGCACGCGCAGAATAGGGTGTGTGCCCGAATGTCGCGAGGTAATGGAACTGAATTGACAAGCGTCGCCACTGGTCTATGCGTGCAAACAAGGCCAAGGGGCGATTTTAGTAAGTGAAAGGAAGGGCAGCGTCGGCGGTGGAAAGTTGCCTAAAGTGTGCCATGGCTCAATGAGCGCCCAGAAAAAAAAACAAAAAAGGGCTCTTTCAATCTCAACAAAACCCCAAGTGTGGCGCGGTGAACTGAACTGACTGAGTGGGGGAGGGAAATGGACCCAGAGTTGTACGCAGTTTTAAGGGGCAATGGAGGGGCTCTATGGCCCGTCAGTTTCTAAAAAACCTTCATTCTTAGACCACATCAACAACCAGACCCCCAATTCCGCGCCCAGAACAGCTATGCCATCAAAAGCCGCAGCTAAAGCAGCGTTCAAAAACAAAAACTCCAAGCAAAGCCCGATCGTCGGAACAATCCCACCAAAAAACGGATGCGGTGCACGCGATGCCCAGGGGGGAAAGGTGTTGGCATCAATCTGTCGCGAACGCCTTCGTTCGTATCTCGATCATGGATGGAAAGGTTGGGCCGAGGAAGACGTTGACGCACAGCCGAAACCAGAAAGAAACTCCTTCGGTTGGACTCCCCATGAAATGGCACTACGCCTGAGAACGAGATGGAGCCGAACCTTTCAACCGAAAAAAGGAGACAAAACGCAAGTCGCTGATTTGACTTGCGGGTAAAGCCACACGTCGGGAGAGAAGACTGGAGCTTGAGCAACAAAACAGCACTTTGGACACCAAAACCAAGGCTAAGTGGTGGTAAGATGGGGGGAGGATGAAAAAAGTCCCTGCACGGGAGGACCCGCTCAAAAAACAAGAATGGCAAAAAAACTCGCTCTTCCACCTCGATCCATCTCCGGGAAGTCCCGTCGAAACCGGCAAATGCGAGGTAGACGCGCTTTCAAAAAAACAAACGACCACTCCACCTCAATACCAAAAGGGGAAAGTGCAATGGCAATTACCTGGATATGGGGGGACAAACCGAAGGGGATGAGATTTCATGATGTAACTGGGTTAAGTACGGTCGTCCCTTCTTAAAAAAATTCAGCTCCAGAACGCCCGTGAACGATGCCAATTTGAAAAAAAATCCGCCGTCCCGTTCACCATTGGTCTCAATATTACTGTTACCAAATGGAGAAAGGCCAAACGTTACACTACACGTTCCGCGAGACAGAACAGTCGCCGGGACGGGGAGACGAACTACTAACTGAAAAACAAACATGCCCTTTCCGTCATTCCGTCCATATTTGAAAAAAAAACAGAAAAGATTATCTAAACCCTCGCCGGAAACGGAAGGCCGCAGAGGAGGACAAGGAAGAATAAATGCCTATGCGCCTCTCAGTGGAAAGGTATATCTGCGACATCGAACGGGTACAAAAAAGAACAGTAATCTGCAGGACGAGCAGCGAGAGTATTCAGCACCAACTCACATCAACCCGTTTCCTCGCCAAAGCTAAACAGCGACGTCTCGTTGTTATAACGGGAAAAAAGGCAAAGGGGCCACGTGCCAATATGTAAAGGTAAAAACGATATGGACTGAACTTTTTACTGGAAAAACGGAAAAAAGAAACTTTCAGGACCTAAATGGTTCACCGCCTGCGGAGTGAAACGAACGAGAAAACGGAGCAAAACGGGGTGAACAAAAAAAACGCAGAGCCCCGATGAAAAGGAAGGAAGGGCCACGACTCTTCTAACTAGCTCACCCGCTGTTTCCTACTTCCCACGGCCGAACAACTGGAACGAGCGAAAATCGTTGACACAGAGGAGGAAAAAACTAGTTCAGAAGGCGATGGGTAACACAAGAAGAATAACGCATCACGCGCTAACCTACGCGCGGTCCTCTCACAGACACGGAAGGCGAGTAATCCATGAGAATCGTGGGGAAAATCTTAAATGGTCATGTTGCGAAGTTGAGAGTGGACTCAGACCGGTGGAGGGCTGCAGAGAGATGCTTGTTTGACGCAAGAGCGGGAAAAAGAATGACGGGGAACCGGCTACATACGAAGCGATCTGAACCTTATGAGAAAGACTGAAGACCTGGCGGTTTTTCTCGAGAGTACGTCCACGATACACTATACCTTGAATATGGCGGAAAAGTTCAACGAGGGAGTGCAATGATAAGCCCACAGAAAGTGGCCGGTTGAACACGAAAAGACCAGGAACTCCGGATAAGGCTGGACACAGATTACCACTTGCTGATAAACCCAAAACCAAGGCATTAAGAAAAACGCGGAAGAATTAACAACAACATTGGGGTGGGGAGAACGCCTGAAAAAGGCCGAAACAATTAGAGATGCCTCGAGGGCGGGTATCTATGGAAATTGAAACTATCTCCCTTAACGGGAGCTACGTCAACTAGAAAGTAGGGGGGGGAAAAAAAAAACTACGGAGAAATATGGAATGGCGGGTCACTGATCGAGGAAGAGGAAAACCTCGGGAAGACTTGGTGTGAGATTTTCGCGCGGCTTTATGGATGTGGCCGTCGCTCGTCGTGGTGACCATTCAAACACAAAAGGAAGGTATGTACACAACAAGCAAGGGGGGAAAGAAAGGAGACAAGTAACTTGGGAATAAAGCCGCGAAGAAACTCAACAAAAAACCCTCCGGTGCGCGTGGCGAGAAAAAATGCCTGAACCGCCAGGGCAGGGTCACTTGCAGCCCGCTTTGATGGTTGGCCCCCTGCTGGAAACAGGGGCAGGGAGAGCCCAAAGGGAAAAGGGGAGTTTCAATTCGTTGGGTCTCTCTCACCTTGTTCCCAACGACCGATATCGATACCCCAAAAAAGACATCGTCGAAAGGGGGCCTTCGGTTGTTACGAGGGGAGAAACCATGGCGGTGTTAAGCGTGGGCTGACTCCAATGCAGGTTTGGTGGGAACATCACTGGGACAGAAAGACGAAGGGACGGAGTGCAAAGACAATGGTGAGAAAACGAACGGCTTCGTGCTGCAGATGGAATAGACTCATGGACGAGAAAAATAGAGAAAGGGAAGAGGGTCGTCTGACGGAAGGAGAGAAAAAGGAAGGAAAGTAAACTAGTGTCAGTTCATAATGTCAATGGACTTGCGTGATCCTCGCTCAGCGGGCGGGCAATGAAGAAAAGCACAGGAATTGATCGCCCCTTCAATTTCTTAACTATAGGGCACGATTAAGTTGGGGGTTGGAGGAAAAGGGAAAACGGAGAGGAAATAGAGTTGAAGGGGTGAGCATGAGAAAAGGATTACTAGAGTGAATGGGGCGCAGGATAGGGGGTTGGTTGTCATTGGGAGGGGTGGGAAGGGGGGGGGAGGGGAAAAGTGGGCGGGGGGAGAGAAGAAAGAGGGGGGAGGGGGGATTTAGGCGGGGGGGAAGAGATAGGTTGGCGGGGGGAAAGGTGGGGAAGGAAGGGCAAGAAAAAGGAGAGAGAGCGGGGAAGTGGAACGCTCATGGAATGTTCGGAGTTTGGGTACATGCAAGCCTCAAAATCATGGCAAGGGAAGGCGGCGGGTAGACTGCGGGGAAAAGATTTTTAGAAAAGAGGGACGATTATTCCGATGTTGGCCTCAAAATTGCGCGCGATTTGGATGCCCTGAGGCCAGGGAAACAAGGAGGGGGTGGGGAAGACGAGGCTAAGGCGGGAGGGAAAAACCAGGGGGTGCATCGGGGCGGCTCAAGTTACATAAAGTCAGGTTAACGGTGGGATAACCGGTGGTAAGCAAGCTGCGGTAAATCATATCGGGGGGATGGAGGCAGGTGAAGAAAGGCAGGGGTCGAAAAAAAAAAAGGCGAAGCTTGTCATTCTTGGACTGGGGAAAGGGTCAAAAAGAGTCGACTGGGGGGGAAGTTATACAAAGAGGGGGGGGAGTAAAAAAAACTGCAGCCGTTGACTGGTCGGGAAAGGGACTTTAGTGTGGGGGAAAAAGGTACTCGGAAAGGACTCCCAGAAGAGAAGATATTAGTCGGTGGAGGGGTGGGGGGGGAAATCACTGCGGGTCTCAATCAGTAACTAACTTGGAAAACCCGGCAAGGAAAAATCAGATGGAAAAGAACAAGAACCGATCGCAGCGCGGAGTCGTGAGAAATACACTACGCCGGCAAAAACTTGGGACCGGAATTGAGACCTAGTGGGGCAACACCAGCAAAGGGCAATAATCCTGTTGAGTCGAGTAAACGAGAAAAGGGAAGAACGGTTTCACGAGGACTCGCGAAATTGCTGCAAGGGGGAAGGAAAGAAAAAGGGGGCTAGCTCAAAAGGGAGCCTTCGTGAGATAGCACAGCTGTTGAAACGGAGGTGTTGAAAAAATTGGGACAACGGGGAAGGGCGTGATTGAGGGGAGGAGAGACTCCTAGCGACCGTAAGGGGGGTTACCACCCAAAGAAACCTGAAAAAGTTCTGAGACCAAGGGGAAGAGAGACAAGGGGGCATTTTCCGAGAAGGCTGATTGCAACGTGCGAAACATCGGGTATGTTGGAAGGAAAAAGGAGCCGCGGATAAACCCTCGCTCAACTTAGGTCTGGCGGAATCGAAAGATCTCTGGAGGTGATGGAAGAGTCTTAAGAATAGGAGGGATTGGGCAAGGATCTTCGTCAATTCAAAATGCTGTCCTCGTACCTAAAGGAAAGACAGAAAAATTAGGAAGGGGGTTTGGAGTGCTTTTAGGGAAGGTCCAAAGGAACTCTTAACCCGACTTCTTCTTGAAATGCATTAAAGGAACAAGATAGAAAGGGCTTCTGCCTTTCAGTAGGTGACGAGAGATCATCTAGGGAGGCAACGGGGGGCCGATGACTACACAAAAGGCCAACCGATTGGTTTGGTCTTGCGGGGTAGTCGTGCGGATGGAAAAACATAGCAGAAAGGAACAAGTCGATGGATGAAGGAAATCGGGTCGGGAAGGCATAGGTCAGCAAACTGACCTGGCATCTGTAACAATCAGTCCTTTTATGTGACGTCTTTCTACTTGGATCTAGTGGGTGAGACAAAGGGGAGGGTCAAAAAATAATAACTTTAGGGAAGGTCGCTGTTCTTGGGCGGCTGCAACGTTGGGCTATTGGTTTGAATGGAGACAAAAGATAAAGAAGGCTATCATAGCTTCAAAAAGACAAGATAGCGGGAAAAAACTGAGGCAATAAGAGGCAAAAATGGGGTTACGTGTGCACGCTGCAACAAGGGGGGTGGCGAAACCGAGAAAAAGAGGGGAAAGTTGGGAGAAGGGTGGGAGTGTGGCCAATGCAACTTACGCAGCCGCCGATGCCATTGAAGACACAAAAATTAAAATCAAAAAAATGGGCAGTGGGGAGAGAAGAAAAAGGGGGGAACACAGGGTCTTTTAATGTCCAGTCCTCACGCGTAGACATCTGGCACACCCCTGGTGTGAGCCTAAGGGTGAAAAAGGAATGGAACGCAACCGAGAACGTCCATTCGAGAGAAGGGAAGAGCGTTGTGAATCAGACGCATCTTACCAGGCGGACCAGTCCACGCATCATCAGAACGGAAAATCAGAAGGGCGCAAGGATGGGGGCGGTTGGGGCCGGGCAAGAAGATTAAGTGAGTCATCCCGGGCATTGCCACTTCATTGAGGCGACCTACCTCCCGGAAGAAGCTGAAGAGTCAGGAAAAAGGGATGGAGAAAAAAGCGGCATGCACGAGGAGGGGACGGTCTCGCTTAATATGTTCATCAAACCGAACGGTTGCGTCCGCACAGGGGGGCAGTAGACGCAAGCAGAGACTGTGTTAAAGGAAAAAGAGCGAAAGGAAAAGAGAGAGGGGACAAGAAAAGTGCGGAACGGAGCTGGTACGAATAAACAAACTTCATCATCAGAAATCTTTCTCGCTCGTTACGGGATCCTTGCGCCAAGGAATCCGAAGGGATACAATGGAAAAATAACTTTGCGGCCCTCCTGTCCGCTAGGGGCACGATCGACGTCGGACATCGGAAGGGGGCAAATCCACCGTTCTGCCGAGGCTATCCAACGATGGACTAGAGTGTGTCGTAACGGCCCCGATGCTCAAAGCCTAGGATCATGCCTCGTCTGTCCTCTTAAACCCCACTCCATTGCATGCAAAAGCTACCGTGCTCCAGAAGGACCGTCAAAGGAGATCCGTATACGGAACAAAAACAAGGGGGAAAGAGGAGGAGACGCAAGGGATAAGTCAGCCGAGCAGGTACAAGGAGGCGGCGTGGCTGACTCAGGAAGGCGACTAGGCCAACTACGCCTAGGAGCGGAAAAGGAAACGGCTATCAGAAAGATAAGGGGAACTCATACCCGCAAATGGAGAGAACGATGACCCGTAGGCCATCGACGATCTCGTCGAACGGACCTGTCCCTGCGTGAAAACCAACAAAAAAGGCCGAAATGATAGCTGAGGAAGGCGAGCGAGGCTCTGGTGGAGCTTGTCGCAACAACAATAGACACACAAATTGCGGCAGTGATTGGACAGCAAAAAAGGCGAAGGAGAAGGGGAAAGGGATTGAAAGATAGAGCCTCTCAACAACAACAACATTAGTATTAAATCAGATATACATTAGAAGGGAGGAGAAAAATCTTTAGTTACTGCAGCATTAAAAAAAGACTCGGAAGAGGGGGGAGTAACCAATCCCCACCTGCCCTCTCCTGCCGTCATAGGATAAGATAAAGGACGAGGTGGCCGGGACAGAAAGTACCATTTGAAGTGGTAGAAGAAGAGTTGAGGTGAAAATCAGGGGGGGGGGGGGTAAAAGTCTAATTAACACTCATTTGGGGAGTGGCTTTACGAATACTTGGGTATATCTCTAAGTCAATAAAAAAGAAAATCGTGACAGGGGGAAAGAGCCCTCGAGTGCAGCAAGAAGGACGGCCCTTGGGGGTGAACTACTGCGAGATCCGGCCGATCTCTCTTGAGGTGTGGCGGCAAGGCGGTCACTGCTGCGGAGGGAAGAAAAAAAAGAGGGGAGGCCAAGGGGTGAAGGGGATGCCTCTAAACGGAGAGAATTCCCAAAGTAAGGGTTGGTTCCGCTAAGGGACAGGCGAAAAAGGAGTTCTTCGCCTCTGCCCTACGGGGGCGGGGGTGCAACGGATCCGCACGAATGTCCGAGCATTGGGTCGAGGCAACCAGTCTGGGCGCCAAAGGTTAAGTATGTCATGAAAAGGAGGGGAATGTTGGGGCGACTTTGAGCAGGGGGAAAGGTAAACTAACGTTGACGGAATTGCAAAAAGGCCCCCTATCCCGAAGCGGGAGCTTTAAACAAGAGGGGAGGGCGAGGACGGAAAGGGAACGGGCAAAGGCATCTCATTCTTTCCCGGGTGCGAGGAGGAGGGGAGGTCACGACGGGGAAAAAGGTAATAGGCGAGGAACTGGATTCCCTGCCAGGGTTTGAAGAACTCGGCCGCAGCCGTAAGTACTCCGGTCAGAAGACAGGACAGAAGGGAACCGGATGCCGACCAGTCATAGAGGGCAGCCAAAAGTGCAACGGGCGCGCGGGAGGAGTGAGTCCTGAGGAATGCAAAACGCCGCTTGACGCACATAGGGAAGAGAAAAACAAAAGGGGGGCGAGGGAAAAAGGGGTATCGGAAAACTAAGAAGAGAGGGACGGGGGCGTAGGGGGGAGATTTTAAAAAGGACAGTCGGCTAGGTGTTGAACTTGTTTTCCGGGTAAGGGAGAAACTGGGGACGGGGGAAGCCAAGTTATAGGGGAACCAAAGAACAAGGTGGTTTTAAGCACTATGGCAGCGGGCACTTGTCTCGCGCCGGTTGAGGGTCATACATCGAACAAGGAGCCTAAAAAACAGGGATCATGGCAAGCCGGGGAATACAACACTTGGGCCACGCTGCACTCACTTCGAGGTTGGTGCAAAGAGGGCGGGTACATTTGGAAGAGGGCGAGGGAGAGCCTAGAGGATTTAACGCTGCGCTTCCATTCAAACTCTTTCAACCACCACCCCAGGGGCATGCCCGCCCGAAAAAGGAGCAAGAAACAAAAAATGAGGGAAACAGCGTAGAACGGCGAAACAATCGGAGCAACGAGGGGACCTATTCGTAGGACCCTGCGATCTCCTCCGTGTACGTGGGGGGGGAGGTGAAAGAGGCACACCGGGTGAAAAAAGCCATCGGCTGGGAAGAAAGGGAGGTCAGAAAATAACATCCTTGGTCGAGTTTGTGCCGCACTCCAAAGAAACGTGGCCGGAAGCAGGGGCCAAAAAAAAAGAAAAAAAAGGAGGACTCCAATGGGGGGGGACGGGGAAATCGTCTGAAATCTGGCTCCGCCGCCTTCCCACAGGCGGGAGGGGAAAAAAGTCGAGGAAAGGGAAGAAGGTGAAGATTTTCAAACAGACCGTGGCCTTGACGTTCGGGGGGGGACAGTCATACAACCCCCAAACACCAGCACCTTCAAAAAAAAATGCGAGGTTTTGGGCGGATACGATATTCGAGAAGGTGCGCGAGGGACCAACCCATCCCTCGTCAGAAATAGTTCCAGGCAGAGAGATCAAAGCGCTCAAGGTCATGACATTCACCCAGTCCATAAAGGGGGGGGGTAGTAGGGTGATTCTCTCTTACCTATTCCCAAAAAGATATAACCCTAAGGGGGCTGAGGCAATATCGTATCTGTCTAGTTTTTGGCGAAGAAGCAAGATGGATGATCTAGGGGTTCAATGTATTGAAAGTGTGAATTTGACGTTAATTTAGGGGTCAGGAAGGCTAACAAGAACACAACATCTCGTCCAGAAGCGTTGGCACAGAAGAAAATAGGTTTTTCTAAGATCTGAGAGGGGAGGTAGGACACCCGGGGGTGAGAAAGGGGCAAGCAGCGTACGGAGAGCTTTCAGCTAGAAACATCGACGCGGTTGACACGTAAAAGTAAAAAAAGATTGCACTGGAGCAAAGTGCCCTATATCAAAGGGTGTCCCTGAAGAAGGGAATAGCAACGTAAAAGGGGAAGCACTATCTATCCCCTAGACTGAAGGTCTCCTTCCGGTTTGCTTACCTATAAAGAAGGGACCGAAAAAAGAGAGAGGGACGGGGGGGCTAGGATCGTGCAAAAGAAGGAAATATCTGCTCTCCTCTACTATAATTACTGAGGGACATAAAATCAGAAATTGTTAAACACCTGAACTATTCAACGAAGGCGCTCTGGAAAAGACGACTGGTTGAACCCGTAAGAGGGCCAGCGTGCCGGGACGAGGGAGGTGAAGAGGGAAGGCAGGGACGAAAACGTGGGAAAAAAAGAAATTGCAAGGTATAGATTGGAGAAACGGACCAGGCGTCCCTAACTCAAACCGGACAAGCAATTATGAAAGACTAAAGAAAAAGAACGGACAATCAGGGTAAAAAAGCAGAAGATACATAGAAAACGCCGGTCCTTGACTCCGATTCCAACTTAGGAGCGCACATGGTGAAGAACTCAGAGGGGAAAGAAAAAGGGGAAAAAGTGGCATAATTCATGGTCTCTAAAAAACCAAACATACCTCATCACTCCCTACACTGCTCTCTTGGCGCCACGACACTGAAGGAGAGGTGGAGGCCAATTCCAGCACACTTAAGGAACTAGTTCTGCATGGGCAAAGTGGGTATGTGGAGGCATTGTCTGGGGCCGGGGAGGTCTGTTTTTAGGTGGAAGGCGAGAGGAGAAGGGAAAAATTAGTGGAAAGAAAGGCCAACAGAGCAAAGATCTGCATGAGAAGCATGCACTAGACAGCTGCGGTGCAGTCGCGAGTCTCAACTATAAACGAAAAATTGGAGGAAAAATGAGAGGGGGGGAAAGACATAAAAGACTGAGAAAAAAACCCCGACCTTCCGTTGTGTGGGGGGGGCACAATAACATCGATCTAACTGAAGGCTACACTAGTCAGGGGTAAAGAATGACGGCCAAAAAGAAAGAAAAAGAGGGGATTTAAAAACACCTTTATCGAGCCCCAAGAGTTTGACACGCTGTAAAAATCCATGAAATATAATCGGAAAGGTTTAGAGGGAGGTTTAAGTGACGGAGGAGGGAACACAACGAAACAAGAGAAGGCACGGAGAGAAAAAAGAAAAACTACTATCCAGGGGGTGGGAAGCACTCGCATTCACTGGTCATGTACACATGAGTTTCACTGGCATCGCTTCATCGACTACAGGGGGTTATATTTCCTTAGAGTCGTTATGAAAGTGAAAGGTGACGGGTGTGTGCCAGGGAGAGATCAGAAAAAGGAGAGAGATTACCGGGACACAAAAGACCGATCAACAAAAGGAAACACTTTCAAACGCGACACAAGACCACCCCGTCTGCGAGTGGCGATGACGCGAGGACCAGTGAACAAGGCATTGAGAGAATGTGGCGGAGAGAAGAGGTAAACAAACCAAAAAAATATGCAATTTCTTATGGGAGAAAGAAGGGGGCAGCATAGGAACAACACGGAAAAATGGGAGTTCATAAAGATACCCGTTGTCCAGGGGCGCGCCGATACTTAGGGAAGGAAACGAACCCGGGGGAGTTATTCTAGGGTCCGAGGGGGTTCTTACTTGCCCAAAGTAGGGTTGGAATTGCGCTAAAAAACGGGGTTAATAGTGTAGCGACAGAAGTAGAAGGAGGGAGTGCATGGGAAAAAAAGGAAAAGTCTGGTGCTCGATGGGGGGTGGTGGTGGGCACTCAAGGAAGTGCCTTCAGGGGAGAATTAAGGAGAGGGTGGCTTACGTACTCTAAAAGGAAACTGTCTAGCGGGGAGTGGGGGAAGCTAAGGAAAAGAAAGAGGGTCATTTCAAAGAAAAGAAAAAAGAGAAGGTGCAGCGGTCTTTCACCATCATCAGAAAGCATATCTTAACACCGCGAGCACTGAAAAAAAGGGAGGAAAGAAAGGGAAGGGGAAAAGGAGCAAAGGGAAGGTCTTCCATGGTAGACACGCGCCTTCCAGGTGGCGCTCTAGGAACAAAAGTCAGGGAGCGGCGGGGATCGGTAGCGTGGCGAAAAGAGGAAAGGACACAAAAAAAATCTTGGAAATCGTTCCAGGGGGGGGCCAAAGACTAATGGTGCAACCTTGGGGAGGGTAAAGGGGCGTGGTTGAGCGGGAGAGGAGAAGCTATGGGGAAGGAAAGGGGTTGTCGGGCAGGGGGCGTGCGGAGAACGGAGGTCATTGATGCAGGAGGAGGAAGATTGGCCCAAGAGATCATATCGACTGATAGTGATTTCCGTAGGGGGTTGAGCCATGAGAAACGGCGACCATAAGAGGGGGAAATTTAAGAGGAAAGAAAAGAGAGATTTTAGAGAAATGGCAGGGGAGGGGGCTCTTTGACTGCATTATGGAACTGGTGGAGGAATGGGAACTCGGAAAGGATCGAAAGAAGGAGATAAGGCAATATCGTAGAATTTTGGAACACAAGAAGGAACTCGATAAATTTCATGAAACGATTCGGGACCGGGGGAAAAAAAGGAGGTCTCGCAACTGAGAAAACGCGGATAGGGCCAAGAAGCCTGAAGAAACTCCAAAAATGTTCCAGAAGGGGAAATACATCAGTGGGACACGAAGAAAACATTGCTGCTAAAGGGTGCCGGGAGAGCGAAACGATCTGCGAGGGGGGCAAGGAATTTTGCGCTCTTCAAGAGTTGGGAAGCTTAAGGGACAGAAGGAATGGAAATCGGACTATCAAGGAAAACCAACAAAAGAAGGTGATGTAACGCCGTGGAGCGGACCGTGGGGGACGGAGCGGGGAAAAGCTAAGGAGACCTAACTGGTAAACAAAAAAACAAACCTGAACCATAAATCCTGCTAAACTGAGCCTCTTGCGGCTTGTAGCACCCGAGATCAAGGCTAATAGGAGTGAGGGGAAGGAAGGACAGGGTGAGAGGGGGGGGCGGCTGGGCAAGCGAGGACCGCGCGCTCAAGTTATTGCTAAAAAAAGGGGTCGAGTCGGGACCGGACGCCGGGCTGTATGGGGAATAGTGCGGAAGATCGCTGCCCAGCTGGGGCGGGGAGAGCTCGATAGGGGGGGAAAGGGGGATAAGAATCTAACACCTAAAAACCTTCGAGTGGGTTGTGCAAAGTGGCTTGGGTTTGCACCCCGGAGGACGGGCGTGACACCGGCAATTCAGGGGCAGCTCAGGGCAGAAGAGGAGGGGAGTCGTCGAGTCAAACAGGCGAAAGAAAGATGGAACGAAATCGTGGGGTTGCCTAACGCGAACCAAAGGCGTCCAAAATTCTGCCCATGAGGCGGTGTCGGACGAGGGGAAGAGTCAGAAAAGAGGGAGAAAAGGAAAAAAAAAGGTCGAAGCTTGCTGCAACAAGACTCATCGAAAGAAAGCAATCAAAAACCGGCTGGCGACTAGGGTGAGGATCCGAGGGGGGGCGAGGGGAAGGGGGGAAGACGCTGTATTCTAGTTACATCCGTGGGGGCATCTGTTGGGGGTTGCGGAAGGAGGGGGATGGGGGAAAGGGGGGGTGCGCAATGGGGATCAAGGGTATTCATAAATCCCTATACCCTCAGGGAAAAAAACGCGGCAATACTGTGACCAAAAAAAGAGGGGAGGGGGGAACAAAGCTTTCACAAGGGGTTTAATAGAAAAAGAAAGCCAAAAGGAGGTTCCATTCCTTAATTTGCGAGCATGAACGGGAACTAAGAAAGGCCATCCTCAAAGCTAAAGGGACTGGAGACTATGGACGCTCTAAACTGCAGAGAGAAATCGAAGAACACTTGAAGACGCAAGGCGGGGGTTCTCAAGAGGGGGAGGAGGAACAACCTTGCTACCCGCGAAAAGAAAGGAAAAGATTCCAGGGCGCCCGTCTCACCCGACCTATTCTGATGTTAGGTGTGATGAAGCTCAAGAGGGGGGAGAATGAAGAAAAGGGGTCGCAAAGGAAAATCTTCCAAGTCCACGGTCAAGACTCAGTCATATCCTAAACAAAAATCCCGCAGCTATAAAAGGGCTGGGAGGGGGGGGGAGGGACAAGATGAATGAGGACATCCTTCCCTCTTAGTAAGGGAGACACTCCGTTTGGAATTAACTTGCCGGCTAAGAGAACAATTAGGGTTCGAAGCATCCGGAGGTGCAGTGAGTCGACGGAGGGGAAAAGAAAAGTAAGGTCACGAGGCACGTGTATTGGACGAAATGGATTATCAAATCGCCAATCAATGACGGTAGCAGCGAAGCATGGCGTAAAAAGGAGTGTAGCCCTGTCAGTCAATGTCACCCATTGGCCGCAACTTCAGCTCACAATAGTCGGCTCGCGACCGAACAAGGAGAAAAAGGGGGAGGAAAAAAAAAAGGCATGACCGCAAAGACTAGAACGGACGCAAAAGGACCCATGGGAATCGCCCCAAGTACAGGGACAGGGGGAAGGGAAAAAAAAAAGACACATTGTGGCCGGCGATCTACAAGGGGATTCGGGAGGTCTAGGGGGAAAAAAAAAAAGATGCTCAATACGTTCATCAGAGAAGGCCGAGAGGGTCGGTCAAAAGCTCCGGAGAAGACGTGTCCAAGAAAAATTAACGTCGCCTCCGTCGCGAAAACAACGACGAGGAGAAACGATAATCTCCGGAAGGAAAAAAGGAGGGCAAGAAAGTCAATTGAAAGGAGAGAGAAAACGACTGACACTACGAAAATGAGTAGGGGGCATTCCATTCAGAATCGTATCAACTTCTTCCGAAAAGGAAAAAGATGGATGGAAAGAGAGGGACGCGTACAGCCTGATCTAAAAACGAAAAGAAAAAAGGGGAAGGGCGAGACCCCCTTGTAATGGAAAAAGAAGAAAAAGCGGAGAAGAAAAAAAATCATCCAAACGTATTCGATGCTTACGCGCTTTCGGCAAAAGAAGGAGGGGGCAAAAAGGGAGGGTGCTTCAAGAAAAAAAAGAACAAAAAATCGCAAGGCGATTAGGAGATTATCTAATCTTCAACAAACGTTGAAGAGGAAAGGTGTTGCAAATCGACGGGTCGGGAAAGCGCCGATGGAAGGGGGGAAAGAAGAAACAGGTGAAAAAAGCAGAGAAAGAGGGTTGCCAAAGAACTGCAGGTCGCCCGGATAGACATATATCAGACGTCTTGAGCGTTTGACCTGGGTCAGAACAGGGAAACAGGAAGGAAATACGATTCTGAGGAAAAAGAAGTAATGGGTCCTGAGGGTTCAGCAAAAGCCATCTGGATACGTATACCGAATCGATCCATGACACCAGGAGGGGAAGTCGGGGACTTCATAGACGGGAAAAAAAGAAGGGGAGTGGAAGACCGGTCAAATCGCCTCGGAATTAGGCCGATCTCTCGTTTGGCGCGAGACAGGCTGCATGTGGCTAACCGATTCGGTGCCTGTAGCGTGGTGAAGATGCGGGGAGAAAAGAGAGAGGGAACCGAGTAAGGAAGGAGAGGGTTGGAACCGTCGACACCGGAAGCCATCGTGTTAGCTCACCATCACTGGCGGGGGGTGATATCAGGGAGGAGAAGGTCCATTGAGAAAGAGGAAATGAGGGGCTCCCAGTTCGAGACATTCGAGGAAGAAAAAAACCTGGCACTCTCCTCATAGGTCTCCGAACGGTTGAAGGGGGACGAAAGTCACCCGAGCGGGACTATGACCTATCTTCGCATGCGTCGAACTAAAGACTTCTTGGACAAGAGAGGGGGGAAGGACTGTACAAAACCTGTACGGAAAAAACTAGGGGTTTAGGTTCCTTACACGAGTATAACGTAGTCCTCGAAGCGGAGGGCTTAGGCAAAGGGGACAGTGACTCGAAGCAGGTAATCCTTCGTCGCCTGTCTCGGGACAAAGTTCAAGCTGCACGCTGAAGGGGGCACGGAAAAAAAAATAGGTGCCGCGCATCTCGGTCCTGGGACTGGAGAGGGGCCGCCCGGTGTCCTCCTCTCGTTGAACGGCGAAAGGGACTAAAAGGGCGGGAAATCAATAAAGTCACGAAGTCGCATGGGGGTGGAAATATATGAGTCAAGGACAAGGTTGGCCCGAGTTGCGCGTGACGCAAGGGAAAGGAAAAGAAAGGGAGGAGAAGTGTGTATCGGAAACAGAGGAAAAAAAATGTTGAAAAGGGTTTCAGTAGCTGCAATGTCAGTCCGGCTGGTCAGCCAGAGGGGGGACCAAGGCTGGAAAAAAAAGGACCGTCCTAAAAAAAAAAAACGAAAAAAAAAAACTTCTCTCTGACATCTGCCGAAGCATGCCAACAAACTTGTAACAAGCAGTGAAAGAAAAAGGAAGTTGGCGGAGTAAAAAAAGCCAAGGGTACGCCAGGGTTTCCGCGATGGGCGCTGGAATGCTGATCAGTTTTGCAATAATTTGGACACTTCAAAACAAGGGAAAAACCACCATGAACCGGAAGGGGCAACAGACAGGGCGACCCCTCGAACATGAGACTGGCAACGCGTTCAGCGATCAAAACTCGCGCAAAGCGCCGGGCCAGAAGGCCGAGAGGGGGAAAGGGAACGGGAGGGAGAGGTGCACGTCAGGCAGGTCCCCGGGTAACCCAATCTGGGGAGGCGAATCTGTCATTCAAATCTATCTGTATGAGGGGGGCGAGTTTTTGGGACCTTGAAATAGGGACAAAGAAAAGGGGAAAGAAAAAGGATCCTGACGGTGACGCGCCTGCGTTATTAAACGGGTCATCGGTCTTAGACCTCCTCCTTACAAGGCACAGACTAGTAGGGAATAACAAAAGAGGAGGAATCACGGGGGGAGAAAAAATCCTGGAAAAAAAGACGACGCTTCTGTGGAAATTCCTTCCAAAAGTTAAACCAACCACGTCTAATTTGTGGTCGGAGAAGGAGAAAAGGCGAGTGAAGGAGCGATCCAAACCCGAGACAATAAGCAGCGTCGGGGCATCCACGAGGGAAAAACAACAGAAAAGAGCTCTATTCCTTCGAACTGCAGACAGAAGTGGTGGAAGGTAGCGCGGGAGGGCAAGGAAAAAAAAACTCAGACCCCGAATCTTCTTCTTAAAAAAAAAAAAAAAAAAACAAAAAAAAAAAAAAAAAAAAAAAAGAAAAAGAAAAAAAGGATGAAGGGAAGGGAGCGATGGTGGAAAGAACTACAAATTCAAATGGTTTTAATCAATTGCTTGGAATGCTGGTTTCTTTTGATTTCTTAAGCGCTGGAGGGCTCCAAAAGGCGGGGAAAGGAGAGCAACAAGGAGGGCACATACCTTCCGTTTCACAAAATTGGTAACTCGGGGGAAAATAAGTAAGAAAAGGGGGGAGCAAGAGGAAGAAAAGTGTTGCGAGGGAGATCGACAACTGAAAGAAGAGATCCTGGAAAAAGAACAGAAAAAGGATCGTGTCCCCGTAGGGGGAAGTAAAGGAAGGGAAAGATGTATAGAAAGGGACCAATCGGTGGACTACTATCTAGCACCCTCTACAGGGAGCGGCACTGAGAAAAAGAGAGGCAGGGGGGGAGAAGAAGTAGGGGACTGCGAAGCCGAAATTGAGGAACATGATTCGAAAGGGGCGAAAGGCGTCAGGTGGGGCATCCCGAGGCAGGCACTAAAAGAAGGGGAGGGGGGACTCGAACCGCACATCACCATGCCTTACAAGGAAATGCAGGAAGAGCGACATAGACGCTTCGTGGTGTATAGGGGGAAAGGGAGGAAAATGTGATACAAAGGGGGAACACGTGACGAAGCGTTTGCTTCAGAAAAACCAGACGGTCAATCCGTCAAGTGGCCACGCATATCTGAGTTTAAGGGGGGGGAGGAAAAGGAGGGGGGGGTGGTAAGAAACGAAGAAAACGATTAAACGACAGAGGCAGCAACCCCATCGAAAAGTGAAGTTACCCCTAAATCGAAGAGAAGATCAACAAGAGGGTCAACTGCGTCAAAGCCGAACTGGCAGCGAGAGGCCGGTTGCACTCGGGTACGAACGCGGAAGTAGGTTCTAATCGGAGGGGGAAAATCAGAAGAGAAAGAGACACAAAGAGACCAGGGAAAACGGCTCCACTTGGCCAACGAGAAATAAGTAAAGCGTATACTGCAATAACGGCCTCTGTGCACCTTATAGTGCAGGGAGGGGGTCGCAAGAAAGGGGGGAAAAAATTTGAGACGATGCAGATAAGGCGGGGGTGTTGGTTGAAAGGCCCGCCTCGCGGGTCAACTAGAGATGTCAATAGACCGGGGACGACCGCGCGAAGGGCAGAGGAAAAAGGCCAAGCAGAAAAAAAAGGCTTGCGGCGTTCGTTACTTCAGACGAAACGACCTAATCCAGAGTCCCTGCGTGTGAGTGCCATCACATCCTCGGACAACCACCAAAACAAGAAGGGGGGGGACTGGGAATGTAAAACAACTCCGGATAAGCACAATAAGGAGAAGAAACTGATGTCGAGACAGCCAAGGATTGGAAAGGAGACCCTAAGTACCTGAAGACCTGAAAAACAACATGGGGAAAAGAGTGAGCAGGAAAAAAAGCAATTAGGGGGGGCAAGTACGATATCGGTCAGGAAGTGCTTAAAAAAACTATACAACGTTACCAGCACTGCACTATCCGATTTTGGGAAAGCACTCGCTATCGGAGAAAGGGAAGAAAATGTAGGAAGGGAGGGTCAAAGGAGAGGCAAAAGAACCAAAGAGAGACATGAGGGGAGAGGGGAGGAGAGTCGTTCAATTAGAGGTTTACCCGTCCCTTTCTGCCGGGTGAAACCGGGAATTAGCAAAACACACCTTGTAGAAAGATATAGACGTGGGAAACACACTGAACGATCAACCTGACGGGGGTCAACATCGAGGGAATAATCCGGGGAGGAAAATAAAGCCAAAGAAAAGACTGTGCGATTTGGCGGGGGGGAGCTACAATGAAACCATCCTTGATCGTGCCACTTTCAACTCAGAAGTATCAAAACTCCGGAAGCAAGAGATCACCGCGGGAAGCAGCGTTGTATGCCTAGTGATCGGGAAAAAGGGAACGAAGAGAGAGGAAAAAGCAGTGTGGCCGCGCACGCCTTGGGGGGCGAAGGAGATGGGGCTCCGCTTTTAAAAGGCACCGAGGGAGGAAAAGAGGGGTTGGGGGGGGGGGGGAGGCAGCACTACGGGGAGCCATCATTCTAAAAAAACTTACCACTGGATCCAAGACAGTTCTGTGGTTGGGAAAGGGGTGTAATGTGGGAAATCAGAAGGCCGAAGAGAAAGGAAAGGATGCGTTTCTAAGTCTGTAAGGGCCTAAAAAGTCCGACAAAGAGAGCTTTCAAAGGGGAAATATGCACTCGGCGTATTACCGGGGGGCTCATTGACAGCTCAAAAGGGGCGACGGGAAATAACAGCAAAAAAAGAAAATATGATGAAAGAAGCAAGCAAAGGATGAAAAAGCATTCAAACCAGCAAGTTGTAAAGATTTGATGAATGGCAGCAAACTCGCCGCGCCTCCGTGACTGTTCGGGGGACAAGGAGAAGCTCAAGGGGCTTGCGGCGGGATTCAAAAATGCTTGGAGCTGCCGCGGGAGTTCAGAGATTTTTCAGCATCAAAAAATGTGGGCGCGATTGCGGGACCGACGTGGGGGAAAGAGGAAAAAAGGAGGGTAACGAGGCACGTTGGGAGAAAAGGTTTCGACAAGCTCTTGGCGAGAAAGTTTTCTTGAAGGTTCGAGGAGGATCACCATAGGGGCGGGGGGAAAGAAAGAGAGGTAGACCATTGAGCCGGTGATTTATTGTGGGTCGGACCCAAGAAAGAACGAGGCCCGATTCTGACCTGTACATTCAGCAGCCCTCTTGAGAGGAAAAAAAGGAAAGGGAGAAAACAAAAAATCTTGCAAAATTGACGCAAGTGGGGGGGAAATTGGGGGGAAAGTTGGAGGGTCACCGGGAATACTCACAATGGGAAGGAGAAGAAGGGAAAAGGGAGAGGAAGGGGGAACGAGCTCCTTCTCCCGGAGGGAAACGGCGGCTGCAAAAAAAAAGTCGGACTGACTCGCCCACTTGCGAAGTTCAACCACTCGGTAAGGAGAAAGGAAGAGGTGAGGAATGGCCACTGGGGGGAAAGAAGGAAGAGTGGATGGGGTTGACTAGAAGCAAGGCGTATAACTGAAGGGGAGGGAAACTGCGCGGAGAAGTTTAATCGGGGGAAACGCACTTTGGATCTCGTCCGAATTAAAAACTGGGACCTTCCTTAGATGCGAAAGTAGGAAATCATGAACGGCGGCGGGGTCCAGCAAAACAGTAAGCTACCTTCGGATTTCATCGGCTCGAGCCGAGGAAAAAAAAATAACTGAACCCATATACTAACCCTAGCTCTAAAACCAAGGAAAAATGCAGGAAAAAACACTCGCGATGGCAGCGGGGGTTGCACTTGCAGAGAATTGGGAGACCGAGGGTGGAGGTCGTGGAGGGGGGAACGCGCTACCCCTCCCCGCCGGAGGATGCAGGGCGACTTGCATCGACCCTGGACGATTTCTAGGTTCGTTTGGAATATCCGAGGAAATGAACCTCGCGTTCGCAAGGGATATAAAAGGCGCTGAACCTGATAAATCACGAAAAAAAAAGAGGAAACAGTTGGTGGGGGGGTTTGGGTTCTGCTTTTGGAAGCAGCGTTTAGAGAAGTGCGGGTGACATCGTATCAAAGCTCAGCGAAGGGGCAAGGGGAAGGAAGAGGGGGGCGTCTGGTAAAAAGAGGGGGAAGACAGCATCGGGGGCCACGAATAGGTTAAGATACCAGCGAGGGGATAGGGACAAGTCACGGTGCGGAAGTATTGAGAAGGGGGCAAAAAAGAATCAATGGGACAGAGATAGTGGAGAGGAAGAAGAGTTACCGGAACAATTCATTGGAAGGAACTTTGGAACCATGAACAGGGAACCAAAGTCCACTTCGGATATCTGCGTTAGTGGGAAAAGAGCGGGGAGAGAAAAAGGGGGGACTGCTGAAAGAAGCTCTTCCAAGCACAAGCTCGTATGGGCGTTGGGCAGAAAGTTGCGCTGATGCGCTATGTTTTAACGAAGTTGGTTGAAAGGGTGAAAAAATCTAGAAAAAGAGAGAGGGGAAGAAAGATTATCTTAAAAAAAAGGCTGCATCGGGGGAAAATCAGGAAGGGAACCATAAAAAAAAAAATTTGGAAAATGCAAAGGGGGCACAAAGGGGGGAAGAGGAACAGACCATCTCTCAATGAGGGGGCGACAGGGGGGTGAGATTAAACATGGAAACTCCGCAAATGGAGCAAAGCCTAAGAAAAGTTCGGAAAGAGAAAAAATGCCCCAGAAAATTTGGCAGTAACAAAAAAGATAAAATTGACGCTTTCTTTCAACTGGCCAGTGGAAGACACGCGAAAAGTAAAGGGGAAAACTTGGGGAGAAAGACGCCTAAGCAACGGACTTAATGCCGTCAAAAAGACTGCCCTAGTCGCTCAGGAGTTGATGAAGCTTCAGGTTGGGAGAAGCCGAACGGGCGCAGAAAGGGAGGGGAGGGGGGACCAAGTCCACGGGGCGAATAGGATACGCCTACGGCGCGGGATTTCTTTTCGTGGTTCCGAAGAGGATGAAGGACGGAAAGGAGTGGGGGCCGAGGACGCGAAAAAGGAAAAAAATGACAGTTCGAAGTCGACGCAAGTGGGAAAAATTTAGGATTCATTGTAGAAGAAATCCTCTTCTGGCAATGGAGAAGGAGGGGAAATACAAAAATCAAAACCGATCACGTTGCATGGCCAGAATTCAGAAAATGAGCTAAGCATATGGGTTCAAGGGAACAGGCGCGCCTTCTGACGTGCATCTCACCTGGCCGTAGGACGTGGGGAAAGGAAGAGGAAGAGAAGAGGGGAGGGGCTACCGTACCAATGAACTTAAAACCGCTAGGATACCATAATTCTCAACACATGGCGCCATTTTTCGATGTCGCCTACAAAAGGACAGGGAAGGAGAAGAAAAAAAAAAAAACCGCACGGGCAAATTCAAGTACAATTGGAGCGGGTTCAAGACATCCGACCAACAAAGGAGGAAAAGCTGGGTCAAAGGAATGCCTTCTGCGGTCATCTAAACAAAAGGATAATCAGGAAGAATTAGGAAGAAATGAGAAGGAGAAAAAAACGGACTCAAAGGGGCACTGGGGGGGGTGGGAACTAATAAGGGACCGGACAATTTCTTACAAGGAAACGGCGTGAGAAGGTAAAAGGAAACGAACGAAAGGGAGGGGGGAGGGGGGGAGGGGGCATGAAGGTCTAAATACGGCTAAGTCATCCCTCCTTCAGCACACGAAAGATGGGAGGTAAGGACCCGTACATGACTCTTTAGATCAGATGTCAAAAACAGGACCTGTCCCGGGGCGGAGAAAACATCGGAAGAAGAATGAATACAGGAGACTTCAGAGATGGTACAGGGTCTTCAACAAGATACCGCTGTCAAATGTGGGGGAAAGAACCCGCTACGCGATTCGCGAGGGAATAACATCTCAGAAACGGTATGAAAAGAGATTCCAAGATTGACGCGGCCGGGGGGGGCCTTGACGCCGAATACGCTTCGGGGGGGGAAGAAAAAAGCCGCAGACACTCAATGATCTTCATGATCAGGATCGCTGTCCGTTAAAAAATACCTGTGGCCCGGGGGGGGGAACGAGGGACGTGTTCGCGGGGGGGAGCAATCTTGACGGAATAAGGACTTTTAAAGGCAGGAATGCGTCACGCCTTTATGAGAGAGCCGCTATCAGTGCATGAATAGAAAGAACTAGGGTGAGGAGGGGGGACTTACCTCTAGATCAGCACTCATTCCTGGGAAAAATAAATCCGGAATGGGACGACTCGGCGTGGGTGGGAAAAAGGAGGCCTCTTAAGGGAGGAGGGAACTTCACGTGACTTCATGCCATCTTGGACGTTCGTACTTGAAGAATACCTAAAGAAGGGTTGGCCGTCGACGACAGAAAGAGGACCCTAGGGGTATCGAAAAAGAACGTGGGGGGCGGGGGTGGTGCAGTAAATCCTGGAGAACGGAATGCAAACCTCTGGACCAGAACCATTCTCGGTAGTCAACGAATTAAGGAGGGGTGACGTTATTTGGTCACGGGAGAGGAGAAAAGTTCTGGGGAAGGAAAGGGAGGGGAAAGGAACCGGGCTAGAGTACAAGAGGAGCTCATGGCCGACTTAAGTACGAAACTTCTGTCTCTCAGGGAACCATGTGAAAAAGTAGGGTTGATGTTTACTGAACGAAAGCGAAAAGGATTATAAGGAAGGGGGAGGGTCAAATGCAGGTGAAGGAACGTCCCCAGTTACCCAGGAAAAGAAGCCTTCGAATTAATTTCACTACGGGCTGACGTCATAGCAGGAAAGGAAACCGAAAAAGGGGGGGGCCCGCTATGTGATCATGTCAGGCGCTCAAAATTTTAAATTTTCCGCCCGGAAAAAGGGTGCAGACGGCGAAAAGGGAAAAAAAAAAGGGAGTAAGGTCACCATCTTACCAGCATTCACCTTAATTTTAGAAGGTCGTGCAAATGCAACGAGGACTAGCTAGGGGTAAAGGAAGGTCAGAAGGGGAAAGGGAATGGAAAAATTGCAAAACGCAGGTGAGAAAAAAAAAGTTTAGGCCGTAGAGTTACCACCAAGTTTGGAAGGGACAGGTGTCAGCTCGTAAAGGGGGGGTCAGCGGCGGAGTGACGTCGAGGCAGAATTTGTGTCACAGTGAAATGGAACACGCTGGACCAAACTTCAGACAGAAGATGCCAAACAAGGGGGGTGACCACGCTTGCACGGAAACTTGCGGGGGACGCAGAAGAGGAGGTGAACAGTTTGTCCGCTACTGGGACTGGATGGGCTCGCAAACAGCAGCTCATGGGCACTTCACGTCAACCTCGTAAACAAACCATCGCCACCCAGGCAAAAAAAAAGCGAGAAAAAAAGAGCTCGGTAGGAGGAAAAAAGCTTTCCGACGGGAAAAACGAACGGATGGAAAAATCGATACCTCCCGTCGGGGGTCTGTTTCACGTCAATGGCCCACAGAGGGAAAGCAAAAAGGGAGGGAGAAGCGAGTTCATCTCAAATGCTCTGTAAAGGGAAGCGATGGGCCCTCAAGAAGAGACACCGACACCTGGAAGAAACAATCCTCGTTTGGGGGGGGGGGACTCACTGTAATCGTAGGCAACGGTGGCATGTAGACGGGAGAAGAAGGAGAGAAGAGGAAGACAGGATAGACTTCACCCGGGCTCGTGAACTAAAAGTCACACCCCCAATGAGGTGAGTTTGTCCAGTCCAAAAAAGGCAACTTTTGACAAAACGTAGGGGGGGGGGAGGGGAATAATATGGGAGGGTCATGCTGCTCTCTACTAGAAAAATGTCAACCTGGGGATAACTCTGCCACCGAGAGCAGAAGGGGAGCAGTGAGATATAGACCCCAGCCATTGCGAAAAAGTTATCGCACAACCGATGACCAAGCACATCTGGGGAGAACCCGAGGGCTTAGGCAAATTGCACTCCGGTTCGAGGGGAGGGGGTGGCTCGCAGATGTATATTCTGAGTTAGGAGGGGATGTTCAGTGAGTGTCCAAAGAGTTCAGGCAGCTGCTCACGCAATGACACGAAAGAGGAGGGAAATGGACGTGGGAAGAAAATCCGAGGACG
>Ga0179591_1287342_pt1 | contig 24586 bp, 51 predicted proteins | sample CZOMad2_1_08_16f_FD_182891 | JGI IMG/M metagenome (GOLD analysis project Ga0179591, IMG submission 182891) | Vadose zone soil fungal communities from Angelo Coast Range Reserve, California, USA - CZOMad2_1_08_16fungal (PacBio error correction) | ecosystem: Environmental > Terrestrial > Soil >...
CTGTAAAAAGACCTACAATTTGAAAGAATTTATCGTAACATGAAGTTAACAAACTGGTGGTTGAACACAATGTCTGGCACGGGGTTGGGGTCTAACGCCTGGGCTTCTTACGTCCCGCGAGAAAAAGTTCCTCGTTTTAAAAAAACAGCTGGTGGGCCACAAAAAACGGATCCCCGAGAAAAGGGGGGGGGATCTACTAAAATCCCGTAAAGACAGAAATGGGGGTCGCGGGTGGATAAAAAAATGGGAATAGGCAAACGTCATCGTGGGGGTGGGGGTTTGGGGGGTGGGTTTTTGGTGTTGTGGGGGGTTTTTTGGTTGTGAAAAGGGTTGGTGTCCTGGGGGGTTGGGGTGGGCCTCCGTGCGTGAAAAAAGTCGCAGGGGGGGAAGTGTGTGGTTGGGAAAAAAAAAAGAGGGGGGTGACGATTAAATAGGAAAAGCGACCTGGGTAGAAGAAGCGGAAGCCGTTGTCAGGGGGAATGGGAGGGTCGAAACTGGGTTCGACACGGCAATGTCATCTTGACGCACATGGGGGGTTGGATCTAAAGGTGTGCGTGTACAATAAATCTGAAGAGGGACACGGGGGGGCAAACCAACGACAAAAAAAAAAGAAAGAAGGAAACGGAAACTTATAATAAAAAAATCCCTTGCTGGCCCCGAACGAATAGGCGAAGGTCAAAAGGAAGTGGAAGTGGAAAACGAAGGGGGGGGAACAGAACGGGGGAAAGTACGGGAACAGGTTTGGAATTTGCCGCGTAAAAGGGTTTACTGGTAGCCAAAAAAAAAAACGAGGCCAGAAAAGAGTACACTTTTCGAAAGGGTGGGAAATGAAAAGAGGGGGTAAAATGTATCTTCCCGTGAAACGGGAAAAATACAAAAAGAGCGAGAAGGAAAGGGAGGAAAATGAATGTGACGCATGAAAGGGGCCGATTAATGAAAAAAGTAAAAGGGGGGGGGAAAGCCGGAACTGGGTGGTCTCTAAGGGGCAGATTATGGCCAAAGAATGGAACCCCATTTGTCCTTGGGGAAAGTTCAAGGGGGGGGGGGAGGGGGGTTTCGGTGTGGTCTAGGTTTTCCTCTCCGAATGCCCCGTCAGAAATTTCACCGGAACAGGAGGGGAGAAAAAAACCAAGTCGATGATAAAGGTGATGGTTGGCCCGGGGATCAAAAAGGGTTGGGGACCCCCTGGGGGAAGGGGGGGGGGGGGGGAAAGGAAAAAAAGGTTAGATTTTCACAAGCCAGGGGAAGGAAGGGAGAAAAAACAAAAGCATCAGTAACCCTGTTGAAAAAAGTCGGGGGACTGTGTTGAGTAGTGGGGCAAAAAAAAAAAAGTTAGAGGGAAGTTTGTGTGGATTTCAAAGAAAGAGATCAGTTTTGTTGCCAGTGCCGTCCCCGAAGGGGGTTGTAAAATTACATTTGAAGGGAAAAGGAGATCATAGCGGCAAAACGGTCCGGTGTAATGAATACGACCCGTACATGAGCCTTGAAAATTCATAAATAGTTTAAGACGGTCCTGCTGGCGTTCGGAAGGGTGTGGGCCAAAAACGAAGTCAACACAACCAAACAACAAGGCAGGGGAGAGACCACCAAAAAGGTACATCGACGCCAGTAAAGCCGGGAAGGCGATGTACCGGAAATAAGTGAAAAAGAAAAAAATGGATCGGAATCGACTGAGCCTAGTCAAACAAAGGTGGGGGGGAAGGTCCCCAGCGAAGCGCCGTCAAAGCGATTAACTGAAGGGGCAAAGGTCAATCAAGGGACAAAAACAAAGAACGAAAAAAAGGACTGAAGTCTATGGATGAGGGGAAGGCAAGTTTCTGATCGCAGGCTTCCTGGTGGGAAGATGAAACGCTGAATCTAGAACCCATTACTAAGGGGCAAAAAACCTGGGTGCGCGAACCAAAAGAGGAAATCAAAACAATATTGCGGGTGCTACGCGGGGGAACGAAGAATGCGCCGAGCCCATTTGTCGGCCGGAAGAAAACACCGAAAACGGCGTAAAGGCCAAGCGCATCGGGGGGGGCATAAGAAACTTCATTTGCGAAAGAGGGTTGTTCGCCTGGTGTTTCGGGCCAGGGTAGAACGGCCTCCGCCAATTCAAAGGAACATTAAGGCTCGCCCGACCTAATGACGTTGCCAGAAATCTCACAAACTTGACCCACCGCTACCCATTTGCCTTGAAAAAAAGACCTGGTGCAATACATAATACCCACAGCAGAGCGTGAAAAGAAAAGGGGGGGAATGAGCTGGTCGAAGCCGGGGGAGGCGGTTGCGCCCCCCCAGGGCCCTATGGTGTGACTTGGACTAAAGCCGTTCGCCGGGGTGTGGGACCCATTCGTCTGGGGAAAGAGTCACCGGTTGCCAGTCGGTCCGTGAACTGAGCGCAGTGACTGTCAATTCTAGTGCCTAATCAATTGTTTTTTTTTTGTGTGCAAAAGGGGGAACCCCTCCTACCGACCTTGGTGACGACGTTAAAGAATAACCTTTTTGTCAACCCCATCCGGACAGCCCAAACACCCAAAGAAAACGATTCCAGCCAAGTGGGGGGAGACGGATGCGCGCTGAAGGGGATTTCCGCAGTGTCAGTTGGAAGGCCACCGGTTTTGTAAAAGAAGCCGAATTTACCCCCGAGAATACCCAAGTGCGACATGAACAAATCAAGTGTCGAGACTGTCTGCACTGCAGACGTTCAGGGGACGGTGACGGGGGCTTGTTGCGGGGCCCAAAGGGAAAAGCCACCCCTGTGGGATAGAAAAAGTAAAAACCGTCGCCGTTTGGTGATTTGGAAGTTAGCCAACGTAAGGTGGAACAAGTGTCCTGTGTGGGAAAGAACGGCCGCACGAAAAAAGGGGGAAAGTTGGGGCACCATCACTAAATTACACTGGACGGGCAAATAAACAACCTGGAAATTTTGACTCAACAAGAAGGGGGAAAATGGACAGGAGGAAACCCGTGTCAACCCGGGTTGTTGTGGGGTGGCTGGACAGGCATACAAGCCCGTTGCGAATCCTATCGCAAGTCACCGCCGGGGATGTGTTTGCGTGTGCGCTACAAGGAAAGTCGAATACTCAAAATGAGGTCAGGCCCCGGCCACAAACGAGGGCTGACGCTAGGGGGTTGAGATTTGCAACAAGGAGGTAACAGAGGGGGGAAAAAACGTGCTTGATCATTATCATTGGAACCGGGCAAGGGGGGGGGACTTCACTTTGTTTCAGAATTATTAAAACTTTCGCGAGGGGAAGGACGTAAACCTGTAGACAGGCTCCAAAAGATGAGTTTAAGATTGCAGTTGGCTTGAACCGCGGCAATTTCGTTGGGGAACAAGGAAAAAAAAAAAGAAAACGGGGAAAACTTAGTAAGAAAGCCGGAGGGGTCGCTGCAAATTAGCTGAAAACCTAGGTGGGGCCGTAACATCTGAACAGCAACTGGCAGTACACAAACTATCCGCCCGGTGGACCCACAATTAGCCGTATAAAAAGGAAAAAAAGGTGGGCGTCATACATTTGGTTCTGGCCAACCAAAAGGAGGCAGCAGTGTCAAGTCGAAAGAGCGTCTCGTAACCCTTCCTTCAGAAAACCAGGGACCCGGTGGTGTTGTGACATTAGGCTCAACCGAGATGTGTTAAGGGAAAAGTTGGTCCGGCATCAGGGAGCCTCAAAAACGGGATCATGATTTCAATAAAAAATATGCGCAGCCAGAAAAGTGGAAAAAAAACCAAACCCTACGAGGATTCCTTTGCAGAAGTTTGGGTAAGAAGAAAGATTTCAGTGGGGGCTGGAGTTACCTACCTATTGTCCCAAAGGGAAAAAACAGCGGTGCATGCCGACCAAAGGGACGAAAGGCCCGTGCTGAGGACCTCGACAAGCGGGGGGGTTCAAATAGGAGGGGGAACGCCGTGGTCGGGGGAAAAGGACACTCGACATCAGAGCACCGGCCCCCCTGGGGAGGCCCGCCCAATGATTTAGGAGTGAGGCCAGTGCAAAGAAAAAAAAATACTGCCTTAAACCCGTGGGGGGAATGCAAAAAGGAAAAAAAAAAACCGCACCCAGCCGGGGCTTAAAAAAGGATGTTAGCATATGGAGATCCAAGGACGCGGGGGGACGCCCGAATGAAATGGCGTCCGTACTGGGATGTTGGGGGGGGGTCCACCAGGATGTCAGAAACAACTGATTTAAACAACGAAAAGAAGAGGAAACGCCGCCGGGTCGACGATTGGCCGAACAGTTTTGGCAGCGGGAAAGGGGCTGACTGGGGGGGAAAAAAAGGGAGGGGGAAAAACAAAGGGGAGAGAGTTGTCACTCAACGGGAACGAGGCCGCGAAAAGACTCCTGGGGGCGACCAACGTGAAGCCATGAAAGGGGGCCCAAAAAAAAAAGGGGGGGAAGGGAACAGACGCCAAAAGGAGGTATAAAGAAAAAAAAGGGGAGTACCTCCCCGACGATACAAAAGGATTCAAAAAGACGAGGTCCCAGCGGAACGGCCGGAAAGGGTTATCGCGCACAACGGTTACAAATTTTCAGGGCGGTTGATGGGGGGGGAAGGCAAACGCCTAATAAGGCAAAAAGCAAAAAAAAAATTTGGGGAACTAAGGAGCCTCTGAAAGGCCGTGGGAAACGGGAGGATAACAAATGGTAAAGTCTTCCGGGGCCCAGGGGCGAGAAAACAAAAGGAAAAAAGTCGGAAGGCCATGAAAAAAACCCCTTGGTGCCAAAAGGCGAGGGGAAAAGACCACCCTTAAACACCGAGCTAACATGAGCGGGGGAGAGTTAAACTAAATAAAACTAGGGTCTTAGGTTTGTAGAGGACTCAGAGGGGACAAAAAAGAAAGTACCTTCGCCAACTGGCGGGGTCATGACTGCCGTGGCGGAGAGCCAGGAACGACGCCCTGAGGACAAGTTTAAAGCCTGAAACGTGCACCCCCCTATTTGGAAGAGGGAGCTGGGATGGTGCCTATGTTTCAGCGAGAAAAGAAAAGAGAAAAAAAAAACGGGGGAGAGGAGGAGGAAGATAGCACGTTACAAGTGTCAAATTCTTTTCAAGCGGGGGGACCGGAATTAAACTTGCGAACGTGGTCACACAAGTCAATGAAAGGAAGGGGGAGTGTAGGCCAAAACGGTGGGAGAAAATACTCCAACAAGGGAGACCAGGGCAAGAAGACCATCTTCTTGGGTGTGGAATTTGTTTCAGGTTTTGGGTCTCCGAAAAGAAAACTAAGGTGACGAAGGAGTTTAATATCCAAGAAGAAGTTTTAGCTGTGGAGGAGGGGGTTGGGTCCCGTTGGGGAGTAGTCAGATTCTCGTAAAAGGAAAGGGCCAGGCTGCCTTTCATCAGTGGGGGGAAAAAAAACGGTCCTCCAGGCAGAACGGGGTGGGGGGCGCCGCGGGGTTCAAGGACGTTTTTTAAGATCAAGAAAGGAAGACAGGGAGCTATTCCGGCAACCAAATGGAGTGATGAAGAAGGCCGCCCCGAGAACTGACAAAAAATGAAGACGGCGAAAGGGGAGGAAAGGGGGGCCAAAATCTACGGTAAGAGTGCTATTGCCATCTGGAAGGGAAAAATACTTGATTTGATCTCGGGGGGTAGTTTCAAAACGTTGTTGGACTTATCCCTGCAATGGCTGTCGGGGGGGGGCACATAAGGGAAAGGAAAAAGGGGCCCGAGATGGGCTCAACTTTTTTGAAGTCCACACCAAAGGGGCGTTTATTCCAAAAAAGAGATCAAAGACAGAAAAACAGGATCAATCCGTCAGTGAAAAAAAACCCCAAAAAGCAAAACAAAAGCAAAAAAAGGGACTCACCCCAGAAAAACCAAACGTAGAACAAGTCAAAAAAAACCGACGGGGGGACGCGGCCGTTGGGGGGGGACCGAGTATTGAGAGGGGGCCCGTTCAATAAGGGTTTTTGAGACAATATAGGAAGGGGGGAATAAGGGAAAATGGGCGACGGGGGGACAACCTACGGGGTACGGGAGGGAGGGAAAGGAGATCGACGGGTAACAATGAGAGACAGGGGCCGTGGGGGCGGGTGTCGAATGTTCGTCGGCAAACGGGGGTAACTGCCGGATGAGGTACACGGGACATGTACAAACGAAAGCCCGAAAAAATCAATCATGTAGGGGGGGAAAAAAAGACGCCTGGGGGGGCATCTCGGGCGTTAAGCCGATTGGCGGTTGGGGTAAAAAAAAAATCCAGAATCAGGGGAAAAAACTCGACGCCCCTTACCTGTAAGGTCCATGGACAAAATATTCGAGAGTGGAAAGGAAAAAAACCGAGCACAGGGGTTGGAAGGAAAGACGTGGGGTACCGAAATAGGGGAAAGGGAAATAAAAAAACGAAAAAGGGGGAAAAAGAATAGTCAAGATACAGAACTCGAAAAAAAAGGAACATGTGGGGGTGAAATTCAAAGGGGGGGGCGGCGAAAAATATTATTGGGGTGTGGGGTGGAGAAAAAAAAATACGAACCGGCGTGAAAAAAGGGGGCTTGGTGGGAGGGCAGAAGGATTGACGAAATATACGAACCAAAGAAAGGGGGGGGGAGCAAGGAAATAAGTCAAAAAGAGGTTGGTGGGTTTGGTGGTCAGGGGGGGGGGGAAAGGGTTTACGAAAGGGCAAAAAAAAGATTCCACGTGACAAACCAGACCTAATACAGCCAGAACCAATCAGTGTGTATGTAGGAGGCAAGGTTGGGCGGGAAAGTTGAGACGCCATGCGTTGTTCAAACAACGAGCGGGTTTTGGGGGGGGGGGGGGGGAATTAAGCTGGGGGGTTAAGCGGAAACCGAGGGTTGGAAGAGTAAACGTATTGGCAAAGAGAAACAGAAAAAAAAAAAAAAAAAAAAAACAAAGGAGCGGACTGAAATTTGGGGGGGGGCAAGTCAGTTCAGTAAAAAGCAAGGACCAGGGGATAAAAAAACTGGCCCCCGACACGACCCCAAGGGGAAAGGCGATATCCAAAAGGGGGGAGGGAAGTTCATTTACCTAGGGTACTGAAAAGGAAGAAAAAAAAAAAAAAAGAGAGGGGAAAAAGAAGGAGTAGTCATTTTGAACAAAATAAAAAACCCAACAAGTTTTTCAGAGGTAAGGATCCAAAAAACTGAAACGTTTCACAGGAGGGGGGTAAAAAAAGAAAAAAAAATTCCTGGTCCAAAGGAAAAACAGACAGCAGGAAAAATACGGGGAGGGGTTTGCGGCCCCTGAAACAAGGTAAAAAAGGGGGGGGGAAGTCTGGACAAAGTAGACGAAAAAATCCCAAAGAGATTGTGATAGTAAAGCCAGAAAAAAAAAAAAAGGAGGGGAGGGGAGGGTGGACCAACTGGGAAACAAAAAAAGTTGAAGGTTCCTTTGTGAAGCCTCAGTTTCCCCGTATTCTTTAGAGTAAAAAAAAAGGAACTGGGGGGGGGAAAAGCAAGGAGAAGGGCAAATTGATAGGGGGACAAAAATCCCAGATAATCACCTGGCAAAAATGAGAGGGACAGGGACAAAAAAGGACCATTGGGGGGACAATATGGTCTGTTGTAAATGGAACAAAAAAAGGGGGCGACCGGCGTGTTGAAAACGGGCCAAGGAAAAAAATCAAAGGGAGGTTGAGCAGGACAAAACGCCATGCAAGGTCAGAAGCGCAAAGGAAAAAAAGTGGGCCAAGAGTAAGAACAAAGAGACGAAAAGGGAAAAAAGACGCCTTGTTTTCATGGGAGCAACGTGGAAGGGTGAGGGAAATTATCTTAAGGGTGAAAAACAGCGGGTGGCCATCAGACAGACAAAGGAGGCAGGGACTGGGGTCAGAAAAAAGGGTGCAGACTCTCAGAGAAAGAGAAAAAAAGCTAACACACCGGGGGATAGACGGTGGAAAAGAGGTGGGGTTTTTGGGGGGTGTGGACCGATTGGGGGGAAAAAATAGGGGAAAACGATTGTGGGGGGGGTAAAGGATGGGTTCAGGAAAGGCAGAAAGAAAAAAAGAAAAGCAGGGGTAAATAGGCGCAGGGAAAGGGTTTGAAAGGAAGAGGGGAGAAAGGGTGGGGAAAAGAACACGGAAAGTTAAATCAGGTTCGGGCTAAAGGCAATGGGGAAGACATGGTCCAATCGGGGATTTGCAGACGTCACAAAAGCAAAAAACAAAAAACCAGAAAGACAAGGGCGAACGGCTGAAGAATGTAAAGAAGACGGAGGGAAAAATAACTATCGGAGGAAAGCGGGGTTGAAAGGAAAACATCGAGTCCAGAGTTAAAAAAGAGGATGGGCATTAAACAAAACCGTTGGGGGGAAGTGACTGAGGGGGGGGGGGAAAAAAATGAAAAGTTGGAATGGGACAAACAAAGGGTAAAATCATACACCTGGGTAGACGGGGGGGGGGGGGGGGCTTTGAGGGGGGAAACAAGGTTGTGGAACTGGATTCGACGTGAAAACGGGGGGGAAGGAGCGGCCCTTAGGACAGGGGAAGGCCTTATCAAATGTGAGAGGGGGCTCATTGGTAGCACACTAACTGAGGGGGAGGCCCGAAAACCAAAGAAACTTCCGCACTGGTGGGAGGGTATGGAGACTTCATGGGCCAGGGAAGGTGGTGCTTGACAAAAATTGTGCAAGGGGGGGGAGGTGGGGGTTTCAAAAAAAAAAAAAGGGACTTGCCATTGGTTTTGTGAAGTTCTTTTTTTTCTGAGTTCGAGGACCGTTGGGGGGTGTTTCAAAGTACTAAAAGAAAGGCACCCTCAACACGCTTCTAAAGGGGGGGGATTAGGACGGAAAAAGCTATTATCAACATGAGGCTTAGGATGTGGGGTTAGGGGGAAAATCTGGTAGTTTTTACTACAGGGGGGGGGAAAAAACAAAAGGTGGGAAAAAGGTGTTAAAAGGGAATCAAGGAGGAAATTTTTTCCCTGGAAAAAAAAAGGGGAAACAGAAAGGGCAGAGTTGAAAGGCAAAAGGGGAACTAAAACTGTTTTAGAAAAGGTTGAGCGTACCGGTTTGGATTCAAGAATATTGGGGGGGGGGGGTGGGCCAAGTGGCCAAGTTCCAGTAAAAGGGGGGGGGGCAAAAGATACCACGAGAAGAAAGGGAAGAATCAGAACGGCTCACCGAAAATTTGCGAAATATCCAAGACCAACCGGGAATAAGCCGTCAGGAAAAGAGTTGCTCTGAGGTGAGAAGGGGGGAGGGTTGTTTATCAACTCTCACAAAACAGGGGGAAAGGGGTAAGGGGAGAAGCGGTCCACACAATGGATTAACAGGCAAAAGGAAAAAATAGATGAAGGGTTACATTGAAAAGGGGGATGAGGGATGAACAAACTGGTACATAGGGAAATCAGTCGAGAAGGGGAAACAACAGTTGAGGAAAGGGACAAAAAACAGAAAGGGAAAAAGGACAAGGGGAAAAAAGACTCGAAAATGGTATCAACCCTCTAGGAAGGGTTGAGAAATAACCAGAAAGAAGAAATGAAAAAGGTGTGAAAGACAAGGACTTTGGGGGTGTGGAATTAATACCTCGATGGAGGAAAAACATAGGAGAAATCTGAAGAAACAAGGGGTTGTCAGTCAAAAATTCTAAAAAAGGAAAGAAAAGAGAATGAAAAAGGCTAAGGTGGGAGACGTGGCAAAAGGCGGAAGTCGCCGAGAAAGGGGGAGGGAGGGGGGGACGTGATAAAAGCAAAAAAAAAACAAAAAAAAAACTGCAACGTCAAAAAGGGGGCAATGGGGGGAGGAAGCTTCAATGAAAGCAGCGAAAAAAGGGGATAAGGGGGCCCGCTTTGTTTCGGGATCAGAAAAGGGGGGGAGACGCCAACAAGGGAGTGGAGAAGGAAAAAGGGGCCGGAATGAAAGGTTTCCGTACAAACGACGAAATACCAGGAACAGAACTTTGTCTCACCCAACACGCAAACCCAGGGGGGGTCAAAAAAGAGGGGGGGTTGAAAAAGATCCGGGTGAACATAAAAGGAGGGAACACAAGAAAGCAAAAAAACCAAAATGCACAAGGAAATGGCTCCGGGGGAAAAAAAGAAGATGTGAAAGAAGCAGATTTCGGGGGCTTTTGGTCAGAAAGATTAGTTTGGTTGACTTGCTCAAAAATTTGAGAACATATTCACTGGATGTTAGGAAAAGGGGGTGTAAAGGCAATGAATCACCGATTTCAAAAAAAAAGGAAAAAAAACGTCAACAGGACTGGGAGAGGATAAATCATAAAAGGGAGGGGCCTCCTCCTCCCGAAATGTCACTTACTGGGAAGAAGAAAGTATACAGGTAATCAGACATATAAATGAAGAAATGGGGGGCCAAAAAAGCCGAAGGAAAATAAAAAGGGTGGCCGAAAAAGAAAAAAAGAAAGGGGGCAATTCCAGGTTCAAGGGGGGGAAAGGAAAATTAAATCTGATCCGGAACGTTTAGGGACAAATATCTCAAAAAGGAAAAAAAGGGTGTTGGACCACGGAAAAAAGGGAGGGCGGGCGGGAGGAGAGGGGAGGGAGGTGGGGAAGGGGGTTGTTGGTCTTGATGGGTGTGTTGGAGAGGGGGGGGGGGTGGAATGGGGGAGGTGGGGGAGGTCGGCGGGGAGAGGTCAAAAAACGGGTAGAGGTGGGAGCGAGGGGCAGAAATGGGGGGAGCAAGAGGGGGGGGGTGAGGGATAGTGGAAAAGGGGGGGGGGAGAGGGGAGTAGAAAGGGTGGAAAGGGGGGGCGGAGGGAGGTGAGGGAGAGGGGGGTGTAGGAGATAGAGAGGGGGGGGAGGAAAAGGAGAGGAGGGGGGGGCTGGGCGGGGGAGTGAAGGGAAGAGGGCGGGGGGGCGGGGGGGGTGGTTGAGAGGAGGAAGGAGGGTGAAGTTTGGGAGGGAGAGGCGTAGGGGGGATAGGAGGATGGGAGGGAAGTGGGGGGGAGGTAGGAGCGAGCAGGGAGGCGGGAAAGTGGAGGCGGAAAACGAGGGATAGGACGTGTAGGGCGGAGGTGGAGGCAGATGAGGGGGGAGGGGTTATGGAGTGATAAGTGAAAAAGTTAGGGGTGGAGCGGGGAGGAAAACAGGCGCCGGAGGGGGAGAGAGGGAATAGGTAGAGGGGAGTGAGAAGGGTGAGAACAGAGGAACGAGGGAAAGTGAAGTCAGGGGAAAGGGAGGAGGAAAGACTGGGACTGGCTGTTGGGACTGGTGGGACGGGGTTGGGCACACTCCGGGGTGCGAAAAAAAAAAATAGAAAAGGCGATTGCACAAAGTCCTCATTTGGGAACGAAGACCAAAAGTACAGGCCGGTGCAAAAGTTAGAGGGGGGAAGAGTGGGCAGGGACCAGGGGGGGGGAAAACGGAGTTTTTAAAAAACAGTTCAAGGTCCAAACGAAGAGGTCACCAAACCCGTGGTGGCCATGGGTAGACAAAAAAAAAGTATGAACTGGGTCCTGTGAAACGACAAACGCAAAAGCCCAGAGGCGGGAAAAATGGGTTGGGGGGGGAAAAAGGGTCGAAAAGGAACTGGCTACGCAAAAAAGACTTGGGGGAGAAAACAGAGAAGGGGGGGGAAAAAAGGCGGCGGAACTCCGTGAACAAGGAAAGGGGGGGGTGAGGTTTGGGGGGAAAATGGACGGTCCCGTCAGCCAAGAAGAGAGAGAGGAAAAAAATCAATCTGAAAATGGGGGGGGGGGGCGGAGGAAGGAGTACTTGAAAAAGCACAGGTTCAAAGAGGTGGACTGGGCAAGTCCAGCAGAAAAGGGACCCAGTAAGGGAAGGAGAGGTGTCTGTGACGATCTCCATGCAAGGTAAAAGATGGAAAAAAGGGATCAGTGAAAAGGGAAAGGGGAAAAGTCAACCAAAGGGGGTTCAAAAGTAAACAAGCATGGGGAGCTGAATCACTTGCGTAATAACGTGGAAGCAGGGTCTACTGCCGAAAAAAGGAATAGGTTTGGATATGGTGGGAAAGTGTCTGTGGAAACGGAGGTTGGCCCGGGGGGGGGGTACCGGAACTTGGCCAATGGGAAAAAAAAAATAAGAGGGGACGGGGGGGGTGGCAAGGTGGAGAGGGGGGGACGGTGAAGGGGGAGAGGAAAAAAGCCTGTTAACACAACATCTTAACATCCCTGGCCAAAAGACAAAAACCTATCCGCACGAGGGGGGGGAAAAAAACAAGAGCGAACTCCCAAGGAAACGTGGGGGGGAAACACAAGGGACAACAGTTGGGTTGGGGGATTGACGGGTCAAAAAATTGTGAGGCAGGGGGTGGCACCTATTCAATGAGAAACGGGGAGGCTTAAAAATTGAACAGGAATAAACAAAAAAAAAAAAAGTGGTTTTGTAAGAGTAGGGGGACCGCAAAAAATTAAGGTGGTGTTCGTCGAGGGTCGGGGAAAAACACCTTTGGGGGGACCTCAACAAGGAAACAAAAAAAGGAAACCTTGTAAGGGGGGAAAGAATTGGAAAAAAGGAAGTGAAAAATCAGAAAGGTTGGCCCCAAAGAAGGAAGGCAGGTGGGGAGGTATTGAAAGGGAGGGGGGGTGGACCTAAAATGAAGTTGACCGAGGAAAGGAGCGGGTTTGTTAACCAAAAAAACTTCGCACTGCAACTGGCTGCTATTTAACGAACTGACACTATGAAAGAATGATTTGGGACTGATCTCTACAGGGTCTAGAGGGTTAGGGGAAAAAGGGAGGATGAATTGAGTACGGGGAAATAACGCCTATCACAGATGGTACGGGAAACCCAAAAAGCGGGGGCCTTGAAAAAGGCAAAAGGGGAAATTGCTGAAAAGTGAGACCACCGAGGAAAACCACACACTGCTGGGTTGAGGGTAAAGTGCTAAAAGGGATAAAGCTGTACTGGAACGGGAGGGGGAAAACTTAAATGTTCCATCGTTAAAAAAGGGGGGGGGGTTTCCAATTATTTTCTAACGATTGTAAGAATTACCCCGCCAGATAAGGAAACAAAGGTGAAAAGAGTTGAGTGAAAGTGGAAGAGGGGAAAAACCTTGTGCTGCTGGGCAAATAAAAAAGGCCAAAAAAGAAAAAAAGGATTGGTAAATAAAGGTCAGAGGAAAGCCACGAGGGGGGGTGGAGAAAGAGAAAGGGAAATGCTCAAAATGGAGCCAAAGAAGAGGGGAACAGTGGCGTGGACAAAAAGGGCCCCAACGAACGCAAAAGGGGGACACCGCAACAGTCATGAAAGAAAAGAGTAAAGAAAGGATTAAAAACAGGGGAAAGGTGAAGAGAGGGGGGAAACGTAAAAAAAGTTTCTCAGCAAAAGGTGAAACAAAACGAAGACTGTGTAAGGGGGGGATCAGGCGCATAGAGTCATCAGCGGTTAACTAAAAGGGAGGCGGGGGAAAAAAGAGGAAAACAAAAAGAAAACAAATGTGCAAGTCCTGCAAGGGGCCGGCCCGGGGTGAAACAAGGCTTAAAAATGGAAGCAGAAAAGGGGAAACGCTTACATGATAAGAGACGAAAAAAATTAGAAACAGGAGCTAACCCTCGGTTTGTAGGGGAAACACGCGGGGACGAGAGGAAGATAACTCAAGTGAGGGAAAAAAGAAGAAAAGTCCATGAAAAAAAGTCACTGAGGGAGGACGGGGGAAAAAACGAGATTGACTGACCGTTTAAACCCGCTAAGGAGAAACGTAAGAAAAAAAAAAGGAAAAAACCTTGTAGGAAAAGGGCCACGGCCCCAGACACCAAAAGGAAAAACAAGAATAGAAGGGGTCAGTAGGAGAAAAACACTCAAACAACACGAGAAAGGGAAGAAGAAAAACCTGGAACATAGGCCTATATTCTTTTTAAAAGGGGCGCTGCCCGGGAAAAACCGGAAGACGGGTTGGGTCAAACCGGGAGGGGGAAAACTGAAGTCCAGTTGCCAGAAGGACGGAAAAGATAAAAACTCAAATGCCGCCGGCAAAAAAAAAGGAGAGGGGAAAGAAGGGGGGGGTTGGCAAAGGAAGGAAAAAACAGGAAGAAAATGTAAAGAAGGGAGGGGAGGGGTTGAGGGAAGGAAGCACCAGAAGGGGAGACAAGTAAAAAGCACCATGGTGGTTCAGGGCGTCCGAGCGAAGACCGTAAAGTAATGGGAAGAGCTAAAAGACGGGGTAAATGATCAAACAGTTTCCTCAATTCAAAAAAAGGGGGGGGGGGTAAAACGGGAATTTTTCCCCAAAGGGGGGTCCCGCAAAAACCTCTAGAGATCTTCAAAAGCAGGGGAAGTCATTGAGAAGGCAGAAAAAACTTAAAGAGAAAAAATTTCCTTTCCGGAAAGTGGGGGAGGAAAAATAGACAAAGGAAAGTCGATCTCCATGAGTGGGGAAGAATACTGGAAGGGAAAAGAGGGAAGGGGATTGTCACGGGTTTGAACAAGGGGGGCCTTCGGAACGGTAAAAAAGAGTGGGTTATGGTAATTTCATGGCGAAAAGTTGCAGACGGGGGACACGTCTGTTTCTGGGTTGAGGGGGACAAATGCCGCGAAACGGGTGTGGGGGCACAGCGGCATGGGATGGGAAAAAAGATGCCTTCTCCAGTGGGGAAGCCATTCCACAAAAAAGCCAAAAGGTCAAAAACAACACAGAGAGAAACCAAAGAGAAAACAAGCAAAGCTCAAAAAAGAGGGGGGGAACCGTTCAGGGTCTTGCCGGATTACCTTGTAAAACCCAAGGGGAAACAAAAATCAGGGGGTTGGAGGACGAGTGTTGACCAGAGGGATGGGGTGACCAGGGCAATTAAGGGGGAGATCCACCTCAAAAAAAAAGCCATAATGAAAAAGAAAAGGTGGGGGCGTGGGGGGTCTCAGAAAAAGACTTCAAAAAAGTGGTTACCAAGAAGGGGGGGATATGGGGGGAAAAAAAGTGCCATGTCCACCCCTAACATCAAAAAGACAAACGGGAACCAAGAAAGTGCTCCAAAAAGGTGGTGGGTCTAGAAGGGAAAGACTAGGGGGGGCGGTTGACTCCTTTTCACTTCCAAAAAAGATGAAAAAAAAACAGGAGAAAGAGGGGATTACCGGAGGAAGAAGAAGTAGAAAAAAGGGAAGTTCGGGAAACAAGCGTTGTGGGAACTGCGTACAGGCAGAACATTCAGATAAAAGAAAACTTCGCAAAAGGAGAAAGTCGGGGGGGGGTTTTGTGTGGGGGGGAAAGAAGGGGGGAGGCAATTATTTGTGGGTAATTCTGAAAAATCCCGAGAACAGGGGGGGGGTGGACTGAGTGGGGGGGGTGTGCGGAACAACGAATGAAATGGGAAAGACAAACGAACACAGGAAATAGGGGGGGGCGCCTGTGTACCCGAAGGGGGGGGGTCAAGGGGGGGGGGGGTCAAGGGTGGAGAGGTTAAACGCCGGAGAGGTGAAGCCCATCACGACGATAGGGTGGGGGAAAAGAAAATACAAAAAAACAAAAGACAATGGGGGGGAGAACGGGCCACAGTTTTGTCGTTTATTAAGGGGCTAGAGTACGGGGGTGTCAACCCTTAGGGGGTGTTGGGGAAGGGGGAAAGAAGGGTGGGAAAGAAAAAAAAATTTGAAAAAAGGAGGAAAAGAAAACGGGGAAGCTCTAGGTGAACAAGAGGGCTCGAAAAGAAAAAAAAGACTCTACTAAGTGGGGGGGTGGGGGGGGTTTTTGCCAAGGGGAAAAAGTTCAGGGGGAAACAAAACCAAGAAAGGAAGACCAAGGGAAAAGATCTGATCGGAAGTTGAGACGGGAAGGGCGACAGGATTTTAGAGAAGCACAGAGGGAGGCAGCATGGAGGAACTGGAGACCAATGTAACGGTGAAAATGAAAAGGGGGGAGCTTACGTTGGTCAAAGGGGCTGTAAATCCCTTCAAATCAAGACCAAAAGCAAAAAGAATCGGGACTCGAACATCAAAAAAAAGTGGGAGTGTGGGGGGGGGGGGGGTGGCTGAAGGTGTTCAAACCTTGACAAAAGCATTGGGGGGGTTTGGGGAAAAAAACCGACTTATCAGAAAGCAAACATCAAGAGGTCTGAGAGGGGACCTTGAGGAAAAAAAAAAAAAAGGAAAGCCAAGGGGGACCAAATCCCCCAAAAAAAAAAAAACCTTGAGAAAAGGGTTCAGACAAGGCAAGTTACCAGTTTAAGGGGGGACAAGACCAGTGGTAAGGAAAGAGAAGGGGGTCAAGGTGTCAGGGGAAAGGGACACATGCCACAAAAAAATAAAAAAAGCCTAGGCAGGGGTCGCTGGGAATTAAAAGACCAGGAGAACCACTTTGTGAAAAGCTGGGACGGTGGAACAAAAAAGGAATGGGAAAGGAACCAACTGAAGCCAAAGGACCTGGTTCCCGAAAGGAAAATGTCGGCCACGAACGCCAAAACGTGAAGAACGGTCGAAAAAAGGTGGGGAAGGGGGGGGGAGGGGGAGGGAAGCCTACAAAATGGGGGGGGGACAAAGTACAAGTGAAAGGGGACTCACTCATTTGGCAAAAACACGACTAAAACAGGGGGGGTACAAACAGAGGGGGAATCAACTTAACGTGGGGGTCGGGAAAAAGGGGTGGGGGGGCCAGCACCAAGAAGAAAGACCGTCATAAAAGGAAAAAAAAAAAAAAAAAAAAAAAAAAAACACTGGGTGAATATTAAAACTCAAAGAGGGTTGGTGGGGTGGTTGGGTTGGGTGGGGTTGGGGGGCCTAAAGGTCTTTAAGTTGAAAAAGGGGGGGTCCGTTTGGTGGGAAAGTTTTTTTAGTTGGGGAAAATGGTCGGCTATTCTTTGAAACTAAAAAGGGGGGTTCCAAGGTTGGGGGGTGAAATTCCAATCGTCAGAACTGGGGGGGGGGGGAAAAACGTAAAAAAACATCGAAATGGTTGACGAAAACAAAAGGCCTTTAAAAAAAAAGAAAGGGGGCAAAGAAGTGGATCGACGACAGAACGCCGACAAAACAAGCAAAGGCGAACGGCAAAGTTAAAAGAAAAAGGGACTTGGAAAAAAGTAACAAAGGGGCAATTCTGGGAAGAGGGAAAAAACCAACGCAAGTTCAAACACTGACGTTAAAAAAGTGGGGGGGGGGAAAAAATGGAGGAGGGTGGAAATTTCGGAAATGGCCAAAAACCCAGAAGCTCAACTCGACTGTGTCAAACGAGGGGGGGGGAATGGGACAATGGGGGACGGTGAAGGAAAAAAAACGGGAAAAATGAAAAATACACTCCCAATGAACTCCGATGGGGAAAAGGAAACCGGGGGGGGGAAATGCGAAAGGGGGAACGGGGCGCAAAAACTTGCGTTTAGGGGAAAAGGAACGCAATAACCTCCAGATGGTTAGGGAGGGAAGCTTAAATGAATAATGGGAGGACAGGTTCCGGTGGGGACTACGTTTGCCAGGGTGGCGTTTTTGAGGGGGGCCTTGGGGTTTGAGCGAGTCAGACTCCTCAGCTAGAGAGCAGAGGGAATGGGAAAAACTGGAACCTGCGAAGGAAGACAACTCCGTAATGGGTGGGGGAATTAAGATTAGTTGTGACCTGGATCAAGCCGGGGGGTGCCAATTGGAAATTTTTTCAGGGGGGGGGGGTCAATGTTTTTAAAAGGAAGGGTTTCAGTGAAACAACAACTTGGAAAAGTAAAAAAAAAAAAAAAAAAAAAACCTGAAAGACTGGGGAGGTGGGGTGGGGGGAAAAGGGTGGAAGAAAATAGCGGCGGGGTTTGTGGAGGGAATCAAGAAGTAAGTGGGACAAGAGCGGAGGGGAAAAGAATTTCCGGAGTCCACACTGCAAAAACTATCAAAGGGGGAATCCATAAAAAATCATGCCTGGGGAAACGAAGAAGTTCGTTCTGGGGGGAGGTGACAAGGGGAAAAAAGGGTGTGGGGGGGGGGGGAATTCGATAAGAAAACAACCAATTAGAAGGTAAAGGTAAAAAAAGGGAAAGAGGTCAAAACACAACCATTCATTAAGAGCAGAAAAGGTGGGAGAGACTCAGGAAAAAAAATTCGGGGGGACAACCAAGGGTGGAAAGTGGCAAAAATAATCTCGGAGAGGAAAAAGGTATCATTGGAAAGAAGGAGAAGGGAAAAGCAAAAGGGCTTATGAAGGGAGCAACAGGACGAAGAAAGGGTTAGCAAAAAAATCAAAAACCATGGAACTTTCAATGTGGGGGATGAAAAACGACAGAGTGGTAAGGGTTGCAATGAAAAGAGGGAATAGAGAAAATCTAGATAAGAAACCAGAGGGGGGTGAGAGAACAGAAAAAACTTCTCCCCATCACTAATCATCGAAAAATCAAGGGGCGGTAAGAAAGAGGCGACTTCTTTCGGGAATCAAACTAAAAACCAAAAAGTATCCCAGTGTCAGAAAGAAAAAAAAAGGATAAAAGCCCAACTTGACAAAGGCTTAAAAGCAAGGCCCAATCGGGGGACAATTAAAGAGTCAACATTAATTGGGTTCGCTGTTTGGGGTAAGGGGCCTCACGCATGAGACGTCCGCAGGGGGGGAAAAAAATTCACTAAGCAGTAAATGTCGGGGGATACATTTTTCGGGGGGGACGACGAACATAAGGCAAAAAAATTGTCCAAAAAAAAAAAGCGAACCCAGTGGTGACGAAGTTTAGAGGAAGGTTTTGGGCAGTAAGAAAACACAAAAAGGTCCAACAAGGGTGAAAAGGAAGGAGGGAAACAATGGGCACCAGGAATCAAAATGAAAAAACCCGATTTAGGGTGGAAGTTCTGAACACAGGGCGGGGACTTTTTCTCGAAGTAAACTCAACGGTAAAAGAAGTTGGGTGGGGCTGGGGGGAAGGGTTTGGACTGGACCTAGCATATCACAGGTTCAAAGGTACTAGTCAATGAAGAATTTACCTTGGGGGAAAGGGCCGAAGAAAAAAAAAGGTGTGGGGGGGGCCTACAAGGCAAACTGAAAGAGGAACGTGTTCCGACAATAAATCGCGCCCGGGAAGATGACAATATCAACAAAATGTTTTCAACCACAGGAGCAAGGGGGGGACCAGAGGAAAACGATAAAACGGACTCAGTCTTGCAAAAAGTTAAAGAGAAAGGGGCGACGGGGGACCGAGGGGGGAGCCCCGAAAAAAACTCTCAGTCAAAATTTGTTGGTGGGGGGGAAAAAAACTTGTGTGGGTAAAAAAGATTGTAAAAAAAAGAAAAGTTACCAAAAAAACCAGTGGGGGAAAAAAAAGGCCATTGCCAAGACGCCAGGGGGGAAAATGGGGAACCTTGTAAAAGCTGGAAAAGGGGGGAGGTGAAAAGACTCAAAGAAAAACGATGGGGGGGGGGGCAAGATTCGGGGGGAAGCAAGAGGGTCAGGAAAAAGGTGGGGGTGTTTCCAGGGAGCAACGGATGGGAACAATGGTGGAGGAGAACCAGCAAAAAGATGGGAAGGGGTCAGGGGTTTTGTTGTTCCAAAAAACTGAAGCGGCAAAAATGGATCGAAACAAATACAACCTTTCGGTTGGGAGGGGAAAACAGAATAAAAGTGGGTGATGGGGGTCAGACCAGAGAAAAATTGGGTTTCGTGTTTGGGACACCTTCAAGAAAAAAAGGAACTTTCGCGGAAGAGGGACAAGAAAGAACAACGGGCTTGGGTTTCCGCTAAAAGTAGAAATGGGACCCAAAAAAGTTTACAACAGGCCAAGCCAAAAGAAAAACGGAAACGTGAAACCATTATCTGGTGGAGGGGGGACCATGAAGGTGGAAAAAGGGAGGGGGGAAAAGGATTGAACAGGTAAGGGGGGGGGAAACTGTGTTAGGAATGGGGTGAAAATCCTTCAAAAAGGGCTAAAAGAAAGAGGAGGCGTAAATACACATGTCCTGTCAACAGGAAAAAAGAAGAAGGGGGAGGTGGTTTTCGGGGAGGGGGGTGAGCGCCGGAGGTTTGATAACCGAGTGAAAAAAAACAAAGTCAGTGAAAAGATGGGAAGGTGGGCGAGATTGGCTGTAATAGTTTTTTAAAGAAAAAGCTGAACCGCGTGGGAAAACAGTCTCACAGGAAAAAAGTCAAACAAAAAACTAAGGTTTAACCCCAACAAAAGAAAAGAACTCAACCCGAAAGGTGGCCGTGCAGACCACTTGGGGGGGGGTTCCTGTCTGGGGGAGAAAAACAAGTAGGGGGGGGAGCAAGGGGGTCATTCAAGGGGAAGAGTAAAACTAGGAAACTCCTCAAAAAAAATGAAAAAAATGTGGGGGGGTGGAAATAAGGGCAAAAGGGAGTTTTGTCAAACGTATGGGGGTCGTTGCAAAAGAGGGGGGAAACGGGTCACAGGAAACAGCAAGAAAGGGATAATAATTGTGGAAAAAAGGTTAAAAAAACAAAAAGAAATATTCACAAGGGAAAAAACACAACGAAGACAAAGTTGATTACTTGAAAAAGTTTCCTGTAAAGGGAGAAAACTAGGAGGTCAGGGAGTAAAACGAAAAGATTTGGGGGGACAACTTGACTCAAGAACCAGGGGGGAATGGAAGAGGTGGCCGACTCACTTAAGATGACTATGCGGGGGGGGGGACCTGAGGGAAAAGAAGGTCCGGGGAAATCTGAAGGGGGCACCTGAGGTCGGGGGGGAATCCCATCACCAGAAAAAAACGAGAAAAGGGGGGGCGAAAAGGGGCGGCACCGCCCAAAAATGATGATTGAGGGAGGGGAGGGGGAAAATAAAAAAAAAAACAGGTAGGAAAAACTGTGGGGAAGGAACGGGGGGGGAAAAAAAAAAAAACCAACTCTAATGGGGGGCAGATGGGGGGAGAAAAAAATAGGCGAGATCATCATCTGCGCCAAACAGAGAGGGTGGGGGGGAAAAACCGGGTTTGGAACAGAAAGGGCCGGGAAAAAAAACTGAAAGGGGGGGGGAAAGAAAATTCCAATAGATTCACTAAAGAAAAAAGAGGACTTCAGTGAGTTTTGGGAAAAAACGGGGTGGGGGGGGTACTAAAAAGGGGACCGAAAAAAAAAGTCAAAAAAAAAAGCTTGGGGAATAGGAAAAAGAAGGAAAAGGAAATTGGGGAAAGTTCTTGGAAAGATTGGGACTATAAACGTGAAGAAACTCCTTTGAAAGGGGCAAACATTGAGCCAAAAATGGGTAAACGGGTTTGGGGGGGGGCCCAGGAAAAGAAATCGGCAAAAACAGGTTTGTGAAGGGAAAGCAACCCTAAGTATACAAATATTTATATCACTTCGCAAGGAAAAGTCATAATAAAGGTGGAATGAGAGGGAGCACAGGTGGGAAAACTGTCTGAAGCTTTGGAAAGGGTTATGGCGCTTGTAAAAGGGGGCAGAGAGAAATTGGAAAGAGAACGGGGCGGGGAAAAAAAAAAAGCGCGGACCACCCAAGAGACTTCGTCTGGAAAATGGGAAAGAAGAAAAAAAAAGCCAAGGGTCGTGGAGGGGCACTGTTGGTCAGAAACCGAAACAAAAAACAAAAGGAGAGGAACTCGGGGAGGGAGGGTAAAGAATAGGGAGAAAAAAAGGATCAAAAAAAGGGGAAAAATGACAAGGAAAAAAGAAGAGTCTCAAGACGGCTCAACTGGTGTGGCACGAATGAAGGAAAAAGGCATTGCCCGAAGAAATGTCCGAAGGAAACGGGGGGAAGGGTAAGGACGGCAGAAAAAAGAAACAAGCAAAAAAAAAAGGGGGCATATTTGAAGGGAAACTAAGAGACTTCTCACAACAAAAACGGTTGAAGAAAGATAGCAAAAAACTGAAGGGCAAGAAAACTCAAGAGAAATAGTGGGGGGAGAAGGAAGAAACAGGGGGGGGGGGAGAAGGGTTGTTCCTTACTCACTAAGGGCAGTCTCGTGCAAGGAACGTCAGTCATGCCGACATCTGAAGAAAAAAAAAAACAAACCGGGGGGATGGAAACCTAGGACTTATGGGGGGGGGTTTGCACAGTTGGCCTCACGGAAGAAAAAGAAGTCCCTCCTTTATAACAGATCCAAAAAAGAAAGGGTTGGAAAAATGGTAGAGAGGGGGGCTTTGTGAGCCGAGAGACATGGAAAACAAAAGGAGGAATGTTAAAGCCCTCAAGGTGGTGGGGGGGAACCTGCAGGGCCGCAAAGGCGAGGGGCAGGCAATCAAAGCAAACTGGGGACCAAGCAAGAAGGATCTACAGCAAAAAAGAGGACAAGGGGGGGTCTACGCCGCCATAACGCAAAGCCGTCTTAAACAAAAGTGTGAAAACGTTGGCTCAAAGACTATAAAAACGGGGACAGAAAAGCCAAAAGGGATGAAAGAAATCCTGGGATTGATAATACTGGAAAAGGGGGAAGAAAAGGGGGGGGGGTCCAGGTATTCAAATTGGGGGGAAACGGGAAAAAAAGTTGCGAGGGTCCACTTACAAGAGATGGGAAAAAAAGAATATGACAAGAACTAAAGGGTCGCGGTTGTCCAAAGGGCCCCTTTTCATCCCCGCAAAAGCCAGTGGGTGGACAAGGAAGATCTGGAAGACGTCCAAATAAGACGAATTGTGGTGCCCTTTAAAACACCAGCAGACAAAGGGTAAAAAGGCCAAAAGGAGACAAGAAAAAAAAAAACAAAGTGAAAAAAATGGGGCAGGGCTGGGGGGTCCTAGTAACGGCAAAAGGGGAAGTAAAGTTTGTGCGCAGGAATTTGGAACCAAGGTTAAAGAAGGGAACCAAACAGAGGGACGAGTACTAGAAGAATCACAATCTAAAAAATCGAAAAAAAGAAAAGGGGAGTGGTTTGAACGGGTTCGAAGTGTAAAGAGGAAAAAAACGTTTGCGTAAAAGGGGGGGTACAAATGGGGGGGGGTCCCCCGAAAAGAAATCAAATTCATTCAAAGGCAACCGAGAGAACCATGCCTGCCAAAGTTGGAGGAGCCTGGGCGGTGTGTGAAGAATACAGAATAGGGGGAAAAGAAAGAAACGAAAATTCTCCCGTACCAAAATGGAAGGAAAAACCAAGAAGAAAGGAGAAATAAGTTCAACGAGAGACAGCAAAAAAAAGTGCTGCAATCACTGCCAAAGAGGCGTTCTAAGGGACTCATTACATTAAGGGGCAAAAAAAAGAAGCAGTAAGAAAGAAACTTGTATTGTGGGGGGGGGGGGTTAACCCGTAATGTAGAGTGTATTGTGGGTGGAGTAAGGGGGAAAAATAAACTTTAAGGACAAAGGTTCTGGGGAGGTTGGGGGGTGGGAAAAAGGGGCCAATGGAGGGAAGAACTAGGAGAAACCAATATCACGGTTGCGACCAGAAGACCGGGGAAAACAAAAACTTGGGGGGGGCATTTGGTTTCTGGGGAGAAGGGTACAGAACAGAGGATTGAAAGAGGAAGGGCAAAGACACGGGGGTGAGACAAAGAGGACCCCCTTCAGGTTTGGATGTATAGAAGGAACACTTTTGCGGGGAGTTACAACCTGAAACTTGGGTGAACAAACGAAGCTGGGGGTTATTTCAATTCTGTTGGGGAAAGAGATTTGGGGGGGGAAAAAGGAGGACACGGTTCAGCTCAAAAACTATTGGGACCAAGAAAGGGGGAAGAAAGCATAAGTGAGGGAAATTGGGGAGAAAGAAATTCCAGGGGTAAACAGGGGACCCGGGGCACCAATCTCCCAATCTTTAACTAAGTATGAATGGGGGGGAGCCGTACCCAGGAAATGGGAACGGATTAAGGAAGACTTGGGGGGAGAAGGAGGTTAAAGGAAAAAAAAGGAAAGAAACCCAGTGGAACCCAGGGGGGTAACATGCTTTAAAATTCCACTTACGGGGAAAAAGACTGGAGCAAGACAGGGGTCACCAAAACAAAGAAAAACAAACTAAAGAGCCCTGGCAAAGAGTAACAGGGTTGTGTAGCTTGGCCACCAGGGAAAGGAGAGGGGGGGAAGAGGATCAACGAACGAGAGAAACAGGGTCTCTGCTGGTCTCTTTCAAAGGGGGAAAAAAGGGAGCTGGGTAAGGGGGGACCCCTGTCCAGCAAAAAACTAAAAAAGGGAAAAGGGGGGACCGAGGGTGGTACGACCACCAAGGGGGGAAGACCACGGTATTGGTGAGTTAAGGTTGGGGGAGATCGGCAGTGGAACGAGGGGGGGAGACCGGGGGCACCCACATCAAGGCAAAAAAAAACAGCCATGGAGACAGAAAAAGGGTGCACCCACAGGAACACTGGTCCAATTAGTCGGTGGGGGGGCCCTTAAATGGAACGAACCCACGGGGAGCCTGCGGGGAAAAGTGACCGGAGGCACATCGGGGGGGTCCTTGGACAAAAAAGCACACACCGAGATTAAACGACCCGAGAAATTTAAAGTACAATCGACAAAGAAAGGGCGAAAAAAGTGTTTGGTTCAATGGGGGCCGTAGCAGTGTCGAAAAGGTGGGTACAAAAAAAAGGGGGGGAACACCATCAAAACTGAGAAGGCGATATGGCAAAAACCCTTCAAAGACGAAAGAAAAAGAAAAACTAAAAAGTAAGGAGGAAAACGGAAAAAGGGTTGTTTTGGTGGTGTTTGGAAAGTTTTTTTGTGGGGGGTGAACGAGGGAGGAAAACGTGGAGGGATGTTTGGGGGGAGGGGGGAAGGTAGGGGCCATATTCTGGTCAAAAAAGGACGGGACAAGAAAAAACAGGGTCCAGGGGTCTGTTCGGAAGAAGGAAATGTTTCTACAAAGCTGACTTGGCGGGAGCAGTTAAAGAAGACGAGTCAGGGTAAACTTTCCACTCTGGAAGGACAAAAGGAAAACATCAAAAAAAAGGCAAAGA